>BNJU01003635.1_pt1 | contig 78561 bp, 114 predicted proteins | sample 8539281 | NCBI WGS metagenome assembly BNJU01 (sample SAMD00202456, study PRJDB9452) | human saliva metagenome | isolation source: human saliva | place: Japan
GTTACGTACGTTGGCTCAGTACGCTGAGCGCTTGCGCCTGTCAGCCCTCGGCGTCGCCCTCAGTCGCCGCGCCCGCCAGCCCGAACAGGTCGTCATCCCGCTCATCGCCGCGACCTGCACGCGAGTTCCCCAACTGGCCACGGCTCGTCCCCTGCCACTGGCCTCACCACCGCGGGCTCCGTTCTGGCCGTGGGGATACCGAAGCGCCGGGCGCCAACCCTGGTTAGCGGCATCGGCGACGATAGCTGCTGCGCGCGCCCCACGATCATCGACGCCGATACCTTCAACTCCACCCTTCCGGCACCCGTTTCGATCGCCTGTCCATTTCCGGTTTTCTCTGTTCCTGCGCGCGCGCCTCACGAGGGGCTCACCCCGAGGACCGTCGGCGCGTGCGCGAGACGCTCCGAGGCTGGCATCGTCACCGGCCTGGTTACCCCACCGGTGGGTGCTGGAGGTCACGCACCAGCATCGAGTAAGCGATCATCGCGGTTGTCTTGTGCGCGGGCCATGCGTCATCGACCGGCAACCTCGAGGGCTGCTCGCGGCGCGAACTGGACGATGTCGTCTCTATGTCCTCGCACGGGCCGACCGCATCGTCGTCGCGCGCGGGACATCGTCGGCGTCAACCGGCCTTCCGGCGCTGGTGGAGGAATACGCGCGACACTCCCGTCGACGTCATCGTCAATCCTGCGCCACCGACGCATCGCCCGCCCTGTCGCGCCGCGCTGCAGGCCGCCACCGGCGTTCCCATGCCCGGGCACATCTTCTACACCGTGAGCGAGACGCGGTGGACTGGCGTCCCCGCGCCAAGGGGCGCTGGAGCAGGCGGCGCGCTGCCCGCCGCTGACGAGCTGGTGCTCATCGTGCCAGGTGCTTACACTGTGAGCATGCGTCTATCTCTGCCTTCTTTCTGACCTGTCCGTCCTGTCACAGCCTTCGTGCGCGGCGGCGCGTTGTGCGTGCCCGACGTCGCGATGAGCGGCGAGTGACGTCGAGGTTCTCGAAGACGACGCGATCAACTGAGGCCGCCCCTGTCCAGCCTGGAGCTGGCCCGCGAGAGTGTGCAGTTGCGCCCGCGCGCCCTGTCCCCGCCGTCGACACGCCCACCTCGACGACGCTGACCCCGGCGAACAGATCGAGCCCTCGCATCTTCGCCGCCCCCGCCTCGAATACACGTGGTCGGACGTCGCCGCGATCTGCCGACCTACCTGACGCCGCTCCGGCCGTGTCACTGTGCTGTGCTGAGGCTCCACCGAGGAAGCCGATCTGCGCCGTGGCCGCGTGGGAACTCCTGCGCGTGGTTCTCGACCGCCTGGAGCGGCCCGCCGTCCTGGCCATGCACAGGCCGAGATTCAGGCGCGCGCACCTTGCGGTCAGATCCCTCCGGCAGCGGCCGCATCTGATCTCGGTCGGCGATCTGGGTCGCCATCTCTTCGACGCGCGATGACGCCCACCGTGCGCGCTCCCGCGCGCGCAGAGCCTGAGCTCGCTCGGCGACGAGCGCGCGAGGCGCGAGTCCGAGCGAGCCGAAGCCCTCGTCGATAAACATCGCGCGCAGTTCGACCCCTCCCGCCCGGCCGTCACGACGTCCGGCCAGGCCCGTGGCCAGTGCCAGGACGTGAGCGGTTTCCGCCCGAGCCCGAGCGCGCGCGCTGCGCACGGCATCCGTGTCGCATCGACGATCGTCGCGCCCAGGCCCGACTTACGCGATGTTGTCGTCGAGACCGGCCATACGCGAGCCGGAAGGTTTGACGAGCTGCGCCCAGGCGCGGGTTTGCGCCGCGAGCACGTCCTCCAGGCGGGCGATGAGCACCACGCGGCCAGGGAGGGATGCCGGTGGTTTCAAATGAGGCCGCCGCGAGTCCGCGAGGCGGCGATGGGACTGGCCTGCCTCTGGCGCGGGCGAGGGGCGTCGAGCGCCGCTCGAGGACGTGTGCTGCGCGAGCCGCGCGCAGTGTTCGACGCCCGATGCCCGGGCGCGGCCGGAAGCGGCGTCCTTATCGGCCCGACGCGACGCCTCCTCAGGAGGCCTCGACGTGGGAGGCGCTGATGCGGGCGTGCGGTCAGCTGCTCGAGGCGAGGGCCTGCGCGCCGCAAACAGCTCCTTTGCCGGGTGGTTTCACGCGCGTCTCGAGGCCTCAAAGACGGGCAGGGGAAGCAGGAAGGAGCCCAGGAGCCGGCTCGAGGCCCTGTTCCTCGGCGCGTCAGGAGGTTGCGCCTGGCGAGGCGGCGCGGCGTTGGTCCCAATCGGCGCAGGCCCCGGTTAGTGCTGTGGCGCGATGCACCATCCAGGTGCAAAAGGCGGCGTTTGGTGACGCTAACTGAGCGTTCGGTTTCCATGCGGCGAGCGCGCTGCCTGAGCGCTGACCGTTCCTGAGGGTGGAGGCCAGACGCGCCTCGGCGCGAGAGTGAGAGCATCCGTGAGACCGCTCACGTGAGCGCTTCCCGCGCGCGGGGCCCGCCCCACCGCCGATCTGCGGGGTGAAAGCGCCTCCAGCGTCGCCACGAGCCCGGCGGCACGACGCGCTCTGGCTCGGCGCCTGCGGGCGCCCGCCACCTCGCTGAGCCGGGCGATACGCCGCACGAGGTCCCCGTGGCGGCGCCTGGGCGCCCGCAGCAGTGGACCCCGCGCGGTCGCGCGCCCGTCGAGCGCACATCGCTCGCGCGTGATTCTCCTGCCCGCGCCGGCGCAAGCGATGGGTGGTCGAGCCGCACACGGGGCAGCGGGTGCGTCTTTCGAGTTCGGTGCGCGAGGCCGAGGCGCTCTGGCGATCCACAGGTCGCGTTCATGCGGCCGCCGCGTTCGCGAGCCCGCCGTTGCCGTGGCCTCGCGCAGCTCGTCCGACGCGCGGCTGAGCAGGCAGCAGCAGGTCGGCCTGCGCGAGGCGTCCAGCAGTCACGGTTTCGCAGCGCGGACGCCGCTCAGGCAAAGCGTACCGCGTTGCCCGCATGAGGCGCAGGGTTTGCCCTGCTCGACAAGCAGCCCTCGCGCCCTGATGGGATATGATGCGCTGGATTTACACCAGCCGCGCTCGACCCGCAGCGACTCGATGCCCGCGTGCTCCCGTGAGCGCCTGAGGCTGTGGCCTGGAAGAGAGCGGCGCGCGGCGCCACGCCCCTGCTGCGTTTCCTGCGCCTGCTCGCTGAGATCGGCCGCCGGCCTGGTGGCGTCAGGCAGGCTGATCGATGGAGAGCCTGTCCCTCGAGTGGTGGGGACAGGGTCGCGACCCGGGTTCCGGCGGCCTTCCAGGCGGCGCTGAGGCCTCGCCCCGGTCATGTCGAAAGGCGCTGACGGCCAGGCCCGGCGGGGCCTGGACGCGCGGAGCTCCCGGTCGGATGCGATCGACTCAGATGATGCGGTGAGCGCGGCGATGTCGCGCTCACACGCGTTGTGCTCGGCCTGCGCCTCTGCCAGGGTGCGGCTCAGCGGGGCGCCCGCGCCCGCGAGCGGATGCCGTCGCGGCCTCGGCGAGGCGCACTGCCCTGCGCGTGTTCGTGTAGCGCGCTGCACGCGCGGCGCGTCCACAGAGTCACGGCGCTGGAATCCTCCAGGCCCGCGTCCAGCCCAGCCTCGGCGGCGGCAGCCACGCTGTCGGCCCTCATCCGTGGTTGCGCCATCCTGGGGTCAGTGTCCAGCGAGCGCACCCGCCGAAGGCGCCGAGCGCTCCTCTGCGTGCCGTTCTCGATGCTGCGCTTCGATGAGGCGGTCACCGGTCAGCGCCTGGTGGTCGGAGTAGATCTGGCGTGTCGAAATGTCGCGCAGATTCGCCCGCGCATCCGAGCTGAAGTAGAGAACTGAAATTTCTTCGCGGCAGTATCGATGGTCTGGTGACTGGTTCTGGTCCGTGCCTGCGATCAGGATCTCGTACCACGTCGCGTGGCCCTGACGCGACCGCCTCCTGATGAGGTGCCAGCCGCCGGGAGCGTCTTGATCTTCCACGACCCGCGTGCGAGCGTCGACTTCGAGTTACGTTGCGATTCTACCCGCTGGCGTGCGGCGTGCGCGTCACCCGGTAGAGGCCAGGCGACCTCGGGAACACGAGAGATCCACTTCGAGGGTTCAATCTGAGATGTGGTTGAGCGCGGCGGTCTCGACGCGTCCTCTCGCGCGCCACGTCCCCCTGCACAGGGCGAAGGTATTCGCGTCGATGAGGGATTACGCCCGTGGCCTTCCAGCAGGAAGGTTTCCAGTCTCAAACGACGAGGAATCAGACCGTGTGTTCGCCCGCGAAGGGCCGATTCCGCCATGCAGCCACCGAATTTCTACCGCCGTCCTTCGAAGTTGCGTCACATCGTCCGGTGAACAGCTCCTGAGTGCCTGCTGACCGACCGCCCACGGCCTCGTACCCTCCGTGACCTCGCGGGCGATCGCGGACGGCGCACGGCCGTCGCGGAGCCAGCGAGGCAATTCGAGGCTGGTACGATGAGGAGGCGTGGCAGACTGCGGATAAGCGGAACCCGTTACCGGGCGCGCATCGTCTGTGACCGTGATCGATACGCATGAGGCCGTGGTGGCCCCTGTCGGGATCGGTGAAAGGCTCACCATGGTCCCTCGAGCACCGCGACGGGCCCGCAGCGTCGGGATGTACCGACGGTCATCGAGGTGGCGTCCGTGGTCACGAGCATCTGACTTTGCGGCTCTACCGGAGAAGGAATAGTTGCGATCGAGCCCAGCGCGAATCGGCACGGATGCGCCTGAGATATCCTGCGGGCGGTGCAGGCCTGGCCGCTGCAGTTCAGGGCCGGGGCCAGGATCTGCGCCTGAATGTGTTTGAACAGGTCCGCCGACGGAGGCACGCCGCCTTGATCTGAATGTGTCGCGCTCCTGAGTCTGAGGTCTGCCCCCGCCACGCAAGGCGGTGAGCATCGCGATGGCTGGCCGTCGCCCGCGCCCCTGCCGGGAGTCGCCGTGTCCGCGGCACCGCGCAACGCCGCCAGGACCGCCCGGTGGAACGCGGCAGGAGGGCAGGGTTCACCGTTCGCTACCCGACAGGCTTTGGCGCACGAGGCTGGCTCCAGGTAGGCATCGGCACACGAGAGCGCCCCTGGCCTGGATGGGCGCTGATCGCCCCGGGGTCCGTGATATGGGTGTGATATGTCTGCGAAAAAGCCCCAGGCGTGCCGCGCCGTCGTGGTTTAGACGTCAGGATGACCGTCGTATCTCCGTCAGTTTCGCGCAGGGCGCGCCGCATACGCGACAGCGCATCCACGGCGCAGAACCGCGCGGTTGAACACGTCGCTCAGTGATGAGCACGGCATCCACGCTGCGCTCACGCACCGTGGCGATTGCCACTGATAACGCGTCTGCGTTGTCGCCCAAAGACGCGCTGTGCAACGCGCCCAGGCGCGCCGGAAAGTGTGCAGAATCACATGACCCTGCGTATTGCGAGGGCGCCCGCCATCCGCGTCCGCTCGCCACACGCCAGGGCGGACACTTCTGCATACGCGCAGGCACTGATAGCATGGAGCCGCGACCGCCTTTCCTCATGCTGACTTTCTGGGCGACGACGGCCTGGTCTCGGCCAGCGGAGGAGCGCTGACCTGCTCAAGGCCTTGTGACTGAGCCCGACCAGGTGCGTGACAGGGTGCGCGAGGCGTGGAGCTGCCTGACCAACGTCCGAGTACCGCGCCTCGTGCGGTCCTCGACGCGAACGCCGACGACCACCTGGCGAACGCCAGTGCGCGCTGAGGCCCGCCGCGTTCTACGACCGCGCTGGGCGAATCTTCCCGTTCTGGCATGTTACGGGCTGGCACCACCCTACCTGGGCGGCGCTATCGACACCTTACCTACGCGAGGAAATAGGCGGTATCGCGCTGATGAAGATCGACGCGGGCCATGACGACCTGGCTCGAGGGCAACCCCTGACCGCTTCCTAATTCCATGTTGGTCACGAGGTCAGCAAAGAGCCGTCCGGGCATGGCGGTCCTTCCGGCCGGGACGACACCCTGATCCAGGTGATGGTGCGCACGGCTAGGTTGCGGGCGACCCAAATTCCACCCTGATGGACCCGGGCGGCGCCAATGCGCATCGACCAGTGCCGCACAAGCACACCGGCCGACAAGCGCGAGGCCATCTGCGCCTGAGGTCGCATCGTGGACATGACCTCGCGCCTCATCCTGCGCAATCTCGCGCGCCGCCCAGCGCGGAGCGCTCGGCGCGCCTGACGCGCGGGCGACGACCCATGCCCCGGCTTTTTAGCTGGCTGGGAACCAGCCTGCGCCTGCGAGCGGTCCTTGCGCTGAAGTTATACCACGAATAAACAGGAGGGCATCGAATACAGCACCCATCGCGACGTTCGACAAGCGGCCAGGTTCGGGGCCGATGCCTCCGTCCGGTACATCACCGACGATAACAGTGGCGTAGCATACGAGGGAGCGTCACCACCGCCCACTGCAGGCTCGAAGGAATGATGAACACCGAATCGTGCGCGAATATCCCATATCTGAGTAGCGAGGACGGTCGTAGTCATTCAAGCGGTTATTCATCCCAAGAAGCAGCCAGTCGAATAGACGACCGTGCTGATCAACAGCGCGAAGAAGAAGCAGGAGGACCTGCCCACCCGCGAAAAGCCCTGCAATACGATAAGGTTCCGCCCATCGGTGATGAGAAGATCACGACCAGGACTCAGAGATAGCGACCTTCGCTGGCTTCCTCATTATCTCGGCGGGGCGCTGTCACACTTCAGCGCCCACCATTTACCGGCGGTTTTGCTGGCGGGCCTGCTGTCGCCACGGCCTCGAGGATTACACCGACGCTATCGCGGGAAGTACCATTGTTCCGATCCGTCCGTCCGCCTCAATGATGGTGAGTACGGTGGCGCGCGGCGTTGCCGCGCACGAGGGTCTCCTCGCGTGCGAGCACAGCAGAGGCACCCGGTGGTCCTCCGCGACGTCCGGAAGACACCCGCACGCTTCGCGTGACGCCTACGTGCTCCCAGACCGGCGATTGCACGTCATGGTCCAGATCCGCCGCCTGTCCCAGCTCGAAGGCCTCCGAGGACGTGGACGGTGGCGCCCGCGCCCCGTCACCTGCTGATGCGTTCTGTCGCGCGGCCCGCGCCCGGCACCAGGAGGCCACGAGCGTGGACCTGACCCCGAATGACGAATTGCTACCGACCAATGGCCGGTCAGGTGGGCCCGCAGCTCGGCGATGCCCGTCGGCCTCGCTGGCCCCGCGTCCGTGAGCACGACGCGCAATGCCGTCCCGGCGGCGATCAGCCCGTCTGCGCTGGCCAGGTCCGCCCTACCGTGGCCGAGTGACGGGTCCAGCCCGCCGAAGGCGGCGATCAGGCAGCGGTCGATCATGCCGGTGCAAGGCGGCGGATCCGCCAGCGCCACGACGATGTACGGCGTCCGCAGTCATGACGATTGCCTTCTCGCGCTGATCTGGTTATCTCGAGGGAGCGGCGTTACTCTGGAGGAACGTCTTGATCGGCGATGATGCGTGCGAGTCGCGCTGACAGGTCGCGCCAGGTAAGCATGCGGTCGCCATGATGATGAGCCGCGTCACCAGCGCATGGGGACGGCCACGGACGCGGGTGCCGCCCAGGCTCATTTGTAGCGGCCGCGTCGATGCCGATGAGGCCCAGCGCTTGAGACCACCGCTGGTCTCGTGCGGGCGGCAGCCCTACGAGGCGCACGGCACGCGCGTCGTCGTCCTGGTGTCGCGCCGGGCCATCATCGTCTCTCGATCGCGAGGCCGGTGGCGCGTGGTTCCGACCATCGGCGAGTGCCTGCACCCGGTGCTTCCTCAGTCGGTGCTTCCCGCCTACCGAGCAGCCTCATGGCCTGAAGGCAGCAAAGGCTCCGGCGCACGCGACAAGTTTATCGACCGTGATGCCTGGCGTCACGGTAACGGACGCTGAAGCAAGGCGGCGATCCGCGGTGAGCAGATCCGGTGCGTGGTGGAGCGGGCGCGGCGTGATGATCAGGCCAGTCTCGGTCTGTCGGCCTGCCCGTCGCGCGGGCACCCGCGACCAGCCAGCCGGTCGGTCTCGTGCCGCGCAGGTGCGTGATGCCGCCCAGTGAGGCCTGAGGCGTAGGCGCAGATCGCGCCAGGGTGGGGGTGGTTTCGCCAATTTCGCCAGGCCGCCTTGATGCCCGTAGTTTCGCGCCTGTGATCGAGAGGGTCAGGCCCTCTCATCCAGCGTGACACGCCCATGTGTGGCCCAGCAGCGCCCGCCACCTCCCGCCTGCGTCGCCCCATTACGTTGAATCCGCAATGCGCCTGCCTGTCACCACTGCGCCAGGAAAGGGCTTCAAGCTGGCCAGGTCCGGCCTGGTTTAGGCGCCGCGCGGGACGCGACGGAAGACGCCAGGCCGAGAAGTCTGCGCGGCCTCAGTTCCCACCGACCCAGGTCGATGCCAGCGCTTCGCCAGGGACGCGAGTGTCATTCCACATGGCATCGAGGGCCTGGCGCCTGGAGCCGGGCCGAGAGGGACGTCGGCAGGGGAGAGACGAGCAGTAGCGCGGAGAGGAACTGCGAGGAGGAGACGAGAGCTAACGGCGCTCAGGCGCCCGCGGCGTGACTGGCCTCGGATCGTGAAAGCGCAAAAGCCTGCGCTCGCCGTGATAGGTGACGTCGCGCCGGCGTGCACCAGCGCGCGTCCAGAGCGCCGAGGGGCGCGCAGAGGCTTTGCCTGCCCCCATCGAAGAGAGTCTTCCTTGGGACAGCAGGGAGGCAGAAACGCATGATTGCGCGACAGGCCCGGAGTGACAGCCGCGCGGCGGCAGAGACATCAGTGACGGCGATGCCCTCGTCACGACGCGCGCGCCCATCACCTGGAGGCGGCCGCAAAGGCGCGGCACGCGCGCGTCCAGGGCGCCGCGAAGGGACCGGCGACGGCTGCCAGGGTACAGGGCGCGCGCCGTGATCACCTCTTACTGGCACTCGACCGTGGCATCTACCGAAGCACAGGGCGCGGCCAGGGCGCTCACGAAGCGGCGCTACCGCCCGCGACGGCGGTTCGGCAGCAGCGACGGCGCATCGCGGCGAGCTACGAGAGCCGTGACGGCTGGCCGACGCGGCTCGTCGACGCGAGGAGGACGCCGGCAGCCAGGCCTACCTGCTGAGCGCGGGCGGCGGTGCGGATCTGCCTGACAGGCCGCCCGTCGCCCGGCAGGGGAGCGCTGACGAGCGCTATGGGCGCTGATCGCGCGAGTCAGGCTGCGACGCTACCCGCGGCCCAGCGCGAAAACGCACAGCGACGACGCTCACTGTGCCGGTCACGCGGTCGTTAGCCATCCGTCATGGTTCGAGCCAGTCAGCGTTGGTCACCATTGATGAGGGACGAACTCAGCGCGCCCACGTGACGCGCGGATGGAGGGCATCCACCCCATCGGCGATGAACGCGGCGAGTAGGACGGCAATAACGCGCATATACCCTGGCTGTTCGACAATTTCGCTCTGGGAAGCCGGAACTGCCCGTCCTCCCAACAACGGGCCGTGCGGTGCAACGCAATACGGCTGTGGGTTGTAACAGTGGCGCGAGGCGTTGTCAGCATGAGTGTCTGTCCGTCCCATTCGCGCCGCCTCGTGCGCGACTACCTGGGATGCGCGATGGCATGGTACTTCAACTGGCGGCGCAGAGTCAGAGCCTGCCCCGGCTCTCGCCGACCCTACCTCGTTACCCTTGGACGACGCCAGCTGTAAGCGCTTCATGGACGGAAGCGATGCCCCTGGCGAACCAGTTGTTCGCGCGGCCTCAAGGCGACCCGCAACCGAGCCGATGCGGAAGACCGTCCAGGAGACCTACCTCAAGGTTTACCAGAAGTTCCATCAGTATGTAAGCCCGGCATCAACATCAAAGCCTGGTCACCGATCCTCACCAACACCCATCACCAGGCCACCGTGCGGCGCAGCGATCCCCGCGCGCTTCCACCGACACCATCGAGGATTGGCAGCTGGCCGACGCCGTCTCCCACGCTGAGGCGGGTTCGAACCGCCGGCCGGCCTCGAGTCGTTCCACGAAGCTGCGCTGAGGCCCCTCGATTCGCCTTGAGGAACACTGGATGGTTGTCCCGCTGGCTGACGTTGAGGAATGAGCGACAAGGAAATCGCCGAAGAACCAGGAAGTTCCATGACCCGTCATGAGTTGATCGAACGGGCGCGTAAGAACTCAGTTCGCGCTGGCTGACGTCGCCGCGAATAATCGAGGGATAAATGAACACTGCCATCACCTGTCAGGATGTCCTCGACGCCCTGTACGAGCTCTTGCCGACTGCGAGGAGGTGACTGCCGGCAGTGGCCTCATCGACGCCGGCCCGTGCCTGGCCTCGATGCCTCGCGCCTGCGCCCTCAAGCGATCCAGCAATGTCGCCACCTGCTCGCACTGCGCCGACGCCCTCGACGCCGAACGCCACGTCCGTTCTGCGCTGCTATGAGTCCGGAGCAGTCTCGGATGCTGCGCGCCCGCGTCGTCGCCTCCATCACCAGCGGTGTCAATTACCTGGCGCTGATCGCGGCCCGCGCGTTCGCCCCCGTCCGCGCCGCCGCCCACCGCGGGTGTGGTTGCCCACTGCGCTGAACGCGGGCCTTTGCGCAAACGTTCTCGCGCCTGCGCCGTCACCCATCAGCGGGTGTGTTGTCACCCGGCGCTGGAACGCGTGGCTCCTGCGTGCCTGCTCCCGCGCCTGCGCTGCCGCCTCCATCGCGGCGGTCGCTCACCTGGCGCCGAACGCCCGCGCGTTCGCCCGCGCCCGGGCGTCGCCGCCGATGGGACCGCCCCGCCTTTTCGCGACTGTCGCCGCGTATGCTGTGCCTTGTGGTTTGGCCACGTGCAAAAATGCCCAGTCTAGACAACAAACCAAGGAGAAACGGGACAGCGTCGGCGGTCAAAGCTTGACGTCAAGAACGGCGCGAACCACGGCAAGCGTCCTAACGCTCGAGCCGATTATAGAGCGCCCGGACCGGAAGCGGTCCAAGGTTTTGTATCCGCTGGCAGGCTAAATTCAGCCGCAGCAGCGGGTGCACGGCCTGCGGGATCTCCTGCCGCCGGGGTGAATACTTCAGGGCAGTGGAGACGCCAGGGTCCGGGCATCGACTTGGTGAGCGCTTTACGCGGCGCTACTTAGCTGGATGTGTCACCCGCGGGCCCAGTCGGAAGCGACGGGCCGAGGTGGGATTTTACGGCGTTGCATCTGATAAAATGGCGCATCCGATAGGAACGGCGCACTGATAGAACGGCATCCGACAGGAACGGCATCTGATAGAACAGCGCATCCGACAGGTGCTATTAACCTATCCGCGCGTTCGTAACCCATCTCGATGTTGGTTGCTACCTATCCGCGTGATAGCGTCCGTGGTGGATCGCGAGAAGACGTGAGGTCAGTTGACGTCCGCATGCGAGACGGTGCAGCCTGGTATGGTGGACCTGCATTCTTTATCGATAGGAACGCATCTGGAGTGAACGGCGCATCTGGATAGGAACGGCGCATCCGGATAGAACGGCGGCTGGACAGGAACGGCGCATTCGATAGGAACAGCCATCCGACAGAAAACAGCGCATCTGGATAGATCGGCGCATTCAACAGCGCATCCGATAGAACAGCGCATCCGATAAGGTTAACTCATCCGCGTGTTCGTAATCATCCGATGTTGGTTACCATCTGGCGTGATAGCGTCCGGATGGATCCGTGAGAAGACGAGGTCAGTTGATTGTCCGGTACAGTGAGATGGCGGAGCTCGGCGGTTGGTGATTCGTGGCCTGCATCTGGATAGGGAATGGCGTATCTGATAGAATGGCGCCCGATAGGAACGGCGCATCTGGATAGAAGGTATCCGGGATAGGTTACACCCATCTGCGTTCGTAACTCATCTCGGATGGTGGTTACCTATCCGCGTGGCGCGTCCGATGGTGGGATCCGTGAGAAGACGAGGTTGAAGCTGATTAACTTCGGCGAGACGGCGTGGCTCGGCGGGTTATGGGACTTCGGCGCCAGTATTCGATAGGAACAGCATCTGAGGGAACAGCGCAATTGATAGAACGGCGTATCTGATAGAACGGTGCATCTGGATACATAACTTATCTGCGTGTTCGTAACGGTCTGATGCTGGTTACCTATCCGTGATAAGTCTGATGGCATCCGTGAGAGTTATCGAGGTCAGTTGATTGTCCGCATGCGACGGCGAGCCTCCGGTGGTTGGTGGATTGGCTTCGCATTGGATAGAACAGCGCATCTGATAGAATGCGATCCGATAGTGGAACGCATCCGGACAGAACGGCGCATCTGATAGGAACGGCGACCTGAATAGCGCATCCGGGATAGAATAGCGCATCCGGATAGGTTACAACCTATCCGCGTGTTCGCAAAAACCCATCCGGATGGTTACCATCCGCGGTGGTGTCCTGGCGTGCCGGGTCCGCGATAGCGCCGCAGAGCTATCGCAACGCCGTAGCCCGGAGACGATATTTGGCGGGATTCCAGGGTTCGGTCAAACCTGACGCAGTTGTTCCCACCATCAGAAGTCCGGCAGCTACCGAAGAAGAACCCTCCATCCCGCATCTCTGCAGGTTCTCATCGCGCAATACCCACGCTGGCTTGTTCGAGCCGACGCGAGTTTCTTCCGAGTTTGCAACCCACCGAATTCAATGATGAGGCAGTCTTCAATGAGATATCGATGGTAGTGGTGGCCGCGCACCCCAATATGCACCTGGCATGGCTGCGAAGATGATCGTACCAGCCAGAGAAGCGCAGCCTGTGCGGCTGGTGCAGCCCGATCGATGGTTTTGAGGATCGCGCGAGCACGTCAGTCGTTAACGGCTTGCCTGGCTCGAGGCGAGTAAAGCAGCCTGGCGCGATCTGTTCGCCTGCTGGCGGCCTCATCCTGATGGAATATTGAGAATTGCCCATGCGTTGAGTGCTGGCGTACCCAAGGACGAAGGACCAACGGTTCTCGCGAAGCATATCGATCGAGAGCATCGGGGCGTTCCGTGACCAGCCGTCGATCCTGCTCCGTTTTAAAGAGGCGGAAATTGAGGCATGTGAAATGTGACGTGGGCGGAACCGTCGTGGAGCCGATGCCACATGAAGGCAGAGAAGAGGTACCGGTGCTCGCAGATGCGTGACAGGAGGGTTTTGGGACCACCCGTGTGATCCCTAGAGTTCGCAGCCACCGACAGATCGGGGAGCGCTCGTGGAAATTGGTTGATGCATGCATACGTGCAGGAAAATGCAGATCCTGTGACTTCCCAGGTCGGCATGGCTGAATCGAGGGTAAATTGCGCAGACGCCACGCATGATGAACCGTTGTTACGGCGACTGATTGGTGAGGTAGGTTCAGCGGAGGGCGATGATGATGGAAGTTCAGGCCATAGATTGAAGTTTTACCATCAGCGGTTAGAAAGGCGATTGTGTCCTGTGACACGTCCGGCACGGGATAGTCGCCCTGTGGATACTGGTGCTGAGGATGGATCGAACCGCCTTGTGGATAGGGGCCATGCACCGGGATGTTACCTATCCGCGTGATAGCGTCCGATGGTGTGATCCAGAAGACGTGGAGTCGCTGGATTGTCCGGGTACGCGAGACGGCGTGAGCCTGCGGTTGGTGACTTGCCGCATAGGAACGGCAACCCGATAGGAATGCGGCGTATTCGGACAGGTTATTAACCCATCCGCGTAGCCTGTAACTCATCGGATGTTCGTAAACTTTAGTCCGATGTTCGTAACCCATCCGATGTTGGGACAAGTGGCCCGGTGTTGCATCTGGATAGGTTCAGGACCGGATAGGAACCCGTATCCGGATAGTTGGTTGCCATTCGGATGCTGTTACCGCCCTGGGCGTGATGGCTGCAACCTGCTGGGTCTGGGAATATATGGACGCCAGTGGATTCTTCCGTCGGGAGGCGACGCAAGCTGGCCATAGAAAGGTGAATGCGTTCATCCTGGTAGGTGCTTGGCGCGCCGGCATCCCCGCGCGCAGACACTGGTCTGTCGAGACGAAAGGCGCCGTCATGTCTTCAGGATGCTCGAAACGCTGGCTAGTTGCTCTCCGCTGCCGCATGAAGCGAGAAAATGGAGCAGATGGTACCGCATGCCGCAGTCGAGCCCCATGCCCGCGCGCAGGCTCCCTGATCCACAGCGACCATCGTGACGCAGGAGTGACCAAACCCCGAAGTGGGCCAGTGGCGGCGCTCATTCATCTGCAACGGCGGAGCCCATGCACCTGATGGTCGCGGCAGCGGGGCGTCGTCGAGGGCCCATCGATCGAACCGTCTGCCCGTCATCACCTCGACTACCTGATTGCCCTCGCGCAACCGGGCGACCGACGCAGTTCTTCGACGCCGTCCAGCCCATCATCGACGAGGCCCAGGCCGGAGTCTGGCCGCCATCCTCGGCGACCCGGCGGGAGGCGGACTGGCCCTCGCGATGCAGCGCGACGCGGTGCGCGGCAGGTGGACGGCCCGTCCCGTACGCCCCGTGGTGACGACTATGACAACCAAAACAGTGAGGTGCAGCCGCGACCGGGTTCCTGCGGCGCAGGCGGCGAAGCCGCGCGGGCCGCAACCTGATCCGACGGATCCGCGATCAGCCCTCTGTACGGAGATCCGGCGGGCCTGCCGCCGACACGCGTCTTCCAGGGCGACGCGGACACACTCAGCCCTGGTCGCGATCGAGTTCGCCCACTAAGGCCGCTCCGCGCCGGGTGGACGTGCGTCTCACGCGGAGCCGGGCGGTTTCCACGCGTGTCACTCGGTGTTCGCACCATTCCCGAGGCCCGAGCGCTCCTCGACCACAGCGGGTCGCGACCTCGTGATCCACCCAGGGCTGACCGTGGTTTCACGCGGCGTTTCACGACCCCGCCGGATGAGGGACGAGGCCTGCGTGCGGGGCAGCGCCCGCCAGCACGCCCACACAGCGCCCGCCAGCGTGAGTGTCGGTCAGCGTGCGAAGGTCCGCCAGCACGCCCGCGTACCTCTAGGACAGTCGCACGTCCTCGTGACCGCGCTTGCGCGCCACGTCGATGGTGAGGGGAGCTTTGTGTCCAGCTGAGGACGCACGCTGGTGGAAGAGCGGCTGCATGGATTCCCGAGCAGCCGGGACATGCGGCTTTGCGTCCTGATGGAGAAGCGCGTGGCGCCGTCTCGAAACGCATGTGGAGTGCAGGAAACTGCTGCTCGTACGTCGCATGGAATCCGGCACTGCTCGCCGATGTTCTAGCAGTAGCTGCAGGAGGTGCCACCGCGCGGTTCAGCGACCCGATCGAACAGGTCCCAGGCGGCGGGAACCAGGTAAAGAAAGTGGGCGCTGCGATCATGAGTGACGTCCGATCGTGGCCCAGCCCATGGAGTCCTCGCTTTTCACCGTAGGCGCGCGGTCGCCGGATTTCGTTTCGCGGTGCGGTGGTCTCCTAGGACGAGACGAGCATGACGATCCCGCCGACCACGAGCGATCGAGCCCGACATGCACAGGAGGATGATGCTGTAGAGCACGCCGCTGCCGTAGGCGTCCCGCGCGCTGACATGATGGACGTAGGCAGGCGAACGCCGCCGGATCGGGCTGATGGAGCAGCCAGGACGCCGGAGGGCTACCGCGCTTGGGGAGCCCCGAGGCGCCCCTCGCACGGAACCAGCCTCTGGCACGAAACCGCCCGGCACGGAACCGAAGCGGCACGGACACCGGCGGCGCGGCCGGGGATGGAGGCGAGGGAACGTTGCGGTAGGGATACTGGGAACCTCGATGCAGATCGACGGCCATGTCAAGCGCGCGCGCGTCGTCAGTCGAGTGCGCGCGGCCGTGGATGGTTCGGAGCAGCGACTCCAACGTCATGCGCGGTGGTGCCGGGATTGCTATGCAGGCGTGGTGAGCACGTCAGATCGCCTGGCTGCCAGCTAGCCCTGCAGCCATCCTGCGCAGGCGCATGTCCTGCATCGCGGAGGGGAACCGCTCGTCGGCGAGCTGCATCGTGATCTCGTAGACCTCGCAGCACGACGTGGGTCCGGCCGCGCCGCGCTGCGCTGCGTCGGGCGACCGTGAAACGCAGCAGCTGGTGACGGTCACGTTGCTGTGCCGCCGAAAGTGCCGTCAGCACGAAGGGAGTGAGGAAGCGACGCTGATCGTCCGCTGGCGAGGCTGATGGCGCACGCGCCCGCCACGCACAGGCGACGGCGCGATGGCTTTGTCAGCCGGCAGCTGCTCGGCCTCGCAGCGCGTCGCGGATCGTGACGGGACCGCCAGCGGCAGGCAGGTGGCGAGGACGCCGAGTGCATGGCGACGCCTGTCAAGGAAAGTGGAGCGGCCTGCAGTCCGCGCCCGCGTAAGGCGGCGAAGTGACGATGACGAGCGGGAGAACGCATGGCCTGGATCAGGTAGTGGTGCTCGATGAGATCCGGGAATCCCGCCTCGTGGGTGGTGGTAGGTTCCTGTCGGGCTGGGGAACGCCTCGCGCCAGTCACCGGTGTCCTTCGGGCGTGGTATCGATGAGCGATGGCCGGTTCGCGCGGCACGCTGGCCCGCGTCGGCCTGATCGCCGTCGTGCCTTGCCAGGATAGACCCGTGCGTCTACGTGCAGGCCACCGTGTCCACGCACCGGCGGCCTGGTGTTGACGGGCGTCGGCGTCGCGACAAACCTCCGTGCGGCGTTATTGCGGGCGGGCTTGGCGGCGTTTAAGGTGCTGAGCCGCATCGGCGATGACCCAGGTGTGTGTAGTAACCACGGCCGCGGACGCGGGTCCCTGGATCGCAGATGGACACAGCGCATGAGGATCACCGACCGCGCCAGCTCATGCTCGATATCCTGCGCTGTCCATCTCGATGGTCGTCAGTGGACGGTCCTGCCGTCGTGAAGGCCGCGGTGAATCTGGCTTCGCACACGGTCAGCTCGCTGCGGCAGCCCGATTTCTCCATCGAGTACTGGTCGAAGGTGCACGACGTCACCGTGAATGGCCGGGGGCCTGTCGGCGAGGTCGAGGCGGCGCACCTGCCGATAGATGAAGCCTGAGCAGCAGTCCTACGAGCCAGCCACGACGAGTCCGGGCTGCTGTAGAGGGCGTCGTTCTGCTGCCCTGCGCTCCTGATGCGCATGCGCGCGGTGTACGAGGACTGCGTAGGGCGATGCACCCGGGAGCGCAGCGATGAGAAGCACGCCGCTCTGATGAGCGTCCACTGAAGTACCTGGGCTGACGGTGAAGGACCGCCGATCATGACACGAATCATGGCGCGATGAGGATGACCAGCGTCGCCAGGATGCCCCCACAGCCAGAAGTGTCCTTGACTTTTCTTCGGCTCGGCGCGGCGGGCGATGTGCCCGGGGAGCGCCGTGACGCCTGCCGTCGTCGAGGCCTGGTGAGGCGCGCTGCCTGCTGGGGCCTCGCTGCCTCGCCCGCGCTCGGGGTGGCTGGTCACCTCCCTGCGCCTGGGCTGCGCGGATCGTAGGTTGGGACGTTGCTGAGGGCGCGTCCGCGCGGGGGACCACGGGTCGGGCGCCTGGGCGGGGAGCGGCGTGCGGAGGCGGACGGGTCGAACGGCAGACGGATACGGGGTTCTGCTGCTCATGGTGGACCTGAGGGAGGGGAACGAGGCTGGGGCGAGTTCGTGCGTGTGCAGTTCAGGCGGGCGTCGACGATGATCCAGCTGGTGCCGTAGACGTCCAGGGTCATGGACGGCGTTGCCCGATTGCACTTGCAGGATGTGAGACCGCGCTGTGCGCCCATGGTCTGGATGTCTGGGCTGGTTTGTCCTCGATGGTTGTCGTAGCAGCGTCCCGTCGGGAGGGTCATCGTGGCAGTTGTCGCACGGTGCGCCTGCCCGCGTCGACGTGACCTTCTGATGCGAGCCCTGCTGCGTGGGTGCACGAGGTGACGAGGACGGTGCGGTAGGCCGACGAGGTCTGGGCAGCTGACGCCAGTAGGGAGGAAGCAGGCTGAGGGGAGGATGATGGCGAAGAACAGGCGAACGCGCATGCGGCTGGTTGCGATGTCGCCGGCGGCCTTGGCTCGCCGTAATTCGCGGAGTGAGTGGGGATGCTGACCAGGCACCCGATGGCGACGATGAGCCCGAGCGCCGGCCGCGGCCATCCAGGTGAGCCGTTCCGTGCCGAAGTCGGGCTGGAGCCTCTCACCACGGCGTAGTGATGACGACGGCGAGGACGGGCCAGATCGTGAGGATGGTCGCTCGTGAGGGAACGCCTTCTGCTGGGTGGGGCAGTGTCCTCCGTCGGGCGAGGGTCGGGCTGGGCGTACCGTAGGCAGGTGTCGCCCGCGTGCTTTGCCCTGCGGGTACTGGTAGCCGGCGTGCGGTTGTGCTGGCTCTGATACGCGCCGCTGTAGCTGTCGGGTGACGCGGCGCCGGGCGCCTGGTAGGGCTGTCCGCACTGCGGGTACTGTATCCGGGTCTGCTGGGAGTCGGCGCCCGGCTGAGTGTAGTAGGTACTGGAGGGACCGACGGGGGAACTCCGTCCGGGGGCCGGGAGGGCTGGTGGAGTTGAACGTACGGCTGGGGAAGTATGCGGGCGAGCGTGTGGCGAGGCCTGCCAGGAGGGTGGCTGCCGCGGCGGGCAGGGCGCGCGGTGAGTGGTCCAGCTGGCAGCCTGCGTGTCGGTTCACCGACTGCCCGCGCTCGCCGTCGCGAGGGCGCGGATCTCACCCATGTCGGGCACCCAGGGCGGGCGCGATCAGTGAGCGCGCTGATGGTGAGGGTGAGGGGTTTCTCCGTCGCCGAGCCGGGTGACGGTGAGCGAGGCGTTCTTTTGCCGAGTTCCGGCGATGTGGGAGAAAGCCAGTAGAGGATTTCCGCGCCGACTGCGTCCCTGCTATACGCTCAACGGCGCGTACTCGTTGAAAGAGGCTGATGACTGAAACCGGATTGTTGAGCGCAGGTGATGCTCCGTCGATGCTCGCGGTCGCTGGGCGCTAGTGTGGGAGGCGCGCGCTGCTGGGGGAGTGTGGGTGTTGCGGGTGGCGTGGCGAGGTGGGCGGGTACCTCGGGGAGGCGCCCGGCTGCGTGTCGATGTGGGTCTTCCAACTGTACAGGAATCGGATGCCGCGTGAAAGTGACGATGATGAAGAGAATCAGATAGGAGGCCGCTGCGGTGACGACGGTCGGCGACCATGAGCCAGGTGAGAAGCAGAGCCTAGGACGATATTGAGGGACAAGAACGCGATGATGAATGCAAAGATGAGGAGTTGCCCGCGCGCGGTGGCTTTTCTGCTTGTTCATGTGCTGCTCATTCCACTCTCGTGCGTCGACGAGACCCGGCTGTGGCGGTAGACGTCCACGCTGAGGGGCGTGAGCCGGATCGCCTCACGCATGCGTCGTACAGAACGGCCCCGACACCGGTCGCTCGCTGGATCGAGGTTTGTGACCCGGTCTCGATTGTCGCTAGTGCCTGGTGTAGCAGGATGCAGCCGCGATGAAATATGCTGTCGCGCACGGTTGCGCCGCCGTGTCGGGATTGTTTTTCTGCAGTGTGTGTCTGCTCGAATCGACACGAGATAATGAGGACGGTTTGTGGCCCGTCGATCGCGTCGCGGATCTGGGGATGGCGTAGTGACCGGGAAGTAGCTGATGAGAGCGGACAGGAAGAAAAGGACCCCGAGCAGGAGGGAAATCGGTCATGCGCTGAGTCCTCTTCCTGTTTTTCTGGGCGCGTGAAGCTATACACGAGCACGCTGATGCCGAGCAAGCAGGCGAGCGGAATGAGGAGGGCGGCCCGGCTCCGACCAGTTCCCAGATGAACCTGTTCGTGCCAAAAATCTCGCCCCTCGCCCGCTCATCTGGTAGATGCAGACGAAGGCGAGAATCAGGGCCACCGGGAGGGAGATGCGCGTCTCTTTGCTCTGCGTGGGGCGCTCTTCTGAGGGTGGGCGGCCGCGATCTCCGCGCGGGTGTCTCGGAGGCGGCGAGGCTTGGGCCAGAAGCGTGCGCACGCCGCGCAGGTGGCGCGCGGTGAGGGTCCAGCTGGCAGCCCTGGGTGTCTGTGTTCACACTACCGCCCACGCTCGTCGCGAGGACGGGGACCTGCAGTGCGTTAGTCGGCCAGTTGCATCGTCGGCGAGGATCCACGCACGAGGATAGTAGTACAGGATCATCGTCTGTCTCGAATCGCGAACATGCAGGCGTTGTAGAGAGCTTCGCCGAGGCCACCCTGGGTCTGATGTCGCTCGTAGGGCGTCTCAAACGTCGCTCAGTGCGAGGTGCCGTCTCGAAGGTCAATCGGAAGTGGTTCTCGTAGACGGTCGCTTTTCGTGCCACTGCGAGCGAGGTACTTTGGTTGTCTGCGCTATAGGAACATGCAGGAAAAACTGTTTCTGGGTGTGCGGGCGCTGCATGTGTCATGGATCGCGGGCACCCGGTAGGACACCGCACACAAGGCGAGTGCCAGCCCACCGGTCCCGCAAAAATGATGAGGCCTGGTCGCGGCCGGGGAAACCGCCTCGAGGGAAAGAACGACTACGTGCTCGCGGTCCCACGGACAGTGTTCGGGAGTGACGAGTTGGGGTGAGGTCTGGCTCACGCCTCACGGATGGTTTTAATGATCCCGCTGCGCGGTAGACGCCAACGACGATGAGACGCTGTGAGCGCGGACGACGCAGCCTGATAGAGGGCATAGTAGGGCTCTGTCGGCTGCGCGAACTCGTCTTTGCGAGTCCGTCCTGATCTTGAAGCGACGCGATCTTCCGTCGTCAAAATGGAGAGTAAAGTGTTGTAGTAGCGAATGGCACCGCGACGCCCTCGCTCGGTCCTCAGTACGGAATTTTTTCGCAGCCAGTGACGGCTCTCGTCTGTGGGCCGGTGCGTCTTCGTAGACTTCTGTGAAGGCCCCAGCCTCGTGTGACGACCATCGTTGTTCCGATGAGTGCAGCAGCAATCAAGATGAATGGAGCCGATTGTTGGGCGGTTGTCGCCTGGCTCCTTTGCAGCGCATCGCGCATTGAGCGAACGAGCGTTGGGAGGCTACAGCAACAGATGCCGCAGACAAGGGACGCCGCAGAGCTGATCATCGGCACAGACCAACCCACGGATACCGAACATTGCCGGACAGAATAAACGCAGCGAACATGACGATCAGGGCCCCCTGAGAAACACGCAGGCCCATATGGTCATGCCGAGCTGTTGCCGAGCGCGTTGCCCGGACGTATCTCAGGAGAAGCGCGAAACGACGTGGATACATGCTCAATTCCTCCTGCCTAGACGTCCGCCGGGTCGCTCCCGTCCACCTGTACCAGCCCTGATGCTGGACGATCCACGCCATGAGGGCGTAGCCGGCCTGTCCGGGCAACGTCTGCCCGTCCGCGCCGCGCGCCATGGAGGCCGCTATAGTCCCGAACCACTGGTCGTGGGGCGACCCAGCGGCGTGTAGCAGTCGACGAAGGGATGCTCGGCGCGCGCACACTTCGGAGCACGAGGAGGCCAGCGCCTCAGGGACCCGGAGTCGACGCGGCCAGGGGCGGGGGACCACCACGAAGTTGGGAATGCCCAGCGACGGCCCGGTCCGTGATGTTGGCGAGGTTCAGGCGCGAGCGAGCCGTCGAAATGCCCGCTGCGACGTCGCTGGACCCACGCCGATGACGAGGCCGTGGGTTCTCCGTCGGCCAGGGCGCGTAGGACCTCCGCCTCCCATCGCGCGGCCATCTGCTTCTGTGGTCTCCGAGGGGACGGCGAGGTGAGGAACGGCGGGCAGATCGAACGTGGAGGGCGTTGACGCGGCCTACCCAGCCCAGGCCTCGTCGCTGACGCCGGCGACGAGCTCGTCGCCGACAAAGCAGATGCGCATGGTGTTCCTTTCCGATAGCCTGCGCGCGCCTGGATCGCGGGCGCGCGCAGGGAGCCTGCCAGCCTTCGAAGGCCTGCGCAGCAAGAGTAGCTGCCTCGCTCCTCAGGAGCGACGCGCGTCCAGCTGCCGTCGTGGCTGACCTGGGCGCGAGACAAGACGTCACGGGGCGTCCCAGCGAGGGGAACAGGTTGAGCGCCAGTGCGGCAAGGCGCCTGGTTGCGCGGGCTCGTCCTGCGCCCACGTCACCGACGCGCTCGGCACTGGGCCAGGGCCTGGGCCACCCTCGGCCCCGGGCAGGGGTAGAGCTGTTCCAGGCGGATGATCGCTGTCGACGGTCGCCTCGGCGCTCGCGCCCTTGGCGAGGTCGTAGTACAGGCGTCCCTGAGCACAAAAACGACGCGCGTCACCGATGCGAGTCGGGATCGCCGAGTCGCCGATGACGGGCTGGAAGCCGCCGGAGGTGAACTCGTCGAGGTGAGGACGCCGCCGACAGGCGCAGCAGCTGCTTGGGCGTGAAGGCGATGAGCGGCTTACGCGGGCGCTTGTAGGCCCGGGGTGCAGCAGGTGAGAAGAAGTTCGCCGGCGTGAGGGCTGAACGATCCACATGTTGTCCTGGGCGGCCAGCTGGAGGTAGCGTTCGATGCGTGCGCCTCGAGTGGTCGGGTCCTGGCCTCGTAGCCGTGGGGCAGGAGCATGACGAGCGAGGAACGCTGGCCCCACTTCTGCTCCGCGGAGCACACGAACTCGTCGATGACGGTCTGGCGCCGTTCGCGAAGTCGCCGAACTGGGCCTCCCAGATGGTGAGCGTCTCGCTCTCCAGCGAGTAGCTGTAGTCGAAGGCCAGCACGCCGTACTCGCTGAGCGGGGAGTTCCCAGCACGTCAAACGAGCCTGGTTTTCCGTCAGGAAACGCAGCGGCGTGAACTCGCGTCCGTCGTCGGCGTCGTGCAGGACCGCGTGACGCTGACGAGGTCGCGCGCGGCAGCTGTCCTCGCCGGACAGTCGCACGCCGAGTCTTTCCATGAGGAGCGTGCTAGGCTAGAGTCTGCGAAACCCCAGTCGATCGGCTTGTTACCGAGCGCCATCTCGAGGCGACGTTCGCACAGCTGACGGAGCTTGGGTGGGGAGCGAAGCCCCGGGGAAGCGCGGTGCGCGGCCGATGCGGCGCAGCTGCTCGGCGGGGGCAGCTGACGTCCAGCCGATCATCATGCCGATGCCGGCATCTGGGACCCGGCATGGTCCATTCCTCGTCGACCGCCAGTCCCCGCCGACTCCGACGGTCAGGGCCGGATCGTGCGTGCGGCTGCCCGGGTTGATCTCGGACACGGAGGACGCGCCTCCAGCGCGGGTCTCCTCGAGGATGCGCCCGAGTTCCGCCTCGTACTGGGTGATCGACTGGCGGGCCTCGTCCTCGGTGAGCTGACCGCGACCCACGAGGCCACGGATGTACACCGCGCGCGTGGAGGGGATGCGGTCGATGAGGGAGCATGACCGGTCTGGTATCGACGGGTCATCGCCCTCGTTGTGGCCGCGGCGGCGGTAGCACACCATGTCGATGATGACGTCCTTGTGGAAGGCGTTGCGGTACGCGAAGGCGAGGTGCGCGCAGCGGATGACGGCCTCGGGGTCGTCCGCGTTCACGTGCAAGATCGATTTAGGCCTTGGCCAGGTCGGTTGCGTAGCCGGTCGAGCGCCCCTGCGTCGGGCCGGTCGTAAAACCGATCTGGTTGTTGACGATGATGTGGATTGTGCCGCCGGTCTTGTAGCCCTCAAGCTGGGAGAGGTTGAAGGTCTCCTGGACGACGCCCTGGCCGATGAAGGCCGCGTCGCCGTGGATGAGGATCGATGACTCGGCAGGTCCGGGTCGCCGAGGGCCTCCTGCTTGGCGCGCACGATGCCCTCCAGGACGCCGTCGGCGGCCTCCAGGTGCGAGGGGTTGGCGCCCATGTAGACCTTCGTGGCCAGCCCGTCGTCCAGGGAGTACACGCCCCACGTTCCCAGGTGGTACTTGACGTCGCCGGACCCCTGGACGGAGTTAGGCATGTAATTGCCCTCGAACTCGTCGAAGATCTGCGCATACTGACTTGCCGGGCGATGTTGGCCAGCTACGCTGAGGCGGCCGCGTGGGCTGGCGCCGATGGCGACCCTCGTGGATGCGCTGCGCGCCGAGTCGGCGAGGATGTGGTCGAGCAGCGGGATCAGGGACCGCCGCCCTCGAGGGAGAAGCGCTGGCCCATGAACTCGTTTGAGGAACTCCTCGAAGGCCTCTGCGGATGAGGGGTGCCCAGGATGGGTGCTGGCGTCGGGGAGAGGGGCCCTGGAAAGGGCGTTCGATGCGGCGCTGACCCAGGCGCGCTGCTCGGGGTCCTGGATGTGCATGTATTCGATGCCGACGGTGCGCGTGTAGGTGTCGTGCAGGCGCGTGAGGATGTCGCGCAGCAGCATCTGGTCGGAGCCGCCGAAGCCGCCGGTGGGGAAGGGACGGTCCAGGTCCCACACGCTCAGGCCGTAGGAGGCGATGTTCAGGTCGGGGTGGCGGCGCACGCGGTAGGCGAGCGGGTCGGTGTCGGCAGCCAGGTGTCCGCGCGAGCGGTAGGTTTGATGAGTTCCGCGATGCGCGCGGGTTTGCCTTTTTCACGGTTCGGGCCGTACTGTAGTCGGCCTCCCACGAGTAGGGGCGCGGGCACTGCAGGGACGTGAAGACGCGCTCGTAGAAGCCGTCGCGGCCCGACAGCTTCGCGTCGACCAGGCCCAGGAGGCGGCCCGACGCCGCGCCTTGGATGATGCGGTGGTCGTAGGTGGAGGAGAAGTACATCGTCTTGCCGATGCCGAGGGATGCCAGGCGCTTGGGGGAGACGCCGCGGAACTCCGCGGGGTAGTCGGTGGCGCCCACGCCAATGATGAGGCCCTGGCCGACCATGAGGCGCGGCACGGAGGTGGTGGTGCCCAGCGTTCCCGGGTTCGTCAGGGTGACAGAGGCGCCCTGGAAGTCCGCGGTCGTCAGCGTTGCGTTGCGGGCGCGCGCAACCAGGTCCCTGGTAAGCGTCGACGAACTCGGAGAAGGTCAGGGTGTCGGCGTCGTGGATGACGGGGACCTTGAGGGAGTGATTGCCCCTGCGCGTCGGCCACGTCGATCGCCAGGCCGAAGCCGATGTGCGCGAGCTGTTCGATGGCGGGCTTGCTGTCCTCGAGGGTGTAGCGCACGTTGAGGTCGGGCATCTGCACAGCGCCTCCACCAGCGCGTAGCCGATGAGGTGGGTGAAGGAGACCTTGCTGCCGACGGTGCGCGCCAGGTGGGCGTTGATGAGGCCCGGCTTTTCGATGAGGAGCTTGGCGGGGATCTGGCGCTGGGAGGTGGCTGGGATGGACAGCGAGGCCTCCATGTGCTTGGCGGTCGCGCGGGCGGCGGACTTCAAGACGCGGAGCTCGTCCTGGGTGGGGGCTGCGTGAGCGGGTGAAGGCGGCTCGTCCGTGCTGCTGGCGCGTGAGGGGCTGGTGGCCTCGGCGAGCGCGGCGGGCGGGCGGGGGCAGGTCGGAGCGTGTGACGGAGACGACGTGGGTTCCTCCGGGCGGGCTGAGTGTCCTCTCGATGTCGAGGGTCGGCGGCGTGACCGATGCGGGGATCGCGTGATCGGCGGGGGCCGAGGCCCCGGCGTGCTCTGATGGACCCGGCCGGCTCGGGCGTCGCGGGAGCGCCCTCAGGGGATGTGGGGGACGCTGGCGCGCAGCTGCGGGGGAGCGGACTCGGTGGAGAAATAGGCGCCAGGAGGGATCCCAGAAGCTGGGGATCACGGTCGTAGAGGTCTCGCATCTTCGCGATGTACCACTGCGGATCGGGGTGGGAAGCGGTGGGAGGGGCACGTATTCCTCCGTAAGTGTCGCGCCGCGCGCATGGGCCAATTCCCGCGCGGCCATACCACAGCGATTCTACCGCCGCGTGATTGTCTTCACGAAACCTGGTACAACTTTGGCGTGTTTTTCAAGGGTCTTTGGTCCGTCATAGGGAGAGTGTTAGCACTGCTGCCCTTCTGTGGGGACGCGCACGCGAGGAGTTCGGCCCAGGAACGCTAGACTGGAGACACCATGGACTGCGACACTGCCGGCTCTCCCGCCGCCTCTCCCACCCCCTGCCCGCGCGCGTGCGCCTGGCCTGCCCCGGCCTCGTCGAGGGGCCACGCGATGACGACCGCGCTCATGCTCCTGCTCGGCGTCGTCCTCACCGCCGGCACGTTCGTCTCGTCTCCGCCGAGTTCTCGCTGGTCGCGGTCGACCGTGCCGTCCCTCGGACAAGAAAAGCCGAGGAGGGGGACCGCGCGCCGCCTCCGTCCTGCGCGCCACTCGCACCCTCGTCCACCCAGCTGTCGGGCGCCCAGGTCGGCATCACCCTGACCACCATCCTGCTGGGCTACACGACGCAGAGCGCGCTCGCGCAGCCGCTGGTGGACCTGTTGGGGTGGGCGGGGCTCGCGTGGCTTGGCCACGGCCATCGCGGCCTTCTGTCGCAGCCGTGTTCATCAACGTCTTCTCGATGCTCTTGGCGAGCTCGTGCCCAAGAACCTCGCCCTGGCCCACCTGATGTCCACGGCCAAGCGCGTCGTTCCCTTCCAGATGATGTTCACCGCCATCGCCCGCCCCATCATCTGGGTGCTCGGCGGAAACTGCGAACTGGGTGCTCGCCCGCATGGGGATCGAGCCGCAGGAGGAAATTTCGTCGGCGCGCTCCGCCTCGAGCTGGCCGCCCTCGTGGAGCATTCCGTCGAGGAGGGCACCGATACGTCCACGGCGGACCTCTTCGTCAACACGATCCGCATGAGCACGCTCAGCGCCGCTGATGTCATGCGACCGACCGCGCCGCCTGCACACCCTCAGCGAGGGCGACAGCGCCCAGGACGTCCCCGACCTGGCCCGCGAAACCGGTCACCCTGATTCTCGGTGATCGGCGACGACTCTGACGACATCTCGGCCTGGTGTCCCTGCGCCGCGCGGTCGCCGTACCCGCCGAGCGCCGCGCCGATGTGCCCGTCGTCCCCTCCGCTCATGACCGACGCGCCCTCGGTTCCCGAGACCGTGCCGATCGGTCCCCTCATGGTCCAGCTGCGTGACGAGGGCCTGCAGATGGCCGTCGTCGTCGACGAATACGGCGGCGTGTCCGCATCGTCACCCCTCGAGGACGTCGTCGAGGAGATCGTCGGCGAGGTCTCTGACGAGCACGACCAGCGTCGCCTCGGCATCCGCCCGCGCCCCGACGGTACGTTCCTCGTGCCCTGAACGCTGCGCCCCGACGAGCCTGCGCGCCGCACCGACATCCACCTCGCTCGAGGACGTCCCCTACGACACGATCGGGGCCCTGCCGCGAACGAGCTGGGTGAGATTCCATCCGTCGGCTCGCGCGTGAGCGTGGACGGCATCGGCATCGAGGTCACCCAGATGGTGGGACGTCGCCGCCCAGGTGGCGATCACGCCCGCCCCTGAGGCTGAGTGATGAGGAGGTCGCCGTGAGCGTCGGAGTCGGTCTCGCATCACCGTGGGCCCCTGCTGGCCGTCACTGTTCTTCGTCGCCGGCGAGTTCGCTGTCACCTGACGCGCCGCTCGCAGGTCGAGCCGCTCGCGGATCGAGGGGCGTGAGCCAGCGCCGCCTTTTCGGCCCCTGCGGCACGTCTTCGCCTGCGCTGGCGATCGCCAGCTGGGCGTGACGGTCGCATCCACGACCCCTGTCGTCGCCGAGCCCGCGATCGCCCACTCGTCGAGTCGCCGCTCGCGCGCCTGGGCTCCCTGAGGCGACCAGTCACGTCGTCGGCCCGCCGCCGCCCTGTCATCGTCCTCTTCGCCACGTTGTCTTCGGCGAGATGGTCCCGAAGAACATCTCGATCGCCGCCCCTGTGCGCATGATCCTCATCCTGGCCCCTGTCCTCGTGCGCCCGGCCACGTCCTGCGCCCCATCATCGAGGCCATGGACCACTTCGCGAACTGGTTCGTGCGCTGGACCGGCTACGAGCTGCGCCTCGGAAATCTCCGCCACCTACACGGTCGAGGAAGCGGGCCTCATCGTCGTGGGCCTCCCTGCCGAGGGCGTGCTGACCGACGAACTTCGGCTGCTCAGCGGCACCCTCGAGTTCTCCGAGGAGACCGCGGATCGGCGATGGTGCCCCTCGACGACCCTCGTCGTACCTACCCGCGGGCGCAACGCCCGCTCGACGTCGAAGATCGCGTCGCTCACACCGGATACTGCGCTTCCCTGATCGCCGGAGAGGACGGCGCCGATTGTGGCTACGTCCACCTCAGGGCGACGTCCTGTACGCCTCCGGTGAGGAACGCGACCAGCCGATCACGCCGTGGCGAATTCGCCGCCTCGAGTCCGTTTCTCCTCCGACCAGGTCGAGGACGCCTGCGCCACACGCAGCGCACCGGCGTCCACTGCGCCTCGTGCGCGACGAGGGCGACCTGGTCGGTATCCTTCCTGGAGGACATCTCGAGCTGCGTCGTCGGCGAAGTGCGTGACGTCCTTCAACGGCCCTGACGAGGCAACGGCTGGCACAGCCCACGGCGGCGTTGCTAGAGGGAACGATCAGACAGCGAGAGGGAGAGAGCGTGAGCGAGAACGAGTGCCCGCCGCCTGGCGTGGTCGCAGCTGCGCGCGCCGCGCGCTCCAGGGCGGCGAGGACTCACCCGATCACGGGTGCCATCCTGCTCGGTGTTGAGCCGCCCCTGCCCCTCCCGCCCGGCCGCGTCGCACCTCTCCGGAGCCCGCCGAAACCCAGGAACAGTCGCCTGTCTCCGAGGTCGATGACCCGACCCCCGTGCATGGCACCCCCGCCTTCGGGCCCGACGGCATGGAAGCCATCACCGACGCCCCTGACCCCGACGCTTCCGACGAGGAAACGCTCGACGCTGACGGTGAGCCGGCCTCGTCCTCGAGGAAGCGCGGACACAACGTCCACCCTGTCGGCTACCTGCTGCGCGCCCTCCTCGTCCTCGGCCTGGCGGGTTCGACGATCGCTGCGCCGATGACCGCGCGTCGGATCCGACCTCCCTGACCGTCTCCCGCGCACCTTCGGCGCGTCCGTGGGCGGGGGCAGCTGGGCCTCGCAGATCCCGCCCCAGGCCACCACCCTGACGCCACACTCACCGCGAATTCACGAGCCAAGACCAAGGCTCCCGTGTCCATCACCGGCTGCGCGGCCGGCACCGGCGCGGACGGCAACCGCAGCGTGAGGGTCGTGGCCGACACAATCTACTGGCCACTGGCCGAGGGAACCTACACGATCACGTCGCCCTTCACGATGCGTATTTCGCCCGTCTCCGGGCAGCTGCGTCGCGCACGAGGGCATCGACATGGCTGCCCTCTGGATACGCCGATCACGTCCAGGTACGGCGGGGTCGTCGAGGAGGTCGCCGAGAATTCGCGTTCGGGCGCCTACGTGCAGATCAAGCACACGCTGGCGGACGGCACGGTCTTCCACTCGGCCTACCTGCACCAGTACATGAACAAAATCAGTGAAGGTCGGTGACACCGTCACCGCTGGGCAGGTCATTGGCGCGTCGGCTCCAACGGCTGGTCCACCGGCCCCCACCTGCACTTCGAAATCCATGACCTCGACACGCCCAGGGACCCGGAGTCGTGGATGGCCGCCCACAAAGCCGTTCATCTCGGACAGGAGTCTGCCTGCTGATGCCCGTGACCATCCGTCAGGGACCCATCGTCTTCGCCCATCGGGGCGGAGGCCAGGAGGCTCCTGAGAACACGATGAGCGCCTTCGCCCACGCCTACGAGGCCGGGGTGCGCCACATCGAGACGGATGCCCACCTGACCGCGGACGGTCAGGTCGTTATCCGCCACGACGAGACCGGGAGATCGCTGCCACGACGGGACCGGCGTGATCGCGCAGATGGCGGCGGAGCCGTCCGCTGCGCCACCGCGATTCGCGAGCAGCTGCCCCTCCCTCGCGCAGGTGCTGGAGGCCTTCCTGACGCGTACTTCAATATCGACGTGAAGGAGCGCGCGTCGAAGGCCTCGACGTCGTCGCCGACCACGGCGCGGCTGATCGCGTGCTCGTCGCCTCCTTCTCCGAGCCGCGCCTGCGCGCCGTGCGTGACGTCTGCTGCCTGACCCTGGCGCGCGCCGTCGCCACGTCGTTAGGGACCGAGGCCGAGTGCGCCTCGTGGGCGCTGCGAAGAGCGCGACGAACCCCGCCCTGCTGGCACATCCCTCGGCCCCGCCAGGAGCTCATCGCGGCCCAGGTTCCTCTGCGTCAGGGCCCCATCTCAGCCGTGACGAGCGCTCAGTGGCCACCGCCCACACCCTCGGCTTGGCGTGCACGTGTGACCATCAATACGGTGGCATGACGTCCCAGGCCTCCCTCGAGGTCGGCGTCGACGGCATCATCACCGACCGCCCCGCGTTCCTGCGCGACTTCCCTGAGGCACGCGGCTCAGGACTCGCCCCTGGCCCCCTGGTGCCGCCACGGGCCCCAGGGACTGAGGTTATTGGGACTGATGGCGCGCACCGGCGTGCGCACCGCGTCTCGTGTTTCTCGTGCATTGACTTTATTGTTGGCCGTGCAATATTCTGACCTGTTGCTGCTTACTGCGGCGCCGGAGAAAAACCGTCCGCTGGATCGCAGGGAGACTGGGAGGAACCAGGAACCCAGAGCCTACGTCACACTCTGAACGGTTGGTTGCTCTTCCTCGGAGTAGTAGGGATGGCCTGCTGGTATTACAAGATGTTTCATGCCAGCGAGGACACGGCTGCGTCCAATCATTTGAGTTTCCACTGGGTCCCCTAGCACTGTACCCGTCATGCTGCCCTCATATTCCACGTTGCTGATCCTCGTGCCGGTGGTCGGCTGGTTTGGCCAGCTTTGATCCTCCGAAGTGGCTGTTCACATGCGTCTGTTCCAGTATTTCTGCCCTGATACTGTGCGTCGTTGGTTGCTTTTCTTCAAATTCCCTGATTGTCTCTACCCTGAATGGCAATACGCCATGCGCAATGGTCTATTAGGAAGAAGGGAAAGCGGTAAGAAGTCTCCTGGGAACCAGGCCTGGCGGGACGGGAGTCTCAGGGCACAGGCGTGACTGATGCGTGGCTCCTGGCTGAGGCAACCGTCGGAGGAAGAACGGCGAGCCCGGGATCCCGGCCAGGATGAGAGTATCGCCTATTGTCGTCGGGGAGGCGACGGAGGGGCATGTGCCAAACATCGTCATCACCGAAACTGAGGGTCTCAGCGGCAAAGGGAGAAGGAGATCCCGACGACAGCGCTCGTCGCCTGGCTGAGCCGCATCCTGGATGCCGCCTCATTGACGATTACCGCCGCGCCGTATCCTACGTCGCGCACGCGCTTCATTACGGCGGTGCTAACTCAACGACACCTGATGACCGTCTCGCAGCTCGTGTGTCTCACCCGGCAAAGAAACGAAGGGACGAGGAGTCCTGCTGATTCCGTGGGCTGCGACATGCTCGTGTCCGAGCCTCGCCTGCCCGTCAATCATCGAGGACTTGAGGACAATGGCACGCACCCTGGAGGTGGAATCGTGACCGCCGAAGGAACCACGGCCTCGTCGCCAGAGGAGCTCGTCGTCTCCGTCGAACAGGCGAATGCGCTGATTGACCTCATTGGTATAAGGGAAGGGTACAACGCTCTATCGAGCGTGATACCGGTCAGTGGACTTATTAGCGCTGGCCTGGCGACCCAATGGCCCTCGTGGGTGACGTCGAGGCGATCCTGGGTCCTGCGGCGCACGGTCGACTCGCGTCTCGCCATCCGCGTCTGTTCCCGCCGAGGCCGAGCATCGGCGTGCGTACGTGCGGATCTGGGCCCTCGCAGCCGCGCTCGGTCGTCATGCGCGCCGAGTGATGACGCAGTGTCTACTTCACCCAGGCTGATTTCTGCGACGTCCCACATATCCTCGCCGAGGAGAGCCTCCTGGCGCCCGGGCCAACCATCCATGACGGCCCGCCGTCGATCTCGGTCAACTTCGTGCAGGCAGCGCGTGACGTGGACCTTGAGAGGGCGCAGTCAGCTCCTGATTGATGTGGCTGCTCAGGGGCCCAGCCGAATCGCAACTTTCGCAGGACGCGTGCGGTGTGCGCGTGCTGTGTGGTGGGAAGAACGACTGGACCGGTGGAAGGATCGCCGGCACGTCGAATGCTTGTCACTGACCATCACGCATGCGCAAATACACGCACCCATCGATCCTCGCGCACTGCGCCTCATGCGTGGAGCGAACACACCCACTTTGACGCCTGAGCGCGCACGGCGCTGTGGGGTTCTGATGGAGCTGCTGCCAGCAGTGCCGCCCTGCGTTAGTTTGCATGATGAAACGAGGGGGCGGAGCCGGCTCGGCCCCGCCCTCAACGCATCCGTCGTGACCGCCCGCTCACCGTGCTGCCGCTGAAGTCGGCCACGGCCCGTCCAGGCTCGCGCGCGGCGGATACGCACGAGCGAGAGGAACACCAGGCCGGCTGCCAGGGCGATGCCCAGGCCTCGAACCAGCCAGGACTCGCCCACGAAGATCATCGCCATGGCGGCCAGGACCGGCACCAGGAGCGTGAACGCGTAGCCGATGTAACGGCCAAACGACGGCATGGGCACGCCGTCGGACTCGGCAACCGACTTGACCATGAAGTTCGGGCCGTTGCTAATGTACGTGATCGCGCCACAGAACACGGCGCCCAGCGAAATTGGAATCAGATAGTACGGGCACGCCCGCGATCAGCTGTGCTCGCCGCCCGACGCCTTCGCCATCTCGAAGAACGCCGCGTCGTCGGAGCTGTTATCCAAGACGGACGACAGGCCGCCCGTGAACACGAAGTACGTCATGCGGGTCAGCGGCAGGGACGGGGCGATCTGCTCCAGGTAACGCAGCGCCGGCGCCATCGTCGAGAAGATACCGATGAACAGGGTCGCGACCTCCATGATCGGCGCCCACGTGAACGCGTTCTCCTCGAAGCGCACCTTCTTGTCCGAGAGCTTGTAGGACAGGCCGCGACCGTGAACATGATGACCTCGCGCCACGCGGCACGAAGCCGGTCCAGGAGTGCACGTGACCCTCGGCCAGTGCGCTCGCCATCCCAGGACGGAGCGAAAGCGACAGACAGGATGATGATCGCGAAGAACGCCAGGTTGATCTTTCCGTGCAGGCGCAAGGGTTGCACATCGCGGTCGTCGGACTCGATGGAGGCCGTGTCCTCGGACGCGTAGCGCACGCGGTCAATCGAGTAGTAGGTGAGGAGCAGCAGCGCCAGAGTAAACAGCCACTCCTTCCACAGCGCGAACGTCCACGTGAAGGGAACGCCGCAGGTAGCCGAGGAAGAGCGGCGGTCGCCGAGCGAGCCAGTATGCCGCCACAGTTGGCCACAGGAAGATCGTGAACAGACCGTGCACGCGGTGCTGACGTTCTTTGTTCGTCTCCCGTGAGCGGGCGGATCAGCAGCATGGCCGCGCCCGTCGTCCCGATGAACGAGGCCAGCAGGCCGCCGATCGCCAGGAAGATCGTGTTGTTGCGCGGGGTCGCCTGAATGTCGCCGGCCAGGTGGATACCGCCGGAGACCAGCGAATAGCGCGAAGAGCAGCGCGATGAACTGCACGTACCCACGCCCAGTGGCGATGGCGCTGCGCCCGCCTCTGCGAACATCCAGATCGTCGTGCACGCCCAGGAGGAGGGCGACTGAACAGCTGGGAGGATCCTTTCCCACCAGTAGCGAGGTTTTTCGGATGATAGTCAAGAGCGCGATGCACGCGAGCATCGCGACGAAGGGGAGCAGACTCCACCACGGTAGGTCATTGGCTCATTCTCTTGTAGGCGAGAGAGACGCTTTATTTGTGCCGTGCGCGGGCGTGCGGGCATTGTCCGAGGCGGGGGTCTTCATCGACGAGGCTGGGGCCGGTAGGTGCGTGTGCGGGCTCGCGGTGGGCGCGACAATGGCGGCGGTGCCGATACTGCGTCTGCGCGGGCGTGTGGCGGGGCGGGTCGCGTGGCGCCCTGAACAGGACTCTCGAACCTGCGACCTCTTGCACCGAGGCAAGCGCTCGATCCGCTGAGCTTATCGGGGCAGCTCCGCCAGTTTAGTCAGGCTTCAAACGCCCGCGCGGACGCGATGTGTGCCACTAGTGGGCGTTGCTTGTCTCGAGAACCCTCAGAGGATTCCGTGCGCGTCCATATTGCCACTGATCACGCTGGTTTGAGCCTGGGGAAAGATCGTCGCTGATCTGCGTGAGAAAGCGCTACGACGTCGTTGATCACGGCGCACACGGTACGACGCCTCGACGACTACCCGCCGTTCTCGCATTGAGAGCGCAGGCCGTTGTGGATGAATCCCGCAGCCTCGGCGTCGTTATTGCGGATCGGGTAACGGTGAACGATGGATGCGACCAGTGGCGGTAGCGCGCTGCCTCGTGGTCGGATGCTACCGCCTGTCTCAGCTCGTGAGCATAACGACGCAAACATGATGGCGGTCGGTGCTCGTCAGCACAGCGAGGAAGAGGCTCTGGCCTCATCGCTACTTCTCGAGACTCCTTCAGCGGGGATGAGCGCCACCAGCGTCGCATCGACCTGATGGCCGCTTACGAGCGTTCCGTGCGCGCCTGAACGACGCGTAGACTGCGGCGGGGGCCGGTGAGCTGGGCCCTGTTCCTGTGCTCGCCCTGGTGGCTGCCTCGCCCCGGCCTCGTTCTCTGCCTGCGATCGGCCCCGGCCTCGTTACCTGCCCGGCCCCCGGCCTCGTGGTTCCTTCGCAATGTCGCACGCAATTCCCCGGTATGTGTTCTCAAATTTTGAAATCAGTGGCAGAATTCCGCGTTTTCGATACCTATGAAAACTAAGGGGAAACCCAAATTACGTGCGACTTTTTGCGGGTCTGCCTCAGTCCTGGCCTCGTGAGGGCTGGGTAGGCGAGGAACAGGTTGAGCGCGACGATGACTGCCGCAATGGCGAAGCTCGACGAGGCGCAGCGTGGCGGGTAGTTCGCGTACTCGCCCATGACCGCGCTTGGCGGTCAGGCGCATGAGCGGGATGATCGCGGCGGGATTCCCTGAAGGAGAGCGCCACCTGTGAGACAACCAGCGCCCACGTCGGTTCCGCGCCCGCGCCCAGGATGATCAGGCCGGAAATGAGGGAGATGAGGCGCGCACCAGGATCGGCACGCGAACGTGAGAAGGCTATCTCATGATCTCGGAGCCCTGCGCAGGCGCTCACCGACGTCGCAAGCAGGCCCGAGGCGAGCAAACCCACTCGCGAAGACGTAGCCACGAGCGGTCCCAGCGTCGAGGAGATCGCAGCGTGCGCCCCTCGATCGTGTCGGTGCCGCCTGACCGGCCAGAGCCGCGCCGCCAGCAGCAGCAGCTCGATGTTGACCAGGCCCCGCGATGCTCAGCGCCCAGTAGATGTCGATGCGCGGTGCGCAGCAGGCGCGAGAGGTGCCTGAGGAGTGGTGCGAGTCCGCGTGGAGGGCTGAGTCTGTCGGCCTCGTGGCTCGCTGACCAGCGAGGAGTGCAGATGACCGCGTGCGGCATGACGGTTGCGCCCAGCATGGACGCTGCGACCAGCACCGGAGTCCGGTGCCCTGGAAGCGGGGAGGAGGCCGCCGAGCATCCCCGACGGGCTGGGAGGCGCGACGAAGAGGGCCCGCCAGGTAGCCCAGCGTGATGATGATGAGCAGGCTGACGATGATCGTGTCTCGAACTGGCGCTGTTTGCCTCGCCTCTGACGACGAGAAGCGCGCAGGACACGGCGTTGATGATGACGCCGCCCCGCTGGTGAGTGGGACCCCGAACAGGAGGTGAGGGCGAGGTGCCGCCGATGACCCGGCTAGGTCGGTCGCGGCCGCAAACGATCTCCGCTTGATCCAAAAAGGCGATGCGGGCGGCTTTAGGACACGCGGTCGCCGAGCAGGGCGGGCAGGGACTTGCCGAGACGAGGCCGAGCTTCGCGAGAGGTACGATGACCATCGCGAAAATGTTGAGGCGGAGAAGGACCCACATCGAGCAGGTAGCCGTAGCGTGCGCCGGCCGTGATGTTACTGCGACGCTGCTGGTCGATATAGCGACGGCCGCGACGAAAGCGGGTCGAGGAGGGGATGAGCTCAGGCGATGCTCGCCGTCCGGTGGCGCTCACTGGGATCCTCTACTACAGGTAGAAAATATTCGGCCACCTGAAATATTACCGCCTCGCGTCCCCACGGCTGGGATCGAAAGCCGCCCAGGCGCGCCCGTGTGGCCAGGTAGTCACGCCCGCCGCCTCAACGTCTCGCGGTGACGAGCCAAAACCCCGCAGGCTAATGGGTGACCCTGAAGAACTTGCCTCCCTATCCGCTCGACGCTGCTGGACGCCGCCGCCGCCGGGCGCATCTCTATCGACCCCGCCCAGGTGCCCGATCCCGCTGACGGTCGAGCGCCCTGCGCGAGCACGGCGACTGGGCCACCAACGTCGCCATGCAGCTCGGCAAGAAGGCCGGTACGGCCCCGCGCGAGTTCGGTGCAGATCCTCGCCGACGACCCGTCCGCCGCCGAGGCATCGACCTGTCGAGGTCGCGGGACCCGGCTCATCAACATCCGCCTGTGCGGGCGCGGCCGGCGAGCTGGCCCGCACGATCGTCGAGGCCGGTGCCGCGTACGGCCGCAACGAGACGCCTGCGGGTCGCTCCATCAACCTGCGAGTACGTCTCCGCCAACCCCACCGGCCCCGTCCACCTGGGCGGCGCCCGCTGGGCTGCTGTCGGCGACTCTCGGCGCGCCTCATGGCCGCCCCCGGCGCCGCCGTGACCCGCGAGTACTACTTCAACGACCACGGCTCGCAGATCGACCGCTTCTCCCACTCCCTCTACGCCCGCGCCATGGGCCGCGAGGTTCCCGAGGACGGCTACGGCGGCCAGTACATCGCTGATATCGCCGACCAGGTCCGCGCCGACGCGCGAGCCGCCGGCGAGCCCGACCTGATCACGCCGCCCGAGGCCGAGGCCATCGAGGTCTTCCCGGCGCCCGCGGCAGTCGAGCTGATGTTCGCGGAAACTGCGAGCGCCTGCACCTTCCGCGCCGACTTCGACGTCTTCTTCCACGAGGACTCTGCACACCTCCGCGCGGTCGCCGATGCGATCGAACGCTTGCGTGAGCGCGGCGAGATCTTCGATGAGGGCGGCGCGGTGTGGCTGCGCACGACCACCTACGGCGACGACAAGGACCGTGTCCTCATCAAGTCGGACGGTCAGGCCGCCTACTTCGCGGGCGACGTCGCCTACTATCTGAACAAGCGTGAGCGCGGCACGGACGCGGCCATCTACCTGCTGGGCGCCGATCACCACGGCTGCATCGGCCGCATGATGGCTATGTGCGCGCGCTCGGCGACAAGCCGGGCGAGAACCCGCAGATTCTCATCGGCCAGCTCGTCAACCTCGTGAAGGACGGCGAGCGCGTGAGCATGTCCAGCGCGCCGGCACGATCGTCACCCTCGACGACTGGCCGACGCCGTGGGCGTGGACGCCGCCTCGCTACGCGCCGTGCGCGTGTCCATGGACACCCAGGTCGACATCGACCTGAACCTGCTCTCGCAGCACTCCAACGACAACCCGGTCTACTACGTGCAGTATGCGCACGTGCGCACCTGCAACGTCGCGCGCAATGCGGCCACGCACGGCGTCACCCGCGACGCTGGCTTCGACCCCGCCGCCCCCTCGATACTGAGGCCGATGAGGCGCTGCTGGCGGCCTCGCCCAGTTCCCCACCCAGCGTCGCGCAGGCCACGGAGCTGCGCGAGCCGCACCGCATCGCCCGCCACCTCGAGTCCCCTGGCCGCCACCTACCACACCTGGTATGGCTAGTGCCGCGTGACGCCCCTGCGGCGACGAGACCTGGTCGCGCCCGGCCACGTCGCCCGCCTCTGGCTCAACGACGCGGTCACCCAGACGGTGCACAGGCCTCGGCCTCCTTGGTGTGAGCGCCCTCGAGAGGATGGATCCGGTGAGTGAGGCGGAGTTCCTGATTCGCCCGACCCGACGAGCGCCCGACCTGTGGCCGGAGCGCGGCGCGGAGGGAGGCGCGCGTGGCGGCGGCGTCGACCTGACCAGCGTCGCCGACGAGTTCGGCACGCCCACCTTCGTGCTCGACGTCGAGGCCATGCGCGGCCGCGCCCGCGTGTGGGCCAGTGCGATGGCCGAGGAGTTCCGGGACGGCTACGGGTACGAGCGGCGGCGACGCCTTTCACGCCGGCAAGGCCTTCCTGAGGCGCCGACGTCGCGCGCCTTGTCGCGGCTGAGGGCCTGGTATCGACACCGCCTCGCTCGGCGAACTGAGCCCGCCCCGCGCGCCGGCGTGGATCCTTCGCGGATCGGTCTGCACGGCAACAATCAAGCTCCGACGCGGAAATCCGCCTCGCCCTCGAGGCCGGCATTCACCGCATCTTCATCGACTCGATGGACGAGGTCCGCCAGATTGAGCGCACGCCGCCTCGCTCGGTGTCACCGCCCCGTCATGGTGCGCCTGAAGTCTGGCATTCACGCGGTGGCAACGAATACATCGCGACCGCCCACGAGGACCAGAAGTTCGGCTCAGTCCCTGGCCACCGGCCAGGGTCCACGAGGCCGTGGCCGCCATCAAGACGCGCCGCACCTGGACTTCCGCGGCCGTACAGCCACATCGGTTCTCAGATTTTTGGGACCGAGGCTCGTTGAGGCCGCCCGCATCGTCATCGACTCTCGCGGCGGTTGTGCGCGACGAGCTGAGGCTGACGCCCGCCATCGACTCGGGCGGCGCGCGTCGGCATCGCCTACACCGCCAGGATCCGTCCCCACCTCCGGTCGAGGTCGCCTCGAGCCCCTGGCTAGTCGTCGCGCGAGCGTTGCGCCCACCACGGCCTGCCCATCCCGCACGTGTCCGTCGAACCCGGCCGCTCGATCGCCGGGTCTCGATGGTCAGTGTTTCACCGCGTCGGCGTCGCCGGCGACGTGTCCCTGACGACGGGAGTGCGCGCTACGTCGGCCATCGACGGCGCATGTCGGATAACATCCGTCCTGTCCTCTACGACGCTGTCTACACGGCGACGTTTCGCGAACCGCGACCCGCCCAGGCCTCGTCCGTGGCGGCGTTGCCGCGTCGTCGGCGAGCACCGCGAGAGCGGCGACATCATCATCCGCGATATCGACCTGCCGGCCGACATCGCGGGCGGCGACTCGCTGGCCGTGCCTGCCGTCGGCGCGTACGGATACTCGATGGCGTCGAACTACAACATGCTGACGAAGCCCGGCGTGCTGTGTCGAGGGGGCGCCCGCTGGTTCATCCGTCCGCAGACAATCGATCATCGCTGGGCCCTCGACGCGGGCCTCCGGGAGGCAGAACAATGAGACGGGAGCGCGCCTGTTTCGCTTTGCCGTTTTCGTGAGCGGCTCCTCGTTTCTGGACGCCGACATTAACGTCCGAGGAATGGAGGTCGTTCGACCTTTGTTGTGAGAGGGCGTTCTGAGCAGTCCTGCGCCGCCGTGATACTTCCCCAGTAACGTCGTGCACGTCATTCCTCCCCGACTATTTTCAGAGTTTGAAATGATCGTTGGAATTGCAACGCCTAGTGTATTCCGAATACCGACCGCTTAAATTACGCGCGACTTTTGAGGTGGAGGTGGGAGCTGCAATCGGTGGGGTTGCCGCGACATGTTGCGCACATAGCAGCAAGGTAAGTTCGGGTTTTTGCTGTTACCGACAAACCTGATGATGATGGGCGCAGAGGCATGACAGCCGAAACCTGACAGTGACAATCGAAAGTCGAGGAACCGTGCGCGACTGCCGCATCGCATCGGCGTCGTCGCCGCGCCCGCCCTCCCATCTGCGTGGGCGTCGTGACGGCACAGACCCCGCCAGCCTGCGCCGACGAACTGCCCGCCAGGCCTCGTTTCCGCCACCCGCGCCAACGACGACGAGATGAACTACGCCATCAACCTGGCGCCGGGAGTCAGTGCCGAGGACTTCCAGCGCCCTCGCGCTGGTCCCGTCGGTCAAGGGCGCGCCCTGGCCTCCTACCCGCAGATCGGCACTTCTTCGCACAGAGCGCCACGCCTCGTTCGCGCCCGACCTGGCTGCCGCGCTCGGCGGACGCGGGCATCCCCATTCACCTGATCGGCCCGACCCGCACCCAGGGGTCCCTTACTACGAGCGCGTCACCCTACCCACCGGCGAGATACTCGCGGCGACACTGCTGCGGGCGACACCTCACGCGGCGACAACGCTGTGCCCCCGGCGGCTTTGGCCTTCGCGGGGCGACGAGGCCGCGACCGAGGCCCAGGCCGGCGCCGAGGAGCTGAATCTTCAACTGGGGTGCTGAGACCATGCATGCGCGCGAGGCTGGGGCCGTCGTCGAACGCGCGCGCGTGACCGTCGCTGCCGGACTCGGGCGTCGAGGACACGCACCCTCGACCTCGAAGGCCGCGTGGACACGCAGCGCTCCCGTGAAGTGCTCGGTGAACGGCGTCGCCACGCAGGACTTCTCATAGCTGGCGCGACGAGTTCTACCACGGCACGCACGTCGCCGGCATCATCGCCGCCAACCACAACGACATTGGCATTGATGGCATCGCACCCCAGGCGACCATCGTGGCGATTCAGGCCACGAACGATAACCGCCCTCATCTACCCGAGTACGTGACCTGCGCGTCTCATGGGGCGGCCGATCATGGGGTGGACATCGTCAACAACTCCTACCGATGGACCCGTGGGTCTACTGGAGCCCGACGGACCCGGAGCAGGCGGCGGGGCCTGGAGGCGGCGACGCGCTCGATTCACTACGCGCAGGGCAGGGCCTGGCGGTCATCGCCGCCGCCGGTAACGAGGGGGTGAGTATCGACAACCCCACGATCGATAACGGTTCTCCCACGGATGCCGCCACGCCGACTAAGCGGGCGCGCCGTCGAGGGAGGTATCCGCGTGCCCTCCATGATTGACGGTGTCGCGCAGGTGAGCGCCCGCCCAGGCTTTACAACGTGGCGCCCGGCCTGTCCTGGCGCGCGCCGATTTTTCTAACTACGGTACGACGATTGACTTCGCGGCGCCTCGGCGACCAGATTATCTCGACCGCGCCGCCGCTGTTCTACCTGAGCGGCTACGCGGTGGCCGACGGCACGTCCATGGCGACGCCGCACGTGTCGGGCGTCGCGGCTCTCATCGTCGGTGCACCCGAGTACACGGGCGCGCAGGTTATCGACCTCATGAAGAAGCAGGCGGCGCGCAACCACGGGGAGCTGAACGCGCCCTGGGACGGCAAGGAATACCGCGGCAACGGCTTACTGGATGCTCCCGACGCCGTCCTCGAAGACCAGCCCAGGCCCGTGATCGGCCAGATCGAGTACTCGAGGGATGGACGGCGGGCGCCGCTGGACGGCCAGGAGCTCCGGTTCCGTCTCGCGCGCGCGACGGTCAGCGGCCCATGACCTCGGCGCGAGTGCTGCGTGGGCGGCGGCGAGGTCGCTGCTGCCACGGGCGCGGAGAGAGCTGACGGGCAACGTCGTGACGCTGCGGGCGGACGGCGTGATGTCTCGGCTCTGTTGGGGAGCAGGTCGTTCGGGTCGAGGCCTCGGGCCGCAACCCGGATCCGCGAGCCGACGACGACGCGGGCCTCCTCCGCGCCTTCTACGGTCACCTCGGGCGGCGAGGATACGCACGAGGCCGTGGCCGGTCAGTGGATCTCGGATCGCTGGGCTGGTGGTGGCGCAATGCCGACGGCACTTACCCGCGGCGTCGACGTCGATGCGTGGCTGGAGGCGAGCCTCACTGCTCGATGCGCGCGGCTACATGTGACCGGCTGCGAGCGAGGGCGGCCGGTGGTACCACGACGGTGTCTCCGCGCGCGCAGGCGTCGGGCTGGCTGAGCGTGGGCGGCACCTGGTACTACCTGGATCCGACCCCGGCGCCATGGCCTCGGCTGGGTCAACCTGAGGCACGTGGTACTACCTGGACGCGTCAGGTGCGATGCGCACCGGCTGGTTGCGTGATGGCTCCGTCTGGTACTACCTGCGTGCCTCCGGGGCGATGGCTACCGGCTGCGTGTTGGACGGGGGCTCCTGGTATTACATGGACGCGTCGGGGCGATGGTCACCGGATGGCTGCGTGATGGCGGCTCCTGGTTCTCACTCTGTCGTCTTCTGGGGCGATGGTGACGGGCAGCCGGTGGATCGACGGCACGCGCCACTCGTTCGACGCCGAGGGAGGTCCTCCCGTAGCTGACGGGGCGTTCCCTGTGGGCTGAATGACCTCCTAGACTATTGAGAGGTTTTCGAGCCACCATGAAGTGCCTGGCCAAGTCCGACCTCCCAGCGGACTGTGGTCGAGCTCAGAAAGCGGGGCCGCACCATCGGTGCGGCCCTCCCGCTCAGGTTGCGGATGTGCTGCGGCGGGGTCGGTGCCTTCCTGCCCGCTCGTTGCTCGCGCCGCTCGGGGCGCGGTCTCGCGATGTGGGCACCATACTCCCCAGAACCGTGACCTCACCGCCCCGAACCGTGACCTCACAGCCAGCAAACGGGGGAATTGCAGCATTAGAGGTGCGACACGCCGGCGACACGCCGAAGCAAGGCTCTAATGGTGCAAAACCCCCATCATTGCCTCTGGTGTCATGCTCCCAACTGCTGCAGGACTGCCCGGCCTAGGCGATGCTCAATGCGCTGGCCCGTCACCTCCAGTCCAAGGCCATCCAGGCGCGTGAACGCGCTCAAATCAGGACGATCAAAGGTTGTAGTGGGCGTGTCGAGGTCTTTCAGATGGACGGTGTGGGAATCTCCATCATCGAAATACCTCGACCCCTACACAATCACGATACGCCGAACCCCGCCCAACACCTCCTACACCCTCACATGCGAAGAGACCCTTATCGGATCGTTGTTGCCTCTCCGCCTCGCCTCGTCACCGTTGCGTGTGGATTGCGGATATGATCGACCGCGAAGGCGCAGCTGACCCTCGTTACTGTTGCGTGTGGATTGGTGTGCAGGGGACGAGCCGCTGGCGATGCACCCGTTAGTGTGGCGCTGCACCTGTTATGTGGCACTGCACCCGTTATGTGGCGCTGCACCCGAACAGAAGGGGTGTATGCCTACGGTTCGGGTGCACTGCCCCTTAGAACAAGTGAAAGTGTGGTCGGTGTGTGCGGAGGTGACTGTGTCGCACGGAGTGAGGACTGCCTCGTCGCCTTTGCGTGTGGATTGGTGGACATGATCGACCTCGCGAAGGCGCAGCTGACCCTCGTTACTGTTGCGTGTGGACTGCGTGCAGTGGGACTAGCCACTGGCGCTGCACCCTGTTATGTCGCGGTGCACCCGAACAGAAGGTGGGCCAGTGCGCAAGTCTTTGCTGGACGCGCATCCGGGGTACCTGGTACTACCTGATCCTTCCACGGCGTGGTGCACACGGGCTGGCTCAAAGACGGCGACCACTGGTACTACCTGACGCGCTCGGGGGCCATGGTGACCGGGGCGCGCTGGATTGACGGCACGCGCTATGTGTTTGACGCCCAGGGCCGCCTCCAGGAGTAGACGCCACGAGGCTGGGGATCCTTCTCCGGTTGAGAGGTGAGGGGCCGCGCACGATGCGTCGTGCGCGGCCCCTCGCGTGTGTCTCGCATGGGCAGGGAGAGACGTCGTGGAGTCCCGTTCCTCGGGACCTATTTCGTACTACACTCACGTCCATACGAAACTATGGAGTGATCGCGTGCGAGTCCGGGTTCACCCTCGCGTCCATCAACGTCATAGTGATGTTGAGGATGACGATGTTATCGCGGCCTTTGAGGGGACGTTGCGTTCGCGTGCGCGCGATACCCATCCGATTCAGTGGGTCGGAGTTGGCCTCGACCGAAAGGGGCGGCTTCTGGAATATATCGCGGTTGAGGATGAGCCTGATGGATGGCTTGTCTTCCATGCGATGCTGGTAACGCGAGCGGTGCTCGCAGAGGTTGGTTTAAGGAGGTAATGATGGCGACGTATACGTCAGCTGATGGTGCGACGTTCACTGATGAGGACCTGGAGCGCTGGGGAACGAGGCCGAGAGCGGTGTTCTTACGACGGAAGCATCTCGGTTCGTCTGTGGCCGGACGCCCGATTAGCGTCGGTGTTGGTGCTAAGCCGTTCACCCTCCGTCTTGATCGTTCTCGCCGTGCCAAGCTTGCTGAGGTGGCTCAGGAGCGCGGTACGACGCCGTCACAGCTCGTGCGCGATCTGATTGATTCGCTTGAGTAGGAGAGTGCGGTCTTAGGCCGATGTCCTTGCCCGTGTGACTTGTTCGTGCGAGGTAGTGCTCGCGGACGTGAAGCCCGCGTCCGGGCGTCGTGCCCAGGCGCGCGGCGATGAGCTCCCTTGTTGTGGTCTGGCGCGACGTCACGGACCCACGAGGTGTAGGTGGCCTCGTCGGCGTGGACCTCCTGCGTGAGCGGGTTGCGCTGCTGGAGACTCGTGCGCACCTGGGCGAAGGGGCAGTGGATCTGGTTCCGCTGCTTCACGCTGGTCTTCTGGATCTCCATGAACACCCTCCTGCCCGAGGTCTTGGTCCCACCCTCGGACATCTTCAACTTCGCGACCATGGACCCGCGCGCGAACATCGCGTGCGCGGCCCGGCGCTCGCGGGCCAACGTCGCGCTGTTTGCCTACTGGCTGCTACAAGATCGTCGCTTTCAAGAGGAACCCTGATCACGGGCGTCCTGTACTGCGAGCTGGCGAGTTCCGCGCCATCGTGCGCGAGCACTGCGATGACAAGGACAAGTACTTCCTCGTCGACCGCATCCCCGAAAACCCCTGCGGACCTCGGCTCGAGCTCGACGCACCCACGCCGCCCGCCGACGGCTACCGCGCATGGATGCCCTGGTGGAAGGGACAGGGACAGGCGGCACCCGTCGAAGAGAGACGCGGGTTTGTGCTCGTAGGTAGCGTTCGCGTTCATCATTGACGAGGCCTCCCCGGTGTGTCGGGAGGCCTCGACGCCATCGCAGACGAACTCAACGATCGCCCCGCAAAAACGATGAACTGGGGACACACCAGCAGCGCCTCGAACTGCTGTTCAGGGCATAACACGTGATGCAACCACCCCAGAATCCGTCGTGTCCTTTGCTGCTCCTGCGAGAACGTGTTCGCGTCCAAGCCCGAGTGACTCGGAGGGGAGGCGTCCTTCTCTGTGAGGGCGTCGATGGCTGGCTCCCGGCGTGTGTGCGGGAGAGGCTTGTTGCCGGTGCTGCTTTGCTGGTGTCTTCGGCGGCGCCGAAGTCGTGGTGGCAGGTGAATTTCGTAGTACGATATTCATATGAGTGAGCGTCTTCTTCGTGGGGTCCCCGTGACTGATGAGCGAGATCTCAGGCGTGGGCTGATGAGGCCGAGCGTGGGTATGACCTGGCTGAGTTGCTGGCTCCGCGCCCGGGGCGTCCTCCGGTGGGGAAGGGGCCTGGCGTCGCTGTGACGGTGCGTCTGGACGCGCAGACATTGGCGGCGCTGATGGAACGTGCTGCCTTGGAGGGATTGCAGCCGTTCCGAAGCGATTCTGCGCGGCTGTGCGCGAGTGGAGTCATGTCGCCTAAAGGTGCATGCCAGTGCGCGCAAGCACTTCGGGCGTGATCGGCTCTGTGACGAAGCAATCCTGTATGCGTATGAGCATGCCTTGAATTCCCGCCCTCTTGATGATGAGGATGATCCTAGGCGGTGGCTTGTGGTGGGTGTCGGCCAGTCTGGGCGCGTTCTTGAGATGGTCGTATTGGTTTTCGATGACGGGGGAGAACTCCTCATTCACGCCATGAAGGCTCGCCCTCAGTTCCTTGATGAGCTGACGTAGCTCGCGGGTAGCCGCCTCGTCCCTGTCTGTGGGCTGTCGTCGATGGGGTTGTGGGATGAGGCGTCGCTGGACGTTTCGGTGGTGATACCTGGGTCTCTCTCGCGTTGGCTAGTGGCCTTGTTTTTCTTCCCAGGTGTCGGTGTTGTTGATGACCAGGTGGGACAGGGGGAAGGGGCCGGTTGTTTCGGTGGTGGTGACCAGGCCGTTGATGGTCTGGGTCTCCCCGGTGAAGGGGTTCGTGGCCGTCCCGCTCACGTCGTGGTCAGCGTGATCTCTCGGTTCTCATGCGGGTAGGGCCCATCGAACCCAGAACGCCAGCCTTGGGGCGGCGTGTAGTAGTGGCGGATCAAGCGTGGGTCCTTGTTGGGGTCAATGCCCTTCTCCCACGCTAAGCCCGGGGAGGTGGTCACCGTGTTGGGGGTCCCATCGCCCCAGGAGTACTCGTAGTTCGTTGCCGTCAGCGTGATCGTGATGTCCCGGCCCAGCAGATTGATGACGTGAGTCTGAGTCGGGGAGGTCACCGAGACGATCGTGGGCACAAACCTGTTCGTGTACGACACCGTGGGTGGTTGTTTGTTGATGCCGGCTCCGTCGGCATGGATCGTGGTAGCAGCGTAGTAGAGGATTTGAGCCTGTCAATTTTTCTGTGTATGGGGGTTAGAGGTAGGGGTGATTCGGTCGGGGTAGGCGGTGGTGAGTTGGGCGAGGGCTTGTTTCCAGTTGGTGGTGGTGTGTCCTTGGATGAGGCGTGTGGGGGCTGTTCGTTTGTTGGGGGTTTGCCAGCGTCTGTGAGGCGCTGGGCGGCTCGTTTGTCTTCGATGTTGCAGATGGCGAGCCATAAGAGTTTGACGGCGGCTTCTTCGCTGGGGAAATGCCCGCGGTTCTTGGTGATTTTGCGTAGCTGGTAGTTCAAGGACTCGATAGCGTTGGTGGTGTACACGACGCGGCGCAGCATGGGCGGGAACGCCAAGAACGGCGTGAAGCGCTGCCAGGCGCGCTGCCAGGTGGCAACCGTTTGGGGGTAGCGCGCTCCCAGGTCGCTGGCCGCGAAGTCCTCCAGCGCCTCTCGGGCGGTTTCCTCATTGGGTGCGCTGTAGACCCGCTTGAGAGCGGCGGCGACGCTCTTGCGGTCCTTGTAGGACACGAAACGCATGGACGCGCGGATTAAGTGAACGACGCAGGTTTGGACCATGGACTGGGGCCAGGTCGCTTCGATGGCTTCGGGCAGGCCAGCCAACCCGTCGCAGCACACGATCAGGACATCGCGTAGGCCTCGGTTGGCCAGCTCGGCGCATACGTGGGCCCAAAAGGAGGCGCCTTCATCGGCTTGGACCCAGATGCCCAGCACATGCTTGACCCCCTCCATGTCCACTCCGACCGCCAGGTGAGCGGCCCGGTTCTCCACCCTGTGATCGCATCGGACTTTGATGCGGATCGCGTCCAGGTAGATCACCGGGTAGAACGCTTCTAGGGGGCGGTGCTGCCAGTCCAAGACGGCCTCGCACACCGCGTCAGTGATCGTGGAAATCGTTGCGGCGCCGACCTCCACGCCCAGGGTGGAGGCCAGGTGATGGCGGATATCGCGTACCGTCATCCCCCGGGCATACAAGCTGATAATCATCGAATCCAAACCATCAAAGGCGCCGCTGTCCTTTACGTACCAGGCGCGGGGTGAACGAGCCCGCCCGGTCCTGGGAACCTCGATCTCGAAGGCTCCCCACCTCCGATATCACGGTCTTCTTCGTCGTGCCGTTCCTCGTGTTCGAGCGCGCCTGCCCACTGGTCTGGCCCTTTCTCATACCCCAAGTGCTCGGTCAGCTCCGCGGCCAACCCGCGCTCCAACGCCTCCCTGAGCAACGCCGGCAACAAGCCCTCGCTACCCGTCATCTCGACTCTGCCAGCATCAAGACGCTCAAACAACGCATCCAACGCCCCCGAGCGACGAAGCTCCTCCACAGCCTCACGCCCACTAGCGCGAGACACAACAACATCATCATCATTCATCATGCATCAATCCTTTCAAACAAAAGACGGATACACAGACAATTAAACACGCCCGAGGATTTCGCTCGTCGTTGGCACGACTCCAGCTGTATCGTCACCACTCCTGGCAGAGGAAAACAAACACCCGAGCTTCTTCGCCGTCCCATCAGGAAGAGAATACTCGCGCGTCACACCATCACACACATACCTCGTACCAGCCCCCTGAGCATCAGAGGAGGCACTCCCTTCCGCCGTTTGCAGCGAACGCTGAGAATTCAGGGACGAGCCCCCAGGCTGATTCTGTTGAGGAATGGTTCGCTATCTGCATCTGTAGTAGAATATCGAGAGAATCATTATGAGTGTCAACGCAAATTCCCATCTGTATCCCCGAGGCATCTGTGCAATTTGCGGAAGGTAGAGCAAAAGTCTCACACTGCATAGCTAAGGCGAAATTGATGAATAAAATAGCGCTGAGAAAGCACTTGATAACTGATGAGTACTCACTTAGCTTCGCCATTGCGAACAGTCCCTCCAGTTGAAACCCAACCCCATTTTTCCATGTCATATGAAGGCGAAGACAACGGTCTCGTCGGAATTGTTGTTTACAATCCTCTTTCCAACGCATGCTGTTCCGTTATTGACAATGCCATCGAATATTACCGCAATGGTATCTGGTTCAACACCCCAATCTTCCTGGGAAACAGGGAGTACTGATACAATGTTTGTTATGGTGGCTGTATTGCCATACATCCACCCCTTGAGAGTAGAGTTTGTTCACGTTCTGGATGTGAGCCTCACGAAAAGTTTCTCCGGGTTGTGTGATGTCTTCAGATGGTTGTGTGTCTCCTGTGTTCCAGGCGTAGGTGAGTGTGTCGAGGAGGTACTCCGCGGCGAGTTCTGCGCCTCGTTCGGTGTTCTGCTTGGCTTCGTCAGGTAGTTCTGGTTTGGTGTAGGTGGATGCTGCGTGTTCGGCTGGGCGGACCAGGACGCCGTCGGGTCCGATCTGGTAGCCGCCGACATGGCTGCCTCGCCGGTAGCCGACGGGGATGGGGTGGGGGGCGGGGCCTATGGGCGGTGTGGTTGTGGCTGCCACGGTGGGCCTCTCACCCCAGGCTGGCCACCACCCGTTGGCAACCCCGTTGATGTACACGGACAAGACCGCACCCGCGAAGAGAACAACGTAGACGACGCGCATCCCCCAATAGAAGGGCTCCACGTGCAGCCAGGCCCGGGCTCGGGCCCGCGCGCCCTGGGGCGCCGCGCTGACCTCGGCGCGATAATCGGCCCAGCGCCGGCGCAGCGTGTACTACGCGGGGCAGTTTCGCGGCGGAATTGCTCCTCGTCCTCCTCGGTCATGGGACGCTCAGACAACGGCGGAACCATCATGATCTATCAACCTCCACGATGAGGTGTCCTCCTGCGCGCCTCCGCCATCGGCGACGCGCCCTTCACTGACCAGACTACGCGCCGTAACATGAAAATACACCAAGAATGCACGGTAACCATCAACGCACATTCTCCCGCCCAGAGGGGACGAACGTGCACGCACCCGCACAAGTTAGCCATGACCTCGGCGTATCTAACCGGACCGTTCAGTCACATACTGCTCAGGGCCCGGCATCATGGTGACGCCAGCCGCGATAGTCACCGGAGCGTGGCGTGTGAGCATTGCCAGTGAGCGGCTGGACGCTGTCGGGGAAGCCTTGGCCACGCGGGTGTCGCGCCGACCGCACGCAGGCCGCCTCGGTCGCGCGGGTGTCGCGCCGACCGCACGCAGGCCGCTCCGGTTGCGCGGGCTGCCCCGCACGCAGGCGCCGCCGACCACGAACATCGTCTCCGCGCGAGCTGTCAAACAGTGGGGACCGCCGCTGAATGTGGTCACGGTTCGCGTCATTTCCTCGCTGCGCGTCTCGGTTGCATTGATATTATGCGGCTAATTGTTTGGCTTGTATGTCGCAATAAAGCTTGTATTTTGTGCATTTGTTACTCATAAATTGTTTCGGCAAGTAAAGAGGTGGATCATGGTAACCGCATGGACAAAGTTGTCCACGCGCAGGCACAAGTGAAAGTCGAGGAACCATGCGCCGCAACGTTGCACGCATAGGGGGTCGTCGCAGCGATCGCCCTGTCCATGAGCGTCGCTACGATGACCGCCCCTGTCCACCAGAGCTGAGGACGCCCCAGCCTGGTCGCGCCCGCCCGATCCAGCGCGGGTCTCATGAATTACGCCATCAACCTCTCCCAGCTCTCCGACGAGAACGCGATGGCGCGCGTCATTGAACTCCTCCCCAGCGTCGGGGGAACCCTCCTGACGCAATACCCCGGATTGCACACTGTTTTCGCTCAGAGTGAGTCGGCCTCGTTCTCGCCGGACCTGGACGCGGTCCTGAGGGAGCACGGCATCGCGGTCCACTCGATCGGCCCGACTCGCGTGGCCGCGGTCCCCGAGTCCGAGCGGGCGACGAACCAAACTCCGCCGGCGGCACCTGGCTCGGCGCCAGCCTCGGCGCCCACGGGCCTGACCGCGCCAGACCCGAACGTCCCTGATCCTTTCCCTACCACTAACTGGGGGCCGAGGCCATGGACGCGCGGGGCGCCGCCGAGGTGGAGGTGCCGCGCGCGCCCGTCACCGTCGGCGTCATCGACACGGGTATCGACGTCGAGCAGCCCGACTTGGCGGGCCGGGTTGATACGTCCAGGTCCGTGTCCTGCGATGTCAACGGAATCCCCAACGTGAGCGAGGAGGCGCTGCGTTACAACGATATCCACGGCACGCACATCGCCGGAATCATCGCCGCGAACCATAACGACATTGGTATCGACGGTATCGCGCCGGACGCGACCCTCGTGTCGATTAAGGCCGTCAACGACAAGGGGCGTTTGTACCCCGAGTACCTCGTGTGCGCCTACGACTGGGCCGTGAACCATGGCGTGGACATCGTCCACAATTCCTTCCAGATGGACCCGTGGCGGTTCTGGAAGGCTGACGACCCCGAGCAGGCCGCGGGCATGGAGGCCGCGGTGCGCGCGATCTACACTGCGCAGGAGCGCGGACTGACCGTGTTGTCGGGCGCTGGGGACGACGGCCTGGACCTCGACGAGACGACCGTGGACAGTTCGTCGCCCACTGACTCGACGCCGATCGAGAATCGCAACGTCGAGGGGGCCATGATGGTGCCCGCGATGGTCGGGGGCGTCGCCATGGTGAGTGCGCTCGAGATGGTGGACCCGGACGCGGAGCCGCTCCGGGCGACCCTGAAGAGAACGGACACCTCCAACTACGGCTTCATGCGCGTCGATTTCGCCGCGCCTGGACGGGACATCTACTCGACGTTCCCGAACCTGATGGTCCCCTCGAACTACGGGTATATGTCGGGGACGGCGGTTGCCGCCGCGCACGTGAGTGGCGTCGCCGCGCTCGTCAAGTCGAGCCCACCCCGCGCTGGTGGGCGAGCAGATCACCAACCTGATGCGCAAGCAGGGGGCCCTACGAGTACGGGAGGCTCGCGCTGCCGACGGATAACAACGAGTATCGAGGCCGTGGCTTCCTGAGCGCGAGGAACGCGGTGGTCTACGATCAGGCGCAGCCGACGCTCGGCATGGTCGAGTACCGCGTGGGCGGGGGAGAGTGGACGAATCTGCGTGACGAGGTGGTTCCCGCCGGTCGCGTGAGCGTGCGCGTGTCGGCGCGCTCGCCCCTGAGCATGCTGAGTGTGGACGTCGCGGGTGTGGCCCAGGCGCACGCGCCCGGTGGCGGCGGCTACTTTGATGAGCCGACGACCGTGACGATCGACGACGTGGACCTCGCTTCCCTGATCCCCGAGGGTGAGGTATGTGACGGCCCGCGTTCAGGTCAGCGCGCTCGGCATTAACGCGGACCGGCACGCTGACGATGACGTGAGCCGTTCCCTGTCGCTTACGGTCGCTCGTGACCCGGGCGCTGTGCCCACGCCGGAGCCGGAGCCCGACCCGGGGGAGGGCAGCGGTGTCGTCCCTGTCGATCCTGTGCCGCCAGGCATCATGTCCGTGCCTCGCACGAGCGCGCAGATGCCTCAGAACTATGCGGTGAACCTGGCTCCTGACGCGGATGAGGCCACGTTCCAGCGCGCCCTCTACCAGGCCTCGTTGCTGGGCGGAATGGTGTTGGAGTCCTACCCGGCTTTGCGCACGTTCTTCGTCCAGTCCTCGTCGGCTGCTTTCGCGATGGACTTGGGGTACGCGCTGGCGGATTCCGGTATTTCCTTCCATTCGGTGGGACCGACCCGTCAGGCTCCGTCGTGGGCAACGAGGCCATCGTGTCCCAGGAGCTGGAGGCGCCCGCCACCCGAGTGTCGAGGAGAAGCCGCCGGTGCCGGAGGGGCCCCCACGTGGGCGGTGTTTACCCGACCCCGCCGGATGCGAAGGACTGGCACCTGCAGGCGGTGGGTGCCCTCGACGCGCAGGGCGTGGATGTTATGCGCGCGCCGGTGACGGTGGGCGTCATGGGTGATGGCGTGGATGACACGGTTGGGGACCTGTCGGGGAAGGTTGACCATTCCCTTGTCCGTGTCCTGTAACTCTAACGGCATGCCGAATCAGGGATCCTGAGGCGTGGCGCTCCGGGTCGCGCGGAGGTCGGCACGCAGGCGGCCGGGGTGATTGCCGGCACAGGCGAGGCCAGCGGTGTGCCGGGCGTGAATCCGACGCTGAACGTCGCGGCGATCAACGTGGCGTCGGCGACCACGGGGCAGTATTACCCGGAGTACGTCGTGTGCGGTTTCGTGTGGGCGGCGGATCATGGGATTTCCGTGACGGCGAGCAATTACCTGGTCTCGCCGTGGAAGTACTGGATGCCGGGCGACCCGGAGCAGGCCGCGGGCTTGGAGGCGGTGCGCCGAGGCATCAACTATGCGGCGTCGAAGGACGTCGTTAACGTGGTGGATGCCGGGGCCAGTGGTATCGATTTGAATAATCCGCCGAAGACGGATGCGTCCTCGCCGTTTGACGCGTGGGCGCCGTTCCAGCGTGACACGCTCGGCGGCGTCATGGTTCCCGCGATGATGCCGAACGCGCTGGCCGTGTCGACGCTGCGCCTGGTGGACCAGGCTGACCCGGGCACGGGGGCGCTCGAGCACGCGTGGACGTCGAACTGGGTCTCACGAATGTTGCTTTCACGGCGCCCGGCGAGAACGTGTTCACGACGAGGCCTACCTGGCTGGGCGGCGAGGCCGAGGGTCGCTCGGGACGCGTCGATGGCGGCACCGGTGGCGGCGAGCGCGATCGCGACGCTGCGCGAGTGCATCCGGAGATGGGCTCCGCCCAGATCGTGGAGCTGGCCCGTAAGCAGGCGGGTTCCGCGTCGAATTGGGGGCGGCTGGCCGCTCCTGAGGGAGCGCGAGTATCGGGGCGCGGGCATGCCGAGCGTCTTGGATGCGGTGTTGAAGGATCAGGCGCGCCCTGTCGTGGGCGAGGTCGAGTACTCGGCGGACGGGTCGACGTGGGCGCCGTTGTCCGGGCAGAGCGTGTCCGGGCGCGTGTCCTGCGCGTGGGCCTGACCGGGCCGGTGACGTCGGCTCGCCTGCTGGTGGGCGGCCACGAGGTGGCGACCGTGCAGGGCAGCGGCGAGTTCTCGGGCTCGGGCGTGACGCTGCAGGCCGATGGCGTGGACGTGTCGCATCGGTGGCGGGCGCGTCGCTGAGCGGCCAGACGACGGTGCGCGTCGAGGCTTTCAGGGCGCAATAGTGATGCGCGCGCCGACGACGACGTGAGCGCGGAGGTCACGGTGACGGTCGAGGGGTCCGGTTCTGGGGTTCCTCGGTTGACGAGGCCGGGGCTGGGCGCTGGGTGTATAGCCGGGCCGGTAAGTGGTGGCGGTACACGGACGGGACGTTCCCGGTGAGCGTGCGACTGCGCATCGACGGGAAGGTCTACCGTTTTGGTCCGCGCGGCTACGTGGTGACTGGCTGGTACCGTGAGGGCGACCAGTGGTCCTACTACGGGCTTGACGGCGCTCAGGCGCTGGGCTGAGCGCGGATTCGCGGCACCTGGTACTACTTCGATCCTTCGTCGGGAGCGATGCGCACGGGCTGGCTGACGGAGGGCGGGTACACGTACTACCTGTCCTCGTCGGGAGCCATGGTCACGGGCCCGCGCTGGATCGACGGCAAGCGCTACGTGTTTGATCGCAGCGGACACCTGCTGACGTAGGTGTCGATAGCCTGACGGATTCCGGGTGACGGTTTCCGGCTGACGGATTCCGGCTGGGACGAAACAGGGCCGCGCACGAGAGCTCGTGCGCGGCCCCTCGCACGTGGGGGAGGGAGTTGTTGTCGGCGGTGGTGGCGTCGCTGTGATGGTGCGTCTGGATGAGCGGACGTTGAGGGCGTTGATGGAACGCGCAGCCTTGGAGGGATTGAGGAGCCGTTCTGACGCGATTCGCGCGGCAGTGCGCGAGTGGACCCATGTCACCTGGGCTTCATGCCAGCGCGCGCAAGCATGTCGAGCGTGATCGTCTCTGTGACGAAGCGATAGTCGGCCCAGCGCTGGCGCAGCGTGTACTTACGCGGCGTCGACTGGCGGCAGAGACGCTCCTCGTATTCTCGTCGGTCACGGGGCGTTCAGACAACGGTGGAACCATCGCGATCTATCAACCTCCACGGCGAGATGTCCTCCTGCGCGCTGCCACCGTCGGAACACGCCCTTCACTGACCAGACTACGCGCCGTAACCGCAATAACACCGATAATGCACGGTAGCCATCAACGCACATGCTCCCGCCCAGAAGGGACGAACGTGCACGCACCCGCACGAGCTGACGTTGAACTCGCTGAGACACGATGTTGTGCGGACACGTGCGCTTCGCGGAATGCCTCCGACGGGGAGTTCGTTTCGTGAGCGAGTCGTGAATGGTTCGGGAATCGCTGACCGTGGCGTACCGTGCCTGCGGCAGGGGTGGTGCTGGTGTGCGTGGGGAGCTTCGCGTGCTCCGCCTGGTGCGAGTGAACGTCGTCTACTCGCGTGGGGGAGCGCGGGGCGTCGTGTCACCGAGTTAGCGTTCGTCGCTGGTAGTGGAAGCGAGCGTCGCCTCATTGCCGTGTGGGGTATTGAATCCGCGATGCTGCGTTGTGGCGCTGTCGACTACGGAGACTCTGTTGATGTCTGACACGTACCCGTGGCAGGGGTGCGAGCAAATGCGCGTGGATCTAGTGCACCGTCTGGTGCTCGTTGCTTTCTGACCTGTATGCATCGCTCGTGGCAGACCCACAGTGAGCTGTCCTAATGCACCTTTTGGTGCTCGGTGCTTTCTGACGCGACGTTCGAGTGCATCAGCAAGCGAGACCCGCACATGTCTTAATGCACCGTTTGGCGCTCGGTGCTTTCTGACGGTGGGCGATTCTTGCCCTCTCGTTCGCGCTCTGCGGGGGTCTTAATGCACCGTTTGGCGCTCGGTGCTTTCTGACGACGGTGGGGGGGCGCAGTCAGGTCGCGTCCGCGCCGCTGGTCTTAATGCACCTTTTGGCGCTCGGTGCTTTCTGACTGGTGGATGGCACCAAGCACACGATCTCTCTGGGTAACGCGTCTTAATGTACCATTTGGTGCTCGGTGCTTTCTGGGTCCTCAGAATTTACCGCCTATGAAGCAGTTCAATTGTCTTAATTCACCTTTTGGCGCTCGATGCTCTCTAACATGACAGCTTATCATCCCGTTCTACAAGAGTTTCACTGGGTCTAAATGCGCCTTTTGGCGCTCGGTGCTATCTGACGGGCAGTCTCAATCGCAGACACTATTGGCATATCAGGACGTCTTAATGCACCTTTTGGCGCACGGTACTTTCTGGACGCGTAACAACCGCCGTGTCGAGCAGATGCTCGGCATGTCTTAATGCACCTTTCTGGCGTTCTGTGCTCTCTGACGATGCGCACTGCCAGGTGCTGACCGCTCACGGTCAGGGTACTCGTCTTAATGTCGCTTTTAGCGCTCGGCGCTTTCTGACGACCTCGAGAACGCTGGCTTTGAGGGTGCGCGACACCATGGTCTTAATGCGCCTTTTGGCGCTTGGTGCTTTCTGGCGGGTTTCCAGTCCTTCGCTATCGGCTGGCTGCTCAGCATGTCTTAATACGCCTTTTGGCGCTTGGTGCTCTCTGATGCGTTCAGTATGTCATCGACCTGTCCGAAGAGACGCAGCGTCTTAATGCACCTTTGCACTCGGTGCTTCTGACTGACATGATGCTCCGTTCTTACAGTCCGATAGCGAGCCAGTCTTAATGAACGTTTTGGCGCTCGGTGCTTTCTGACTTTTCACGCAGTGGATGGGCACCTGGACAAATGCCGGTTCTTACTGCATCTGTTGGAGCTCGGCGCTTTCTGACACGCAATGAACCTGTAAGCAATGACACTAGGCGACCTCGAGTCTTAATGCACCTTTTGGAGCTCGGTGCTTTCTGACGTGTGTCGTGTCGGCGCAGGAGAACGTGCGCGTGTGGTCTTAATGTACCTTTTGGCGCTAGATGCTTTCTAACGGCGATACGCTGCGTGGTGTTGCGCGGGGGATCGGTGGGTCTTAATGCACCGTTTGGCGCTCGGTGCTTTCCGATTTGGGGGCGTTGTCCTCTTGGCGTGCCGTAGTCAGTCTTAATGCACTTTTTGGCGCTCGGTGCTTTCTGACAGGGCGCCCGAACCGACCTGCGCAAGTAGCGCACATCGTCGTAATGTACCTTTTGGCGCTTGGTGCTTTCTGACACTCTGCAAGTGGAAGCGTGACCGCCTGATCTACGGGTCTTAATGCATCTTTTGGCGCTCGGTGCTTTCTGACATACGGAGGCGATCTCCGTGTGTACAGCAATCTTGAAGTCTTAATGCACCTTATGGCGCTTGGTGCTTCTGACAGACAGATTAGTTAGCCCGTCGTAGAGCAACCAGCTCGTCTTAATGCGCCTTTGGCGCTTGGTGCTTTCTGACAAGGAAGCGGTCGTCGATCAGTACGTCCGCACAGTCTTAATGCACCTTTTGGCGCTCGGTGCTTTCTGACCAAGAAGGCGGCCACTGCGAAGGCGAAGCGGATTTTGTCTTAATGCGCCTTTTGGCGCTTGGTGCTTTCTGACAAGAACATCAACGAACAACAGTGATTATTCCATCCGTACGCGTCTTAATGCACCTTTTTGGCGCTCGGTGCTTTCTGACGTGCGTCGTGGGGTTGATTGTGATCATGACGGCGCGACGGTCTTAATGCACCTCTGGCGCTCGGTGCTTTCTGACAGTGGGGTTAGCCTGCGTGATATGGTCGGCGATTCTCGGTCTTAATGCACCTTTTTGGCGCTCGGTGCTTTCTGACCTTACTCAACACTGAATCCCCTCTGTTTCTAGAGGATTGTCTTAATGCACCGTTTGGCGCTCGCTGCTTTCTGACCCAAAAAGCCAAGGTCCCCACGGAACGACAGAAGAAGCCGTCTTAATGCACCTTTTGGCGCTCGGTGCTTTCTGACTAAGCGAATCCAAGACCGCGTTCGCAAGCTATTCAAGTCTTAATGCACCTTTTGGCGCTCGGTGCTTTCTGACGTGGGCGAGTACGTGCCGTCGTCGATCCGGATCGCGGTCTTAATGCACCGTTTGGCGCTCGGTGCTTTCTGACGAGTTGACATTCAAGATCAACGAGGTCGGCTATGATCTTAATGCACCTTTTGGCGCTCGGTGCTTTCTGACACTCGTTGAGGAAAAGATGACCGGGTTCTGCACGCTTAACGTCTTAATGCACCGTTTGGTGCTCGGTGCTTTCTGACAGCCGTGACCTGCATGTGGATAAGCGGGCCGTGAAGTCTTAATGCACCGTTTGGCGCTCGGTGCTTTCTGACACAACACATCAACCCCCACGCGCCCACGGTCAGCATGCGGTCTTAATTCACCTTTTGGCGCTCGGTGCTTTCTGACTGATCGCGGCGAGCGTATGTCCACCGAGATACACGAGTCTTAATGCACCTTTTGGCGCTCGGTGCTTTCTGACCAGTCGAGTCCTTAGTGTTCAGGAGGTCGATCTCAAAGGTCTTAATGCACCTTTTGGCGCTCGGTGCTTTCTGACTGGGTGGGACGGTGGAGTCCCCGAAAGTCGGCTCCGTCGAGTCTTAATGCACCTTTTGGCGCTCGGTGCTTTCTGACAGTACATCCTGCGCACGTGTTGCTACACGCAAGGAACGGTCTTAATGCACCTTTTGGCGCTCGGTGCTTTCTGACGTGACGTTTTGGGCGATCATGATCTCGATGATCGGTCTTAATGCACCTTTTGGCGCTCGGTGCTTTCTGACTTGCGGCCTGATGAGTCTGATGTGGTTCCGGCGTCGGGTCTTAATGCACCTTTTGGCGCTCGGTGCTTTCTGACTTCTGCACCCTTAACGGCAAGTGGCGTCACACCAAAGAGTCTTAATACCTTTTGGCGCTCGGTGCTTTCTGACTGGCGTGAGCAGGTATTTCCGGTATTTGTCAGAGACGGGTGAGTCTTAATGCACCTTTTTGGCGCTCGGTGCTTTCTGACCTGCCCTTATCGACTGCGCGCCGTCACTCGATACGCTCGGTCTTAATGCACCTTTGGCGCTCGGTGCTTTCTGACACTGGGGGCGTGGCTTGCCGACCTGGGGGAGTGAGATCGGGTCTTAATGCACTTTGGCGCTCGGTGCTTTCTGACTCGTCGAATGGCACGACACTAGGGGCGTGCTTTGGGTTGAAGTCTTAATGCATTTTTGGCGCTCGGTGCTTTCTGACTCGAAGCGCAACAAGATCATCGCAACGATCGCTGCAAGTCTTAATGCACCTTTTGGCGCTCGGTGCTTTCTGACACCCGATGCGCGCCTTCGCGGACATCGCCCGCGCATCACGTCTTAATGCACCTTTTGGCGCTCGAGTGCTTTCTGACGGGACCGACGCCTTCGCGCCGACGACCCAGTTACCCGCGTCTTAATGCACCTTTTGGCGCTCGGTGCTTTCTGACCTGCACCGCAACTACTTCGCCGCACTGTGGGCCGAGCGGTCTTAATGCACCTTTTGGCGCTCGGTGCTTTCTGACGCGGTGTGTTCAGCACCATGACGCCCGGGTATTCGCCGTCTTAATGCACCTTTTGGCGCTCGGTGCTTTCTGACAGGCTTCCCACACGCAGGCCTGCTCGATGGGCAGGGTGTCTTAATGCACCTTTTGGCGCTCGGTGCTTTCTGACCGTGAGAGACGAGGGTCGGGCCCGCCGCCGGGTTCGGAGTCTTAATGCACCTTTTGGCGCTCGGTGCTTTCTGACATCCTAAACGGCACGTTCGGATCTAACCGAGAATATAAGTCTTAATGCACCTTTTGGCGCTCGGTGCTTTCTGACACATAGCTATCCGGGTCACGATCGATACTCTAAGTCTTAATGCACCTTTTGGCGCTCGGTGCTTTCTGACAGGAAGAACTTCTCTACCTGCGCAACGCCCACGCGATTGTCTTAATGCACCTTTTGGCGCTCGGTGCTTTCTGACCAATTTTCTCTTGACAGGAGAGTCATATGGCAGAGTCTTAATGCCTTTTGGCGCTCGGTGCTTTCTGACAAATCATGAACGTCAATCATGAACTCGCTCACCACTACATGTCTTAATGCACCTTTTGGCGCTCGGTGCTTTCTGACGGAGATAACGTCGAGCATGGCTAAAACGTTCATCACGAGTCTTAATGCACCTTTTGGCGCTCGGTGCTTTCTGACTGACAACATCTCGGTCAACGTCCTCAAGTTCTCGCATGGTCTTAATGCACCTTTTTGGCGCTCGGTGCTTTCTGACTGGCAGCATCGCTAGTCTCGTGAAGAAGGCGGTCGCTAATGTCTTAATGCACCTTTTTGGCGCTCGGTGCTTTCTGACATGCACGGAGGGACGAGCAGATTCTTATCGATCACGGTCTTAATGCACCTTTTTGGCGCTCGGTGCTTTCTGACGGGTTTGCGATGGCAGGCTCTGGAATGGAAGGAATCAGTCTTAATGCACCTTTTGGCGCTCGGTGCTTTCTGACCTACTTCCTGTCCGCCTTTAAGGCGAACCAGCGGTTTGTCTTAATGCACCTTTGGCGCTCGGTGCTTTCTGACGAGGAGCTTGCACATGGTGCGGGCGAAGGCGCTAACCTGGGGTCTTAATGCACCTTTTGGCGCTCGGTGCTTTCTGACAGATGAATCTCAGTGTGGGTGACGCGTCGGTTGGCGAGGTCTTAATGCACCTTTTGGCGCTCGGTGCTTTCTGACACCCCTACCTCATGAAGATTGACTACGACAACCCACTCGGTCTTAATGCACCTTTTTGGCGCTCGGTGCTTTCTGACTACCATTGAAATCAATATCAAGAGCGCAGAAGTGGGTCTTAATGCCTTTTGGCGCTCGGTGCTTTCTGACTCGAGATCAGGCCGAGCGGTTGGAATTCCGCCGGAATCTCCGTCTTAATGCACCTTTCTGGCGCTCGGTGCTTTCTGACAAGTACACAAATCTCCAGGCGCATCCGGATGGTCGTGTTGTCTTAATGCACCTTTTTGGCGCTCGGTGCTCTGTCTGCAGCGCGCGTCAGCTCTTAATCCCCACGGCGCTCGGTGCTTTCGCTGCACGTGTCGTCCCTGTGGCCGGGAAAACGTCGTACCGGATCGCCAGTGGCCGAAAGAGCACCCCTCCGGCCAACAAACACGAGGCCAGATTACCAGACTTTTCGTTGCGACTGCTTGCATCGCCGCGGAACGCGTGCGGGGCCGACGCTGTCCCGGAAATCGCCGCCACCGTTGGCGTGTCGCTCCTCCATAAGGCTTCACACTGGTAGAGTAACCGCAAGGTTGTTGAGTGGAAGGACAGACAATGACGACACCCGCCACGGCCTCGTCCCTGAGAGAAGCGACCAGCCCCGAAGCCCTCACTCGCGCCAGACGCCGACTCCTCACAGCACACCCCGACACCACCAGAGCGAACACCCCACGCCGGGAAGCCTCGCGACGAACAACTTCGCGTCCTCGCCGCCCACGGCTGGGCGCCGCCACGCATCGCCGCACTCGACACGAACACTCTCACGACGGCCGATCCCATCACCCGGGCGCTCCTGGCCGAATCGGTGCGCGAAACCCTCGAACGCCGCCTCGACGCGGAACGCCCCCACGGCACCTACGACGACACGCGCGCAGGACACGACGCATTCAGCAGGGGAGTTGTCGACGACTACGACCACGGCAACCACCACCTCGCGCGAGCCACCATCCGCGTCGCCGACCCGGGCCTCGTGACCGGCGCGGGCCTCTCGGCACTGGACGTGCCCTATGCCGACGCGCCCGTATCGACAGACTCGCCCGGGCCTCGGACTAACCCGATCGAGGCGTGCTCGCCGACGCCGCCCTGCTCGACCTTGACAGGTACGCCACCGGGCGAGGCCTGCGCTACTCGCGCGTCGGAACCGCCCTCATGCTCGCGGCGCCAAACGGGACAGCGCCTGGCCGACGCCATCGACACCGTCGCCGCCGCGGCCATCAACGCGGGCGCGCGCCTCACCGACCTGACGACCCAGTACATTGACGACGAGAAAGCCCTCGCCAGCGTCGGCATCGACCCGTGGATCACCCGGCCCAGCGACGAACCCACAGGCCAAGCCGACCGCATCCTCTACGTCGGCCGCGATGGCGCACGCGTCCATGTCAAAGCGGGCCGCGTCCTCGTAGACGCGCCCGGCTCGCTGCCCTCCACCTCCGTGCCGAAAAACAGCGTCACGCGCATCGTCCTGTCTGGAAACGTCGGCCTGTCCGCCGGCGCGCGCTCGTGGGCGATGCGCAGTGGCGTCGACGTCGTGTGCCTGTCGCGGCGAGGCTCCTACCAAGGCGCCCTCATCGGCGCCAACAGGGGAGCGCACGCCAGTCGGCTCCTCGCGCAAGTGACCCTCGTCGGCGACCGTGAGCGGCGCGTCCGCCTGGCCGCCAGCCTCATCGGCGCGAAAATCCGCGGCCAAATCCACGTCCTCACCCGCATCGCCCGACGCGACGAAACCGTGCACGTCGCCGACACGACCGCGCACATGCACGCGTGGCGTCGCTCGCTCACGGCGCGCGCACCCTCGACGAGATCATGGGCATCGAAGGCGCGTGCTCCAACGCCTACTTCGACGCGCTCTCCGGGTGCGTGCCCGCCGACGTCACCTTCGACGGGCGCAGCCGACGCCCACCCCGCGACCTGCCCAACGCCGCCCTGTCCTACGGGTACGCCATCCTCCTGTCCGAATGTGTTGGCGCGCTCCACGCCGCCGGGCTCGAACCGTCCCTCGGCATTGCGCACGCGCCCACCGACAAGCGGCCCAGCCTGGCGCTGGACCTCCTGGAACAGTTCCGCCCACTCCTGGTCGACCAAACCGTCATGGCACTCCTGCGCACGCAAACTCCGGCCCGAACACGGCGTCGTCGAGGCCGAAGCCGGGGGAGTGTGGCTGGGCGCCGACGGCAAGAAAATCCTCGTCGACGCGTACGAGGCCGCCTGCCAGCGATCCGTCACCGGCGCCCTGCCCGGATACTCGGGGTCGTGGCGCAGGCACATCACCCACTCCGCGCAGATGCTGGCGCGTGCCATCGCCGAACCCGACTACCAGTGGAGCGGGGTCGCCTGGCGATGATCTACATCATCGCCTACGACATCGCCGACAACAAACGACGGCTCCGCGTCGCCAAAACACTGGAATCCTGGGGCTACCGCATCCAGAATCCGTGTTCCAACTCCGCCTTGATAGCGCCACGCTGGCTCGCGTGCGCTCGTCTTTCAGTCGCTCTCATCTCTGATGCCGAGACGTCATCCACATCTACCCATCTGCTCATCCTGCGCCGACCGCGCCGACGCACTCGGCGCGGCCATGGCGCTGGACGACGTGAGGGTTGTGCCGGGAGTGTGGTGAGGGGCTGGCGGCGCTTCTTCTTTCGTCGTTCGGGAACGGAAAATAGAGTGCCACTCTTGGAACCCCAAAAGGACACCGGGTTCGACTCCAGCGCCTTCAACTGGAAGGCCTGTCGCTCAATCCGTCCGGTTGTTCTCCTTATTCTCATCAAGCGTGAAGTGTCGAACGTCAAATGCGTCGTCATATCCGAAGCATGAACGCTGAAAAGCCTCAGCAAGGTGTCATCAGATATTCTCTGGGAACCTGAAATTGAGTAGGATCGGTAATCGTTGCAGCAGTACCTAGACAGCCCGTCAACTGAGTGTAGGCCGAACACAGCGATGGTGTATCTCCGTTATTTGCAACGGTTTTTGCTTGCCTGGAGGCCATCAGGAGAAAAAGTAACCTCCACAATGCCGAGACCGAGTGGTTTTCGGTGCCGAGTCGTAGATAACCGACCTGATCCGATGGAGTGCTACTCGTTCGTTGTTGACATTGAACCCGTGGAACAAGATTTGTTGGATCAAAATCCAAAAGGAGCCATGCTAGCTCAAAAATGAGTTAGTGCTTCATAATGAATGGTCGCTTCAAACTTTGTGCCCCGCTTTGACGTATGACTTCACCTCGGGTGTAACGTTGTCGGTGTCGCTCCGCGTTTTGAGTGCCTTCTTGGGGAATCCGGTCTCTTTGTCGATTAGTGCCCATGCGCTTCGGTCAATAGGGTAAGTTGTGGCCCCGAGCGCCTGTTTGGGCTCGGTTGAGAAATATTGACTTCGCCTGACCTTATGTCCGGATGAATTGATGTTCGACCCATCGATACGTGTTAGAATCGCCGTGCAGAGGAAGGGCGAGGATTTAAAAGCGGCCTCAATCTCAGTACGGAATCCCCTTTTCCCTCACCGTCGGAGAAGCTAACATCGGTCACCGAAATTCGTCCCTTAAATGAAGAAGCGGGATCGCTATCTCTATCAAAATCTGATCGCGTCTTATCGCGATACGCTACGTAGCCAAACAGACGATCGGCTGGAGATAGTTCGAAGAAATGTTCGGCAGGGGCTACGTGAGATCGCTTTGCAACTTCAGGGAGACATTGTATAAGCATTGCGGCCGACGGAAATGGGTACGAGTGCATCTACTATCTTTTTGCCTGTCGAGTTCTCTGACAGGAGCGAGTAAACGCAGAAACTGGCAGTCTTCTTAGTGAGTATCTCTTCGTTTTGGCGGATGAAGATGTTTGGCGTACTTCCCGCTTCGCTATCCCAGTTGCGTAAATAACTCTCGAGTACATGGAAATACTTCTCGATGGGAGATGGATGGCTGTCGGTTCCTTCGGGAATAGTCGCCGTTTCGGTCGGACCGTTGCGCTCTATAAAAGAAAACGCGTTCTCCCATCTTATGTTCGAAAAGTGCTAGCATTTCTTGAAAGGTCGTCCGGGTCTGTGGTGAGATATACATATCCTCGCTGTTTGATTAATTTCTCATTCAAGTCTTCCCCGGTGAGTGTGTTCTCGTCAAACAGTGGAATGCGTCTTTGTGGTTCTGTGCTAGTGTACAGCGCGTAGATGAACCAGTATGCGTATGTTCCATTGTCGACTAGCTTTGCGTCGAACTCTACTGGACGGTATCGTTGGCCTTGGAGTGGGCGAACTAATTCCAATAGGCGTTTGTTGTTCATTCCTGGGGCAAACTTTGTATTATCCCCTTGTCGCGTTCGAAGCGTTGCTGCCATCATGACGGGAATCGGTCGACTGTTGTTATTTCTTTTAACTGATGGCAGCCTGTCGTGAGTTCCCGTAAGCAAAACTGCTGTTCTCTTATTAGGTTGCACGAATGCGGGGACGAGTTTTTGGCATTCTGCGGGATCCATACGATATGTGAGGGGATCTGAGTAGTCTCCGAATACCCGCAGGCGGGACGAGGTAATCCTTTCATAGGCGTTAGACAGCATACCCTTCACCATCGTTGCGGGTAAAATGGGAACCGTGCGTGTCGCTTTCCCCCTGTCCTTGACTGTCGTTGTTGGGACCGAGATTGCACCAGTTTCATCGTCTACGCTTCCGTAAACGAGTGGTGTTTTTGCAGTAATTGAAAACCTTATGGATCCGCTCCAAGTGTGAGCTGGGAAATGGTCTAGTGATGCTGGTTCTCGGTCGTTGAGTTCCAGGTAATTCTTGAGCGTGGTGTTGGTTCGTAGAACAGGAATCCTATTTGCCGCTGCGTGAATCTCAGGCATTGTATTTCCACTCTCCCGTGAATAGCTGGTCGACGACGACCGTGTTTCCGTACTTATCTTCTTGTTGGATGAACTCGACCGCCGTCATCTGCTTGGTGGTGGCGTTTTCTTTGCTCTTGCCTGTCTGAGCGGAGGGGGCCTCCGAGGTGGAATCTGCATCACTGTCCGCTGCGGACTCGTGCTGCAGATAGCTCACCTTGTGGAACCATCCACTGACGGGTTTTGGCTCCGAGCCTTCGGACGCTGCGTCGGGCATATCCCTGGTGAGTGTCAGCTCAACGGCACCCACGCCGTTTACCCAACGGAACTCGTGGGCAAGCGTCGAGTCTGCGCTGTCACTGTCAATGACCTGCCAGAGGCGGATCTCATAAGTGCGTGAGTCATCGAAGCTTGCGGACTTTACATCCGGCACTCGGTGCGTACCGTTGGTTGTCCATACAATGCCGGCGAACTCGTGGGCAACAAATTTCTCATCGATATACGCAGTGAGCGCAGTAGCGTTACCGATTATGTGATTGGTGGTCGTTAGGTGGCAGGGGAGCAGGTTTGCTGCGTGCCCGTGGTTATCGATATTTGTCTCATTCATTGCTTGTCGCTCTCATTAGGGCGTGGAGGCCCCGTTTGTTGGCTCTTCGAGCTTTTGTAAACGTTCAGCCCAATCCTCATATGAGGGTTCTTTCTCTGTCTTGTTTCTCAGATAGGCCAGAAGAGCTGTTGCCCCTCCGCGCGCATCATCTTCACTGCTATCGTTGCGTTCCCACAAAATCGCTTCTACTGGAGAATTTACGACTTGACCGTCAGCGCCAGACATGCTGAGGCTCGTTACCTCAACTTGGCCGTGGCCTCGGGTTGTCCTGCCTCCGAGCGGAAGTGTGCCCGCGCTGAGTTCTGCCAGGGCAATACACATCAGACACCAGGACGCCCGGGCGAAGGTTAAACACTCATCTCGCGATAGGCCCCCGATATCCGAGTCGGTCTTCACGTTCTGAAGGAGACGTGCGGTGTCAACCTCGATCACGATGTCGTTCCACGTCGCGTGCGGATAGGTCACCTCGTTGAACAGCAGCCCCTCGACGACTCCGCCTGTCCACCGATCGATTGCATTATGAGTGACCGTGACTGACGGTCCGGTGTCCTTCGTCGTACAGTCTCGGACTCGAACTGCCCCACGATATTCGGTGGTACCGAACATGTAACGCACGAGCCGTGGCTCTTTGGCCAGTTGCTCGTGAATATCGATGGGCACCTGGTTGCCATCGCTATCTGCCTGAGTGAAGCTCTCGACCTGTGATGGGGGATTATCGGCATACAGTACGGTTCGAGCGATCCGCGAACACCTGGAGCGCAGCGCACCGCGTATTGAGGTGCCGGGAAGTAGCAGGGGGGCTGTGCTGTTCTCCCCGTTTTTGTCAGCAGCCTTAGCCCTGAGGGGATATTGAGTATTTCCGTCGTCTGCCTGGGGGTCATGCACGAATACGCCCGTCGGTGAATTCCACCCGATCCGCACCGTCGTCGGGCGGAAGTGAGAGGGAAGAGAACTTCCCTGATCGTCACCGGGTCCTAGCTCCGCCCACTGTCGAATCAGGTTGATGACTCTTTGCTCAGCCGAGGTTGCTTCGTCACCATCTTCCGCAAAAGCGGTGAGGATACTCGTCAGAATGTCTCGTGCAAAGTTTGCTCGAGCCTCGCGCTGCTGTGAGAATCTTCGGGATGGTCGGCTGCCTCGAAGAGAATCTCGACAGGTGATGTATCGTCTGGCAATCCATTGACAGCACGCATGAGACCTCGATGAAGCCGAGACCCCCGCCTGTCCCTCCTCCAAGAGGAGGACTCCCTTGCAGAGGTCGGTGACGGCCATGGTTAGGAGTAGGATAGCTGCTCGCAGGCGGTTTTTGATGGCCGGTTGCTCACAATCCTGGTCTGACGAGGACACGGTTGAAAGTGCGCAGTCGCCGAGGTCCTGACAGATATTCCGACAGAGCTGCGCATGGTCGATCTCGATCTCGATTGCATCCCATGCAGCATGCGGATACAGCAGCTCCGAATACAACGCTCCGTGGGCAGCGCTTCCGGTGACTCGGTCGATCGCGTTGCGTGTGAGCTTCAGAGGCTTATCCTTTTCCCCTCGTGTTGGGATCTGCCCCTCGCAGTCGTGGACGCGGACCGCTCCCCGGTACTCGGTTGTCCCGAACAAGTAGCGGACGAGGATCGGATCTACGGCGAGCTGCTTGTGAACATCCTCCGGCATCGTGAGTTCGTCGCAACCTTCGCTGTCGCTGACGATGCTGCGAGCAATGCGAGTACAGTGAGACCGCAACGCCCCGCGGATCGACGTGCCCGGAAGCAGCAGCGAGGCCTTATCCTCATGTGCGACTTTCGGATAATTGGCATCCCCGTGATCGGCGCGATGCGTGTCGTTGAGGTGCCAGTTGCGCAGTGGCGCTGCGGGTACCGTGTCTTCTTCCGAGGATTTGATGCCGCCGGGCTTGTTGATTCCGACGAATAATCCCGACGGGGCCTGCCACTCAATCTTGATGTTGGTTGATGCAGATTGACGGTCCAGGTTCTTGTCAGGCTCGATGTCTACAGGCGAGCGCTGGTCAAGTATGTCAGCAAGAACGCTAGCTGAATCCCCCTTTTCGCTCTTCGAATCGGGGACGACTACCAGCTTGCAGTCATAAGTAGTATTCTCGTTGAGCGGCTCGATGCGACCCCAACCGGACCCTGTCCTGCCTCCGAGGCTGATGCACTTGCCATGGAGGGTGTTACGACCGCTTGCAGGGCTTTCTCAACGAGAGCAGGGGGTGCAGGAGGTGTCCCCTGTGTTTCATCGCTCTGTGTTGTGGACTGTGCATCCTCGTCTTCTGTGGAGCCTGTGGCCGGGTCCCGAGCCTCGGCACTGGCCCGGATATCGAAAGTCGTGTCCACGGGCGGGTACTCGTACGCGAGCGCACCATCTGCGGCCCCGCCGATGGCGCGGTCAATGGCCGTGCTCATGCGGTGGGGAGATCGCCTGCTAGTGCGGTCCCACACCACGGCGTGGTGGAAGGTGAGGCGCTTGCTCGCAGCGGGCGAGATTCGTCGGTTCCGCTATCACGTTGCTTTATGCAGTACCGACCTCCCGACGCATCTCACCGCCCCATAGGCTTTTGAGGTCTTCCTTGCGGAAGCCAAGGTCATAAATGTGTTCTTCGAACGCGGCGCGAATGGCTCCCTTAATGGAGCGACCCGGCAGGGATCGCCTCGCCCAGCCCATCGCGCACGAAAGCGTTCGGCTGCACAGTTCAGCCGTCCTCGTCGGTTATGGGGCGCTCAGGTACTTCATCGACGCCGCCGGAGTGCAGTGCGGAGACGACGCGCACGCGGATCGTCATGTCGTAGCGGTAGATGGTCATGAGACAGCCTCCGTTGGTGCCGTAAAGCTCTTACTCTCGGTCTTGAATAAAGGGCAGCGTCGCTTCCCGCCAGCATGGGGAGTCCACGAGGAAACGACCGTATCCCTGGGGCGTGAGCTCACCGACGCCGATATGCCCGAGTGTCTCGAGTACCCCCAGATCGTCCGGGGAGAGACGCACTTGGACTACTGAACCCGCTTGGATCGCCAGCCGCGTGGCGCGAGGTGCGTTATCCGCGGCGACCATGAGTCCACCGCCGGTGCCGGATCGCAGTCAGAATCCGTTTACGATTCTTGTCGCCCGAGACCTGATCAGGGGCTCTCCTGAACGACCGTGACCGGAACGTTGGCCCGCCTGAAGGCAAGCTCCAGATCCTCAATGCTCCCGCCCGGTCCCAGAGTGCTCGACCGTGCGAGCACGTCCGACGTGAACCACAGAGACACAACCTCGGTGCGTTCGCAGGACGAGGCTTGGGTTCCCTCATCGGTGACAGGACCTTCTGCCGGGGGAGGGGTGCTTCCGACGCGGGTGAAGGTAGTGTCAACGGTGCAGCGGGCGCGCCCGAAGGTTCCCGTGAGCTTGCGTGATCCGAGGAAGGCTAGCTGCTCAGCAATGCCGAGGTCGAGTGTAGAGGTGAAGCTTCGGATGTGGCATCGGTGCCGCGAAGCCCACTCAGTAGTCGTTCGACACGACAATCGAGCGCGCAGCATCAACCCGGCAGGCAGGGGCACGCACCAGGAACAACTGTCCATCTTTCGCTGCGCCCGTCTCGAATTGATCGCCGTCGACTGTCGACCAATCAGCGAGGCTTCCCGATCCGACCCGTGACGGGAGTACCGCTTGACTTAACGAATAGATAGCGGCCACGAGTGGGGATCGTGTGATCTCCACATACCTGATCGTTGATTGGGATATGCCTGTTGAAGAGCGTGCAGGGTTGTTTGTCCTCGTGAACCTTCTCATTCTCCAGAACGAAAGGCACAGGTAAACCAGGAGTTTTTCTCGTAAACCGGTAGCGCATCGCTGACTGCAGGTCGCCGCTGACGATAGCGGAATTCACGAGGGCATTGCCCGGGTAGTTCTTGCGCAGCAGCCCGTGCAGCCACGGGACCAACACGGTTCCGCGCAGGAAGTCCAACGACCGGACCTCGTTCGAGAAAAGGGACCTCGTAGAAACAACCGGAGATTCAAGAACGATGTCGAGGACGTTTCGTACCAGGGTCGTGTTACCGGACTCCGACTGTTGGAGGTCAGGCATTGCGATGTCTTGAGGGGCTGTCTTTCGGAAGATCCTTTGGCGGGGCTGGGACCTCCTGCAAGCTCTCCCGAACGCGGCTCCGCAGGCAATCTGCGACAGCCTTCACATCTGCCGACGAATATGTGGGGTGTCGTCACTATCTCAGTTCGCCAGGATCCGTGTCAGCGCGTCGGCAGCCTTCTCATCCTGCAGGTCGGTCGTCACGTAGTCCTTGTCGCCGGACACGAGGACCGTGCACTCGCCGTCGCCTCCGCTGCGGCCCGAGCCGATGCCTCGCACCATGAGGGCCCGCGACCCCCAGGAGGAAGTGCGCGGCCTCAATCGTCGCCTGAACGGAGGCTCAGCCCCGGCCTCGTCGATGAGCGTGAACGAGCCCGTGAGGACGCCGGCCGCCGCGCCTCCGTGAAGCGCAGGAACTGGTCGCGCGCTGTCCCCGTGGTCGGGTCGATGGAGAGGACACCGTGTCGTGGATGTCAATCGACGAGGTCAGGGGTCGCGTCCGTGAAGAAGAACGTGACGCGGGTGGGGTGAAGCCCGGCTCGCTGTCGGGGTCCTGGCCGAAAAGCCACAGGGGCGAGTTGGTCCACTTCTTGGGGGACTTCTCCTCTGGCCCGTCGAGGGCCTTCGCCGCCAGCATCGCTTGTTCGCGCAGGACACCCGTGATGACCGTGCCGCGCACGACCGGCTTGCCGTTGCTGCGCTCGATTGTTGAGTGTGTGCGCCCCGCGTACGCCCGTGGACACGCCCCAGTCGGACGTGAACACGATGGTTGCGTGGCCGCTCGCGGTAGGGAAGTAGTAGGGTGAAACGGTGGTCGCTCGGCACCTCCTTCGTGGGTTTATCTGCTGCTTCGCAGGGAGCCGACGCAGTCGCGTCCCCGCGAATCCGTGAAGCGAGGTAGCCGTCGGGCAAGTTTCCGGACAGGGTCGATGGGGTCCAGGAGCCGCGAGTCTGCTCGGTGATTCGCCAGCCTCATCGGAACTCGACGAATGAGGGGAAGAAGTTTCAGCTGTTTGGCAAGGAGTCCAGCGCTTGGTGCGTTCTGTAGCGCGTCGTCCCACTCTGTTACGGCCTTCTCGGCATCGCCTTCCGCGAGGAGCTTCACGATGCGGTTCGCGCGGGCACGCGGGAACGGATCGCCGGAGGTCTGCGTGGGGTCGTCCGGTTTCTTACCGTCGAAGGCTGCGACTGTGCGGAGAATCTGTTTCCACTGATCCTGTGTTTGTAGACTCCCCGCGGTGGATGAGGTCGTGGGTGCGTCCCCGATCCGATCCAGCGCGTAATAGCTCAACCAGGAAGGGGCGTTGGGTGCGACCTCGTACTCGTCCAACGTCTCGTCCGGGTCAAGGACTGTCGCGTCGCGGAGGACGATGGAAGTCGATCGTCGAACGGGGACCGTCCCGGATGCCACCGACTCCTTCCTCGCGACAGCAGCTCTTCCGCCGGGTCGTAGGCGATATGGAACGGGAAGTTGCGCCCCGATGGCACGCCCGCCGAGGCGGTGAGCGGGCCGGGTTTCTTCGCGCCGGCGACGACCGCGAGCTGTTTGAGCAGCTCGTCCTTCTCCGTGAGCTCCTCGTAATGGCGGATGTAAGCCTCCGCGAAGGGAATCGCGAACTTACCTTCGACATAGACGGTGAGGTCGTCGCCTCCGACAAGCACAGGGACCACTGGAGGGCTGATCGTCCATGTGCGTAATCCTCCAGGTCGCTTCAAGCTGAGGCCACCGCCGCTGACGACTCCGTCGAGGCGATAGTTCACTTCCGCGACGAACCACTGGAAAACAGAGGGATTACTGTCATCGGGGCGGACACGAGGAGCTTCCCTGTCGTCAGGGTGGACACGAGGTTTCTCGCCGCACGGGTTGGGTTCTCTCGGATACGGTGCTTCGGCGAGCTTATCGAGCGTGTCGTTCGTCTTCTTGAATGCCTTACCAAGATCACGCATGATCGCGCCCACGCCATTACCGTCAACATGGACTACACCAACTGAGGACAGAAGAGGAGGTGAGGGTCCTGGTCTGAATCTGATCCCTGGGAGGCGTCGCCATCTTGGATTACTTCCTGCTCGCCGAGTGCTGTCTCCTGAAAGGCTGCTTCCAAACAGGGTCGGATCGTGTAAAGATCAGCCATGGAAGTCTTCAAATGACCAGCGATGTCGTCGAGCTGCTTGAAACGCGCAGGCAACGCCCACGCGCGCCGGCGCGAGCGGAAAGCGACAGCTTGTGCTCAGGTTTCGCGTCTTCCTTCGTAGCTGTGTACAGGATCGAGTTGAAATCAATGGAAACAGTGAGGCTGCGAGCCCTCGGTGTATTCTACCTTCTTCTGTTCCTTGCGCTTTTGCGCGCCCTCGTACGACTCCTTAACTCCGACTGCGCGCAGTCTTGCATGAATCTAATCGTGTCGTGCTTTGTTAAGGGCGCGACGGCTGGGAAGTGCCGATTCGTCGGCTCTCTCTGGGAACAGGGAACTGCGGGAAGCGCGCCGCTGCCGGGTGGCGGTTGAGCGAGTACTCCAAAAGACACGATCAAGCTTTTGCAGGTCATCCCGCATCTACCGCGCTGGATGATGCCTGACGAAGACTCCCGTGACGTCAAGGCCCGGTGCCTCGGTGAGGGGCTCGAAGTGACTCTCCTGATCAGAACCTTCGCCTTTGCCTTGGGCTCGTCTCCGTGTCCAGTGGATGGGACGATCACCTTGCCGGACGAATCGGAGACCCAGAAATAGGGTGGAAGATCATCTGTATCGAGATTTCTTTCGCTTCTTTCTTAACCCAATGGGACAGCAGCGTGATCTCGAAGGACGCGCCGATCTGCTCACGCAGGCGAGGTGAGGAAGATAGAAGGGCTGGTTGCTGTTTGTCTGCAGCATGACGAGGTAACTTGTCATGGGCGGTTCCTCCTACTCATCATTGCGCGGTGGAAGCGTCATCAGGAGTGAGAAGACGTCGGTCAATAGTCTTCCCGCTTGATTTTACGACAACGGTGAAAGGGCGAGTGAACGGTTCTGTATCGTGGTATGCTTCGATAAATCGTAAATCATCTTCGATGAATCGGATTTGTTGGTTGTGTTGAGTTCCTTGAGTTGATCGCGTGTCTTAAGTGATTGAAGGGGCATAGAACAATTAGCCCAGTGACTGCTTCATCGCCATTGTTCGCCTTGATGTCAGTTTTAACTCTTTCGTCATGGCCGATTGTGGAAGTGTTTCGGATAGTAGCTCGGCTTGTTGGTCTGAGATCAGGGGCGTGATTTGTGCCCGAAAAACATATTACTAGATCATACTTAGTGAAGTTGCTGGAATTGTGTGTTTGCTCAGGGAACCGTTCTATTAGCTGAGATGTTTGTGATGTTCTCTTTGTCATATAGTTGTGAATAGCGTAGTTGTGCTTCGACATTGGCGCACTCTTGCTTGTCGCCAGCGATGAGAATTGTTTTATGTTCTAGTCCGTGTTCGACGCGTGCTTTGAGTTTGAGTAGTCCTTTGCCGACTGTTTCGACAACGAGTATCCGGGAATTAGTGCAGCTAGTGTGTATGATGCTGGAAATGCGAAGCTGGTTGTGAATTCTTCGGGTGTTGGTGAAAGTATCCGTAAATAAACAGGGATTGCCGTGGGCAGAGCAATTGTGCTAAGAATGATTAGCTTTCTGTGCTTTTGGTGCCATGGAAGTGCTTTGTCTTGTAGCATTCTTGTGTTTCCTCTCTTATGCGGCCACAGCGTCTATGACGCCCATGCCGTAACTCGTGTGTGAGCCGACGTTCGTGTATGCGGACAGCGCCATGAGGCGCGAGAAGACGCCGGGTCGCTTCGGCGCCCTCGACGCCGCTGATGCGCAGGTGGCCCTCGTGGGCCGGGATCCGACGCGAGCTCAAGCGGCCCTGCCCCGCGTTGCGCGGCATCGCCAGCGACACCATGGATGCACGCGTGAAATCCACGCGTTGCCAGCACGCTCGCCATCGCGTCCCGGTCGATGCGTGGGGGCAGAGCCTCCTGTTCCCGCCCACCAGCGCTGCTGCAAGCTCGTCGCAATCGTCGCCGGCGACAAGCTCGGCACATGATTCCCCTTCGATGAAAAACGTCGTCGGCGTCACCAGGCGTATCTCCACGTGGTGTCCTGATCGCGCTCGGCCAGCTCCTCCCCGACGCCTGGTTGACGATCGACCTCGAGTCGCAATCAGCACCGCGTCATCCTCGGTTCCTGCCCCGAGACGCGTGACGCCACCCCAGGACAGCCACGCGTCCAGCGTGTCGACAAACGATCGTCCAGGAAGCGCACCTCGACCCTCGAACCTGGACTCTGAATGGCTCAGCTCTCCGAGCGAATACGGCTTCACGCCACCCGCATCGTGCGGTGGGCGATGCGCCAGCGTCGGGAACTGCGCCGCCCTCGCCGGGCTGACCCCGGCGGCAGGGTCCAACACCGCCGACAGGGGCGGCGTGAAGCCGCCTCGGCGTGGCTGGCACCCCCTCGGGCGCGTCAAAGCTCACGTAAACGGATGCTGGCATCGGTGCCTCCCATCACTGCGTGTGACTGCCGTCTCTGACCGTATCACGCCCTGAAGCGATGAGATCACCCCCAACTGTCAAAGAGGCTGTGTAACCTCAAGTTCCGCGTAAAAGGCTTGTTGGGGCCGAAAGTTAAAGGCATAGACCACCAGAAGTTTCAGTATCTGAAGAAGTGTCAAGCGGAGTGTTGGTGGCAGAGCTGGCTCCTGAGCTCTTGGAAGCTTGACCAAAGTGTCAGCTCGAGCGGTGAGGCGGCCCTCACGCCTTCAGCCGCGCAGCACGCGCGAGAATAACAGTGCATACACCCCGCCCCTCGCTGTCCCTCGCCGTACCTCCCTCACCCCCAAAGGTCAAGACTTCTTAAAATGTGAAACCCTCTAGGAGGTTTGTCAGCAACCTTGTAATCATTGTGAAATGGCGTGTTGTCTGGACTTGCCCAGGTGCCGCGCCTCCATCTGTGCAAAACGAGGAATGATGATGCATCAACGCTCATGGAAGACCCTCATCGCGGGAGCCGCCTCTCAGCCAGCCTCACCCTCTCCGCGTTTGGGGCCCACCCACGCGGAAGGCGTCGCGGGAATCACCTCCGAGGCTCGCGCCCAGGACGAGGTCGCATGAACTACGCGGTCAACCTGCCCGCCACCGCCTCGCGCTACGACTTCAACGCGGCCGTCTCGCGGGCCTCGGAACACGGCGTCGTCCTGCTCAATGCCCCGAATTCAACTCCTTCTTCGTCCAATCCGTGAAGGCCGCCTACGCGCCCGACCTCGGCAGAGCCTCGTGGCCTCCGGCATCTCCTACGACTCCATCGGACCCACCCGCTTTAAGACCGTCACCGGCGACGAAGTCCGCACCAGAACAGCCCACGAAGACCAGATCCGAAGAAGCGGCCGTCAACGAGGGCCGCAGCCGTCCACGACACCGGCCTGTCCGCCGACTCCCAGCTCAACGACTTCACCCCCGACGAGGCGACGCCCTAACGCCTGGGGCCTCGCCGCCATCGGCGCGGTCGACGCCCTAACAGGTCGACGTGCCCCGCGAAAAAGGTCACCGTCGCCGTCGCGGACACCGGCATCGACCCCGACCACCAGGACCTGAAGGACCGCATCGACGCTTCCCGCTCCGTCGGCTGCCAGGTCAACGGCATCCCCAACCAGGACCCCGCCGCCTGGAAGGATGACCACTACCACGGCACGCACGTCGCCGGCACCATCGCCGCCTCCCACAACGCCTACGGCGTCGACGGGCGTCGCCCCGACTGCGACCCTCATCGCCATCAAGACCTCCAACAAAACGGCTCCTTCTACCCCGAATACGTCGCCTGTGCCTTCGACTGGGCGGCCGACACGACGATCGACGTGTCAACTCGAGCTACTCATGGACCTACGCCTTCTGGATGCCCAGCGAGGGCCTCCCCGGGCCGCGGGTCTCAGCAGCCTCGCGCGCGGTGCGCTACTCGAAGGAACACGGCGTCGTTAACTTCGCCGCCGAAGGCAACTCGAACGACGACCACGACAACCCGACGACCGACAACGAATCCCCCAACGACGTTGACGGCGCGGCCGTCGAGCGCAACGTCGCCAGCGGTATCGACGTGCCCGCCATGCTGAACGACTCGGTCGTCATCCGTCTCCGCACTCAAGCTGCCCACCGGCACCGACCCGCCACCGCCAAGCTCGAGCGCGCCGGCTTCTCCAACTACGGCAGAACTCCGGTCGACGTCGCGGCCCCGGCCAGCGCATCTGGTCTGACCTGCCCACCTGGGAAGAACCGCCCTTCGGCTACCTGTCGGGTACGTCCGCGGCCTCCCGCACGCCGCGGGCGTCGCCGCGCTGATCAAGAGATCACCCGCGACTACACGGCCGACCAGGTCATCGCCCTCATCGAAGAAGCAGGGCGGGCGGAACTTCGACCGCCTCGCCGAACCCACCGACGGCAAGGAATACCGCGGCGCCGGCCTGGTCAACGCCCTGGCCGCCGTGCTCAGGACCAGCCGCGTCCGGTCCTGGGCACCATCGAGTACTCCTACGACGGCGCCACCGACTGGCGTCCCTGGCTGATGCGCACCTCGCGGGCACGATCTACGTGCGCGCCACCGTCTCCGGCCCCGTCACCAAGGCGACCTGACGGTCATGGACCAGAGCCCGTCACCGGCGAGGGAACCGGCGCCTTCACGGGCAACGACATCACGCTCATCGCAGGCCCCTACGACGGCGGCCTTCGACGACAGACCCCTTCTCCTCGGTGACGCTCAGCGCCGAGGGCCCGCAACGGACGAGCGCGCCGATGACGACGTCACCGACGCCGTGCACTTCCACGTGGACGACTCCGCCCACAAAGGGCGGCGCCTGGAGTCAACGACGCCGCCGGCTGGAGAGTACTGCTACGAGACTCCACCTGCGCAGAACCGCCCCGTCACCATCGGCGAGGACACCTACTACTTCGACGCCAACGGCCTCGCGGTCACCGGCTGGGCCTCCTACAACGGGGCCTGGCACTGGATGAGTGCCTCCGGCCGCGCCGCCACCGGCTGGGTGAACGACCGCGGCACCTGGTACCTCCTCGACGACACCGGCGCGATGGTGACCGGCTGGGCCCAGGTGGGCGACCGCTGGTACTACCTGGCCTCCTCCGGCGCGATGACGACGGGCTGGGCGTCCATCAACGGCGCCTGGTACTGCTGGACGCCTCGAGCGCCATGGCGACCGGCTGGGTCAACGTCAATGGCATCTGGTACTACCTGGGCCTCCACCGGCGAAGATGGCCCGCGGCTGGGTCAACGACGGCGGCACCTGGTACTACCTGCACGCCTCCGGGCGCGATTAGCCAGCCGCACGCTCATCGACGGCGTGGTACTCCTTCGCCCGCTCGGGCGCCTGGCTCAGCTGAGCCACTCAGGGGACAGGCCGGGGCCGCCTCCCGCGGTCCCGTGACCTCGCGCCCGGGCGCTGAACCGCCACATACGACGGGGCGGGTCCGAACACAGTTCGGACCCGCCCGTCGTCTCACAGGTCCCAGGGAGAGATCGGGCGCGCCCCACGGTGCCCCGGGGCGCGATGGGTGCTCAGCCCAGCGAATCGAAGAGACCTGCAGGCCCTCACCCATGGTCGGGTGTGCGACGGGCAGGAAGCGCAGCTGCTCGTAGGTCAGGCCGCCGGCCATCGCGACCTGCACGGCTGTGATGACCTCGGAGACGTTCGGGCCGATCAGCGTGGCGCCCAGAATCTGGTGCGTGTTCGCATCACGACGGCCTCCCAGAAGCCCTCGCCCGCGTAGCTGGCGTCTTCGCGCGCGGGATCGCGGCCGTGGGAACCTTCGCGACCGGGACGTCAGGCCGGCCTCGCGGGCCTCACCCTCGGACAGGCCGATACGCGCCAGCTCGAGGTGGCAAACACGGCGTAGGGGGATCGTGCGGCCCGCGCGGTGGTCGTCGCATCCTCCAGGGACGCGCCCGTCAGCTGCGCGCGGATAATGCGGAAGTCCGACCAGGACGCGTGCGTGAACATGGGGGTGCCCGCGCAGTCGTCGGCCGCCCACACGCCCTCCGCGGAGGTGCGCAGGTGCTCGTCGACCGCGACGAAACCGCGATCGGTGAGTGGCACCCGGCCTCGTCCAGGCCAATGCCATCCGTGTTGGGAACGCGACCCGCCGCCACCAGGACCGCCTCGGCGGACACCGTCGAGCCGTCGGAGCGTCAGCGTCGTTGTGTCGCCCTCTCGCAGGGGCCGACTCGGCGCGGCCGCGCACGATCCGCACGCCGGCGGCCTCAAGTCCAGCCTCGACGACGCGGGCGGCGTCCTCGTCCTCGCGCGGCAGCACGTGATCGCCCGAGGAGATGAGCGTGACGTCCACGCCGAAGGTCGCCATCATCGACGCGAACTCGACGCCGATGTAGCTGGCGCCGATGATCGCCAGGGGAGGAGGGAGCTGCTCCAGGCGCAGGATCTCCTCGTTCGTCCACGCTCCCGACTCCCACAGGCCGGGAATCGCGGGACGCGCCGGACGCGAACCCAGGTTGATGAGGACGCGCTCGCCGCGGATCGTGCGCTCGCCGCCCTCCTCAAGAGCGACGGTCACCGTGCGCTCGCCCGTGAAGCAGGCCTCGCCGCGGATGAAAGTCAGGGCGGGGCCGCAGAACATCTTCTCGTGCGCGCCGACCATGGCGCCGACGATGCTCTCGCTGTGGGCGCGGAGCTTAGACGGATCACGCGCGCGCCCTCGGTACCGACGATGCCGAACGACTCGTCCGTGCGCGCGTCGCTCAGGCGGCGAGCCGAGTTGACCAGCGACTTCGTGGGGATGCAGGCCACGTTAATGCAGGTGCCGCCAACGAAGCGGCGCTCCACCATGGCGACCTTCCAGCCGGCCTTTGCGCGCTCCATCGCCGGGGACTTGCCGGCCTTGCCGCCGCCAACGACCAGCAGGTCGACGGTCTCGATGCGTTCGTGGACATGGTTCTCCTTCAGGTTGTGAGGTGATACTTCCTCAACACTCGCCCGGCCGATCTATTCCACAGGGTGAGCAGCGGACGTGTCTTCTCATTCGCATATGACGAGATGGCGAGTCGATTGGCTGTTGTTATAGGAGCGGTGTGTCATAGTGTGTGGTCCTGCCGTTCGTTGAAAGTGCCTCCGGCGTGGCGTGAATAGAAACCGCTGGGGGCTCTGATTGGTGATTTCAAGGAGGATGTTGGTGCCGCGCTCATAGCAAACACTCATCGAGGAAGTCGTCACGCTGACACAGGAGGCCAGCCCGTCGCGGGCGGCTGGGTCCGGTTGCGCATGTCGACCTACCAGCAGTTGCGCGACACGGGCCTCGAGCGCCCCGCCATGGCGGACCTCGATTACCCTATCCAT
>BNJU01005129.1_pt1 | contig 78543 bp, 85 predicted proteins | sample 8539281 | NCBI WGS metagenome assembly BNJU01 (sample SAMD00202456, study PRJDB9452) | human saliva metagenome | isolation source: human saliva | place: Japan
ACCATAGTGAAGGTGTTCTCGGTAGAGTTCCAGCCTTTATCAGCCAGCTTAAACGGACCACACCCAAATTCAGGGTGCGGGTTATTCATAAACCCGTCATTGAAAACTTTCGGGTCTTCCATGCCGGGGTGGAAAATCGCATCGAACATCTCGTTTAACGGGTAGTATGGTTTGGCCATAGTGACCTTTACCTTAAAGTTACCCCCGTTGTTTTCGACGCTCTCAATATACTCATAGATACCTGAGCTGATGATATTGTAGTCACCGTCGGAACTCTTGCGTATCTTCCAGGTGGACTGCAACGCTTTGTAATCGATAGGGGTGCCATCGTTGAACTTTGCCTTGGGATTCAGCTCAATGTAAACGACGTCTTTACCACCCTCTTCTACAGGTTTGAAGGAGAGGGCAAAATCCTTATTCAGCTCGTATTTTCCTAGGTGCGTAATATTCCACAGTCCCGCTGCACGGATTGAGCTCATCACAATCTGCGTGTCGTAGGAATCTCCGCTTGTTGAATAGGTATTGAAATCCGGCCCAAGGGATCCCAGGGGGATACGCACCTCACCACCCTGCTTCAAATCAGACACCGGATGCGAATTGATATTGTACAGTTCCTCAGACTTAGCGTCTTTACCGGGTGCTTTAACCTTATCCTCTTTCTTCGAGCCGCCACAGGCAGCTAACAGGCCCACGGTAGTCGTTGCGGCTGCAGCGCCCAGCAAGGTGCGGCGGTTGAAGATGTACTGTTTCTGCATAGCTATTGCCTCACGTCTACAAGTTCATTTGCTGCACCAAGTGCTCCGGTGCATCACCCGGCTTATATGCTTTACGGGTTTGGACTTATCCAAAGTTAAGCTATAAGTTCAGGTCATATCTCAGTACCTTACACCCGCATTTATGGTTGTGGCAGAAAAAGCAGATTTTGTGGGATATTTAACAGTATATATGAATATTTATACGCAATATTCCTTCATTTACAATATTCATTGTATGCATATTTTGGCTTTTCTACCCTCCGAGCAGCCGAAGGACTGTTTCCTCCCCACACGATCTTCTGCAGAAAGTACACGTTCAAGACACCACAAGAGGGTGTGGCATTCCCAACAAATGGGAAACCACACCCTCTATGAAATGGAGCTATTGGATGTTTACTTCAGCCAGCCAACCTTCGCCCAGTCGATATTGCTTTCGTCATAGAGGAAAGTGCCGTAATTTGCCAGCTTTTCCTTACACATTGTGTACAAAGGTCCGTTATACACAGTACCCAGAGTGCACACTTCACTCATATGTTTCTTCTCAACCTCATTACACTTTTGGGCACGTTTCTGAGGGTCAGGCTCAACTAGAATTTTTTCGATCAGCTTATCAATCTCGGGGGTACCTACACCATCGTTATCCTTCGAATAGTAGAACTGTTGGGTTCCCGTCGTAGGTTCTGCACCCACGCTATAGCCCGAGAACGTAATATCATATTCCTTGTTGCTAATCACCTTGTTGAAGTTGAGACCAGCCTCAGGGTTCAGCTCAATGTGCAGTCCGATGTTCTTCATGATTTCGACGAAGTTCTGCCCAACATTTTTACTGGTGGGGTCATCACTGAAAACAGTTACACGGTACTCAAGCTTCTTACCGTCCTTTTCGTAGAAACCGTCAGATCCTTTGGTATACCCAGCCTCCTCCAGGATCTTCTGGGCAGCAGCCTTACGATCGCCGCCTTCAGGTTTCGGGAAGTTATCCTCATACAACGGAGAGAACGGCATAAGAACCATTGAACCGGGAACGTCTTCTTCGTAAGGAAGCCCCTGGAAGTTAACATTTGCCAGAGCCTGCCGGTCAGTGCCAACGAAAATTGCTTTACGGACCTTTGCGTCCTTAATATGGTTTGGATTCAGATTCAGACCACCAGAGAACAAACGCTGTCCGCGACGAATCTGCGCCCCATTGGTATCCTTAAGTTCAGCATATGCGGTAGGAGTAGAGGCAACAACGGCATCAATTTCACCGTTTTTAAATGCCGCGCGAGAAGCGCCTGCCTCAAGTGCACGGAAAATAATACGGTCTAATACAGGCTTCTCGCCCCACCATTTCTCGTTTGCCACCACAGTGAAAGTTTTAGACGAGGAATTCCATCCATCTTCTTTTACAGTGAACGGGCCCGAGCTGTACTCTGGGCGGGGCTTATCGACAAATCCTTTATTAAAGACCTCCGGATCTTCTAACGCAGGGTGTGCGATGTAACCAAAAAGATCTTCAATCGGGTAGTAGGGATTCTTGAAGACAACCTGGATGACACCATCCTTACCCTCAGGCTCAATGCTTTCAATGTGAGGGTAAGGCCCCGCTGTTACGATATTGTATTTACCACCGGGTTCCTGGTGGATCTTCCAGGTGGCACGCAAGGCCTTAATATCGATGGGGGTACCATCATTAAATTTGGCCTTTGGGTTCATCTTAATAGCAACAGCTACTTTGTTGCCTTTCTTGCCAACCTCGAACTTCTCACAATAGTCCTTATCAAGTGTATACGCACCATCAGCAGCGACCTTATAAAGGCCAGCCGTACGCATGGTGCTAAGTACCCTGGCGGTAGAGTAGCTGTTACCGCTTTGACTCCATATATTGAAATCTGGCCCAATAGCGGTCACCGGAATACGGAGTTCTCCGCCCTGTTTCAAGTCGGACACCGGATGCGAATTGATGTTATACAGTTCCTCGGCTTTAGCCCCCCTTACCGGGTGCTTTAACCTTATCTTCTTTCTTTGAACCTCCACCGCAGGCTGCCAGCAAGCCAATAGTAGTGACTGCTACAGCACCGCTCAACAGGGTGCGGCGGTTGAAGATATACTGCTTCTCCATAACTATCGCCCAACTTTCACTAATGCACTCGTACCATCGAGTATCTGACGAATCAACCAGGTGCACGTTCTGTGTGCTGAACTACAGTACCTGGTCTTAGTCTAGTATCTTACACCACAATTTTGCCCTGAGGGAACAAGGACTGCATTTTAGTAGATAAAAAATATTCATTACACATATATATTCACAAGAATCCTGTTTTATCAGCATTTATGATGTAATTATTGCTGCTTCTAACTGCTCCCAGCGGGTCCCAAAGCCTTCATTCAGCGTCACAGCACCATCATTTCTGTGCGTCTCCTCCCTTCTCAGGCTGAAAACGCACCGAGGGGCGACCACCAGATGGTGGCCGCCCCTCGGCTCACATGCGGCTTACGACAAAGCCGACTCTAAAGCTACGCCGCCTGAGCAACGTCCTCAGGAGATACCTGAGAAACGCCCTCGGGGAAGTAGCAAGCATATGCGTGGTCCTGACCTTCGATAGGCTCAAGCTCAGGCAGTTTCTCAAGGCATACCTTCTGCTTATCCTCAGGCAACAGCTTGAAGACAGGGCAACGGCTAGAGAATCCACAGCCCACCGGCGCGTTCACCGGAGTCGGCAAATCGCCTTCCAGCATGGTGCGTTCACGCTTCGCCTCAACCTCTGGGTCTGGCACAGGGATAGCCGAAAGCAAAGCCTTGGTATACGGGTGAACCGGGTTATCGAACACCTCATCCACGCTACCAATCTCAACAATGCGCCCCAGGTACATGACCGCAACACGATCAGAGGCGTGGCGGATCACCGCAAGGTCATGGGCCACCATCAGGTAGCTGAGCCCCAGCTCGGCACGGAGCTTCTCCAGCAGGTTAATAACACCCGCCTGCACTGAGACGTCCAGCGCCGAACAGGCTCGTCCAATACCACCAGTTTGGGGTTCACCGCCAGCGCACGGGCAATACCGATACGCTGACGCTGGCCGCCAGAGAACTGGTTCGGGAAGCGGTTCACATGATCCGGTTGCAGACCCACAATCCGCATCAGCTCAATCACGCGCTTCTTAATATCCGCACGTTTCATCCCCTGGTTTTCAAGGGGCTCAGCCAGCACCTCGTACACCGTAAAACGCGGATCCAGCGCGCCGGTGGGGTCTTGGAACACCATCTGCTGGTTCTTGCGCAGCTTCAGGATCTCACTAGCTGACTTGCTATCCTTCGTGGAGGTGCCGTTAATCAGGATCTCGCCATCGGTGTTCTTGCTGAACTCCATGATTTCCAGCAGGGTGGTAGTCTTACCGCACCCCGACTCGCCCACAATAGAGAAGCACTCGCCCTCGCGGATATCGAAGGTAACGCCGTTAACCGCTTTCACGGTGCCCACACGTTTCTTAATAAGTGAGCCCTTCATGAGCGGGAAGTGTTTCTTCACGTTGCGCACCTCAAGCACCGGAGCACGCTCTTCACGCGGAATACCGTCAAACTTTGACACAGGGGTTTCAGGGATCGAGTACAGCTCATCAGCCGTCTTACTGATCAGATCCTGGGATATGCTGCACGATGACAGGTGCCCCTCACCCGCGCCGTCAAGCGGCATCAGCTCGGGCTCGCCAGCCTCATCCTTACAGCACTGGCCACCGCTCTTAGCCACAGGGCAGCGTTCGCGGAACGAACAATGTTCCACCGGGTTAATCAGGTTCGGCGGCGTGCCCTCAATCGGCACCAGCGACATCTTCTGTGAACGGTCCACGCGCGGAACCGCACCCAGCAGGCCAATGGTGTACGGGTGACTGGGGTACTTTGTACAGGTCCTCGGCCTTCGCGATTTCCACCGGTTTACCCGCGTACATCACCAGAATATCGTCCGCCATACCGGCAACGACACCCAGGTCGTGGGTAATCATAATAGTTGCCGCGCCCGTTTCATCCTGCGCCTTATCCATCACCTCAAGCACCTGCGCTTGAATGGTCACATCCAGTGCGGTAGTGGGTTCATCCGCAATCAGAACACGCGGGTCATTCGCAATAGCCATTGCAATCATAATGCGCTGGCGCATACCGCCGGAGAACTCATGCGGGTACGAACGCAGACGGTCGGCTGGGGAAGGAATACCCACTAGGCGCATGAGTTCGATCGAGCGATCTTTAATCGCCTGCTTGCTCATGCCCTTATTGTGGATCTTCAGAACTTCAGCGATCTGTTGTCCAATGGTATACACCGGGGTGAGCGATGAGAGCGGGTCCTGAAATCATGGAGATGTGCTTGCCACGGTACTCGCACATTTCCTTATCACTCAAACCCAGCAACTCGTTGCCGTTGTACTTAATAGATCCGGTAATATCAGCTGTCGTAGGGTGCAGGCCCATAATCGCCATTGATGCGACCGACTTGCCCGAACCGGATTCACCCACAATGCCGAGGGTTTTACCGGCATACAGGTCAAAATTCACGCCGCGTACCGCGTGCACCACGCCGTTTTCAGTATTGAAACGGACGTTGAGGTCTTTGACACTCAGAACGGGAGAGATGCTCATGAGTTCTTTACCTCCTCTTTCTTGGCCTCAGACTCCGAAGCATCGGCTTCTGCTGTGGTGAGGGACTCAGCCGGTTTTACGGTTCGACCTTCTTAGCTTTCTTGTTTTTCTTCTCTTTCTTAATCGAACCAACAGACATGGAGGTCGGGTCGAAGGCGTCACGCAAACCATCGTTCATGAAGGCCAACGGGGCCACAATGAGGAAGAAGAAAATAATGGGGAACCAGAACATATGCGGCAGAGTGTTAATCTGTGCAGCTGCCTCAGCAATGAGCGAACCCAATGAGTAGTTGGGGTAGCGGATGCCGATACCAATGAAGGAATAGACAACCTCGGACAGCACAGCGTACATAATGCCACGCGTAAATTCGAGCACCAGCAGCGAACCAATATTCGGGATGAGGTGGCGCAGCACAATTTTAAACGGATGAACACCCATATAACGAGCGCCCTTGACGTAGTCACGCCCAATCAAAGACTGGCCCATTGCACGAATCAGACGAGCCGGTGACATCCAGTTAAAGATAATGAGCACAACAGAGAGTACGATCCACGCGGGAACATTTTTCTGGATCTCTTTACCGATACCACTGTTCATTGAGATCGCCAGGATCAGCAGCGAAGGAACCATAATCATGGTTTCCAAGATGAAAAGCATGACTTTATCAATCCAGCCACCAAAGTACGCCATAATACAGCCGTATACTGCGGAAATAGCGATAGAGGTAGTGCCCACAACCACACCGATTAAGAGCGAGACACGAACACCCTCAACCATTTGGGCGTAGAGGTCGTTGCCAGCTGCGTTGGTGCCAAAGAAGTGGGTGGCACTGGGTTCCTCACCCAAGCCATATAGTCGATCTGGGTGGGAGTGTACGAGGTGAAGTGCTGACCGAACATTCCAAACAGGAACATCAGCACGAATAACCCCAGGCCAAACACCGCCAGCTTGTTTCGCATAAAACGGCGCAGAATAATGACCTTCTTATTGATGACTTTAAAGTCATCGCCTTTCACCACCGAAATGGTTTGAGTTTCAGTTACCTGGCTCATGAGATCCTCACTCGGGGGTCAACGATACTGGTGGCAATATCGGCAATAATTGCACCGATGGCGAAGAGAACGGAACCGTAAGCCAACGTCGCGGTTGCGGCGTTCACGTCCTGCTGGCTAATAGCGTCAATTGACCATTTACCGATACCGGGCCAAGCAAAGATTGTCTCGGCGAAGAAAGCACCGGCAAAAATCGCGGGTACCTGGTAGGCGATGGACTGTGCGACGGGAATAAACGACACGCGCAGGGCATGGCGGGTAATCGCCTGGTTACGGGTCAGGCCCTTCGCGCGGGCAGTACGAACAAAGTCGGCATTGACGTTATCCAAGAGGTACTGGCGCTGAGCGATCTGGTAGGCTGACCAGCCCAATATGGTCATGCAGAAGGTGGGTACCGCGTAGTGTTCCGCCAAGTCAATGATGGTATCCCAGAAGCCCGTCACCCCGGGAGAGAGAGGAAATACCGGTTACGTAGAAAATGGTTTCCCCTGCGGACTGGTTAATCTCAATCGCAGCGGTTTGCACCAAAAAGTACGCCACAGGCGCGGGAATAATGTACACCAGGTAGGAGTAGCCTGTGATCACACGGTCAGAAAGTTTGTACTGGCGGGCCGCTGTGAACACGCCAAGTGCCACACCAATAACAATCGTCAGAATAGTTGCGGCAATCATCAGGCGGAAAGAAACCCAGACGCGCTGGCCGAATTCTTCGTTCACATACGCGCCGTTGGGGCTGCGGCCCCAATCGAATTTGGTCACAACATTGGTCAACCACTCGATATAACGGTCCCAAGCGCTTTTGCTCGGGTCAAGGCCCAAAGAGGCAAAGTTACGTTGAACCTGTTCTGGAGTCGGCCTGGGAATTTTTTCCTGCTCAAGCAGCGCAGGCTGAAGGGTAATAACCGCCGCGAAATAGCCCATCGTGGTAGTAATGAACACCATGACGAGATATGTGAGCGAGCGTTGGAGGACGTACCTAAACATGGGACGGCTCCCCTCCTCGAATATTCGGTGTCGTAGGCATGTGTGTAATGACTTCCAATGTCAAAATAACCCCGTGACTGTTGTCACTAGGATTACAGTTACTTTATCTTATATAGTCCTCTATCTATCCACCAAACCCACATTTGCGTTTTGCACCGCCACCGCTGCGTTCAGAGACTTCTTCGGGTGATGCAGCAACGATTTTCCCCACAGAACTAGCGGAGTTAAAAAAATTGTTACGAAAAAAATTTACACAATAATGCATATTGCGGATTTTCGACCGTCATAAAGCGTGTCTTAAGGTTCAAAACACCCCAAAAATCCACCGATTCCCACTTAAAAAAGAGGAAAACCACGATACTGTAACAGCATACCCCTTGAAATTTAGGAGAACCTAAGATATGGGAAGCCCCGTAAACTCTTCATCATCGGTGTAGGGCAGAGTCTACGGGGCTGTACTTCCCAGCAGTGAACTCAGAACCGGTTACGGTACTCGCTCGCAGCAGCACCGGTGCGGAAGGCACGAATATTGTGGGCGATCAGTTCCTCCGGATTTACGGGGCGACCACCGGCGGCATGCGGGGTAATCACGATATTCTTCGCATCCCACAGGGGCGAATCGGAGGGGAGCGGTTCGGTTGCCGTCACGTCCAGCGCAGCGCCCGCAATCGAGCCGGAGTTTAGGGCGGCGACGAGTGCATCCTCATCAACAGTGGTACCGCGCCCCACGTTAATCAGGTAGGCGCGCTTGGGCAGCAGCTGCAGCTTATGGGCATCGAGCGCCTTGAAGGTCGAATTGCTGGTGGGAAGCACCATCACGAGAATATCCGTAGTCGGCAAGTATTCATCAATTTGTTCGGTCGCAATCACCGGGAATCCGGAGCGCTCCCCCGCACTCTGTGCAACGCCGGTTACGTTTGCGCCGAAAGCCTTGAAGAGCCGCGCGGTCTCTTGGCCAATCGAGCCGAAGCCCCACACAAACACATTGGCATCAAGCAGAGTTGTGACCTGGTCTTTCGGATGAAGTTTTTGCGCGCCGCCTAGCTCCTCAGCCCAACGATGCTCGACTGTTGCCTGTGCCAGCGTCGGCAAGAAACGCACAAAGTTCAGGGTCAGCGCGAGTGCATGTTCCGCAACGGTTTTCGAGTGCAGACCCACACCTGCGCAGATGGCGGCATTGGGGGTGAAGCCCGCCGCGCGTACCGCATCTGGCCCCGCAAGAAGTGCCTGGATAAGCCCCACATTCTTCATACGGCGGGCGGAATCCGCGAGCTGATCGGCGGTATTCGCCCAGGCAATCAGAACTTCGGCATCGGTATCTTCCTCAGCGATAGGCTCCGTGGGGTTGTAGTGCCGCACAATATCGCCGGGTTCAAGCCCTAGTTTCTCTTCGTCGAGCGTAATTGAGGTAGGGAGCAGAATCTTCATAGGTCCTCCTGTGGATGGCGCATGCGGGCTGGCGTTCAGCGACGAAGGCGACCCGCATCCCGTGTGAGGGGGTTAACAGTTATTCCCCTCCAGCATAGCGTGAGAGGGGAATAACTGTATAGGGTTACCTAAGAAGCCGTTAGGGCTTGGTGCCGCGCGAAGGATCGTCCGTATTCTTTTGTCCCTCGGTACGAAGCTCGGTTTTCGCCGGTGCATCGGATGCGCTACCGGCAAGTTCTGGGCCGAACATGGTGCGCGATTCACCCTGCATTTTCTTCAGGCATTCGGCATCTTTTGCCGCCATTTCGGGCGTGATGACCTCAATGGCACCAGTGGCCGAACGCGCCACATCGGTGGTGGGGTGCGTTTCGATGGTGGTGGCGAGCGCGTCCTCACGGATGAAGAGAAGCAGAAGCGCGGAGATTAGACCGAGCGGTGCCAAGTAGAGAAAAAGCGGGATCAGGGCATCATTGTAGGCGTTCACGATAATACCGTGAATCGGCTCGGGAATCCGGCTGACGAGCTCGGGAGTCAGGGAGGAGGTTCCGTGTTCCCCCGCCGAGGCTGCCGCTTGCGCGGGCATGCGTTCACTGAGCAGGCTGCTCAGGCGTGAGGTAAACAGACCGCCCACGAGCGAAGCACCCACGGTTGAGCCGACCTGGCGGAAGAAGTTGTTTGCCGCGGTAGCGGTTCCGACGACAGTGACGGGGAAGGCGTTTTGCACGATGAGGGTGAGGAACTGCATCGACATGCCCTAGGCCCGCACCCATGACCGCCATGTAGCTGCAGAAGATCCAGGTGGGGGTGCTCGGGGTGATCGTGGAGATGAGGTAGAGCCCGAGCGCCACGAGCGCGGTACCGGTGACCACATATGCCTTGTATTTGCCGCGTGCGGAAACCAGCCGTCCCAGTAATAATGGAGACCACGAGCAGGGCACCCATGAGGGGAATCATGAGCAGACCCGCCACGGTTGCGCTCACGCCCAGGGACATTTGCAGGTAGGTGGGGATGTACTCGACGGCACCGAACATGGCAACACCGAGGGCGAGAGATGCGCCCAGGGTGAGCAGGAAGTTGCGGTTGGTGAAGAGGTACATGGGCATAATCGGCTCTGCGGCGCGGTTTTCAACCGGAATGAAGATCAGAACCGCGACGACGGATGCGATGAGAAGCCCAATAATCTGCGGGGAGTTCCAGGCGTACTGGTTGCCGCCCCAGATGGTGGCGAGCACGAGCGCACTGGTTCCTGCCATGAGAATAATGCTGCCCAGGTAGTCGATATGCCGCTTTTCGCGGTCTTTGAGCGCGGTGTGTGGGAGCAGGAAAATGACGGCAAAGATTGAGAGTATGGCAAGCGGCAGGTTAAGCCAGAATGCCCAACGCCAACCGGGACCCTCAGTGATCCACCCGCCGATGAGCGGCCCGGCGACCGAGGAGAAGGCGAAGACGCCGCCGATAATACCCATATATTTACCGCGTTCGCGGGCGGGGATTACATCTGCGACCACTGATTGAGAGAGAATCATGAGGCCGCCACCGCCGACTCCCTGGAGCGCGCGGGCGACGATCAGCCAAGTCATATCGGGAGCGAGCGCGCCGATGATAGATCCCGTCATGAAGGAGAGGATGGCAAAAATCAGGAAGGGTTTACGCCCGAACTGGTCGGAGAGTTTGCCGTACACCGGCATGGTGATGGTGGAGAGCAGGATGAAGGTGGCAATCACCCAACTCATATGTTCCACGCCGTGCAGTTCGCCCACGATGGTCGGCAGGGAGGGCGCGAGGATGGTTTGGTTCAGCGCCGACATGAGCATCACGATGACCAGGCCGGAGAACATGAGCGCTATTTGATGTTTTTTAGCTTCAGCCGTGGCGGCTTCAGCGGGTTTGTCTGAGTGCGACGTCATTCCTAGTTTTCCTTCAGCAGGGCTTGAAAAGTTTTGACGGTGTTGTGGATGCGCCGCTCGACCTCGTCTTCGTCGGCAATATCCTTGGCGAAGTGCAGCTGCCGCAGCACCGCGGATGCGAGCTGGACCGTGGCACGGGTGCGTTCTTCGGCAGTTTCTGTCAGCGGCATATTTTCGGGTCGGACTATCAAAGGGCCGCGCCTTCCTGCGGCGTTAAAGGCATCCCAATCGACGGTATTGAGATAGTCAATGAGCACCTGTTCGCAGTTGATATGGTGTACCTTCAGCCGGTGCCTGAATTCGGGGAATTCGTCGATGCGCTCCCGGAATTTTGCGTGATTGGCAAAGTTGAAGCTGTGCCGCACGATGTACAGCAGCAGATGGGTGATACGCACGATGAGGTTGTCGTTCTTGTGTGCCCGGTCGCTGGCGAGCAGGTCGTCGGTGATGGCGGGGGCGCGCAGGCCGAGCACCGCATCCTCTTTGGTTCCGAAGTAGTTGAAGAAGGTGCGGGGTGAGATTCCGGCTTCCGCCGCGATGTCTTCGACGGTGGTGCCGCGCATGCCGTGCTGGCGGGCGAGGCGCAGGGCGGTTTCGTGAATATTCGTCCAGGTGCGTTCGCGGCGGCGTTCACGCAGGCTTGTCTCGGCGCGACTCGGCTCAGTTTTTTGCATAACTGCAATTATTGCATTTCTGCATTTTTTGCACAACTGCATAAAATAAGCGGCATGACGTGTTCTGCCTCTCCCCCACAGAAGACAAGAGGGTAGGCATAATAATAAGGTGAACTTTTTTTCAACCGGATACCTCGACTTCCTACCCGATTGGCTCAGGATCATTCTGTTCTTCGCAGACCTGAGCATCCGCGTACTAGCCCTATTCTGGCTGCCCTACAACCGCAAGCCCGTGGTCGCGCTCGGCTGGCTCATGGCCATCTTCTTCATCCCGTTCATCGGGTTCCTAGCCTTCCTGATTTTCGGATCCTCACACCTTCCCCAATACCGGCGCCGCCCGGCAGCACGCCATGAACGACCTGATCCGAGAAACCACCGGAGACACCCCACAGCTCACCGACTCCGACGGGCTCAACGAAGCAACCCTCGTCGCCAGCCAACTCAACTACAAGCTCGGTTCGCTCCCCCTCGTCGGCGGGAACTCCTTCACCCTGCACAACGACAACCACGAAGCCATGCGCATCATGGCGCAGGAAGTCGACAAAGCCCAGCGGTATGTTCACTTCGAGTTCTACATCACCGCCTACGACGAAGCCTCCAAAGTACTCTGGGACGCCCTCTTCGCCGCCCAAAAACGCGGCGTGCGGGTGCGCGTACTCATCGACCATATCGGCTCGCGCAAATACCCCTCATACCGGCAGCTAACAAAAATGCTCAACGAATCGAGTATCGAATGGCGCCTGATGCTGCCCATCAAACCCTGGCGGCTGCAATGGCAGCGCCCCGACCTGCGCAACCACCGCAAAGTCCTCGTAATCGACGGCGCAGTGGCATTCTCAGGATCGCAAAACGCCATCCACCGCTCCTACGACCTCAAAGAAAACGTGCGTAAAAGGCCTGGAATGGAAAGACCTCACCTTCTCGTGCACCGGTCCCCATCGTCGAAGAACTCAACGCAGTATTCGTCTCCGACTGGTACTCCGAAACAAACCAGCTGATCCTCGAAGAAATTGAGGCGAAAAATCCCCTACGTTCCCGGCTCGATGCGCGCCCAAGTGGTTCCCTCCGGCCCCGGGTTTCGAGACGGAAAACAACCTGCGCCTGATCAACTACATGATCTACAACGCAGAAAAAAACGCATCACCATCTGCTCGCCCTACTTCGTACCCGACGAAACCCTGCTGCAGGCACTCACCAACGCCGCATTCTCTGGCATCGAAACCACCGTGATCGTCTGCGAAAAAGGGCGACCAGTTCCTCCCCAATATGGCGCAGCGCTCCTACTACGAGACGCTGCTGCAATCCGGGGTGCGCATTCTGCAATACCCCAGCCCCACGGTGCTGCACTCCAAGTTCATGTACGTGGATGACGAAATGGCGTTTATCGGCTCCTCGAATATGGACCCCCGCTCATTCTCGCTCAACCTCGAAGTATCAACCTTTATCGCAGACGCCGCTATGGTGGATGCGCTCGCCGACGTTGCGCGAACCTACGAAAGTATCTGCACGGAACTGCGCTACGGCCCGTGGTCCGCACGGCCGCAGCGCATTAAAGTCACCGAAAATATCTGCCGGCTCTGGTCATCGCTGCTGTAATCACACCGCAGCACAGCCCCGCCACGCCGGTTTCCCGTTCTGCACGGCGTGTCAGCTTAACGCCATAAGCGGTTACCCATGTGAATAGTTGAAGGGCGCACGTACAGCCATTCGGGGCTGGGCAGACGTACAGCCTTATCGCACCCAGACAGGGCCGTAATGATCGACTCGCACCGCTGGTTAAACTCCAGAATATGCCGCTTATCAACCACCTGGCCCGGAAAGTGCCGGTGCATTTTCGACACCGAATCGCTGCTCTCCTGCAGCCCATGACCCGTATGACCCGGCACGTGCTTCACAATCACCCGGCGTGAGCGGATCGCCTCAGTCAGGCGCGTCATCTCAGTGATAACCCGCTCATCCTGAACCCCCTCACGGGCCCACCTCTCAAAGCTCCAGCGGCTATGAGCCAGCCGCAGCACAAACGTGAGCGCACCCAGTGAATCAGTATTAATCACCAGGCGGCGTCCGCCCGTATAAAATACGTGAAACGCGGTGAGCATCGCCGAAAGTTCCCCGGTCATAATGTTCACCGCGTCATAATGAGTATGAAAATAGAAGCCGTCTTCACTAACGCCCGCAATACCCATCCGGCCGCCGCGCGGAGTACTTCTTATTATGGGTGGAACGGAACGAACAGTCCGTGAAAACGTTATACTCCACCAGCTGCTCTTCCGGTTTCTCGGTGAGCGCATCGGTGAGCATACGCTCCGTATTGCGCCTGGCCACCTCAATAAACCCCTCCATGAGCTTACCCGCCGCAGTGCCCGCGAGCCGCACGTGGACCTCCCCTAAGGAGTGGTTATCGTAAGGGTCAAGAACCTTCTCAAACGCACGGTATTCCAGGATGCATTTAAGGTGGTCAAACTGACGGAATAGCTGCTTCAGGTAGCGCCTCTCCGCTGCAACCGTCACCAGGTTCTCCGTCAGCGGCGGGGGGATCAGCTCCCACGCCTCAAGCACCGCACGGCCCAGCATTTTGGTGTGCACCACTTCGCAAGGCTCCATGAGGGAATGGGCGTGCTCACCCAAGATCGGTTCAGTATTCAGGGGGATACGTTCCCCGCTCTCTTTAGACACATACACCAGGGTCGCGGTTGAGCTGTAACAAAACCCCTGCGCCTGTTGGGCTTCTTCCGCAACAGCGATCACCGCCACCCCGCGCTCCGTGTACCCTGCGGGGTACGACGTACTGTAATCCGGCGCATCCCACGTTAATGTGCACCGCTTAATGTTCGCTGGTGTAATAGCCATGTGCCCACACCCCCTAAACTCATGATTCTCCCCTCAGGTATTCGTGTATCTTTATTCCTTTATATCGTCGCCCGATTCGGGCACGCAAACGTTCAGGGCAGGGTTTTACGGTGAGCGAATCGGTTCTGAAGGTGTTCGCAGATAATTACCCCACCCATGGCCTGAAGGTTTAGAACTAACATGAGTTACCTATACTAGGGACTCCCCATAGAAAGCATCCGAAGTGTCTTTCCCTCATCTATGCCTGGGGGTAACAGCCCTCAATGTCGTAAACAGGGTACAGTTGAGGGACAACCACTTTTGCTGTCACATGAAGGAGAACCCCATGATTGGTGTTTACGCAGGTGTTTCCGTTAAGCCTGAGCATGTTGAAGAGTTTTTGGCTTCTACCCCCGCTTTGGTAGAGGCATCACGCAAGGATGCGGGCAATATCAGCTACGATTTCGGCCCCGCCGCCGGTGAGACCCCTGCGGGCGAGCCGCGCGTCTTCGCTTTTATTGAGCGTTGGGAATCACAGCAGGCACTCGAAGCGCATATGGCGACAGAGCATTTCGGGACCGCCGTGAAAACCTGGGAGCCGCTGCTCGCCGCAGAGCTGGATGTGCGCATCTTCGAGATGTAACTCCGTTCCCCCTGCTAAAAAGAGCCTTTATGTGAATAAAGCGAGTTTTTCGCCGCTTTATTCACATAAAGGCTCTTTTTATGCCCCAATCGGGAGAGGCTATTTAGTACCCCTCCGGGAGGATGCGCACCCCGCCCTTATCGGCAGAGGCGGCCAGCATCCCGTAAACCTTCAGCGCGTTCGAGACCTGACGTTCACGCGGCTTGGTGGGCTTCCACGGGAGGGCGCCCTTCGCCTTGCGCCGCGCCTCCAAAACCTCATCCGGCACATTCGCCCGCAGGATGCGGTTGTGCACGTCGATCTCGATCTCGTCGCCGGTTTCCAGCAGGCCGATAGCACCACCGGCGGCAGCCTCCGGCGAAACGTGGCCAATCGAAATGCCCGAAGTACCGCCCGAGAAACGCCCGTCGGTAATGAGTGCGCAGCTTTTGCCCAGGCCCAGGCCTTTCAGGTACGAGGTGGGGTACAGCATCTCCTGCATGCCGGGGCCGCCCTTCGGGCCCTCATACTGAATCACCACAATATCGCCGGGTTTCACGTGCTTCGACAGAATCTCAAACACGGCTTCATCCTGCGACTCAACCACGAAATGCCTTACCCACGAAGTGGAAAAGTTCTTCATCAATGCCGGCGGATTTGATGATCGCACCGTTCTGGGCGATATTGCCGCGCAGAACCGCCAGACCGCCGTCTTTCGTGTAGGCATGCTCCACAGCGCGAATGCACCCGTTTTCGGCGTCCGTCTCATGCGATTCGTACTTGTTCGCGGTCGAGAACGCCTGCGTGGTGCGCACCCGCCAGGGTGCGGCAAGGTACAGTTCTTGAGCCTGCTCGCTCGCGGTACCGGAGCGGATATCCCATTCGGCAAGCCATTCATCCAGCGAATCCGCATGAACAGAATGAACGTTCTTGTTGAGCAGTCCGGCGCGGTCAAGCTCGCCCAGCAGCGCGGGGATACCGCCCGCCCGGTGCACATGCTCAATGTGATACTTCGTAGAGTTCGGTGCAACCTTCGCCAGGCAGGGCACATGCCGCGAAATACGGTCGATATCGTCCAGGGTGAAATCGACCTGCGCCTCATGGGCAATCGCCAGAATATGCAACACGGTGTTGGTGGAACCGCCCATAGCCACATCCAGCGCCATAGCGTTCTCGAAGGCTTCCTTGGTGGCGATCGAACGGGGCAGAACGGACTCGTCATCCTGCTCGTAGTAGCGCTTCGCCAAGCCAACAATACGCTCCCCCGCCTGCAAAAACAGCTCTTTACGCGCGATCTGGGTTGCAAGCGTGGTACCGTTGCCGGGCAGCGCCAGACCAATCGCCTCATTCAGGCAGTTCATGGAGTTTGCGGTAAACATGCCCGCACAGGAACCACACGTGGGGCAGGCGTTCTTCTCAACTTGGGCGAGCGCAGTATCGCTCACGGAATCGTCCACCGCCATGACCATCGCATCCACCAGATCCAGGCGGTGCTCCACAACGCCTTCAACGCCCTCGCCGGATTCCATGGGGCCACCCGACACGAAAATTGTGGGGATATTCAGGCGCATCGCCGCCAAGAGCATGCCGGGGGGTGATCTTGTCGCAGTTCGAGATACATACGAGCGCATCCGCACGGTGAGCGTTCACCATGTATTCGACCGAATCGGCGATGAGGTCGCGTGAGGGCAGGGAATAGAGCATGCCGTCGTGGCCCATCGCAATGCCGTCATCAACCGCAATGGTGTTGAATTCTTTCGCCACGCCGCCAGCCTCACGAATAGCGCCAGCCACCAGGTCGCCCATATTTTTCAGGTGCACGTGACCGGGCACGAACTGGGTGTAAGAGTTGGCAATCGCAATAATCGGTTTGCCGAAATCATCATCACCCATGCCGGTTGCGCGCCACAGGGCACGGGCACCCGCCATATTGCGACCGTGAGTTGAGGTGCGTGAGCGTAATTCGGGCATTGTCTCTACCTTCCGTTGTGATGCATCAATAGATTTACGCCCGCACTGCACGTCTCTTCAGCGAAGGGTAGCTTTGGTTTGCAGCCAGAGCGGGCGTGGGGCGCATCTGCACACCGGGCGCGGTAGGTGCCCTGGTGTGCGGGTGAGGCGATGCCGGATCTGCGGCAGATTTCCCCATTTTCGGGTACCACCCCGTATTTCTCAGATGTTTACCTATTATGCCCCCTAAGCTGGTAGGGGAAAATCGTGGGCACCAGAGTTTTCACAGGGTGAACGCGCAGCCCCTTAAATCCGGCGAAATTGGTGCCCAGGTTCGGCACCCCGCCTTCTAATGCAGATAATAACGTGAGGCATCATGTCATTCCGTAACAGCGTGATCTACCAGATCTACCCAAAGTCGTTCTATTCCACGCACGGGCGGCCAACCGGTGATATTCGCGGCATTATCGAGAAGGTGCCCTATGTGGCATCGCTGGGGGTGGGCATGGTGTGGTTCAACCCGTTCTTCGCCTCGCCCCAGCATGATAACGGCTACGACATTTCCGACTACTACGCCATTAACCCCGAGCTGGGCACGATGGAAGATGTTGAGGAGATGATCGCCGCTTTCGGGGAGCACGGCATCGGGGTCATGTTCGATATGGTGCTCAACCACGTTTCGACTGAGCACGAGTGGTTTAGGCGGGCGCAGGCGGGCGAGCGCGAGTACTGGGATTATTTCTATCTTCGCCCGGGGCGGGTTCAGCCTGACGGCACGGTGGTTCCGCCCACGAACTGGGAATCGAAATTCGGCGGTTCGGCCTGGGCACCTTTCACCGATACGGCCGGTGAGGTTTATCGGGACGATTCGGGGGCACCGCTGTACTATCTGCACCTTTACGACGTCACACAGGCTGATCTGAACTGGTACAACCCCGCCGTGCGTGAGGAGCTCTATAAGGTCGTCATTTTCTGGTATGACAAGGGTGTTCGCGGGTTCCGCTTCGACGTCATTAACGTGATCGGCAAGTCCGAAGAGCTTGAGGATGCGCCCGCCGGGGTTGTCGATAAGACCCTATACACCGACACGCCTATCGTGCATACGCGTCTGCGGGAGCTGAACCGCGCATCGTTCGGGCGGTATGGGGATACCGTGACCGTGGGTGAAATGTCCTCGACGAGCATCGAGAACTGCGTGGGCTACTCCAACCCCGAGAACCGCGAGCTCGACATGGTGTTTAGTTTTCACCATCTGAAGGTGGATTATGAGGACGGCGAGAAATGGTCGAAGGTGCCGTTCCGCTTTGCTGAACTGAAGGGACTGCTCAACGATTGGGCGCTGGGCATGCAGGCGGGCGGCGGGTGGAATGCGCTGTTCTGGAATAATCATGATCAGCCGCGCGCACTCAACCGTTTTGGTGACGTTCAGCGGTATCGGGCGGAATCTGCGACCATGCTGGCGACCGTGATTCACCTGCTGCGCGGCACCCCCTATATTTATCAGGGCGAAGAGATCGGCATGATTGACCCGGTGTATTCTTCGATTGACGACTACGTGGATGTTGAGGCTCATAACGCTTTTAAGACCCTGCGTGCGCGGGGACTCTCGGAGGGCGAGGCGCTTGAGGTTGTGCGCGCCAAGGCACGGGATAACTCGCGTGTTCCCATGCAGTGGGAGTCTGGTTCCGGTGGGGAACGCGGCGCGGTTGGTTTTGGTACCGCCGCCCCCTGGCTGACGCCCGCGCCCCAGTGTGGATGCGGCAACCGGCGCGGGTATTTCGGTGGCGGATGAGGAACGTGACGGCGTGATTTTGCCGTACTATCGCGAGCTGATTCGCCTGCGCGGGCAGTACCCGGTGATTTCTGAGGGCAGTTATGCGCCCCTATGCGCTCGACCATGAGCGGGTCTTCGGGTACCTGCGTGAACATATCGCTAAAGGCACGCGCACGCGGCTGTTGGTGCTCAATAATTTCTTTGGGGACGAGACAACGGTGGGTGTTCCTGCCGAGTTCATGCCGGGCGAGGTTTTGGATGCGCTCACTGACGGTGAAAGCTCGCAAGCTCCAGCGGACGCACGGTCTGCACGGGTGCTTTTGTGTAATTACAAGAATCCGCTCGGTCAGGTTAGCGGTGTTTCCGGCTCCCGAGTCCCCGCGAGGTTGAGGTTACGCTGCGTCCCTACGAATCGTTGGCTTTGATCGTGGAAGAGCCCATCGTTTCTTCTTAGATCGCCAGATTAATTGCTCGGTTACCCACGCGCGGTTACATGGGCATTTACAGGTATGGTTACATGCGCGAGCAGGTGTGTTTTTGGTCCCACCTGTTCGGAAAAAACGACCTGCTCGCGGTTGAAAACGCAGTTAAAGTGGGAGCATGAGTTTTGATTACATGCCCTCCGAAACCTTCCAACGTGCCGACCTTGACTTGCTTCTGAGCGTGCGGGTTGACGTGGCGCGGGTGCCGGGCGGCGCATCCCAACGGCAGATTTTGGATGCAGTACGCTCCTTCTTGTGCTCCCTCACTCGTGACGATTCCGCCGATGGGCACGCGATTGACCCGGTTCTGGGGTTTGCGCGCCCCTACTATGCGGGCGGGTTTACGGTGGGCGTGGTGCCTGCATCCGGGCGGGGCAGGGTGGCGCTCGCCAGCAGCCATGAGGGAGCACAGACTGTTGGTTCAGGCAGGTTCAGCGTGCCATCGAAGGGTGAGGCGGGCTGGCGCATTGTGACGTCGGTGGTAGTCTCTAGCGCGGGCGAGGATGTGCTGGATTCCTTAGAGGCTGGCATCGAATACCTGACGGATGCGCTCGGTGACCTGCGGGTGGGCCTTTCCCTCACGGAACTCCCGGTCGCTTTAGAGTCCTCTCCGTTCATCTCCCCAACCGCATATGCTGAGCACCAGAACCTAGCGGCATTCAGAGTCCAGCGCAGAAAAGGAAGAAAGTCTACAACAAGCCCCTTATCCTTGAGCCAGTTTGCCGCTGCCGTGGATGGGTCCAGTTTCTTATCGCCGGATACCTCGTCATTGAGCGAGCGTAAATCGTCGGTCGTCAGCACCGCACTGATGCGGTTCAGTACCGCCTGCGCATCCTCGGGAACCCGTTTGGTGTTGATAATGGGGAGTACCTGCTGCGCCGGGATCATGTTTTTTGGGTCTTCGAGCATCACAAAATTGTTCTGCGTAATTGCCGGGGTGGTCGAGTACAAATCTACAACCTGCACGGTGTTATCCTGCAGGGCTTTGACGGTGAGTGCCCCTTCCCCGTCTGCAAGCGAGACGAATTCCGCCGGAACGCACCCGTACTTATCTTTGAGCCCCGGAATTCCGTAGGCGCGTTCGGCAAATTCGGGAGCGGCACCAATCTTCAGTTCGGTACAGACCTTCGCCATATCATCCAGGGTGCGCAGATTGTATTTTTGGGCGGTCTGCTGGGTGACGACTAGGGTATCTTTATTTTCCGCCTGCGAGGCATCCAGTGCCTTTGAGGTTGTCCTGAAGCACCCCTACCGAGCGCCTGCAGAATCTCTTGTTTAGTCTGCGCTGTGGAATTCTCATCAAGATACAGCAGCAGGTTGCCCGAGTATTCGGGATCACGTCGATAGCCCCGGAGGTGAGCGCCCCCAGGTAGGCTTCACGCGCGCCAATCCCCAGCTGGGTGCTCGATTTAAACCCGTTTTTATTTAGCGCTTGGGAGTATATTTCGGCGAGAATCTGCGACTCTGCGAACGCTGCTGACCCCACGATAATGCCGTCGTGTTCACCGCCGAAAACGTTTTCGCCGCTCAGCCCGCAGGCGCTCAGCGCTCCTAACGTCCCGAAGGCACCGAGGACACCCAATGCCCGCCGCCTGGTAACGCCGCGTGCCATTCCAGTCTCCGCCGTTCCGCGGCTTTTCGCGCTCTTTCCGGATAGAAAAGAACGATCGTTCGTGTTTCGGCGATGCACCAGGCTCATGCGTGCGCCCCTTCCGTGTGCGAGTTTGCCGCATCCAGTGCGCTCTCGTGTTTCGGTTGCCCATGACGTTTGGATGCGCCTCCGCGCCCACCTCCACCCCGCAGGGGCACGGGGGTCACGGCCCGCTGTGCTAGGGCCATGAGCGCATCCACCACGAGGGCGAGTACCGCTACCAGCAGGGTTGCCACGAGCATACGCGGATAGTCCCGCACCGCGAGCCCATCAAAAAGGTACCGGCCCAGGTTATTCCCATTAATGTAGGCGGCAATAGTCGCGGTCGCGATCACCTGCAGCACCGCGCTGCGCAGACCGCCCATAAACACCGGAAGACCCAGAGGAATCTCAACCCGGCGAAGAATCTGCCCTTCGGTCATGCCTTGGGCGCGTGCCGCATCCACCACATCCGGGTCAATCCCGGTCACGGCTTCGAGGGTATGCGCCAGCAGGGTGCCACCGCGATAATCACGAGCACCACGAGCGGCGGAATCGCGTTAACCCCAAACCAGAGAGCCAGCAGGGTCAGCAGACCCAGAGCAGGGCAGGGCGCGCAAAGCGGCGGTAAACCCCAGCAGAGCGTGCCCGCCGCGGCGTGTATGCCCAGCCCACAGCCCCAAAGGCACGGCAATCACTAGGGCAATCGCAACCGCAAACACGGTGATGCCCAGATGCTCGACGGTGCGCGCAAGAATGCCCTGAGGCCCTTGCCAGTTGGTGCCATCACCCAGAAAAGCGAAGGTGCGTTCTATAACATTCATGCGGTCCTCCAGGCGGTCAGGCGCCGTGCAGTGAGGGCAAGAAGCGCATCAGCGAGGTAGGCGAGGACGGCGCTGAGCACCACGCCCGTGATAAGTTCGGCAGGGATACTACGCGCCAGTCCGTCGGTAAAAAGCGTGCCGAGCGAAGAAACACCAATAACCGCGCCCACGGAAACCATCGCAATATTCGCCACCGTCGCTACACGGATACCGGCAAAAAGCACGGGCAAAGCGAGCGGTAATTCCACCGTGAAAAACGCACGAGCCGGGGTGTATCCCAGGGCGCGCGATGACTCCACTACGTGCTCGGGAACCGCGTTAAAAGCGTCTACCCCGGAACGCACCATCAGCGCCATCGTGTAGATCGTGAGCGCCACGAGCACGTTCACCGGCGAAATAATGCTGGTTCCTAGAATCAGCGGCATGAGCACGAAGAGCGCAATCGACGGGATTGTGTAGAGCAGCCCGAAGCCGTGCACCAGGGCGTGCGCACCACTCCGGTAGGTTTTCGCGCCGTCTTCCCGCGCGCGGCGTCGGCTCGCATACCGCGCCACCGGAATCGACAGGGCGGTTCCCACAAGTACCGGAATAATGCCCTGGTACAGGTGATTGAGAGTCAAATCAAGGACGCGCTGGATGTTATTTCCCAACCAGTCCCAGTGCATCGAATCTGCCAGCAACAGGTTCATACTATCCCCGCCCAGAGGTTGATGCGGCGCCCTCGCCCGATACTGCGGATTCGCGTGTGCGGCGGTAGCGTTCGCGGCGAATATACCGCACCTGGCGCATCACATCGGCAGGCAGCAGGGCACCCACAGACTGGCTAACGAAAGATTCCACAAAATCATTGGCGGGATTCGTCAGGATCTCTTCGGGGGCGCCGTACTGGGCGAGCTTGCCGCCGGGGGCGAAGACCGCAATATTATCGCCGAGGAATAGGGCCTCATCAATATCGTGGGTTACGAAAACAATGGTCTTATGCAGCTCGCCCTGCAGGCGCAAAAGTTCTTCCTGCAGTTCGGTGCGCACGATCGGATCGACCGCAGAAAATGGCTCGTCCATGAGCAAAATGGAGGCATCCGCTGCGAGAGCCCGCGCGACTCCCACACGTTGGGCCTGCCCGCCGGAAAGCTGGGCCGGGTAGCGCTGCGCTAAGGACGCGTCCAAACCCACGGTACCCAAAAGGTCAAGAGCACGTTCTTTCGCTTGCGGTTTGGAGGTGCCGTTCAACAGGGGCACGGTCATAACGTTCTCAAGCACGGTACGATGCGGCAGCAGCCCGCCGCTTTGCATGACGTACCCGATGGATCGGCGCAGCTTGTAGGGGTCTTGGTCTGCAATATTTTGCCCGCCGATAGTGACTGCGCCTTCCTGCGGCTCGACCATGCGGTTGATCATGCGCAGGGTGGTGGTTTTACCGCATCCTGAGGAACCGACGAAAACGGTGGTTTCACCGGCGGGGATGCTCAGAGTCAGGTTATCGACCACGGTGTTAGCGCCGTAGCGTTTGGTGACCTGGGAGAATTCGATTCCCGCGGTGCGTGCTGCCTGCGCGGAGTTCGACGGTATGGTGTCTTGGGGAGTGGATGCTGGCATTCGATCTCTTCCGTATGCGCCGGTTTTGCCGCCGTGTGTATAAGTGTTGTTCAAATAACACAACGTTTCCACCCTAACGAAAATTCCAGGAAATTGAAACGAACCGGCGTGTTTACCCGTCTGCCTGGCGCAGTTCTCCCCTCTTTCGGGGCAAAAGAGCCTTAGGATGAGGCGTATTTTCGCCGTGTCGTTCAGATAAAGAACCTTGTGAGCAGAGGGTGAAGGGCACGGGCCCATGTACGAGGGCGGGCATCAGACTATAGGGTGCGCGGACTGGGAGCAGTCCCGTGGTTAAAGAAAAAATCCGCCCCCACTGTAGAAGCCTGGAGGGCGGATTGTGGCTCCGACCGGCGTCGATCCGGTGACCTTACGATTTTCAGTCGCACGCTCTACCAACTGAGCTACAGAGCCTTGCGTATTAGATACGCAACGACCGCGTGCTTCGTGATGATAAATCATCTGAATACGCGGCCTGTGCGACCCCGACGGGACTTGAACCCGCGACCTCCGCCGTGACAGGGCGGCGCGCTAACCAACTGCGCTACGGGGCCTTGTTGGATTCGGCAGTATCTGCTTCTTCAACTTGGCTTTGCAAACATGAGGTTTGCAAGTACCCCCAACGGGATTTGAACCCGTGCTACCGCCGTGAAAGGGCGGCGTCCTAGGCCGCTAGACGATGGGGGCCTAGTCGATGCGAACGGGTTCATTTCTCATCCCGTTGTTCGAACCTCAATTAGTCTATGACAGATTTGAGGGGTGCGCAAACCGGTTTTGAGATTCCCGCGTGCCCGGGGTCTCACAAACCCCCTTAATGGGTTGTACATCACTAGTGTTTTTCCTTGTCAGAGCATTATACAAGGGGTTTCCATGCGGTAGAAAAATTTTAATATTTTTATGAATGTATACCCAGCTAGGCCTTTTCTTCGCTGGCAATACCCCCAGCCCCATCTCAACAAGGCCCCTCCAACAACCCATGTGGGTTTATTATTCACTACGGCGGCTTTTTACACACGCCCAGGCAGCTTCAAGAGCAGGAGGACCGTCAGCGACGCCCTGCGACGTACAGATATAAACACGGGGCCGGCAGGCACTGAGGCGTGAGTGTCGAAATAATTATGCATCTTATGTTTATGCTTTTTATCTTCTATATATTGAGTGCATATGGGTATTTTTGTGGGTTTATTGGGATTCTCTTCGAAGGTGCAAGAGTAGCTTTATAGCCTTCAGAAAAAGTTTTATAAAGATTTCATATACCTCATCGGATTGACTAGGGATTATATGAAAGCCCTTCAAAACCCCCTTAAATTCGCTTGAAATCAGCCTAAAAAAGCGCCTAAGATATGGGATGTGAGGTTCTCCAGGGAACCAAAAAAAGAGGGATCTTCCGCCCCTTGAGGTAATGTCACCGCACATATATATCACCGATAAGTGAACACACCGATTCTATTGAAGAATCCCCCTGTTTGCGTCCTCAAAAGGCGCGCCAAGGGCCGCGCGTCTCCCAGCCGGGACGCTACCGATGAGGCTACCGAAGTAACTAAAAACTTCAGGAGCATATCGGGACTTTTAGGAATGGTAAGTTCACCATAAAACCTAGGCGTAGTTGCCAGGTGCACGCTTAGAATGCTGCTCTCCTTGCGAGCATCATTTCCCAGTGGGCAATATAAAACCAACTGCAACGGAACCCCGCATTTTATGATAAATGCGGGGTTTTTTGTATCCATAAGTCGATATTTTATGCATGTGCAGCGTATATTTAACATAAAATTCCCCCGCATCCTCAGCATTTGAGGGGCGGGGGAATTGTTATGGTTTACCGTTAACTATTCACCACGTGAAATGCGAATCATTTCATCACGGTCAACGACTTTCACACGCTCACGCGGTTCGCCCTTTTGCATCCTGTGATGCCGCACCGAGCGCCTTTTCGTGATCGTCCAGACGGTGCCAGCCTTCCCAGGTGGTGTAGCGAATACCCTTAGAGTCCAGGTAATCGCTGAAGGTCTCAGCATCCGGTTCGGCAGCGGTGTACAGGTTCTCGCGGTCCTCCAACAGGTGCGTGATGGTTTCAAGCGCATCGCCCTTGGTGGAGCCGATCAGACCCACCGGTCCGCGCTTAATCCACCCGGTAGCGTACAGGCCGGGCACGTGCTCGCCGTTTTCATCGACCACACGGCCCTCAACGTTAGTAATCACGCCCTTATCAGCGTCGTAGCCGACCTCGGGCAGTTCAGATCCGAAATAACCAATCGCGCGGTACACAGCCTGCACGGGGTAGTCCACGAACTCGCCGGTGCCCTCGATACCGCCCTTACCGTCAAGCTTATTGCGTTCCATGCGGATGCCCACAACCTTGCCGTCCTCACCCAGAATCTCGTGCGGGGACTGCAGGAAGTGCAGGTGCAGGCGGCGCGATGCGGTCTGCTCGCCCTCCTCCTGGTCGGTAAGCCAGGTGGTGAGGGTCTTCATCATGGTCTTCACCTGGTTATTCGTCTGAATAGCCTCATCCGAAGCCTCGTCGAACTCGAAGTCCTCTTCGTAGAGCACAATATCGACATCGCGGGAGTGTGAAAGCTCGCGCAGCTCCAAGGGGGTGAACTTGATCTGCGCGGGGCCGCGGCGGCCAAAGACGTGCACATCGGTCACGGGCGAAGATTTCAGCCCTTCGTACACATTCTCGGGAATTTCGGTGACGAGCAGATCATCAGCGTGCTTAGAGAGCACACGCGCAATATCCAACGCCACGTTGCCGTTACCAAGCACCGCGATTTCCTTCGCGTTCAGCGGCCAGGTGCGCGGGTAATCGGGGTGACCGTCATACCACGAGACGAAAGTCGGCGGCACCATAGGAACCGTCCAGGTCGATGCCCTTAATGGGCAGGGGCGCGTCATGAATAGCGCCGGTCGCGAAGATAATGGCGTCGTAGTGCTCGCGCAGGTCGGCAAGGTTCAAATCCTTACCGTATTCGACATTGCCGAAGAATCGAATATCACCGCGGTCAAGCACCTTGTGCAGGGCGGTAATAATGCCCTTAATACGCGGGTGATCGGGCGCCACACCGTAACGAATCAGCCCGAAGGGAGCGGGGTAACGATCAAAAATGTCGATAGAAACCTCAACGGCTCCAGAGCGTACTTCCTCAGATTTGGTGATGAGGTCAGCGGCGTAAATGCCAGCGGGGCCTGCGCCAATAACAGCGACGCGCAGGGGGCGGGTAGCTTCAGACACGTATTTTTCCTTTCAAAGTTCGCCCCGGTACACGGTTCAGGCTGGTGCGGCGGCGAGCTCTCTTTTTAGTCCTCGTTCATTCTACCGGGCACAGCGGTTAGGATGGGCTAAAAAGAGGGAAAGCGAGCAATAGCTCATATATTTTTATTCCTTATATATGGCAATACGGCTGTGCCCCGCATGAGACGCTCATGCGGGGCACAGCCGTATACCGGTTACGATACACTCAGTGATTTAGCGGGCAGTCACCGGGTACTCTGCATCGGGTTCACCGGTGATGCGGTTACGCAGGTCGCGGCGGACCAGCTCAATCGACCACAACCAGAGGATGTGCCCAAAGAACTCAGAGAAGTGCTCCCCAAAAGGCTGGTTCCACGGGGCGGGCACAACTCCCATTGCGGGCATAATGATGACGTGGAAGAGAATATCAAGCACAATGCCGAAAGCCACACCCTGCCAGAGCTTAATCTTGGGCCAATATTCAGCCACCACACAGTAGAGCACCGCAAAGAAGATAGCGAATGCGAAGTGCACTAGGGAAAATATCTGGGGTATCCGCCCTCATTTTCCCACGGAGGTGCCGCAGTATATAAAACGTCTGCCTACACCCTTCGGAACTCAACCACCAGCTCGTCACGTTCGCCAAAGCGCACCAGGTGGCGATCCAGCACACCCGCAATATTAGTGGCCTTCTCCTCATCCTCAGCACGCACCTCCATAATGAGGGCGTTATTAGCTTCATCAATCAGCAGATCGCCATAGCCACGAAAAATACCATCACGGTTAAACGTCAGCCGCAGACCGCCCGGCAGTTCGGCGGTATCAATCTTACGGCCCATATGCGAACCCTAGCTGTTTCACATAACGGGCTGGGCGTTCAGTAGCAACCACGGCACGCTGGCGCACAGGCAAAGACTCAGCGGGAGGATACTCGCTCACAATTCACCTCTCAAATTCTCGGTAGTAGCCCTACCAATACGGAAGTTAAGGTATTCCTCATCTTACCAGCCAGCCCAGGCCCCGCCTCACCCTCACTCCCCCACTGCGTTAAGCCCAAAACCTCCACCGCGCGCCCACTCACAGGCTGTACTACCGCCCCTCATCAAGCAACTAGCGCACACGCGCTGCTACCCCCTAGAATAATGAGGTAACAAGAGCGTCACGCCCCGCACGGCTGACGCTTTTCTTATGCGCGCCCCCGACCGGTGGGCACGCACCCTACGAGAGTATCTACGGATTCAACGAAATGTCTTCTGAGAACACCGCGGCTCCCCAGGCACCCCAAACCAACACAACGCAGGGCGCCCTGGACCGTTACTTCAAAATTACAGAACGAGGCTCAACTATCTCCGCCGAGATTCGCGGCGGCTTAGCGACCTTCTTCGCCATGAGCTATATCGTGGTGCTAAACCCCCTCATTATCGGCCTCGTGAAAGACGCCAACGGCCACGCGCTCGGCGTGCCGCAGGTGGCCGCAGTCACCGCGCTCATCGCCGGAATCATGACGATCGCCATGGGCATCTACGCGAAACAGCCTTTCGCAATGGCGGCAGGGCTGGGCGTGAACGCACTACTGGCAACCACTATCCTCAGCACCCCCAATCTCACCTGGCCGCAAATTATGGGGCTGGTCGTGTGGGCGGTGTGCTCATGACTGCCCTCGTGCTGACCGGCTTCCGCACCGCCGTCTTTGAGGCGGTCCCCGAGAGCCTCAAAACCGCAATTGTGGTGGGTATCGGCTTCTTTATCGCCTTTATCGGGCTGGTCAACGCAGGTATTATCCGCCGCACCGTAGACGCCGCGCACACCACCGTCCCCGTCACCTTCGGTGTGGGCGGGCACCTGCTTGGCTGGCCCACCGTGGTGTTCCTTGTCGGGCTGTTCCTCACCATTGCCCTATTTATTCGGAAAGTACGCGGGGCCATCCTATACGGTGTGCTTGCCTCCACCGTGCTGTCAATAATCCTGGAAGCCGTTTTCCACATTGGCAGCAGCAAAGACAACCCGACCGGCTGGTCACTGAACGTACCCGCATGGGGCGGCGGCAGCGCCCTACCCGATGTTTCGCTGCTGTTCTCAGCAGATATGTTTGGGGCGTTCGGTACCATCGGCGGTATGGCCGCCACGATGCTGGTCTTCACCATCCTCATCTCGGCGTTCTTCGACGCAATGGGCACCACCGTGGGCCTAGCCACCGAAGCTGGCACCATTGATAAAGACGGCAAAATTGAGAACATCGACCGTGTGCTGCTGGTGGATGCGCTCGGCTCAGTTGCGGGCGGTGGCACCTCCAGCTCGGCCAACCAGATTTTTGTGGAATCGGCAACCGGTATTGGTGCTGGCGCCCGCACGGGCCTGGCGAACGTGGTCACCGGCGCGCTCTTTGTGGGCGCGGTCTTCCTCTCTCCCTTGGTGACCATCGTCCCCTTCGAGGCGGTCGCCCCCGCCATGGTTTTCGTGGGGTTCCTCATGATCCGCCAGGCCGTGCATATCGACTGGCAGGATTGGGGCCTGGGTATCCCGGCGTTTATGACCATTATTTTCATGCCGTTCGCCTACTCCATTGCCGACGGTATTGGTGCAGGGTTCATCTCCTACGTCTTCATCCGCCTGGTGCAGGGCCGCGGGCGCGAGGTGCACTGGCTCATGTACGTGGTATCGGCTGTTTTCCTGGTGTTCTTCAGCACCGGACTCATTAACGGTTTCACCCACGGGTAAAGGCAGCTTCCCAGCATTCCATCTGCCGGAAAGTCCGTTACGGGGCTTAGGCACCCCGGCGGCTTTTCGGCAGGTGGATGCGGGAGAAAAACAAAACACCTAGAATAGGGTGGTAACACCAGCGCTGAATCCCGCCGGGGTTCGGCGCTTTTCTTATTGCGGCGCAAACCCGCGCCCACGTCCCACGAGAGTATCTACGGATTCAACGAAATGTCTTCTGAGAACACCGCGGCTCCCCAGGCACACAAGCCCAAACGCATCGGGCGGCGCACTGGACCGTTACTTCAAAATCACTGAACGAGGCTCATCTATTTCAGCCGAGATTCGTGGCGGTCTCGCCGCGTTCTTCGCTATGAGTTACATCGTCGTCCTCAACCCCCTGGTGATCGGCACCGGCGCAGACTCGGCGGGAAATACCCTTGGCGTGCCGCAGGTTGCCGCGGTCACCGCGCTCGTCGCCGGCGTAATGACCATCCTCATGGGTGTTATAGCCAAGCAGCCTTTCGCGATGGCGGCGGGGCTGGGTGTGAACGCACTGCTGGCGTCCACGATCGCAACCACCCCCGGGCTGACGTGGGCAGATATTATGGGGCTGGTGATTATCGCAGGTCTTATTATGACCGTGCTGGTGCTCACCGGCTTCCGCACCGCCGTATTTCGAGGCGGTCCCCGAGAGCCTCAAAACCGCGATCGTGGCGGGAATCGGCTTCTTTATCGCCTTTATCGGGCTGGTTGATTCCGGGATTATCCGCCGCATGCCGGATGCCGCAGGAACCACCGTTCCCGTCTCGCTCGGGGTGGGCGGTCACCTGCTTGGCTGGCCTACTCTCGTGTTTATTTTCGGCCTTTTCCTCACCATCGCCCCTGTTTATTCGCAATGTGCGCGGCGCTATCCTCATTGGCGTGGTGGCATCTACCGTACTGGCGATCATCCTAGAGGCTGTTTTCCATATTGGCAGCAGCAAAGGGAACCCGACCGGCTGGTCGCTCAACGTTCCCGCGCTCAATAATTTTTCCTTCTCAGCCCCCGATTTCTCGCTTATCGGGTCTGCACGATTCGGCGCGTTCGGCGCTATCGGCGTGCTAGGTGCGTCCTTGCTGGTGTTCGCTATTCTGCTCTCGGTCTTCTTTGATGCCATGGGCGTTTCGGTGGGCTTAGCAACCGAAGCGGGCACCATTGATAAGGACGGCAAGGTTGAGAACATTAACGAGGTGCTGCTCGTGGATGCGGTCGGTTCCGTGGTCGGTGGCGGCGCATCCGGCTCTGCGAACCAGATTTTTGTGGAGTCGGCAACCGGTATTGGTGAGGGTGCCCGCACGGGTCTGGCGAATATTGTCACCGGCGTGCTGTTCCTGGTGGCGATTATCGCCTCGCCGCTGGTGACGATTGTTCCCTTTGAGGCGGTCGCCCCCGCCCTGGTGGTTGTTGGGTTCCTGATGGTGCGCCAGGCCGTGCATATCGACTGGCAGGACTGGGGCCTGGGAATCCCGGCGTTTATGACCATTATTTTCATGCCGCTGTCGTACTCGATCGCTAACGGTATTGGTGCAGGGTTCGTCTCCTACGCCTTTATCCGCCTGGTGCAGGGCCGCGGGCGCGAGGTGCACTGGCTCATGTACGTGGTATCGGCGGTGTTCGTCATCTACTTCGGCATGGGTATTATTAACGGTTTCACGCACTAGCGTTGGCTGAAATCCCGGGTATATATCGGGTGTAAAAAGGCTCTTTTTGAAGAGAAGCGGCGGAAAACTACGCTTTATTCGAAAAGAGCCTTTTTATACACCTATGGGGGTGAGATATGCGCTCGAAAACGTCAGAAATTTCACGGCTGCGGATGTGACGCGGGCGCCCCTCAATCCCCTGCCGCAGGAAGACTCCCGCGGCGTGAAGCCACCAGGTACCATACTGCCACCACGAGAAATGATAGCCCTTGCGCTATGGAGATCCGCACGAACATCAGCGTATCCTCCCCGGAAACCGACGTTACATGCACAAGATTCACGATCACATTATTTGCACAGTGGTTTGCCATCGCCATATAGAGGCTGCCCGTTAGGCGCGTCATCAGCGCAAATTTAAATCCGACCACGGCTGATGTCAGCATCAGGATCAGAGCATTCATGACCGCTCCGCCCAAGCTTGAGGTTCCGTCCGTATAGTTCCGTACGGGAGCGATCACATGCCACAGACCAAAGAGCACCGAAGAAATGGCTGCAGCACCCATAAACGAGTAACGGGATCCCAGAAGTTTCTGAAAAAGCCCGCGGAAAACTCCTTCTTCCATGACCACGTTGATCATGTTCCCCGCCAGGCAGATCACAAAGAATATGAGCGCTGTCTGATGCCCCGTATTGCTGCTGACCGCGTAAGTGCTCACATAAACGTCAAGGGAGCGAAATTCGGTGGGCGGTAAAAGCGCTATCTCAGCAACATAGGCAATCGCAAAAACTACTGCGCCGAAACCCAGCCCGGCAAGGATAGGGCGCATTATGTGCTCACGGGTAAATCCAATGCTGCGGGCTCCAAGAGAGCAGGACTGCATCACCAACCCTAAAATTCCTATACCGATCAGCTTATGAACGAAGGCTTCACCCCAAAAACTCTGATCGGTACGAAGCACAAAATACTCATATATGCGAAAAATAAAGCATACACAATACACGGCCAGCACACAGTATAAAACATTAATTTTTTCAAGACGCATCCGAAATACTCCGCAAAATATAGTGGTTTTAGGGCGCAAAAAATTACCGCAAAAATAATATTTTGTTTTCAGAGATAGTGGTTTTAGGTAAATTTTCGTCCGACAATGAGCATATTTATTTCCTGAACCTCCCGGCGCATATGCAAAATATTCAGGGCGGTTGAGGCGCCATACATCACGATTCCCAGAATGCACAGGATCCAGAGCGGTGTGCTGGAGAACCAGCCGAACGCCAGCCCACTGCCGCAGATCATGACGAGAATAAGGGTTATATCGACAAGCGCCTCCAGCAGGGGATATTTCAGTGCCATGCGCGAAACCAGCAGCATACCCACATGAATCATCATATTGGTCGTGAGGACTTGGAAAACTCCCACAAGGTAAAGATACGTTCCACCTGATGACAAACCGATGACGGCCAATAAAATGAGGGAGATACCCGTGGTCGCACAAATATTAACAGCAAGTTTTCTCATGCACCGTATCCTTTCAACGCTTGTTTGACGTTTTTGAGGTATGTGCGATTTATATAGACTCTATCGCCGGTTGTTAATATGGCTTCCATGCGGCTATTAAAAAGCGGTTTAACACTCTCAAGAACGTTAATGTTGAGAATGCATGACTTACTCACCCGCACAAATCCACAATCTTGAAGTTTCTCCGCAAGGTCGTAGAGCCTATGGTCGGTCCTATACGTATTTCCTGCTACGTGCACAAACGTTGTTTTCTTAACGCTTTCACAATAGAAAATATCTGAAGCGTTCACCATGATGTCGGTGCTTCCGTTTTCGCATTTAATCCGCTGCTCCACCGATTCCACAAAATCGACGATGCGGCTGACCCGCACATCCTTCTGCGCATAAACGATACTCACCTCGGGTTCCTGATAGGCAGGATCCTCGCATAATCTCAGCTTCACCACATCACCTCATGCACAGCCTAACATGGCGGCGAACCTATGCAGGATGGGTATCGACTAAGCTGCATGAAGACACGACCAAGCTACAGAAATACCCCCATAGAGGTTATTCACCACAGTTTAGAGAGCATGTGCCGTCATGTTTTACCCGTCATGCCATGGCAGCTGTATCGTTAGTTTCACTGACATGCCCCGCAGATTCCTGCACATACCGATTTCTTCGCCGGAAGGCAGGCCTACCCTAGCCACCGGGAGTTATCGGCGGCCTTATGCATCCTGGCCGCAGTAGCTTCCCGGTACCTGGAGCCGCTGCTCCAGAATGAGGTCCTGCACCTAAACCGCGGGGCAGATTCAACCCCCACCCACGCCATATGGTCATACAGGCTTTCTTCGTATTCCCGCTGCTCATCCTGGGGCTCCTGGGCCTGTGGCTTCCCTTGAGTCTGCGGTGCCTCATGGGCGCGGATCTCTTGAGCAATGCTTTCAGGGTCCTCCAGGTAGTACAGATCCCGGTAGCGGCCAGGGACCCGGATCAGCTCATCATGGCTTCCGCTCTGGATAATGCGCCCGCCCTCCAAAACAATAATCCGCTGGGCGTTGCGAATAGTGGAGAGACGGTGCGCCACCACAACCTTCGTGCACTTATACCGTGCAATCAGCTCCGTCACCTGACGCTCAGTGGTGGTATCTAACGCGCTCGTTGCCTCATCCAGCACCAGGATGCGCGGGCGCCGCAGCAGCGCCGTCACAATGGCGATGCGCTGACGCTGCCCGCCTGAGAAGTTCTCACCATCACTGGACATGATCGTGTCAAACCCCATGGGCAGACCCTTCACAAAATCCAGAATACCCATGCTCAGCACATCCGCTTCGATCTCCTCGCGGGTTCGGCCATCATCAAGCCCCGCCGTGAGGTTCTCGTACAGGGTGCCGCCCCTTGTCTGCAGCTGCTGCGGAACATACCCAATGTGGGAGCGAAGCGCATCCAAGGAATAATCCTGCACATTGATCCCGCCCATCCGAATAGTGCCGGACACCGGGCTGTACAGCGAACATAGCAGCATAGCCAGCGTGCTCTTGCCCGACCCGGATGAGCCCACAAGGGCTATGTCATGCCCCTCTGGCACCGTAATAGACACCTCAGAAAGCACGGGCTGCGTTCCGCCGGGGTAGGTAAAGTTCACGTTCTCAAGCTCAATATCGCTGCTGGCAAGCTTAGTGATGGTGCCGCCATCCTGCTCAGGGTCGTAACGCTGAATATCAACGATACGCGCCACCGCCCGGTCCACGGCAATAATGTTCATAATGCCGAACATCGTTGACGAAATAGAGGAGAACAGCATGGCAGAAATACCCTCGGTGGCGATAGCCTGCCCGAGCGTGAGCACGCCCTGATTTCACCAGAGGAAGCGAAGCCAGCAGCAGAATCAGCGGCCCGCCCAGCTGCACCACGGAGGCTGCGGAACCAAGCACACCCTGCTGCAGCACCATGCGGCGGCGCATTGAGGCAAGCGACTGTTTGTACGCCTCACGCCACGTCTCATATGTGGAGCTTGCCGAACCAGTCATTTTCATGGATGCCACAGTGTTAATGGCATCAAGTTCGACCACCTGGGCCTCTGAGGCGTGCGCATATTCGGCGTCGAGCGCCTGGGAGGTGGGGCGTGCCGTCACGAAACCAGATCAGCATCAGCACGGCGAGTACCACGAAGGTGATAATGAGGATTTCGCGTGACTGCTGGGCGATGAAGACGAGAATCACGATCATCGTACCGATATTAATCACGAGCTCAGTCAGGTTCGTGGACAGAAAGTTCCGCAGCGTATTGACGCTGGAAAGACGGTACAGAATATCGCCCGGGGAGCGGAGCGCAAAGTAGGTCAGCGGCAGCTTCAGCAGCCTTTTGAACATCCCGCCCAGCAGCTGGTACCCGATGGACGAGACGATACTAGCCAAAGCCGCGGCGCGGGCGATGGACACCAGGTAGTAGCCCGCCACGCCAACAACCACGCCGATAGTTGCGACGAGGATGGCGTCTTCATGGCCTCTGAGTTGGGCATCCACCACGCTTTGGATCACCACCGGCACGGCGAACGTGACACTGTAGGTAATCACCAGCAGCACCACGAAAACCGCGTACTGGGCGAACATCTTTTTCGTGAAGAACGTGTTCAGCTGCCAGTCTTGGAAGACTTTTCGGGATTTCTTTTTAAAGTCTTTTCGGGGGGTGGGAACCAGCACGCTACCGGAGAAAGAGCCTTCAGCTTCCTGAAGGGGATAACTTTCATCCCCGTTGCGGGGTCCATAATATGTACGCGGTCTTTACGGATGCGTACCAGCACCACATAGTGGGAGTTGTTCCAGTGCAGAATAGCTGGCTTGCCGATATCGCGCAGCTGTTCCAGCGAGTTAGCTTTATACGCCCCAACGTCCATGCCTTCTGCCATGAGAAGGTTGCGCACTTGGAGCATACTCAGGCCTTCACGCCCGGGTTCGGCGATGAGGCGCAGATCGGATATCGTCTGATACCGCCCGTAATGCTGCAATACGGACGCGCCGACACCCTAGCCCGCACTCAGTAGCAGCCGCTTGAAGAACCGCTGGAAACCCCATATTTTACCGGTCCCTCGCTCACGTCAGGAATGACGGGGGTGTATAAACGCCCTCCCCCTAAACGGTGAGCCAGCCACGACAGTACCCCGGAGGTACCCACCAGCAGTGACGGGGTCAGTGAGTACCGCGAAGACTTATCGTCAAGTGTCGCGCGAATAACTGAGGGGCCGTACCCGTTTTTGACGGCTGCCCGGATATCCTCGGCACCGGGCACATCGGGAACGCGAGCAATAATCCAGTTGAGCACCTCCAGGGTTCCTAAATCCCCGTGGCACAACGTCAAGTTACTCCTAGTTCCGGTACGGAACGCGTACTGCACCGCCCGGTCGAGCTCAGTACGCGGGGAGAACTCCGGCATCCACACGTGTACGGCTGCGAGTGCAAGAGCGATACCCGCAGAGCCAGAGCACCACGTGCCGCCGGTGTGCGCGTCGCCTGTGCCGCTGCGTTCGGAGAGCTGGGCCCGCCAGCCTTCCGCGCTCCTGAAGCTGTTCAGCCGCTGCAGGAGAATCTTCACAGCATGTTGGGCGCGCCCAGGTGTGGGCATATCCTGACCCCAGCGGGCCAGGGCGAAAATTGACCCGCTCACACCGTAGGCGAACCCGCTCACATTCCACCAGTTCTCCTCAACCCGGCCAGCGACAATATCCAGGGCGTGCTTTTCGAGCACTTCCAGCAGGGCGGCGCGGTTGGTGGCGAGGTTATACCCCAGAAGTAGTGTGGCGGCGCCTACCTGATTATCCAGGTACCCCGGCATCGGATGCTCCACCTGCTCCATACGGGCGGCAACCCGGTCGCCAAGCATAACGGCGGCTTCTTTCAGCCGGGGGTCGTCCAAGTACTCTGCGGCGCTGGCAAGTGAGAGCGCGATACCCGCCTCACCGCCTGAGACACCGTCGCAGGTCTCCGGGGGGAATGCTAAAGAGCCTCTTATCGAAGACATCCTGCGCTATCGGGTCTAACACACGGTGCGCAGCCTTAGCGTACTCCGCGTTTCCTAGTGTGTGTGCTGCCTGGGCTAGGGCCATCGCAGGCCCGACCGACCCGGTGTACAGGTCTATCCCAAGAACCGTGGTTTGCCATGCACCAATATGCTGCTGCCAGAGCCCGGGGTTAGGTGCGAGCCACGTCCGGGAGTCTTGCTCACTGCCGCCTAGACGCAGAGTGCCCGTCAGCTGGTCTGCAATCGCGGCGCAAAGCTCCCGTTCGTGCTGTTCGTCTTCCCCGGCGGAGAGTAATTCTGCCGGGCTATTGGCCAGGGTGTTCGCCGGGTAGGGTGAGATGAAGGCGGCCCAGATCTGTTGGAGCTGCTCCTCTAGGTCATTCTCGTCAAGGGCGGCAATATGCCGCAGGGTTTCTTCCAGGGCGCTGCCTTTAATGCTGAGCCCCACCGGTTTGCCCTCAAACGATACGATGTCAGAGCCATCCGTCTGGTGCATGAAGAAGGGTACGTCGAACCGCCAGAGAGCTTCCGCTTCAGCCGCAACCATATCCAGGGGGCGGTTGTGGCTTAGGGTGGCGGCGCGCAGCCCTACCGTGGCGAACACTTCTTGGGATGCGAGCGCCTCGGGACTGCTGAGCATCTTAAGGATTTGGGTGTAAAACCTGGTTGATTGCAGCAGGGCGCGCAGCATCAGCCCGGTAAAGTTCGCGCGAACCGCCTCAAGCATCGCCTCGCGGTGCTCACAGATCCATTGGTGCATCTGCGTAAACCCTCGGGCGAAGGCACGGGCACGGGCAGCTTCATAGAGACGCCGCTCTTCCAGCACCTCAGCGCTGGATTCGTCGCCGACGAGTGCCACCATGCTTGCCGCTTCTTGGTTCTCCTCCGGGGCTGGGGCCGGTTCGCGGTTCATTCGGGCGGCAGCATCGTCCCGGAAGGGACGCTCAACAATGACCTCATTAAACGGGTCATTCCCTTGCTCCCCGTGGAGGAAGCCGACGTCACGGTACCCCAGGGAAGCGTCGCGGCGCGTAATACGGGTGGGCAGAAACGCGCTATTGGAAATCCCACGGAGTTTTCGCAGGTGGGCGCTGCCTTCAGGCGGTTGAGGGGTGTCGTCGGCGAGGATGTATATGGGGTGAAGCACCGTCTCAAGGTCAATCGGCACGGGCCCGGTGGCCAGGGGGATCAGGTTCTTGGCGTGCATATCTTTGCCCTGCAATGCGTAGAGCAAACCCGCTAGTCGACCGGAGGCTTCTAAGAAGTCTTCGCCTGAGAAATCTACCTCCTCAGCTTTAATAAACTCCATGAAGCCGTAACCCTCACCCTGGATTACCCGGGCGGCACGCATAGCGGGTGCCCCCTGCTGAGTAAGGTCTTGAACGATCTGCCAGAATGCTCGCTCGCCCTCAACGTTGCGTGATTTGTAGACCACTGTGCCCTGCGTGAACTTAAGGAGGCAGCCAGCACGCCCGCCGCCGTAACGAGTTCGGGGCAGCCCAAAAGATTCAAGCTGAAGTGGTGCGGCATCCGTGGTGTTCAAAAGCTCACGGATATCGTTTTCGTGGGTGCGGATACGCTCGAAAATCTCGGCGATCATCGCGTGAAATTGCAGCACCGTCACCTGGTGGATACGGTTCAGAAGTGGGTAGCTTGCGTGGAAGTCATCGCTTAGTTCTTCGTGCCAGCGGCGGCAGTAGTCTTCGTAGCGCCCTTCCGGTGTGTCTGCCTGCAATAGCCCCTGCGCAGAGGCCTTTTTGATGTGGGCAACCAGTGGTCTGAGGTAGAAATTGTTTAAACGCGCCGTTAGGTTATCCAAGAATTGGTTGGTTAAACGGGGGATCTGCGACGTTACAGCGTAGCCCGATGAGGTGATGGCGTGTTCGACGTTTCCACGTTCATTCTCCGCCAGTTGGGCGATGAGCGCGTGGAACATGGAGGGTTCAGCAGTCGGCCCCAGTGCCGAAGACACCGGAGCCGACAACCGTACAATAAAATCGGAGTCAGGCGCTTCGGATGCGGTGGTGCCTATCCGTTCTAGTAACGAAGTGCTAGATACGTAAGATGCTAGGCGTTGGAATTGTTCCTCATCCAGTTCAGGAAGAAGTTCCCTGATTAACACCTGAATTCTCCTTATCTATCGTATTTACTTATCCTCTGGATTTAGGAGAAGCTGCCGCCCCAGAAGCCAAAGCCGTAGCCGTAGCCGCCGCAGCCGCCACCGCAGTAGCCGCCACCGTAGCTGCCGCCACCAACGGAGCTGTAGTAGCCGCCACCGTGGGAGCCGCCACCGTTAACCTGACCGAGTTCCTGATCGGAGATCTCTTCCAGAAGCGTGATATCCTTGGGCATGGTTATCCTCCTTATGTATTCCTGAACCAATTTCAGGAATAGTATTATCGGTGTCAGTTTGATGTTTTACCATCAAACTCTAGCTGGGTTCCGCAATGACAACGTTCCAAGGCGCCACATTGGAACCCACCTCCTTTTCATCTGGGTTTTAGGTAACCCAAACAAAAAGGAAACTTGTAAAGTTTTAATTCCCCAGTGGGGTTTTAAGGTATAAACTAACCAGTCACCTCTGACAACATTCCATCGCTAAAGAAATGTGCAGCGGAAATAGGTATTCTAAAGATCTGTAAATGTGTTCGTCAGTAAGGCAAAGTCCAATTTCAGATCACGCCACACACTGCGTCGTACATGCTGTCTGCACTATTTTGGCGCAACAACATGGCCACTACACAGTAGAGTAGCGCTACGTCATGTGGAAACTTTAGGATGCTTGAGAGTGTAAAACTTTCCCTATCAAATTTAGGGGCCCAATATCAGTTTTCGGAAGCTCTCAACGCTACCTATTCTTTGCATCTTCAATAGAATACCCGCAATAAATTTTCGTCCCTGTAATAAATCTATTGCGTTTCTGGTTAGCTACTCAACTATAACAAATCCCCGGGGTAGGTGCAATAGATTTTCTGGGAAAATCAGAGTATTCCACCCTCAATGAGAGGTGTTATCCGTTACACCAAAATAACCCCGAGCACTGCCTATTAGTGAGCCTCGGCCGAGTCAGGAACTATGGGGGTATATAAGCGGGTATCCCCTGCCCGGCGAGTCAACCACGACAGCACCCCGGGAGGTGCCCACCATCAGAGAAGGCGTCAGAGAGTAACGAACAGATTTATCGTTCAGCGTTTCGCGCAGCAGGGAAACGTTATAACCGTTCTTGACGGCATTATGGACAGCCTCCGCATTGGACACATCGGGAACGTGCGAGACCGCCCATTCAAGGACGTCAAGGGTTCCCAGGGCACCGTGGCAAGAGGTGAAGTTACGCTTGGTTCCCTCCTGCAGGGAACGCCGGACTGCCCGGTCAAGGCTCGCGCGGTTAGAAAGTTCAGGGAGCCAACAGTGAACAGCCGTTAAGGCTAAGGCGACACCCGCGCTACCGTGGCACCAGGTGCCGTCGTGGGCGCTCTCCCCAATAGGTACCCGCATCTGCCAGTATTCCCCGTTATCAAGTTCATCCAAGCGGTTCAGCAAAGTGGCGACTGCCTGCCGGGCATGCTCTGGTGAGGGCATGTCTTGGCTCCACCGGCTGAGGGCGAAAATTGACGAGCTCATGCCGGTGGCAAACCCGCTCTGTACCCACCACGCATCATCAATACGGCCAGCAATAACGTCCTGGGCGTGCCGGTCTAACACGGCCAGCAGCGCCTGACAGTCAGTGGCCAGCTCATGCCCCAACAGAAGAGTTGCCGCACCCACATGACCGCTCAGATAGCCGGGGGTTGGGTGCTCCGCCTTCGCTATACGTGCGGCCACATGGTTCCCCAGCTCAAGAGCGGCATCTTTTAGCCGCGTGTCACCAAGGTAGCGGGCGGCACCGGCAAGAGTGAAAGCGATACCGGGTTCACCGGCAAAAGCCATGTCGCGTATATACTCAGGCAGCTTAAGCGGCTTTTCCCCCGAAAGAATAGTCTCAGCTAGCGGGTCGAATACGCGGTGAGCAGTCTCAGCATATTCTTGGTGCCCCAGCACGTGTGCCGCTTGCGCTAACGCCAACGCAATACCCACTGAGCCGCCGTAGAGATCCGTCTGCAAAACATCAGTATTCCAAATACCATGATGATGCTGCTGACTGCTCGGGACAGGGCTAACCCACGTCCACGGATCCTCCGGGGCGGTGCCTGAATGAACCGTAGCCGCCAGCCGGTCGGCGATCGCGGTGCTGAGTTCACGCTCTTCCCTGCTCTCCCCCACGGCCCTGCCGGATGTCTGCCGGTTCATCCGCTAGAGTATTCGCAGGGGTACGGGGAGATAAAAGCAGACCAGATCTGGTTCAGCTGCTCGTCAAGGTCGTCTTCATCCATGTGGGAAATGTGGTTGAGAGTCTCCTCAAGAGCGCTGGTTTTAATGCCCAAGCCCACCTCTTGCCCGTCGGGTGTCATGATCGCGGTACGATCGGCCCGATGTTTAAAGAACGGGATGTCGAGCTGCCACAGGGACTCTACTTCTGCTAAGACCAGCTCCAGGGAACGATCGTCGTCAAAAGGCTGCGGTACGTAGCGCCACCGTCGCAAAAACACTCTTAGAGGATAACGCCTCGGGGCTGCCGAGCATCCGTACCAGCTGCTCGTATTGCATGGTAGGCTGCAGCACGGCCCGAAGAGTCAGCGCAGCGCATTCGCTGCGTACCAGCTCCAGCATAGCGTCACGGTGCTCACACACCCACCGGTACATTTGCTCAAACCCGCGCACAAAACCCGCGGGCACGGGCGACCTCCGTGGCGCGCCGTTTCTCAAGGGTGTGGGTATCCGGATCGTTGCCCTGTTGAGGGCCGCCGAGGTCAGAGTACCGGACAGACCGGACAATAGCATCATCGCGGAAAGGTTGCTCAACTACCGTACCTTTGAAGGGGGTTTGCCCCCTGCTCACCCCGGATAAAGCCAATATCAACATACCCTTTTGAGGGGTCTTTACGTACCAGCCGGGTGGGCAGTAAAGCGCTGGTGCAAATACCGCGTTCTTTATGTAACAGAGCGCTGTTGTCGGGCATGTCTGCTTTACCATCGTTCAGAAGGTGTGAGCAGTGCAGTATTGTTTCGAGGTCAATAGGGACAGCGCCCTCGCTCGTTGGGATGAGGTTCTCCTCGTGCATGTCTTTGCCCAGCAGAGCGTAGAAAAGAGCTGACAGCTGACCCGAAGACTCTAAGAATTTTTCGGCCGTGAAGTCTACGTCTTCTCTCTCAATAAACTCCATGAACCCGTAGTCTTCACCCTGAACGACCCGGGCGGCACGCATGTGGGGGGCGCCCTGTTCCGCAAGTTTCTGAACGATCCTGGAGAACGCCCGTTCACCATCAACGCTACGTGGTTTATAAGCCACCGTCCCCTGACTAAACACCAGCAGGCAGCCGGTGCGTCCACCGTTATGGTAGTCACCCGCCATGGTGAGGGACTCAAGGGTGAGGGACTCAGCATTTTGCGCCCCTAAAAGCTCACGAATGCCGCTTTCTTGGGCCTGGATTCGCTCAAAAAGTTCCGCCACTGTAGCGTGGAATTGGTGCACAATAATGCTGTGGACCCGCCGCAGAAGAGGATAGTTCGTATAGAAACCATCCATGAAATCTTTAGGCCAGCGGCGGCAGTAGTCTATGTACCGCTCTTCCGGGGTGCCCCCTTGCAGCAGCCCTTCAGAGGAAACTTTCTTAATATGGGCGACCAACGGCCGAATATAGAAATTCGCCAGGCGCACCGTGAACTCATCAAGGAGCCCACCAACAATGTTTGGGAAGTGTTCTTTATCAACATAGTGTGAGGCACGAACAGCCTGTACTACGCGCTTATATTCACTCTCAAAAAGCCACGCAAAAAGCGTGTAAAACATAGCAGGTTCGGCCGTCGGCCCCAGTGCTGAAGGCACTGGAGCTGACGGCCGCCCAACAGGTGGGGAATCTGAGGTGGTGTCTAACCGGTCGAGTAAAGAAACGTCTGACACATCCGACACCAGTTGCTGGAACTGTTCATCATCCAGCTCAGGAAGAAGTTCCCTGATTAGCACTCAGTATTCCCCTTGTCTATGTTTTGTTATTAGCAGGAGTAGCCATACCCAACAGCAGCGTAGTAGTAGCCGCCACCGTAGTAGCTGCTGCCACCGTAGTAGCTGCTGCCACCGCCGCAGTAGCTGCCACCGTAGCTACCGCCATAGCTGCCACCGTAGTATCCACAGCTGCTGTAACAGCCGCCGTTAACCTGCTCCAGCTCCTGGTCGGTCAGTTCTTCCATGAACATGGTATCCTTAGCCATGGTTATCCTCCTTATGAATTCCTGAATAGCCTCAGGAATGATTGTGGTTAATCAATAGTTTGATGTTTTCCATCAAACTTTGGCTGGGTTCCAAGATGACAACGTTCCAAAGGTGACAGCTTGGAACCCACCTCCTTTATTGCAGGGGTGCAACCCCCTCAAAAGGAAACTTATAGAGTTTTTAATGACCATTTTGGGTGGTCGAGAATAGAGACCTAGCCAGCAGTTCCCCAAAACATTCCGCTATTAAAAATTGCAGCAGAAAATAATTGCCGCTTAATCTTTAAAAGACTTGAAGAATGAGTTCGCTAGAAAAAGTTAAGCTCTCTATATTTGTCAGCAAAGTATATTTCCTCTACGATGATGCCTATCACCTAGCTACCACGCCACAATACACTTGCTCTGTGCATTAATGGCGCTATACTACGGCCACCACATCACAAAGTGGTGCGACATCAAATGGAAACTTAGGATATGTGAGAGTGTAAAACTGTTCCTATCACACAATAGGAGCCCAATATCAGCTTTCGGAAGCTCTCAATGCTATCCATTCTTTGCATCCTCAATAGAACACCCACAATAAGTTCTCGTCCCTGTAATAAACTTATTGCGACTCTGGCTAGCTCCTCAACTGTATCAAACCACCGGGGAAGTATGCAATAGATCCTCATCATAATTTCCAAAACTTTTCTCAGAGCCGAAGCAGGTTCGCGGGGTAATCATTATTTCCGCGGTAAATCCCCCTATTTACCCGGTGGTGCACACCAAAACTGACAGCAGCTTTCAAGAACTGCACAGCTCACTCAGGATGCGCTGGGCTGCTTTTCGGGCACTCTCGCCAGCGGCGCCAGCCTCATAGGCGTGCAGCGCATCTGCCGCCACATGCAGGCGCAGCACCCGTGGAAGGGCAGAAACCTCACGCAAAATCACGTTCGCCCGCTCGGGAGGGGCAGGTTCCAGGCCCCAACTCGGGGCAAATTTTGTGAGGTCACTCGGGCAGAATGTAGGCATCGATCAGGGAAGTTTTTCATCCTCGCAAAGTTCGTGCCGAGCCCCGGTGAGCGCGAGCGCATCCGCACCCGTTCGCAGCAGGTCGCTCGTATCGTAGGGTGCCATGTAGTAATGCACGGTCATCCCGGTGCGGTGCGTGTACTGTCGGAGTGCATCGAGCCCGTAGGCGCAGAGGATGCGGGCGCGTTCGGCGGCGCTGCGGCGCGCGTCCGGGGTAAGCAGGTGCCCTCCCCCGTTGAAATAGAGGGCGAGCTCGTCGAAAGATTCCTGCGAGATAACGTCACTCATGGCATAAACATAGCAAACGCAGGACTAGCTTTTGAGACTTTCATCGAGGAAGCTCACAATATTCTGAGCCATCTCACGCTCACGAGGACGGCCAACACCGGGTTCCGCTAAAGCTCTGCGCCCTGGGCTGGGATTTTCACCGTTTTCTGATCAGGCACGGCTTATGAGTCCTTTCACTAGGCGTTCCGCTTCCCGCTCGCTTCTCGGGTCTTTGGAAATTAGGAGATCAACTGCAACATGCAAGGGGCGAATCTTAGGTAACTCTTTGATTACGCGAAGAATGACGTTGGCATCCTGAGCATGAACTTCACGTAGTGCGTAGATAAATTTCAGGGATTCGAGGTCGCGGGGAGTTACATATGCGTCTACGGTAGCCCCGTAAATTTCCGAATATTCGTGACTGACACCCGTAAGCACTAATGCGCGTTCGCCCATCAGGTCATGCAGGTCAGCAGAAGGCACGGCATAGAATTGAGGTTTCGCATCTGCACGCACTGCATACTGCCTAAGAGCTTCTACCCCACGTTCGGAGATGTTATGTGCACGTTCTTTGGCACGGCGGCGTGCATCGGGGGTAAGGGATGCACTGTTACCGTCAAGATAGACGGCAAGCTGATTGAAGGATGCCATCGAGATTTTGCGCCCATGTGCGGAGTAATGCTCGTGCGGGTTATCTGAAACCATCCACCGCCCGGCGATTTTTTGTCCGCGCAAAGACCCTCGTTCAAGGCGTGCACGCACGCTTCGGGGACTCACCCCGGCGTGCTGGGCATATTCCGCGACTGACATCATGGCAAAAACATACCATAAAGAGGAATGTTTTTGCCATGCCACCCGATGGTGAAGAACTTAGCTGACCTCGCCGTCCAGGTAGTACCAGGTGCCGTTTACTTTCTCGAAGCGGGATTTTTCGTGCATGGTGCCTTTCACGCGTTCTTCGGCGGGCGTGCCGGGAACCGAGCGGTAGTACGCCACGAACTCGACCGTGCCCGCCGCATCGAAGGGACCGCCCGAAGAGCCCAGAATATCCAGCCGGTACCAGCGCAGCATTTCGTCCAGCGTTAACTCGGCGGGGCGCGTATGCGGGATGCCAGCTTGCCAGCAGGTAGGGCGCATCGTGCAGGGCGAAAGCGGTAAACCGCGAGCGCATCAGAGCCAGCGGCGTGGGCGCGTTCAGGGTTCCGGATGCGGCAAACTCGTCCCAGGTACCGCCCGCAGCAGGCACCGTATACCTCGCCGCTTGTGCAGGGGCAGCGGGTTTGAGGATCATACAGGGTTGTTTCGCTCATGCACCCCATTCTAAACGTGCGTGAAAAAGAGCCTTTATTCGAATAAAGCGGCATTTTTAATGCTTTATTCAAATAAAGGCTCTTTTTATTGCCCTAGGAGGGGACATTTTGCAACCATGCGCGCAGGCGCAGCGGGTTTAGTTCGCGATAGCGCGTGCCGGGGTATCTGCCGTGGAGGGCTTACCCACGTAGGCGCCGCGGTACTTCGCGGCCGGGTGCGAGTCTGCAACCTTAGTCTGGCCCTTGCCGAACAGGCTTTCGCGCAGGGTCTCGCCCTCGTAGGAGGTGCGGTAGCGTCCACGCTTTTGCAGCTCAGGAACCACGAACTCGATGAAGTCCTCGAAGGAGCCGGGCGAAACGTGGTATGCCAGGTTAATACCGTCCAGTCCGCCTTCATCAATCCAGCGTTCGAGCTCGTCGGCCAACCTGCTGCGGGTCGCCCACAATAACCTCGCCCATACCGCCGATAGTGCAGTGCTCGGCAATATCCTTACGCGTCCACTGCTTATCCTTGGCCTGCAGGGTGAAGGGGTGAGGAAGGACTGAATCGACTCGGTCTTCACATAGTTGAGAACCTCGTCCTCGTCGAACTGCGAAAGATCCACACCGGACCAGCCACCGATAATGGCCTGCGAAGATTCCAGGTTCACGTACTTGCGGTACTCTTCGTACTTTGCCTTCGCCTTCTCTTCGGTCTCGTCCACAATAATGGAGAGCATCGCGAAAACCTTTATTTCGTCGCGGCCGCGGCCGTTCTCTTCGGCGCGGTCACGAATGCGGTCGGTAATGATGCGGGTCAGATCGGGGCGCAGCGCACCAATAAACACAACCTCGGCATGCTTGCCCGAGAACTTCTGCCCGCGGCTGGATGCGCCCGCCTGGAAAATCACGGGGGTACGCTGGGGGCTGGGTTCGGTCAGACCCGCGCCAGGCACGCTGAAGTATTTACCCTTGTGCTGAATCGGGTGCACCTTGGCGGGGTCTGCGTAGATGCCCCTCTCGCGGTCTTTGACAACCGCGCCGTCTTCCCAGGAGCCTTCCCAGAGCTTGTAGCAGACGTCCAAGAACTCTTCGGCGATTTCGTATCGGGTGTCGTGCTCAATCTGGGTTTCAAGGCCCTGGCATTCGGCGGCGGAAGGCAGGTATGAGGTCACCACGTTAAAGCCCACGCGCCCGTTAGTGAGGTGGTCGAGAGAAGCGTACTTGCGTGCGAGCGTATAGGGCTGCTCGTAGGTGACGGCTGAGGTCACGCCGAACCCCAGGTGCTCAGTTACGGCGGCCATTGCGGAGATCTGCATGAACGGATCGTTCACCGGCACCTGAGCGCCGCCTTCAATAGCGGGTGCGGCGGAGTTCTTGTAAATATCGTAGATGCCCACAACATCGGCTAAGAATACGCCGTCGAAGAAGCCCTTCTCAAGGATCTGTGCCAGGTCAGTCCAGTATTTGATGGTGTTGTACTCGGTAGCCCGGGAGCGGGGGTGGCGCCAGAGGTCGAAGCTCTGGTGACCCACACAGGTCATGTCGAATGCGTTAACTGCGATGCGCTTCTTCTGCTCAGCCATCTACGTTCCTTTCGCGAATGTTCGGGTGTTCCTGCACCCCGCGCGCCGCCTCCTTATAGGTGGTGGCCTTCTTGGTGTTCCAAGTTGTGCAGGTGGCGCATTCGCGCCGTACTTGCTTCGTGTTCCTTGAAGCCAGATCATCATCTGGGGCACCCCGCTACGGGAGAGGGTTGCCGCCCGGCTAGCCAGAGCTTTACGCCGGGACTCATAATCCTTGCGTTTCTGAGTGTATCCCCTCGCAGATGGGGGTGAACAGTATATGACGAACATTAATTTTTGTGACTCCGCACCGTAATATTTCGCATGACTCATGCAATATTTAGTCACCGTTAGTCACGGTACGTCATGTGTTTTCGCTGCAATGGCACGCTCCTCTAGGGTTATAGGCGTAACCCATCCAGAGCGACTGAGAGACCTGGCTCGACGACGTCGCAGCAACCCTAGCGGGTGCTAACGCCAGGACCGATGGAAGTAACATGACACAGAATCACCACACCCAGCTACCCGCCAACGCCCAGACGATCACTTTCGACGCCGTCAGCCAGTCGTTCCCACAGTCCGGCAAGAACACGCACGAGGTGCTTCGCGAAGTAAGTTTTACCGCCGCCGCGGGAGAAATTATTTCGGTCATTGGTGCCTCAGGATGCGGCAAGTCAACGCTGCTGCGGGCCGCCGCCGGACTGAACCGCATTACGGGCGGGCAGGTGCGCATCGGCGACACCCCGGTGAGCGGGCTTGATCAGCGGGTGGCAATCGGTTTTCAGGAGCCGCGCCTGCTGCCCTGGCGCACCGTCGCCGATAATGTGGCGCTCGGACTGCCCCAGGGCATCCCAAAGACACGAGCGCAGGAGCGCATCCGCGAGCTGCTGCGCCTGGTGGGGCTCACCGACTACGCCACGCACCGCCCCAAAGAAATCTCCGGCGGAATGGCTCAGAGGGTTTCTTTGGCGAGGGCGCTGGCGCGTGAACCCGGGGTGCTGCTGCTGGACGAACCGTTTGGGGCACTGGATGCGCTGACCCGCATTAAAATGCAGGATTTGCTGCTGGATATTCACCAGCAAGACCCGACCACGGTTCTGCTGGTCACCCACGATGTGGAAGAGGCGCTGTACCTCTCAGACCGGGTGATTGTGCTTGGTAAGCCCGCGCCCGATGCACCCGCAACGATCACACGTGTAGTCACCATTAGCGACGCCCACCCGCGTGATAGGGCCAGCAAAGAGCTAACTGCCCTGCGGGCTGAGCTGCTGACAGAGCTCGGCGTGGAAAAAGCCGATACCACCCCGGTTCCCGCTTAGGGCAGGGCACAGCCTCCCGCGTGCGCCCAGAGCCGCTGCGCACCCCCTCTTAGTGAATAATTATTCATCTTCTTACTGTTTTTCTCACCCCATCAGACACCCAAGGATTACCCATGACAACCATCACCAGAGCCGAAGCTCTTAAGGGCTTGCTGGCCTTCAGCGCCCTCACCACCGTTCTTGCCGGATGCGCCGGAGAAGGCGCAGGAACCCCCGGCGCGGGAGCCGCGAAAGGCAAAGACACCGTGACCGTGGATTACGCCACCTACAACCCGCTCTCCCTTGTTATTAAAAAGAAAGGGTGGTTAGAGAAGGCCCTGCAGGAAAAAGGTAAAAAACTAGAATGGGTCAAATCAGCCGGGTCAAACAAAGCCAATGAGGCTCTGCGTTCGGGAAACATTGATGTGGGCTCAACCGCCGGTTCTGCCGCGCTGCTGGCCCGCGCGAACGGCTCACCCATTAAGGTGATTGACCTGTACTCACAGCCCGAATGGTCGGCGCTGGTCACCACCAAAAACTCGAATATTCATGCAGTATCAGATTTAAAGGGTAAGTCGGTGGCGGTCACCAAAGGAACCGACCCGTACTTCCTGCTGCTCCAAGCGCTCAAGAAGGAAGGCATCGCGGCGAAAGAGGTAACCATCCAGAACCTGCAGCACGCCGATGGGCGGACCGCCCTCGATAACGGGCAGGTCAACGCCTGGAGCGGGCTCGACCCGATTATGGCCAGCGCGGAAATCGAAAGCCATGATGTGCTGTTCTACCGCAACCTAGACTTCAATACGTACGGGTTCCTCAACGCCACCGAGCAGTTCCTCAAAGACAACCCGGAAGCGGCGCAAACCATCGTGAACGTGTATGAGTATGCCCGCAAATGGGCGCTGGAAAACACTGCTGAAGCAACCCAGATTCTCGCCGACGAGTCCGGTATTAAGCTAGAAACCGCCAAACTCGTGATGGAACGAACCCACCTGAATATTGACCCAATCCCAGGGGACAAGCAGGTGCAGGTGCTCAAAGGTGTTGGCCCGATCCTCGTCGAATCCGGGGACGTCCCCAACCAGTCAGACATTGATAAGGCGCTGAGCAGCATCGTGGACGACACATACGCCAAGAAAGCCGACAGCGCCGCCATTGAGAACGTGAAGAAGACGGTGAGCTAGCCATGAGTGTAACCCTCGACAAAATTTCCAACGCCCCAGAACTTTCAGATACCCCCAAACACACGAAATCCGCAGCCGCAGAAACCGCCGCAGCCCGCACGGCAGCCGCCAGCACCGCTGCCGGGCGCACCCAATTGGCGAGCTCCCACCGCGGCCAGCCCCGGCCAAAGCGCGCCCTGCCTCTGGGTGCCAAAAACTATGTGGGGCTTATCCTGCCCGCAGCACTCATCACGCTGTGGTACGTGCTGAGCACCGCCGGGGTATTCACCGCGGTGCAGCTGCCCTCCCCCACCCGCGTCATAGCCGCCGGAACCGAGCTGGCCCAACGCGGCGAGCTAGCAACCCACCTGGTAATCTCCACCCAGCGGGTGGTACTCGGGTTCAGCATCGGCGCGGTGCTGGGGCTGGTTCTGGGGGCGCTTATCGGACTGTGGGGGCCCGCGCGCATCGCCGCAGCACCCACCATTGGGGCGTTACGCGCCGTGCCCTCACTCGCCTGGGTTCCGTTGCTGCTGCTGTGGATCGGCATCGGCGAAAACTCTAAAGTAACACTTGTGGCAATCGGCGCGTTCTTCCCCGTCTACACCACCGTCTCGGCGGCACTGGCGCACGTGGATCCTAAACTTGTAGAGGCCGCACGCGCCTTCGGGTACCGGGGCGTTAAGCTTTTCACTACCGTCCAGCTGCCCGCCGTGCTGCCGTCCGTGGTGTCGGGGCTGCGCCTGGCGTTAGCGCAGGCCTGGCTGTTCCTGGTGGCTGCCGAGCTATTGGGGGCCTCCATGGGCTTGGGGTACCTGCTCACAGATTCGCAGAACAACGGGCGCACCGACCGTCTGCTGCTGGCAATTGTGCTGCTGGCGGTGCTGGGTAAGCTCACAGATGCGCTCATTGGCGTGTTTGAGCGCTGGGTGAAGGCAAAATACCCCAGCAACTAGGCGCCTTAGCCGTGCGGCGCCCCGGAAGGAAACCTTGGTGAGGTACAGACCAAGATATTCCTTCCGGGGCGCCACCAGCTGCCTATCCTCTACAGCAGTTAGGGCAGCAGGCCACGTTCCCGCGCGAATTCAGCGGTTACCTCGTTATAGTCCACCTCAACCTCATAGGGGTCCGTCCGCGGGGTACTCGTCACACCCTGGGACGTCGCGCTGGCCGCAAACCGTAGAGTCTTCATATCGCTCTTCGCCCGCAGCGTGCTCATGCGCCGGTTACCGTTCACATCAGCGGCAACCGGCTGCGCATCAATCACGCCGTTCTTGTTAAAATCCACGTTACGGTGCGCAGGTTTACCCTTATACAAGTACCCGTAGGCGTTCGCCCCAAGCCCGCGCCGCTCATCCAGGTTCTTCTCATCCAGCGGCATATGCTCGTGCGTTGAATACCCGAAGTAGTTCTTACCCCCGGCGCGCGGCACGCCGCTGAGCTGGTACTCGTAGTTCATAATGCTCAGATAGTTCGGCTTGTAGTTCTCCTCATCGGCCCCACCGTGCCGCAACCCCAGATTATGCCCCAGCTCGTGGATGAATGTGCCCACCCGAATATCGCTGCTGGCACCCCGCCAGTAGGTGTGCCCAACGGTCACAATAAACCCGCGAGCGCCCGTGAAACCCAGCCCCGAAGAGCTCGTATTGCCGTAATAGTCGCCCCAGATCATGTAGTGAAAACCAGCGTCACGGGCCGAGGCGAAATGACGGTTCTTCAGTGCCGCCCAGTCCCCCATACCGTTAAGCTTCTGATGCGGAATCTCGTTCCCGCCGCCCAGGTTGTACTTCGCACTGCGGGCGGGCCCGGCATCCAGGTGGATACTCACACCCCGCGTACCGTCAGGGTTACGTAACGGCAGGGAGGCAAACACCTCGGTAATGCGGTCAAGGTCAGCTTCGGTGGCGAGCTCACCGGGCATGTAGTCCATCTCAACAAAAATATCTTTACGGTACGGGTTGGCCCCCATACCCGGGTAGTCAACGTCAACTGTGCCGTCGCCATCGGCGTCATAGCCGCTGATCTCCCATGCGTTCGGGATACCATCACCGTCCGTATCGTACGTGTTGATGGTGCTTGCGCTGGCGGGGACGGCACCGGCTGCGATTAAAACTACGGTCGCGGCAAAAAGGCGCGCAGATTTCATGAATGCCACTGTGGCTCCTAGGATGCTTGTGAATTGAGTGAATGAAATACAGCTAATTGGCGCACCACAACCACCCCCGACACGCGGTACGCGCGGTGCGCTGCGACGCGCACCAGCACAAAAATGCATAAAAATCCGCTATGTCCGGGGTTGAAGTGCACAAATTTTCAAATATTTCCTACACATAATAGCGCCATTACAGCGCGCAGGCACACTTGTCTACTACACTGGATAGGTCGTATTCACTCACATCGCATACATTCACACTCTCTCAAATACATACAGGAGTCCACGTGACCCACGCACCCTTTCAGGGGCGGCCTCACGCGGCGCCGCGCACTCGCTGGCGCCGCATGGTCCGCCCCCGCCGTCGCCGCATCCGCAACGGCCCCAGCCTACGCAGCCTCGGACCAGGTAGTTGCCGTCGACTACGGGGTATTCACTCAGGCGTTTAACACCACCATGGATAACCCCAACAGCACCTTCTTCGGGCTCGACTCGTACCACGGGCAGCTCACCGACACGCGCGCATCCCGCACCACCAAGTGGGAGGGCCTGCTCGCCGCAGGCGGGGGCACGTTCACCCCCGGCGGCAGCGTCGGCAACGGCCTCTACGGGGGTGCCGGGCTATGGTTCGCCGCCCCGCACACAGCATCCGGCGAATACACGGGAACCACCACCCTGCGCGCCGGGGCACGCTTTCAGCATCGAGTACACGTTCACGTTCGCCGACGAGATACAGACCCGCCCGCCCCTGCTGTGGGAGGACGGGGAACAGCAGCAGGTGGCTGCGCTCGCTCAAAGCGCCGGTGGTGCCCGCTCGAACAACCCGCGGCTTGCGGCGTTCAACGGGGCCGGTTTCACCGCGGTATTCCGGGAATCAGACAGCTACGGGACGGAGTGGCGCGGCACCCTCGACATTGTCACCACTGAGGACGCGGTGGCCTCAGCTGAGGGGATGCAGGTGTTTAACCAGGTGCTGCTGAGCCAGGTGCCCGTGTACTACGACCAGGTGGGTGAGTCGTTTAGCCTGCGAACAACCGTGACCGTGGTGGATGCGACCCTGCTGCTGGAGCCGGTGAACAGCGCGGCCCCGTCCGAGCAGAATATTGCGGGGCTTTCCGCCAGTGCCACTATCACCCACTCCCCCGCGTAGGCCCTGCGCACGCCGCTAATGGATGAGCTGATTAGAGACAAGCTCCCGGTAGAGGGGTGAGAACTCCATGAGTATGTCGTGCGTGCCTTGGGCGACGATCCTGCCGTGGTCCATCACGTAAATCATGTCCGCATTAACGACGGTGGACATGCGATGGGCAACCATAATCATGGTTGACTCGGGGGCGGCGTTATTATTCAGCACAGACACCACCAACTCTTCGCTAATGCCATCAAGCTGGGAGGTGAACTCGTCCAGCAGGTACACCTGCGGGTTTTTCAGGATCACGCGGGCTATGGCCAGCCGCTGCTTCTCACCCCCGGATAAGGACGTGCCGCTGCCGCCAATGTTCAGGTCCACGCCGTGCCCTGAACGTTCAAGCACTTTTTCCAGCCCCAAATCTTTGAGGATGCGGTGCGCGGCAGCGCTATCGGTGCCGCGCCCCGAGATGTAGACGTTATCGAGGAGCGTGCCCAGAAATCAGGGGGGATTCCTGCTGCACCAGGCCGATTTTGGCGCGCACAGCCGGGATGGAAATGTCTGAGCTTGCGGTGCCGGAGTAGAGGAGGTTCCCGCCTGAGATTTCGTAAAGCCGAGCAATAAGCCGCAGCAGGGTGCTCTTGCCCGACCCGGAGGGTCCCACGATGGCGATCTTCTCCCCCGGGGCGATGCTGAGCGTCATCCCGGAAATCAGGTAGGGTGAGGCCCCTTCCTCAGGTTCGGCACCGTATTTAAAGCTGACGTTATCCAGCAGGATGGAGCGGATATCACGGTTTTCGTGGTATGTGTCCAGCTGTTCGGGGTACTCGTCCGGGATGCCCAGGATCTCCTGGATGCGGGTGATGCCTCCGCTGGCTTCGGCAATATTGCTCATGGTGCCGAAAATGTACCCCAGCGGCATGATCATCATGACCAGGAACATGACGAACGAGACCAGGTTGCCGACGGTAATTATCCCGTTCGCGACCCTGACCCCGCCAACGCCAAGAACCACCAGGAACGTGATCTGCATGGCCACCGCAGAGATGGGGGTGATGAGGGCGACAAGCCGTGCCACTCCGATCCCCTTTAAGCCACGCATTATCGACTTTCTGCTGCAGCCGCTTTAAACTGGTGCCCCGCCGCGTTCTCCGTCCGAACGAGTGAGGAGGCCTCCAACACGCTGGACACATCCGAGCTCAGCTCACCCACCGCCTGCTGCATTTGCGCGCTGGATTTTTTTCGACCTTAGAGGTTGCCATCGTGACGGACACGACCGCCAGCAGGGATATGACGGCGGAAATAGCGAGCAGCAGGGGGTCGATGAAGAACATCCCGATCACCGCCCCAATGAGCGTGAAAATACCCACGAACGACTGCACGAACCCTTCCGTGAGGCAGCGGCGCAGCAGCATCGTGTCATTAATGACGCGGGAAAGGATGTCTCCTTTGGTGTATTTTTCTAAGGCGTCCAGGGGGATGCGGAGTATTTTCCGCACGAGCTGCGTGCGTGCGTCACGGGCCACCGATTCGGCGACTTTCTGAATAAAATACTGCTGAATACCGTTGAGGATGGCCCCTATAATGAGCACCAGAATAATGAGAACCGGCAGGTAACCAATACCCTGGGCGGACCCTGCGGAATCAACAAGATCGTTCACTATTAACGGCTGCAGAAGCGACGCGGCTGAGCTTGTGAGACTCATTAAACAGATAACGGTCAGCAGCCCCTTAAAGGGGGATAGATACGAAAAAACTACCCACCAGGATGACTTCCCATTATTTTTAGCTTTCACCATAGTCTCATGCGCCTCACTTCTTGGGTGCCGCCGCCCTCACCCTGTTTTTGCCTGAATGGTTACGGCGCTAGCGGGCTTCTGGGTTGGTGGATGCGACAGTCACGAACCCCTGCACATCGTGGTGCTCATTAATGGGTTCCCCCTCGACGGTGACCCATGCGTGCGCAAGGAACGGTTTCACCCGGAACCCGGAAGCCCACACCACTTTCCGGCGCATGAGAGAAAGCAAAAGGTAGGTTGAGATGGACCGTGCCAGGCACCCCCGCTCCCCACGGCACAGTGGGGAAACTTCACGCACTTTCGCATCAACCGCGAGCGCCTGCTGAATGGATGAGCTTTTCTGCAGGGGCCGGAACATTTTCAGCAGGCGAACAATAACGGTGACCGGCAGGTGCGCAATAATCTTTGCCGCACACACCGCCAGGCGCGCTTTGGTGCTGCTGACGGTGTGCGCGTCTGTTGCGGTGGTGGGGTTATCACCCATGGTCCTCGCCTTTCTCTAGGACACCCATCGTCCACAGTTCCCGCAGGGTACCTTCAAGGTCCTCCCGAATCTCGTCCGGGTCGGATTGTGTGTACTGGCGAATGAAGGAGTCAATGATTTCTGAGTTGCGGCGCCCCTGCTCCACGAGGTCCAAGATGTGCTCTGTGGTGCTGTTTCCTTGAAAATAGGCGCTTCGGGCGGGCACAAAAACCACGATGCCGGACTCGGTGCCCGAAATTTTGACGCCATCGGCGATGCAGAACCTCTCGGGCAGTGACGCGTAGCGTTTATACATAGTTTTCACGTAGCCATACCTCCATGTGGGTCATACGTTCAAAATCGTAGAGTGTCTCTGAGCTGCCCAGGGGGCTGTTTGCGATCGTGCGGACAGTGTCTATATCCACAAGGTTCAGCTCCGCCAGGAGACTGTCGCCGATCATTTCAGGAAGTTTTCTTTGCTGCGTTCGTAGTCTTGGTACAGGTCGAAGCTGTAGTCGCTTTTGTAGATGTCCCGGTAGAAGAACTCGGGCAGGGTGCCTTTCATGGCTTCCAGGATGACGGGTTTGCTCATCCCGTGCCCGCTCAGAACACCCGGGTACACCAGGGAGGAGCGGATCATGTCGTCCTCAAGGTAGGGTGCGGCGAATTCCAGGCCGGTTTCGCTGAAATACTCGTTCATGCCCCGAAGCACTTCCCCCTGAAATTCCAGGGACCCGTAGATGTGGAACCGGTATTTATCCAGTTCTTCTTCCTCTGGAGGGATGGGGGTCGCCCTCATGAGCTCAATGACTTGCTCGGTAGCTTCTTCGGATAGCCAGGAGGGCAGCGTAAAGTTCGGGAACCAGGAGAAAGCATCGATGTTTTCAGGGATGTTCTGGCCCCGGCGGGTCAGGCGCCGCTGCAGCTCACGCTGTTTCGTTTCTGGGGAGAAAGCGGCACGTAATGTCGATACTTTCGGCCAGCGGGCGGCGGCCGCGACGGAGCTAATGGCTTTAATAGCCCGCATTTTCTCACCCTGTTTGAAGTAGAGCAGCGCCTGAACGGGCATGGGCTCAAACAGCTCGTCCCCGCCAATTCCCAGGCAGTGGATGCTGGAGCCGCGTTCCCGCGCGCTGCGCACAAGGGCGGTAAGGTGCGGCAGGTTAGCGTGCCATGCGCGGGGTGCCTCGGAAAACCCGCGAAGCTCATCCGGGATGGTGAAACCTGCGGTGCTTTTCGTAAATGAGTCAAGCTTAATGAGGTCTATGGCGAAGTGTTCGGCTATTTTCTGGGCGAGCTGCGTGTCGCGGTTGTCTTTATCGTCCGTCCCGGCGTGAAACGCGGTGAAGGGAATGTTCTGCGCTGCGAGGAGCACGGATATGACCGTGGAGTCCACGCCGCCGGACAGGTCGGCAGATACGTGGGTGCGCCCTTCAGCCAGCCGCCTCAGAACCGAGTTCAAAACGGTGTATACGTTCTGTGAAACATCGGAAAAAGATAGGGTGCTGTCCTGCAGGCTGAGGGCGTCTGCGAAGTACGAGGTGTTCTGCACGGACCCGTGCTCGTCTTCGCATACGGTGGTGGCTGGGGGCAGCGCCGTAATGTTCTCCCAGTAGGAGATGCGGCGCACCCACCCCGGCGGGTTACGGCATAGCCCGAGGGCCACCCGAGACATATTAATAGCGGGATTAAGGGCGTCCACTAGGGGTTTTACTGATGTGCTCAGAAGGTCCACCGGCCCCAGCTTTGAACGGTACACGCTGCGGTGTCGCGAGACGGAAGATACCAGCTCGCTATCTGCGGTGGAGTCGGTGTTTGATGCGGAAGCCTCATGAGTGGGTAACGGGCGAACAGTTATATTGTTCGAGCTGCTACGAAGAAAGTGAGAAATCTTCTGCACGTTACCGGATGTTGTGTATAGCTCTGCCACAGGATTCCTTATCGTCACTTTCCACATTAAAAATATGGGCTCGTTTAATTATTTTTTACCGCATCCCACTTTTATGCGGATTTCTGCGAATAATAAACGAGTCACCTGGCGCGCAAGGCACTATTTATAGAGCAACTTCAGGAGGAGTCACAAGCCGGGCACCGGAGAGAACATCCCGGTATTTCCCGTATATAAGGCCGTGAGTGCAATCTGCAAAAGAGTTCATCTTCATAAAACGTGCCTTAATATACATATTCTTCCCCTTTTCTTAAATATTTTAAAGTTCTCAAATTACATATATTATCTACACAGATTTACCCTAACCCGTAAATTGCATGGTTTCGCAAGAGATTCTCACGATTATTTTAATTTTTCCTGAAAATATTTCTGCTTAAAATAGCGGGTTTACACGAACTGCCCGCCACCAGCAGCACCGGTAATTCCTGCATATGAGCAGAAGCAATTAATGTCATAGCAGACACCCGATGCGTGAAAAGGTGCGCTGCGAATGGCACGGACTCTGCAAACATTGGTTGGCAACGCAATAGAAAAGTGGGTGCCTCAGAAGAGGCACCCACTTTAAGCCTTGGCGGGAAGCTACCATGAGCCTCCACTGACGCCTCCGCCGGTGAAGCCACCGCCACCTTCAAACCCAGAGTTAGGTCCACGGAGCGCCCCGAAAATATCTCGGTAGCTTCCCCAGAACCACCCGTGAGTAGCTTCCTCGAAGGAGTCCAAGCCTAGTAAATTGTGCTTTAGTGTACATAGAATTTCACCTCAACCTATCCTCTATTACCAGTCGCTTGAACCTCCGGCACCGTTGAAATTAGTCCTGGGGCCATGCCATACTCCGTAAACGTCACGGTAACTTCCCCAGAGCCAGCCACGGGTAACATGTGCGAAAGAGGAAATCTTTTTAAATTCTGACTTAATATACATTACGCCCCTAAAAACAATATGTGGAATATATTGCATTACACAATGTGTGCATGAATTTCCAGAAGTTTCTAAATCAAAAGTATGTTATTCCGGTTCTGCCCAAAGGCTAAAGATACTACTTATTAGCGTACCGGAGGGCTCCGTAAATATCACGACGATTCCCCCAGTACCATCCATGAGTAGCGGCCCGGAAAGAGGTAATTTTAGTGAACGTTGCTTTGGTGTACATTGCATTATCCAATCATCATAAGCCCAAATTTCTTGGGCATAGGCCCTTCTAGCCTACTGTGGTGTAGCGTAGCTTAAATTCCCTGCACCACACAAGAGTTTTTACATTATTTTCATAGTTTCAAAAAACAATTATTTACCCGCAAATTTTATAGGCTGCAAATATTTATCTCTGTAGGATAACGCCTGCCCCTGCGCTTCCAGCAGCTCTTATAGCAATCTAATAACCCATCTTCTGGTGATAGTTTTGATGATATCCGCTACATATGCTGCAAAATATTCACCAGGTTCCCCAGCGGATCGCGAACAAAAAACCTCCGCACGCCCCAGGGCTCTTCAGCAACACCGTATTCAAGCGCAATACCTGCCGCATGAATGCGGGCGAGGATTTCATCAAGATTATCTACTTCAACCGATAAATCAGGCACCGGAGTACCTGATCCGCCTTCACTAGCTATGCTGACCTGCACAGTCGTAGTTTCCGCATTGCCATAAGTCTGTATCCATCCGTGATCCATGAGCAGCTCCAGGCCCAGGATGTCCCGGTAAAAAGCAGCAGCTGACTCAGGTTTATCAGCGGCAAGATTAGTAACGATACGCTTAACAGCCATCAGACGCCCCTTCCGTGAGTGTTTTATTTTGGCTCAATCTTCAGGCACTTACGATGAAGCCTATCAAGAGATGCAAGCCTACGGGGCAAGATTAAGAACGGGTTTAAGTCTAAAGCTCATTAGATTTGCGGGTTAGAGTTTCTCCGCCCGGCCGGCTGTACGCCTGGGGTGTATGCGACGCGAGAGCTAATCTCTGGGTGCGGGATCAAACAAATATTGCGGAATGTTACGAACATGGCGTGCACACACGCAATATGACGGGATGCCTTTGCACCTGCGCCAGCTACAGGGTTTACTAGATTGGTAATCCATCTAGAGCGACCGAGAGACCTGGCTCGACGACGTCGCAGCAACCTCGCCTGCGGTGGCGCATCATGCGCCCTCATAACGCCGAAGGTGCTAACGCCAGCAACCGATGGGAGATACTGTGGGACTGCCCAGCCCCTTCTCGTTCACAAACCCGCTAGTCCCTACCCCCAACCCCGCGCATGAATCTGACGAGGCGCGGGTAGCGTTCTGGGAAAAACAAGCCGAGCGCCTAAGCTGGGGCAAGGCCTGGGACAACGCACATACCTTCCAGAAACCGCAGGTTATCGGAACCGATGCTGAGGGCATCGAAGAATACTCCGTACCCGAGATTAAGTGGTTCGAAGGCGGCAAACTCAACGTCGCCTACAACTGCGTGGACCGCCACGTGGAGGCGGGCCGCGGCGACAAAGTAGCCCTCTATTTCGAGGGTGAACCCGGTGACCGTGAAGCTATCACATACGCCGAACTGCAGCGACGCATCGCCCGCGCCGCCAACGGTCTGCTCAAACTCGGCGTGCGTAAAGGCGACCGTGTGGTGATCTACCTGCCGGTTATTCCCGAAACCATTATTTTCACGCTTGCGTGCGCGCGGATCGGCGCAATTCATTCGCTCGTGTTCGGCGGGTTCTCGGCGGAGGCGCTGAAGTTCCGGGTGGAAGACACCGGCGCGAAGGTTCTGATCACCACCGACGGGCAGAACCGCCGCGGCAAGGTCGTGCCCGTGAAGGTGAATGCCGATGAAGCATGCTCGGGTGAGAACAATATCGAGCACGTGATCGTGGTGGACCGTACAAGTGCCGCAGACCCCGTGGCGCACGCGCAGGTTCCCTGGACGGCCGGGCGCGATATTTGGTACCACGACCTGGTGGACGATCAGCCCGATACCCATGAGTACGAGCTGCATAATGCCGAAGACCCGCTGTTTATCATCTACACCTCTGGCACCACGGGCAAGCCCAAGGGTCTGGTGCACACGATGGCGGGGTATTTGGTGCAGACCGCATATACCCACGCGCTGCTGTACGATCTGCTGCCGGATTATGTGGATGACGACGGGGTGCTGCGCCCCGATGAGCTGTCTGCCGTGAACGACCCGGCGAAGGTTGAATCGACTGTGCACTGGTGTACCGCCGATCTCGCGTGGGTGACCGCGCACACCTATGAAATCTATGGTCCGCTCGTGAACGGGGTGACCGAGGTTATTTTCGAGGGTACCCCCAATACTCCGCATTATGGCCGTCATTTCGAGGTTATCGAACGCTATGGCGTTACCAATTATTACACCGCGCCCACCCTGATTCGTTCCCTTATGGGGGCGTTCCCTGACGGCCCCGAACCCGGAAAATACGACTTCTCAACTGTGCGTCTGCTCGGGTCTGTGGGCGAGTCCATTAACCCTCAGGCGTGGAAGTGGCTGCGCAAGCACGTGGGCGGGGGTACCGCATCGTTTATCGATACGTGGTGGCAGTCCGAGACCGGCTCGACCATCTGCTCCCCACGGCCACACGACCCCGCCTTCGCGCCCGAAGGGACCTTCCCCGAAGGTACCCCGCACTGCACTCCCCTTCCCGGATGCGCCACCCGCGAAGTCCCCGGGCGTCTCGGTGCGCGTGGTGGACGAACACGGTGACCTCGTTGAGCCCGGCAAACAGGGCTTCATTGTGGTCGATAAGATCGGCCCCTCCATGGCGCGCACTGTCTGGGGCGACCCGCAACGCTACCTGAATTCCTATTGGAAGCACTACGGTACGCGCGGCTGGTTCCTCGCCGGTGACGGCGCGAAAGGTCGATGATGAAGGCAACGTGTACATCCTGGGGCGCATCGACGATGTGATCAACATTTCCGGGCACCGTCTTTCGACCATCGAAATTGAGTCTGCGCTCGTGACGCACCCGGCCGTGGTGGAGGCTGGCGTGTGCCCCGTGGAGGACGAGCTAACCGGCCACCAGGCAGTCGCCTATGTGACGCTCACCGACGAAGGTCGGGCACTCACCGAAGATGAGCTGAAGACTGCACTCACCGAGCATGTGCGCGAGCATATTGGCCCTATCGCTAAACCCAAGGATGTGGTCGCGGTCGCCGATATTCCCTAAGACTCGTTCGGGGAAGATTACCCGCCGTCTGCTGGGTGAGCTCTATCAGGGGCATAAGCTGGGCGATATTTCTTCGCTTCAGAATGAGGAGGCGCTCGGCGCTATCGCACAGGTGCTCGTGGACACCGGGCGAGTAGACCCGGATGCGTTCGCCGAGGATCAGGCGGCAGCGTAGGGAGCGTATCGCCGCGCAGTATGCGCCCTCTTTCGAGAGCATACTGGATAAGATGCGCAGCGCATTACATGATTGGGAGCGGTTTCTTGATGAAGGAGCCGCTCCCGCTTTCGTCTTGTTGCGTATCGTTAGGGTTTTGAGCCTGTTTCTGCTCCTTTATCAGAGGGCTCTGGATCCGATTCGCCGGTGGCTTTAGGGGCTTCCGCGCTGGAAGCCTCGCCGGGGTTTTCGGCGCTGCTATTTTTGGTACTGGTGTTTTCGCTGTTGGGCGCATCCGAAACGTTCTGCCCGGATGCCCACGCGCCTTTATCTACCGGCTTGGCGAAGAAGAGGCACGCGACCATGCCCACGGCGGCCAGAGCCAGCGCCAGCATCAGTGAGTCGTTCATCGCGGTGGCGATAGGTTCACGCAGGAAATCGGGAACCTGACCGCCGGACATCCCTTCACCGCTGACGGCGGGGGCGCTCATGGCGCCTCCGCCTGCACCGGCACCTGCGGGACGCATCCGCTGCATGGCCTGTGTAACCTGCTCGGTAATCAGGCCGCCCATGAACGTGGCAATACCCGCCGAACCGAGCACACTGGCAACCTGGCGAGTCTCGTTATACACGCCCGACCCGGCACCCGCTAAACGAGGCGGCAGGTTGCGGGTTGCGGTCACCGCCAGCGGACCCCAAATCATGGAGTTGCCAATACCCAAAATTGCAAAGGGTATAAGCAGAAGCGCGAGGGACTGATCCGCCGTCATCAAAGCGCGCAGAACAATAAATCCAACCACCAGCAGGGCAAACCCCGAAACGGCGTACCATTTGGGGTTTGACGTGCCCAAACGTTTACCAACCAGCGGAGAGAGAGCACCCGAGAACAGAGCGAGCGGGGCGGTCATGAGTGCCGCCTGGGTGGGGCTCATACCGCGCACCTGCTGGAAGTAAATGGTAGTTGGGAACGCCAGCGTCAGGGTGTGCGCACCCATCGCCGCGATAGCAATATTAGACACCGAAAAGTTGCGGTCTTTAAACAGTCCCAGCGGCACCAGCGGCTCTTTACGGTTAACGGCCTGCCACACGATAAAGAGGGTGAACACGATGATGCCCGCAATAATCATGCCCCATACGCTTACCGGGATTCCGGTTCCCCACAGCGAATCGGTGATAGTGCCCCAGTCGTAGGTAGAACCCTCCTGAATGCCGAAAACCATCAGGAACAGGCCGATAGCGGAAAGAACCACGCCCAGCCAGTCGAAGTTGTGCTGTTTGGAGGGAAAATGCGGGATATTCCGAACCGCCAGATAGGTGCCGACCACGCCGATAGGGATATTGATGAAGAAGATCCACGTCCAGCCGGGGCCATCCACGAGCAGACCGCCGGCGATAGGGCCCACGAGCGATGCGATACCGGCCGCCGCACCCCACACGCTCATCGCCACCCCACGTTTATGCGGCGGGAACATGAGCGTAATAATCGACATGGTTTGCGGGGTCATCAGGGAGGCGCCTATCCCCTGCACCACGCGCGCAACAATCAGCATCTCCACATTGGACGAGAGCCCGCACCACAGCGAAGAGAGGGTAAAAACCACCATACCAAGCAGGTACATCTGCTTCTGCCCGAACCTATCGCCCAGGCGGCCGGTAATCAGCAGCGGCACCGCATAGGCGAGCAGGTAGGCGCTGGTCACCCAAATCACGGCGGAGAGCGAGGCGTTGAGCTCATGCTGCATATGGGGCAGCGCCACGGTGACGATAGTGGTATCGAGCAGGATCATAAAGAACCCGATCACGAGTGACCACATGGCAACCCACGGTTTCTCGGCGGCGTGTTCGATGGATGTGTGTGTGGGCGCTTCTTCGGCGCGGCTTCTTCAGCCATAAATCCCTGCCTCATCTTCTGTGCGGTACCGCCGAGCGATAAAAACCCTAGCACTTCATCATAGCTCTGTTTGCGTTCGTGAACGAGTAGGCGATGGTGATCCTCGCAGCTGTGCCTTCCCGGTGAAGACGTGCTTTCTGGCGTGCGGCGCCCGCGGCAGCGAGTCTGCTGTTCCGGTGTGTGCAGGCCGCACCCGCCCGTTTTCTCTTTACGCGGAAGACGCGCGTGTAGACATCACTACCCAGCGCACCTAGCCTGAATATGTAGGCTATTTTCACCAACATACGGAGGAGACGATGGCTGTTGTAACGATTATTGGCGGGCACGGGAAAGTTGCGCTTCTGGCCGAGCCGCTGCTGGTGGAGCACGGGCACACGGTCAATGCGCTTATTCGCAGGCCGGAGCAGTCAGAGGATATTGTCACGCGCGGGGCGAACCCGGTGGTCACTGACATTACCGCGTTGAGCACCGAGGAGATGGCGAAGCTTTTAACTGAGCTGGGTACCGAGGTGCTGGTGTGGTCCGCCGGTGCGGGCGGCGTCGGCGGGCCGGAACGCACCTACGCGGTTGACCGTGACGCCGCGATCCGGTCGATGGATGCGGCGCGGCTGGCCGGTATTAAACGGTACGTGATGGTATCGTACCTGGGTGCGGGTGCCGGGCACGGCATCGACCCTGATAACAGTTTTTACGCCTACGCTGAGTCGAAGGCGATCGCCGATGAATACCTGCGCGGCTCGGGGCTGGATTACACGATCCTGGGGCCGGGGATGCTCACCCTTGAGGAGGCAGGCGGCATTACCCTGGGGATTGAGCCCGCCCACACGCCCGGCGCCGAATCTAATACTCCGCGGGCCACCGTTGCCCAGGTGCTGGCGGCGGTTCTTGAGGACCCGTCCACGGTTGGGAAGGCGCTCCCGTTTATTGGCGGGCCCACCCCGATCGCTCAGGCTCTCGCGTCGGCGCCCAACAGCAATAAGCTGCGCTAGTACAGTCCCCGTATGTGTGGCAGGCTGCGGCCCGGATTCGTGCAATCCGGGCCGCAGTTTTAGATAATGGCTATGAGCACGAGTAATGACCGGTAAAGGGGCGTCCGTATGGGCTTCTTCAGCTATTTCACCGATAAAACAGCTCCCGAACCTGCCGAGGCGCAGCTCACCGCGTACGTGAGCGGGCGGGTGCAGGGGTGGGGTTCCGCTGGTGGTGCGCTGGCACCGCCAAACCGATGGGTTTGAGCGGGTACGCCGAGAACCTGGACGATGGCCGTGTGAAGGTTATCGCGCAGGGGACCCGCGCCTCCTGCGAGCGCCTGCTGGATGCGCTCAACTCGGGTGATACGGCTGGGCATGTGGACTTTGTGGATGCCACCTTCAGCGAACCGCAGGGGCACGTTTAAAGGGTTCGGGATCCGGTAGCGCCCCTCCACTCCCCATGCTAAAAAGGCTCTTTATGTGAATAAAGCGTTAGAAACTCCGCTTTATTCACATCAAGAGCCTTTTTACGCGACGGAAGCGGCGAGAGAGGCCAAGATACGTACACCCAACGCCTAATCACGCCAGATTTCAGCGAATTGGGTGCGGGTCATGGTTGCTTGCCGCACGGCGACAGCCTTCCGGTTGCCGTACTTATCGGGGCGGGCCGCGCTGGTGCTGGTTCCGTCGGTAATATTCGTAAACCCGGCTTTTACCGCCACCCGTTCGGATGCCGCGTTTCCCACTAGTGCTGCCCATCCGATAGTGTCTAGTCCCAGCCCGAGCGGGTCGAAGCCGAAGCCGAGGACGGTGCGTACCGCATCGGTCATAATGCCGCGTCCGCGCATCTGGGCAGCTGTATAAAACCCTAAGTCTGCGTATGTTCCGGGCGCGTTTGCGGAGCCTTCGGGCAGGCGCAGGGAGATAGCCCCCGCGAGCACCCCGCTGTCATCAATGGCCCAGGTGAGTTCACGCCCGGCTGCTGCGGCGCGCTGGGTGAAGGTGAGGAAGGTTTGCGCGTCGTCGCGCGTGTAGTTCAGGGGGATGGTGGTCCATCGCACGGTTTCGGGGTCGGTGCAGATCTGTACCAGTTCGTCGAGGTCAGCTTCACGCAGGGGCCTGAGGGTGAATTTTTCGGTGATGAGTTCAGGAATTTTCATGGCACGAGTATACACACACCATAGAGTGATACAAAACACATACTCAGAGGCCCTTGCCGCCTTGTAATTATGAATTACTCATAATAATATGGAGTTACTTCCCCTTCGAGGGCACCAAAAATACAGTTTCCGAAAGACCGCACACTATCGTTCGGGAGCTTCACACCACAACCTGAAAGGGCATAAATGGCTGTACTATCCATTGGCGACCAGTTCCCCGCTTACGAGCTGACCGGCGTTGTTCCCGGCAAGCTCGCCGAGATTGAGGCAAACAAGCCCGAAGATTACTTCACCACCGTTTCCTCCGAGGGTCTGGACGAAGACACCTGGCGCGTCGTATTCTTCTGGCCCAAGGACTTCACCTTCGTCTGCCCCACCGAAATCGCCGCATTCGGCAAGCTCGCCGACGAGTTCGAGGCACGCGACTGCCAGGTTATCGGCGTATCCGTGGATAACGAATACACCCACTACGCATGGCGCCGCTCCCACGAAGAGCTCGTAGATCTGCCCATCGTCATGGCATCCGACCTCAAGCGCGAGCTCACCAGCGCCCTGGGCATCCTCAACAAGGACGGCGTGGCAGACCGCGCAACCTTCATCATCGACCCGCACAACACCATCCAGTCGGTGTCCATTACCGCAGATTCCGTCGGCCGCAACACCGACGAAGTGCTCCGCCAGCTGGATGCGCTCCAGTCCGACGAACTGTGCGCCTGCAACTGGAAGAAAGGTGCAGAAACCATCGACGCCTTCAAGGAGATGAAGTAATGAGCATCGAGAACCTGCGTAATGCACTGCCTTCCTACGCGAAGGACATGAACCTGAACCTGTCTTCGCTGCCGCGCATCACCTCGCTCACCGAGCAGCAGCTCTGGGGCGCAATCCTGGCCACTGCGGCGGCAACCAAGGTTGATTCCGTTATCGTTGAGATCGCAGCAGAGGCGAAAGAGCACCTGAGCGACACCGCCTACGATGCGGCACTCGGCGCGGCAACCATCATGGGGATGAACAACATCTTCTACCGCACCCGCGGCTTCCTCGACGGCGCCTACGACGATCAGCGCGCAAACCTGCGCATGCAGATCATCGGCAAAAACGGTGGTATCGACAAGCTCGACTTTGAGATGCTGGCGCTCGCAGTTTCTGCCGTGAACGGTTGTTCGCACTGCGTGGCTGCCCACGAGCACACCATCCGCGAGGAGGGCGCCTCCAAGGAGCAGGTTAACGACCTGATCCGTATTGCGGCAACCTTGGGCGGCGTGGCACAGGGTATCCAGCTGGCCGAAGCCCTGGGCTAAACACACAGGCCCCGTTGGCCTCACAGCGCAGACATCTCGTCTAAAAGGCTCTTCTCCCGAACCAACCGGCGTCTTTGACGCAAGCTAATGGGAGAAGAGCCTTTTAGTGCGCGAGCGTAGGATAATGTGGGTATGCAGTACAGTATTTTGAACGCCGAGAATTCCCTGCCGAGCACCGAAGAGCTCGTTGAGCTGTACGATGCGGTGGGATGGAGCGCCTACACTCGCGCACCCGAACGGCTGGTTCCTATGCTGGATGGGTCGCGGTACCTCTATGTGGCGCGTGAGAACACGGCTGAAGGAGCCGAGCGGCTTATCGGTCTGGTACGTGCGGTGGGTGATGGACAAACCATTGCGTATGTCCAGGATCTACTGGTGCACCCGCAGGCTCAGCGCCACGGCATCGGGTCGGCGCTGCTGGGAAAAATCATCGCCGATTTTGACCGGGAAGGCATTCGCCAGAGGTTCATCACTACAGATATTGTGGACACACCCGTCATCGAGCTCTATCGGCGCTTCGGCTTCACTCCGGTGCAGGATAACGGATGCGTGACCCTCGCGAAGTATGTATTTTAGAAACTAGCACACACCACAGAACTGGAAGGGGCTAAGACCTATGACTGCATACAATGACAAATATTTTGAAGAAATGCGGAGGCAGCCAAAAGGGGAGAATTTACCCCCGTTCCTAATACTCTACTCACCGGGGAAGAAGCTCGGCAGTCTGCTTTGGCAATGCTCAAAGCGGCAACAGGAACTGATGATTATACAGAGCTCGTTAAGATGACTCGCGGCCGCCGCAAGCTCTCAGAGCAGAAAGAACAAGCATCTCAACACTCACCAGTACTGCATATGCGACTGCCTGAAGAACTTAACAAGGGTCTTCGGAATATATAGTGGAATTACTTTCTTAATAGTTTAAAAACAACTGGTGTTTAAATCGGATTTTCTGGTGGGATGTTAGGATAATCAATAGTATTATATAAAAGTATCAATCACATACGAGTGATACTTTGGGAAAAAATAAAATAGTCCAATTTACTTGACCGTGTACTATGGTACATGGTTTATAATATTCAGGGGGTGAAATAAGATGATTTATCGCATTAGTGAGTTTGCAGATAAATGTGGAGTTAATAAAGAAACGATCAGATATTACGAGCGAAAAAATTTATTACAAGAACCTCACCGAACGGAAGCTGGTTATCGGATATATTCATATGATGACGTTAAGCGTGTTGGGTTTATTAAACGAATACAGGAACTTGGTTTCTCTTTAAGCGAGATTTATAAATTACTTGGTGTTGTAGATAAAGATGAAGTTCGTTGTCAAGATATGTTCGAATTTGTTTCTAAAAAACAAAAGGAAGTGCAAAAACAAATAGAGGATTTAAAACGAATTGAAACTATGTTAGACGACTTAAAACAACGATGTCCAGATGAAAAGCAATTACATTCGTGTCCAATAATAGAAACATTAACATGAGAGATTAATTAACGAAAGGAGCTTTTTTATGAATAAATTTAAAGGTAAACATTTCAGGAATGACTTGTACGGGTTGTGAAAAACACGTAGAATCAGCACTTGAAAAAGATAGGTGCTAAAAAAATATTGAGTCTAGTTATCGTCGTGGTGAAGCAGTATTTGAACTGCCCGATGATATTGAGGTTGAAAAGTGCAATAAAGGCGATTGATGAAGCAAATTACCAAGCCGGAGAAATTGAAGAAGTATCATCACTAGAAAACGTGGCGTTAATTAATGAAGACAATTATGACCTTCTTATTATTGGTTCTGGTGCTGCTGCCTTTTTCTTCGGCAATTAAAGCTATAGAATACGGTGCAAAAAGTTGGAATGATTGAGCGTGGAACGGTTGGGGGAACCTGTGTGAATATTGGCTGTGTTCCGTCAAAAACTCTTCTTAGGGCAGGGGAAATCAATCATTTATCAAAAGACAATCCGTTTATAGGTTTACAAACATCCGCTGGAGAAGTGGATTTAGCTAGTTTAATCACGCAAAAGGATAAATTGGTGAGCGAACTTCGGAATCAAAAAAATATGGATTTAATTGATGAATATAATTTTGATTTAATTAAAGGTGAAGCAAAATTCGTTGATGCTAGTACGGTTGAGGTCAATGGGGCAAAGTTATCTGCAAAACGCTTTTTAATTGCAACAGGTGCATCGCCTTCGTTGCCCCAAATTTCAGGACTTGAAAAAATGGACTATTTAACTAGTACAACACTTCTTGAGTTAAAGAAAATACCAAAACGATTAACTGTAATTGGTTCAGGATACATTGGAATGGAGCTTGGACAACTATTTCATCATTTAGGTTCAGAAATAACGCTTATGCAAAGAAGTGAGCGACTTTTAAAGGAGTATGATCCTGAGATTTCAGAGTCAGTTGAAAAAGCGTTAATTGAACAGGGTATAAACCTTGTCAAAGGGGCAACTTTTGAGCGTGTTGAACAAAGTGGAGAGATAAAAAGGGTTTACGTAACAGTAAATGGCAGTAGAGAAGTCATTGAATCAGATCAGTTACTTGTTGCCACTGGAAGAAAACCAAATACGGATTCTTTAAATTTAAGTGCAGCAGGTGTTGAAACTGGAAAAAAATAATGAAATCCTGATCAATGATTTTTGGTCAAACAAGTAATGAAAAAGATTTATGCAGCAGGAGATGTGACTTTAGGACCACAATTTGTATATGTAGCAGCCTATGAAGGTGGAATTATTACTGATAATGCTATTGGTGGATTAAACAAAAAAATAGATTTATCGGTAGTTCCTGCTGTTACGTTTACGAATCCGACGGTTGCAACGGTTGGTTTAACAGAAGAACAAGCAAAAGAGAAAGGGTATGATGTGAAGACATCTGTATTACCTTTAGATGCTGTTCCAAGAGCAATTGTAAACCGTGAAACAACCGGTGTATTTAAACTAGTAGCAGATGCAGAAACACTAAAGTATTAGGGGTTCATATTGTATCTGAAAATGCAGGAGATGTCATCTATGCAGCATCATTAGCTGTTAAATTTGGCTTAACGATAGAAGATTTAACAGAAACCCTAGCACCATATTTAACAATGGCTGAAGGGCTAAAATTAGTTGCACTTACGTTCGATAAAGATATTTCGAAATTATCTTGTTGTGCAGGCTAAGGGAACTTTTTTACAACTCCCTATTCAAGTGAACCAGCTAATGCTTTAAGGGATTTTCTAAGTGAATTTGTGGTCACAAAAATAATTTAACACTGATGATTTCGACATCAAATCTATAATTGATACCTTAACACCGCAGAGTAATAAAGGATGAATAATATGTCAGACTTATTATCCCTACCAGACATTAAAACAATAGAACCGCCACAAGAAAATGAAACCGATATGATGTTTAAAGTTGAAGCAGTCGGACCACCTGAACGTTGTCCTGAATGTGGTTTTGACAAGTTGTACAAACACAGTTCAAGAAATCAACTAATTATGGATTTGCCCATTCGTTTAAAGCGAGTGGGCTTACAATTGAACCGTAGACGATACAAGTGTCGTGAATGCGGATCTACCTTCTGGGAACGCCTAATATCTGTAGATGAAAAGCGTAGTATGACCAAAAGGCTTTTAAAGTCCATTCAAGAGCAATCCATGTCTAAGACCTTTGTAGAAGTCGCAGAAAGCGTTGGTGTTGACGAGAAAACCATTAGGAACGTTTTTAAGGACTATGTGGCACTCAAAGAACGTGAATACCAGTTTGAAACTCCTAAGTGGCTTGGGATAGACGAGATACATATTATCCGTAGACCTCGGCTTGTATTGACTAATATTGAACGCAGGACTATTTATGACATCAAGCCTAACCGTAACAAGGAAACAGTCATCCAACGTCTTTCAGAAATCAGTGACAGGACTTACATTGAGTACGTCACAATGGATATGTGGAAGCCCTACAAAGACGCAGTGAACACTATCCTTCCACACGCTAAAGTTGTCGTAGATAAGTTTCATGTAGTTAGAATGGCTAATCAAGCCTTAGATAACGTCAGAAAGTCTTTGAAAGCCCATATGAGCCAAAAAGAAAGACGTACCCTTATGCGTGAAAGGTTTATCCTTCTAAAGCGTAAACACGATCTAAATGAACGTGAATCATTCCTCTTAGATACTTGGTTAGGTAATCTTCCTGCTTTAAAAAGAAGCCTATGAACTCAAAGAAGAGTTTTTACTGGATATGGGATACTCCTGATCCAGATGAAGGTCATCTTCGTTATAGTCAATGGAGACACCGTTGTATGTCCAGCAACTCTAAAGACGCATATAAAGACCTCGTGAGAGCCGTAGACAACTGGCATGTTGAAATATTCAACTACTTTGATAAAAAGGCTCACTAATGCTTATACGGAGTCAATTAACAGCATTATTAGGCAGGTAGAGCGAATGGGTAGAGGTTACTCGTTTGATGCCTTACGAGCCAAAAATCCTTTTTCAATGAGAAGCTCCATAAAAAGCGTAAGCCACGATTTAATTCAAGTGCTTTCAATAAAGCTATGTTATACGATACTTTCAATTGGTATGAAGTGAATGATCACGACATTACAGACAACTTAGGTGTCGATTTTTTTCCACACTTATTAAGAATTTGGAGAAGGGTGATTTATAAGCCCTTTTTCCACCATAAAATCCGAATGCCCCTTTAACAATACTATCCGAGACCTAGCATCTCAACGAGGACAAAGCACCTCTGAAGTTGCCCGCGAACTACTTGTTAAGGGGCTAGCGGCAGCTTTAACTTAAAGTGAATAGGGGGCAGTTGAATCAGCTGCTCCCTCTTACTCTCAATCCCTGAGGCACCGGGCTATACCCAGAGTTTTACCTACGCAAGTTCAGATGCAGATGCGAGTAGGACAATAAATTCTAAGCCACTTCCTGCCTCTGAGGCTGTTCCTTGGGCTTTTCTTCGGGCGTTTTCGGGAAGCCCATCACCGCCGAGAGCAGGACGAACGCACAGATAATAGAAACCATCAGAATCGTCCTCTCCCCCGGAATCACCGCGAGCAGGAGCGAGGAAATAATACCGCTTCCATATTGGAACGACCCTAAGAGTGCCGCAGCGGAACCGGCAATGGCGGGTTCCACAGAATTTAGGGCGGCGGCGTTCGTGCAGGCGGCAACAATGCCGTTCATACTGAACACCAGGAACACCGGAATCGCCACGCCCCACAGACCACCCACATCCGCAGCAACAGTTATCACGGCGAGTATAGAAGCCGCCCCGGCAACCGCAGTCGAAATACGCAGCAGAAAATCTAGACTATAGCGCTGCACAAATCGTCGATTGAAACTGCTAAGCACCATCACCCCGATAATATTCACGCCGAAAAGCAGACCGTAATAGCGCGGATCAACCCCGAACCTCGTGATATACACGCTCGACGATGCCGTGATAAAAGCGTAAATCGCCACGTAAAAGAAACACACGCACAGCACGTACCTCATAAAAGTGCGGCGGCGCAGCAGAAGCGGATAACTTCTAAACGCCGCAAGTACCGAACTGCTTTCACGTTTATTCTCAGGCAGACTCTCGGGCAGGAAAAAGACCAAAAGCAGAATAATGGCACTGATGGTCACAATAGCCCAGAAAGTCAGCCGCCACCCGCCCGAGACCACCAGGAACCCGCCAAGAAGCGGCCCGGCAATCGGCGCAATCGCCATAATAAGCACAAGAGTAGAAAGTACCTGTGCCGCACGCACGCCCTGATACATATCACGCACGATAGCGCGGGCAAGCATAGGACCCACGCACGCGCCAACCGCCTGCACCAGGCGCCATAGTACAAGTTCGGTTGTGGTTGAGGCGAGCGCGCATCCGGCAGAACCGACGGCAAAGATTGCCATGCCCAGCATCAGCGGAATTTTGCGCCCGATGCGGTCGCTGACAGGCCCCCAAATCAGCTGCGCGATCGCGAACCCGATGAGGAATCCCGTGATCGTCAGCTCGATATTGCCGCCCATCTGCGATTCGATGCTCGGCAGGCCCGGCAGGTAAAGGTCGGTCGAGATAGCCGAGCAGGCCATGAGGGCGCTGAGTGTTGTGTAGAGAAAAAGCATGCGGCGCGGATTCTCCACCGCACCCTGTGAATGCGTTGTCACGAAAACCTGAATTCTTGGTTGTGTCTGTGTGATGTTTGCTTGCTGTCAGAGGTTCCTCTGAACGTTGAGAAAAAACCTGTGAGAGGCACCTCTTTGATTCTACTCCCCTCTTCCCGAGGATCTAAGGGCGCTTTGGGGGGTTATCCGCACAGGTGAAAACTGTGGGCACCGAGCGCTGATGACTCGCCCACTGCCCCCTCTGCAGGTAATATGCCTAACTCGTGAATCTTATGTATAACGTGAGCACGTCACGCATAAAACCTCATGTCAGGTGAATTTTAGACCGACCGGAGCGCTGCATCCCAGGTGGAGGCGAGGCGCACCGCGGCGGTGGCGAGCGCATCCAGCTCACCGGCATAGACAGGAGCGGAACGCACGCCCGCGCACCAGTCAATCGTGCCCAGACCCAGCCAGGGTTTGCCGGGGAAGAACTCGCGCCGCAGCGCCACACGGCGTTTCCCCAAAGCCCGACGACCAGGCACATAACCGCCGCGGCTAATGAAAAATTCATCCCGGCGTTCAGCGAGAACCTGCTGATCCAGCACCCGCAGAGCATTAACCCAGCTGGGCTCCCCCGTCTTGGGCAGGTCGGTTAATTCGGGATATTCCTCGTCACGCTCGGTCACGCTCACACCCAGAATGTACTGATACCGCACCTGACCCAGCTCGTCGGGAAGCCCACGGTCGGCACTCTGAACCGTTCCGCACAGATGCCGTGCCACGGGCTCGCCCGCCAGATTCACACCCATCAGCGGCAGCTCGGGACCGTCAAGATACAGCCCCACCGCGCCGGTTCCCGTAATATTTGGGCGCACCGACCATCCAGGCAGGCCCTGCTCTAGCACCGGATGCACCCGCTGAAGAACCTCAAAAACCTGCTCACGTGAAACCGCCATTGCGTTCCTCTCAGCACTTTCAACCTGCGTTTATTTCCTCCATTGTCTCGCACAGGTCTGGCGTATGCGGCACGCCACAAACCTGCGGGTATCGTAGCGGCAGCACACGCGGTAAGATAGCAGACGTTGCGCCTAAAACTGTGAGCCGCACTCCTCTACTCCTGAGCCGTCGAAAGGAGGCCGACCGTGTTCAATATCGAGCCCGAGACGCTGTTCCGAATCGTAGATATTGCAGCCGTAGTGGCTAATGGACTTCTCGGCGGAGCGGTGGCGCGCGCCCTGCGGTTCGACATGGTGGGCTTCTTGCTACTGGCGGTCGTCTGCAGCATGGGCGGCGGCATGATTCGTGACATCCTGCTGAATGTGGGGCTTCCAATAGCGCTTACCGACGGCTGGTACTGGGTAGGCGCTATTACCTCGGCGGCGTTGGCGTATGTGCTGGATTTGAGCTCAAACTGGGCCACCCGCGCCCTTGTGGTCGTAGACTTTCTGGGCATGGGCTGTTGGGCGGCTACCGGCACCATCAAATCCCTTACCCTGGGGCTGCACTGGCTTCCAGCAATCGCGCTGGGGGTGACAACGGCGGTTGGCGGCGGGGTTATCCGCGATATTATGGTGAACCGCATCCCCGCTATCTTCGGTGGGAACTCGCTCTACGCCACGGTGGCGTTCGTGGGCGCCGCCGAAACGGCAATTTGTTTCAGGATGCTGGAACGCCCTCATGTGGCGATCGCTATGTCTGTGCTCACCTGCACGGTGTTGGGTATTGTGGCGCGGTGGCGCGACTGGCGACTGCCGATGCCCACCACGCTGAAGGTTCAGCGCCCGCGCCTGCTGGATGTATTCCGTCGCGACCACGAACATCTTGAGAACGAAGGCTGGGCACCGGGCACGCCGCTCACAAATCAGCTGGATGTGATCACAGAGGACCAGATTCAGGCGTACCGCGACCAGCTGCATCGTGAACGGGAGCAACGCGGTAAGTAACGGGTCTGCTACTCCGCCTTGAGAGGTTCCTCAACGCTGTTCGGAAAGAAACGATAAAGGCGGCGGGATGCTCATGTGTGCCAAGCACCCCACCGCCACAAAAGTACCCTGCGACCGCCGCGAAAGCCCCCTGTCGCAAGGCACTCGTATTAGCATACCCGTAAACCTATCCCTAAGGGTAGGGTTTTTAAAGCTGTCAAGTGGTTAACCCGATTTAGATTTTTCGGGTGGAAACAATATAAATATATAATTTTGTGTTTCTGACGATTAATTTTCTTCGGCTCGATGCGCCAGTGCCTCATTCAGACGGCGAAAACCTTCTCGAGTATTGTCAAGAAGTTTAGGCATGAGGGGCACAAGCAGACCACTGAAGATTTCGGACTGTATTAGGTGAGTGCCACCGCCGGGCAAGGGGTTCAGTTCAAAGCGGTGCTGACCGTCAAAAATTCCCGGGAGTCCAAGGTGACCCAGCCACTCAAGAGTCTGATTTTCGGATGCTTCCAGCACGGTGGGGCGGAAGGTCATAGGGCGCTTGCCCGGTTTCATTGTGAGTGTAAGGCGTTCTCCGGTGCGCGGCACACCTTGCGCCCGAATAATAAAGGGGTTCCACTCGGGATACTCTTCAAACCGGGTCAGAATCTCCCAAACACGATGCGGTTCCGCCTGGATAGTAATTTCGGCACGGATACTGCGGCTCATCATCAACACTCCTATACACAATAACCATTCTTTTTACTATGTATTCCAGTGTATACGATGAACTTCGGGGGGCATCAGGTTATTCACGACAGAGGTGGAAGCGCACAACTATCTTCCCAAGCGCGGGCTTTATCTTTTACTCATGCTGGGCACTATCCAAAACCGGGAGCGTTTTCTTCGTTCGGGAGCAGTTTAACTGCTCCCGAACGAAGAAAACGCTCCCGGAACTCAGCTTTCAGCCGCAGACCCGAAGTACTACGCCGTGACCTGGCGCTTCGAGGAAATCACGCCGGTGTTGAAGCCCGCAAGGTGAAGTCCACCATGGAAGCGTGCGTGCTCGATCTTCACGCACCGGTCCATGACCACGTTCAGCCCAGCTGCCTCACCGATAGCGGCAGCTTCCTCATTCCACGAGCCCAGCTGCATCCACACGGTCTTTGCGCCCAGATCAACCGCCTCCTGAACCACACCCGGGAGGTCTTCATTGCGGCGGAAAATCTCGACGAGATCGGGCACTTCCGGTAGGTCCTGAAGCGAGGCGTACACCGGCTGCCCCAGCACAGTTTTGCCTTTCGCCGCAAGAATCGGGTTCACAAAATACACCGTATACGGCGACGAAGACAGCAGGTAGGTTGCCACGAAGTTTGAGGCGCGCGAAATCTTATCGCTCATCCCCACAATCGCAATAGTGCGGGTATTGCGCAGAATGTTCAGCCGCTCGGGGGCGCTCGGGCCTACCCAGGTACGTTTCTCAGTCATTAGTTGCCCTCCTTCGCGGGTGCATCCTTGGGCTCTGAGGCGCCCGAAGCTGCGGCGCTCTTCGGCAGCGCACAGGCGGCACCCTGCTGCGGGTCAGCCTCTTCAGCGGCGAGAGCCTCTTGCGCCGCAACAAGCTTATCGGCGCTGGATTCGCTCACACGTTCACCCGCGTGATTCAGGCCAGTCGCATGGGTGAGCGCCTGGTCAAGATCCCAGATAATGTCTTCAACATCCTCAAGCCCAACCGAAATACGGATCAGGTCTTCACCCACGCCCGCCGCGGCAAGCTGCTCGCTGGAAAGCTGCTGATGCGTGGTCGAACCCGGATGCAGCACCAGGGTGCGCGAGTCACCAATATTCGCCAGATGCGATGCCAGCACGAGCGCGCTAATGAACTCGCCGCCAACCACGCGGCCGCTCGCCTTCTCGGTGCCCTTCACCCCAAAAGAGAACACAGACCCAACGCCCAACGGCAACAGTTTTTTCGCGCGTTCGTAGTGCGCATGCCCCGGCAAACCGGCATAGTTCACGTAGGCGATGCGCGCATCCTCAACCAGCCAGTCCACGACCTTTTTCGCGTTGGCCAGGTGCGCATCCATGCGCTGCGGCAGGGTTTCGACACCCTGAAGCAGGTTGAACGCAGCCTGCGGTGAGAGCGCAGGGCCGAAGTCGCGCAGCTGCTCGGAGCGCAGTTTTGTGAGGAACCCGTATTCACCGAAGTTCCCCCACCACGAGACGTTATTGTACGAAGGCACCGGCTCGGTCATGAGCGGGAAGTTGCCATTCGCCCAATTGAACCGTCCGCTCTCAACAACCACGCCGCCGAGGGTGGTTCCGTGCCCGCCCAGGAATTTGGTGGCGGAGTGAATCACAATGTCGGCCCCGTGTTCCAGCGGGCGAATCAGGTACGGGGTTGAGATCGTGGCATCCACAACGAGGGGGGACTCCCGCCTCATGGGCTACATCGGCGAGCCCTTCAAGGTCTGCGATCTCGCCGGAGGGGTTGGCGACGACCTCCGTGTAGATTGCCTTTGTGTTCTCGGTCAGCGCCGCCTTGTAGTCTGCGGGGTCGGTGCCTTCCACGAAGGTGGTTTCGATGCCGAATCGGCGCAGGGAGACATCCAGCTGGGTGACTGTTCCGCCGTACAGCTGGGAGGATGCCACAATGTGATCGCCTGCCTGGCAGAGCGCGGCGAAGGTGATGAACTCGGCGGCCATGCCGGATGCGGTCGCCACCGCCCCAATACCGCCCTCTAGGGACGCGATGCGCTCTTCCAGCGCGGCAACGGTCGGGTTCGATAGGCGCGAGTAGACGTTGCCGTATTTCTGCAGGGAGAAGAGGTTGGCGGCATCGTCGGTGTCTTTGAAAACGAACGAGGTGGTCTGGTAGATAGGGACCGCGCGGGCGCCGTGTTCAGCGTCCGGGGTGCCGCCCGCGTGCAGGGCGCGGGTGCGGAATCCGAAAGTATGTTCAGCCATGCATGACTCCTGGTTGGCTTAGCGCAGCCGAATGATGCGCCAAGGTCGAGGAACAGAGGTACTCAACCCTATACTGTGCCACCAGGCAGGGGCGTGCCAAGTGCGCGTAGCATTATGTCGTTTGTGTCGGTTTATGACACGGTGTCTCGTTCCTTGCCTTACTGCTCGCCCATTCAGCACATTCAGCATGTCTGAAAATCGTCTTTTGTTTCGGTTTCAGAGGCCCCATAAGTGGGAAGGAAGCCGCCTGCAAAGCGGGAAACCATGTGCGTGTGTTCCGCACGCACTGCCTTTTGGGGTGAGGAGTATGGCTTGATCGATTAGATTCTAAATAGGGTTGTCGTGCAGGAAGAAGTACCACATATCATCTATATCAGCATCATCAAATATATATTTGTATTTTTCCCCAAACACGTATTCCTCGATGAACGAAGAGAAAGGGACGCTTTTTTCGCCATCAACATTAAATGTTACCTGGTTATTGATTCTATTTAAAAAAATTGGCTCATATAAAACTTGCCCTGCTTCATACATAGAATCTTGTAAATTTTTTGGCACCCTGTATTGTTTATCCAATATTTCTTCCGCGCTCCACAACTCTATCTCCCCGAAAGATCCTCCGTTGCACAATAATAAAAACTGTTTATGTTCCAACGTCAAAAAAGAGTCTAATTGCCCACTCACTTTATCAGCCCCTTGAGGAATATTTCCATATAAAGGGGCGTCAGGCAGTGCGGACAAACAGTTTCTATAGTGTTTAATTATTTGATATAAATCCATGAAAACCTCCAGGTATGTGTGTGGTCAATATTTTATAGCATCTGAGTCCAGAACTATTGTATATTAATATACCAGATTACGCATATATCAGATATTCTTAGGTTATTTTTTTGCGAACCAGGGGCCTCAAATTTTTTAACTCGATCATTTTTGTGGATAAATTTGTAAATCTGAAGAACACCATCCGCATACTAAATCCATTATTTCTAAAATGCGGTCTTCTTCGATTTCTGTTTTTGCATCGGAGCGAAGTTTTTCCTAGAAATGAATATAATTCATCTTGGGACACATTCTCATTTTTGCAGATTAATTAGATGCTCCTTAATCTCCAATAGAGATGTTTCCTGATTTTTTTATTATTTCTAATAATAATTTTTTTATCATAATCACTGAGCACTATTAAATCCATTTTTTAAAGCTTACGCCTTAGAGAGTCAAAGGCTTGATTATATCTTTCTAAGGTCATTCTTTTTAGAGGCTTGAATTGTTCTGTATCCAGGTTTATTTGGAACATACTTCACAT
>BNJU01001046.1_pt1 | contig 78499 bp, 95 predicted proteins | sample 8539281 | NCBI WGS metagenome assembly BNJU01 (sample SAMD00202456, study PRJDB9452) | human saliva metagenome | isolation source: human saliva | place: Japan
AGACTTGAAAATAATTATGGAAGAGCATCATGTCAACACGGTTACCAGTGACAAAGATTCTATCTTTATCCTGTACAGTCATGTCACCGCTTGGGATGATAATTTGATGATCCCTCTCTATAGCGCAGACAATGACATTGCCAAATTTTTTCCGAAAATCAGAAATGGGCATTTGGCAAAGACCGCTGGAAGATTTAACAGTGAATTCCATCAAGCTGACCCGTCCACCAAAGAAACGTTCGACAGATAGGGCGTTGGGGAAGTCGATGATATTGGCAATGGCGCGGGCAGCCAAGAGTTCAGGATTAACGATAAGAGAAAAACCGAGAATGTTCTTTTCTTTAAAATAAGAATTAGAATATTCAGGGTTCCGCACCCGAACGATGGTCTCTTTGGCTCCCATTTTTTTGGCTAGAACGGCTGCAATCATGTTGACTTCATCGTATTCAGTCAGGGCGATAAAGATATCACAATCCTGGACACTTGCTTGTTCAAGAATGGTGAAATCAGCTCCGTTGCCAAGGATACCCATGATATCAAAGCGATTGACAATATGATTGAGGACGGCTTCGTCTTGCTCAATCAGCAAAACATCATGCTTTTCTGCAACCAAGGAGCGACAGAGGGCAAAACCAACTTTTCCCCCTCCGACAAGGATAATTTTCATATTAAAACCTACTTTTTCATGATGTAACTATCATACCTTTTTTCAAGAAAAAATGCACCTACTAGCTAATAACAAGAGCTTTTAGTAGAAAATTTGCTATAAGGTAAAACTATACCCTAACCAATTGAAATAGCTATTAGCGACTTTCTCTGAAATATGGTATGATAAAGAATGTATAAGGAGATAAAATGAATAATAATTTACTGGTATTACAATCAGACTTTGGTCTGGTTGATGGTGCGGTATCGGCTATGATTGGAGTGGCTTTAGAAGAATCTCCAACCTTAAAAATTCATCATTTGACGCACGATATCACGCCTTATAATATTTTTGAGGGGAGCTATCGTCTCTTTCAAACGGTGGATTACTGGCCTGAGGGAACGACTTTTGTATCGGTTGTCGATCCAGGTGTCGGCTCGAAACGTAAGAGTGTGGTTGCCAAAACTGCAAAAAAATCAATACATTGTCACACCAGACAATGGGACTCTTTCCTTTATCAAGAAACACGTTGGCATTGTGGCCATTCGTGAAATTTCTGAGGTAGCTAATAGACGTCAAAACACAGAGCATTCTTATACCTTCCACGGTCGTGATGTTTATGCCTATACTGGTGCTAAACTAGCCAGTGGTCACATTACTTTTGAGGAAGTGGGACCAGAGCTCAGTGTGGATCAGATTGTGGAGCTTCCAGTCGTAGAGACCATCATTGAAGATCATCTGGTGAAGGGAGCCATTGATATTCTGGATGTGCGTTTTGGTTCGCTCTGGACCTCTATCACACGGGAAGAATTTTACAAGCTAGAACCAGCATTCGGTGATCGTTTTGAAGTGACCATCTATCATGCTGATATGCTGGTCTATCAAAATCAGGTTGTCTATGGCAAATCATTTGCTGATGTGAGAATTGGGCAACCCATCCTTTACATCAACTCTCTCTATCGTTTAGGTCTGGCTATCAACCAAGGTTCCTTTGCCAAGGCTTATAATGTGGGTGTCGGTTCATCTTGGACCATTGAAATAAAGAAAATAGAATCATAAAATAGGAGAATATAGATGAAAAATCAATCAATTAAACAAGTTGTTGCTATCGGTGTTGGAGCTGCGCTCTTTGTTGTTATCGGGATGATTAGCATTCCGACACCTGTTCCAAATACAAGTATCCAGCTTCAGTATGCGGTACAGAGCCTCTTGTCTATCATTTTTGGCCCTCTAGTGGGATTACTTGTTGGTTTAATTGGGCATGCAGTGAAGGACTCTCTTGCTGGCTATGGTCTGTGGTGGACTTGGATTATCGCTAGTGGACTTTTTGGTCTAGTTGTAGGTCTATTTAGAAAGTACGTTCGCGTGATCAATGGTGTCTTTGACTGGAAAGATATTCTTATTTTTAACCTCATTCAACTACTTGCAAATGCCCTTGTTTGGGGTGTCTTGGCACCACTTGGAGATGTTGTGATTTATCAAGAAGCTGCAGAAAAAGTATTTGCCCAAGGGATTGTTGCGGGAATTGCTAATGGTGTATCTGTAGCTATTGCAGGAACTCTTCTCTTGCTTGCCTATGCAGGAACTCAAACTCGTGCAGGAAGTTTGAAAAAGGACTAAAATGATGGGGAAGGCTGGGCAACCAGTCTTTTTCGATGTTTATAGATTAGTTAGGCAAGTAAGCTAGGATAGGAATCTTGTGGGAGCTAAGATTTTAAGAGAAGAGACTGCAAGAAGGGGTAGATTTATGATAAAATAGAAGTCTAAGAAGCGAATGAAGAGAGTAAGATGAAAGAAGCTATAATTGAGTGGAAGGATTTCTCTTTCCGGTATGAAACACAACAAGAACCGACCTTGCAAGGGGTGGACTTGACCATTTACAAGGGAGAGAAAGTCTTAATTGTTGGGCCATCTGGGTCAGGTAAGTCTACCTTGGGTCAGTGTTTGAATGGGATTATTCCCAATATTTACAAGGGTCAAACGTCTGGAGAATTTTTGATCAAGGGCCAAGCCGCCTTTGATATGAGCAACTATGATAAATCTCATCTAGTCAGCACAGTTTTACAGGATACAGATGGGCAGTTTATCGGTTTATCCGTGGCAGAGGATTTGGCTTTTGCTCTGGAAAATGATGTGAAAGCTCTAGATGAGATGAAAAGTCGTGTTCATAAATGGGCTGAAAAGCTGGACCTTCTTTCTTTACTGTCTCAGCGTCCTCAGGATTTGTCAGGTGGACAAAAGCAGCGAGTCAGTCTGGCTGGTGTCTTGATTGATGAGAGTCCGATTCTTTTGTTTGATGAGCCACTCGCCAATCTGGATCCCAAGTCAGGTCAGGATATTATCGAATTGATTGATCAGATTCATAAGGAGGAGGGGACGACGACTCTTATTATCGAGCACCGTTTGGAGGATGTTCTGCATCGCCCTGTGGATCGGATTGTCTTGATAAACGATGGTCGTATCCTCTTTAATGGGAGTCCTGACCAGTTATTGGCGACTGATCTGTTGACCCAAAATGGAATCCGAGAACCTCTTTATCTTACCACTCTCCGTCAATTGGGTGTGGATTTAGCCAAGGAAGAACAATTAGCAAATCTGGATAACTTGTCTATCTCAAAAGGTCAGGTTCAGTTGCAGAATGAACTGGTAAAAGAAAGCCCAGAATTGCAGTCACTCTTTAAATTAGAGGACGTGTCTTTTTCTTATGATGATAGACCGATTTTAAAATCCATTTATCTGGATATTAAAAAGGGCGAAAAGATTGCCATTGTCGGGAAAAATGGAGCAGGAAAGTCAACTCTAGCCAAGGCCTTAAGTAGCTTTATCCAGACGGAAGGTCGCTATCTGTGGGAAGGACAGGATATAAAAGGAGATTCTGTTGCAGAGCGGGCGGAACGAATAGGCTATGTGCTGCAAAATCCTAATCAAATGATTTCAAGCAATATGATTTTTGATGAGGTGGCTCTAGGACTTCGTTTGCGAGGTGTGGACGAGCAGGAAATTGAAACGAAAGTCTATGAAACCTTGAAAATCTGTGGTCTATATGAATTCCGTAATTGGCCTATTTCTGCCCTGTCATTTGGTCAGAAAAAGCGTGTGACTATTGCATCAATTTTGGTCTTAGGCGCTGAAATCATTCTCTTAGATGAACCGACAGCAGGTCAAGACCAGAAGAACTATACTGAGATTATGGAATTTCTTGAAGAACTGCATCAAAAAGGGCATACCATTGTCATGATTACTCATGATATGCAATTGATGCTGGATTATTCAGACCGAGCCCTTGTCATGGTGGATGGGAAATTGATTGCTGATACGGATCCAGCTAGTCTGTTGAGCAATCCTGAGTTGTTAATAAAAGCCCATCTAAAAGAAACTTCAATCTTCAACTTGGCCAAGAAGCTAGACGTGGATCCACTTGCTTTAACGGCATTTTACAAAGAAAGGAGAGAAGGATGCAAGCTAAATTAATCGGTTACCAGCATAGAGATACTGTGATTCATCGCTTGTCAGGAGCTGGTAAACTCCTCTTTTTCATCCTTGTATCATTGGCGGCCATGATTAGCTATGATACCAGACTGCTTGTTCTGATTGCTATTTTTTCAGTCTTTCTCCTCTATTTGTCAGAAATCCGTTTTAAAGATGTTTCCTTTGTGGCCGTTTTTGCGACGGTATTTGCCGTTTTAAACGTCTTGATGGTCTATCTCTTTTCTCCCGAATATGGGGTTGGACTTTACGGAGAGAGAAGTGTGATTTGGCAGGGAATCGGTGCCTACACTCTGACCAGCCAGGAGCTCTTTTATTTGCTAAATCTGGCCATTAAGTACCTCTGCACCATTCCTCTGGCTATTATCTTTTTGATGACAAGTCATCCTAGTCAGTTTGCTTCCAGTTTAAATCAAATTGGTGTGTCCTATAAGATTGCCTATTCAGTCAGCCTGACCTTGCGCTATATTCCAGATTTGCAGGAAGAATTCTTTACTATCAAGATGTCTCAGGAGGCGCGTGGGATGGAATTATCCAAGAAAGCTTCTCTTATGCAACGAATCAAAGGCAATCTGCGCATTATTACTCCCTTGATTTTTCAGTTCGCTAGAACGCATTGATACCATCGCGACCGCCATGGAGCTTCGACGCTTTGGGAAAGAGAAGAAACGCACTTGGTATAGTTATCAGGCCTTGAAAAAAGGAGACTATATTACCTTGCTCTTGGCGGTCTTGTTTTTAGTAACTAGTTTACTACTTATCTTGCAGAATCAGGGACGATTTTACAACCCTTGGAAATAGCTTGAAAAAATTGAAAAAATCAAGTCGTTTCTATTGACAATGATTCTGAAAGTGTTATACTAAGAAAGTAGTTTCGCTGATTTACTTCAAACCTGTTGTGAGGTAAGTTAACGATGCCTTAACCACGCTGTTTGCTGAGCTTGACTCCGGGCAGTGTGGCTATTTTTTTGCAATGGTGAAAGGAAGCAAGTCATGACAAATCACATTGTATTATTTGAACCTCAAATTCCACAAAATACAGGCAATATCGCGCGTACTTGTGCTGCGACCAATTCTCCCCTCCACATCATCAAGCCCATGGGCTTTTCCTATCGATGACCGCAAGATGAAGCGAGCTGGATTGGATTATTGGGATAAAGCTAGAGATTTATTTTTACGAGAGTTTGGAGGATTTCATGTCTCAGATGAAGGGCAAACTCTATCTGATCTCAAAATTTGCTGAGAAAGTGTATTCTGATGTGGATTTATCGACTGACGAAGACCATTATTTTCTCTTTGGACGTGAAGACAAGGGCTTGCCGGAGGACTTTATGCGCGAACATCCTGAGAAAGCTCTCCGTATTCCCATGAATGATGAACATGTCCGCAGTCTCAATGTGTCTAATACCGTCTGCATGATTGTCTACGAAGCTCTCCGCCAGCAGAACTTTGCAGGTCTTGAGCTTGTTCATACCTATGAAGCAGATAAATTGAAATAAAAAATGAAAATGAAAATGAACAAAATGCTTGCGCTTGCAAGCGTTTTTTGTTATGATAAAAGAGTCTTCAGGGCAGGGTGTGATTCCCGACCGGCGGTGACTTTAACTAGGAAATGATCTTTTCCTTCTCTTTAAAGAAGTCCGCGAGCGCAAGCTGATGTGGTGAGATTCCACAACCGACAGTATAGTCTGGATGGGAGAAGACGAAAGAATAGCTTTGTCTGTTCTGATAGATTTATAGCTAAACTGTAACCGCTTGCTTTGAATTTCTTTAATAGAGTGAGAGGGAACTTTTGGGATATAAAAAGTGAGAATAGATAGAGGAATCCTTTCTAACTTCTTCTGATTTTATAGAAAATTGGAGGAACCTGTTATGACAAACACACGTCGACTTTCGACCATTGCGATTTTATCAGCCATCTCATTTGTGCTGATGTACTTTGACTTTCCGCTTTTACCAGCAGCGTCCTTCCTCAAGATCGAATTTAGTATCTTGCCAGTCCTTGTTGGGCTTGGTGGTCATGGATTTGCCTGCTGCTCTAGGAGTCCTCTTGCTTCGCTCACTCTTGAAATTGCTTCTAACAGCCAGGAGTGAATACTTACATTGGCTTGCCAATGAATATCGTAGCTTTGGGAGTTTTTGTCATCGTATTTGCTTTGATTTGGAAAAAGGAACGGACAACCCTTCGTTTCCTACTAGGCTCTCTAGCTGGAACTATTGGTTTGACCGTAGCTATGTTGGTTCTCAACTATGTTTACGCTGTTCCTTTGTACGCTAAGTTTGCTAACTTTGATATTGGAAAAATTTTGGGACTTTCCAACTACCTAATGACCATGGTATTACCTTTTCAACTTGATTGAGGGTGTAATCTTTTCCGTTTCATTCTGGTTGTTGTACGTTCTCTTGAAACCAACCTTAAAACATTATGAGAGATAAACAAACATTTTTAATGAAGGGCAGTTTTGCCCTTTTACTTTTCGTTATTCTTGGCTACATGGTCAAATTTTACCCTGAAACGCTGGTCGGTTTTGACCAACCGATTCAGACTGCCGTTCGAGGAGACTTTGCCAGATTACTTGACTATTCTTTTCCGAGCCATCACACGCTTGATTGATATCCCAGTGATTATCACTTGGGTTGTCATTACAGCTTTTGTCTTTTATCGTAAGCGGTGGAAGATAGAAAGCCTGCTTATGCTGGGAAATTTGGCTTTGACTGGTCTTTTAATCGTGACCTTTAAAAATATCTACCAGCGCCCACGACCAGCTATTTTACACTTGGTTGAGGAGAAGGGATTTTCCTTCCCAAGTGGCCATTCTCTGGCTGTAACCTTGATGATCGGATCTCTGATTGTCATTCTCAGTCAACGGATTAAAAATCCAGTCTGGAGAAAAATCGTGCAAATCGTCCTTGCTCTCTACCTAGTCAGTGTGCTGGTATCAAGGGTCTATCTAGGAGTTCACTATCCATCAGACGTCCTTGCCAGTCTCTGTGTGGGTTTGGGAGTCCTGTTTATCGAGTTTCCCTTCTATGACAAGCTCCGCTTCCAATGGCGATTTAAAGGCAAGCAGAAGTGAGTATCAAATTCCCTTGAGGAGAAAGAAATGAAAGTCAATATAGCAGATCTTCATCCGACTCAACTATACTTATCAGAAAAGAAGTTGCAAGATATTCAGATGCTTTACCAGTCGGCAGAAAAAATCCAAGTCGATCCAATCAGTATTCTTGCGTTCGGAGATTGCTTGTTGATTACAGATGGGCATCACAGGGCTTATCAGGCTTTATTGGCAGGTCGGGATACGATTTCTGCTGAGTGGGATAGAGATGGTGGTGATGAACTATATCATCTCTATGTGCAAGCCTGCGAAGAAAGAAAAATTTACTCTGTTCTAGATTTAAAAAATCATATCTTAGCTCAAGATGAGTATGAAGCAAAATGGTATAACTGGTGTGATGGTTTTAATCAAGCAGCAACTCTTTTATTGAAAAGGAAAGCAGATGAAACAGGCCCTACAAATAGGTAGTGCATTGTGTCTTGTTCCTTTTTATACTGAAATTAGTCTAATCTAACTTGTTTTTTAACTAAAAATCTGATAAACTATGTAGTAATTGAATAGAAATCTGCAAGACTAGTAACTCAAGGGAAGTATATCAGGGAGGAGAGCCGTGACTGCAAGCTCTCTATATGAAAGCTGGGTGAATTCACTTGCGCATGGATTTAGAAATGAAGGTCTGACTTGTCAGATGAAAAACGGATGGTACCGCGTGTCAACGCTCCGAGTGGAGTTTTTGGCATGTGGTTTTCTTTTTATCTACGAGCGACTGATGGAGGAATTATGTCAACTATTGAAGAACAATTAAAAGCGCTTCGTGAAGAAACGCTGGCTAGCTTGAAGCAGATTACTGCTGAAAATGAAAAAGAGATGCAAGATTTGCGTGTCTCTGTCCTTGGTAAAAAGGGTTCGCTCACTGAAATCCTCAAAGGGATGAAAGATGTCTCTGCTGAGATGCGTCCAATCATCGGGAAACACGTCAATGAAGCTCGTGATGTCTTGACAGCTGCTTTTGAAGAAACAGCTAAGCTCTTGGAAGAAAAGAAAGTTGCAGCTCAATTAACTAGCGAGAGTATCGATGTGACGCTTCCAGGTCGCCCAGTTGCGACTGGTCACCGTCATGTTTTGACACAAACCAGTGAAGAAATCGAAGATATTTTCATTGGGATGGGTTACCAAGTCGTGGATGGTTTTGAAGTGGAGCAAGACTACTATAACTTTGAGCGTATGAACCTTCCCAAAGACCACCCAGCCCGTGATATGCAGGATACTTTCTATATCACTGAAGAAATCTTGCTCCGTACCCACACGTCTCCAGTTCAGGCGCGTGCTATGGATGCCCATGATTTCTCAAAAGGTCCTTTGAAAGATGATCTCGCCAGGGCGTGTCTTCCGTCGTGATACGGACGATGCGACCCACAGTCACCAGTTCCACCAAATTGAAGGCTTGGTTGTTGGGAAAAATATCTCTATGGCTGATCTTCAAGGAACCCTTCAGTTGATTGTGCAAAAAATGTTCGGTGAAGAGCGTCAGATCCGTCTGCGTCCATCTTACTTCCCATTCACAGAGCCATCTGTTGAGGTGGATGTTTCTTGCTTCAAGTGTGGTGGAGAAGGCTGTAACGTATGTAAGAAAACTGGTTGGATCGAAATTATGGGTGCCGGTATGGTTCACCCACGTGTCCTTGAAATGAGTGGTATCGATGCGACTGTTTACTCTGGATTTGCCTTTGGTCTTGGACAAGAGCGTGTAGCCATGCTCCGTTACGGAATCAACGATATCCGTGGATTCTACCAAGGAGATGTCCGCTTCTCAGAACAGTTTAAATAAGGTTGAAACCTGAAACATAGTCCTATACAGTTCTAGTCATTTTCTCTAGATGAGAATGGCAAGGACTGACTCGAAGAAAAAGAAAGGAATTGAAAAGGTCACACTTGGTGGAACCTTACAATCAGAATTATGCTTGTATCTTATAAATGGTTAAAAGAATTGGTGGACATTGATGTGCCATCACAGGAGTTGGCTGAAAAAATGTCAACTACAGGGATCGAGGTAGAGGGTGTCGACTCACCTGCTGCTGGTCTCTCAAAAATTGTCGTCGGTGAGATCTTGTCCTGCGAAGATGTGCCAGAAACTCACCTTCATGTTTGTCAGGTTAACGTTGGCGAAGAAGAAGCCCGTCAGATCGTTTGTGGTGCCCCAAATGTGCGTGCTGGTATCAAGGTCATGGTGGCACTTCCAGGAGCTCGTATCGCTGACAATTACAAAATCAAAAAAGGGAAAATCCGTGGCTTAGAGTCACTTGGAATGATCTGTTCACTTGGTGAATTGGGCATTTCTGACTCAGTTGTACCTAAGGAATTTGCAGATGGTATTCAAATCTTGCCAGAAGATGCAGTTCCTGGAGATGAAGTCTTTTCTTATCTAGACTTGGATGATGAAATTATCGAACTTTCCATCACTCCTAATCGTGCAGACGCTCTTTCTATGCGTGGAGTAGCGCACGAAGTGGCATCCATCTATGACAAGGCAGTCAACTTTAAAGAATTTACTCTTTCAGAAACTGACCAAGCTGCAGCAGATGCCCTTTCTGTGGGCATTGAGACAGACAAGGCGCCTTACTATGCGGCTCGTATCTTGGATAATGTGACCATCGCACCAAGTCCACAATGGTTGCAAAACCTCCTCATGAACGAAGGTATCCGTCCTATCAATAACGTAGTGGACGTGACCAACTACATCCTGCTCTACTTTGGTCAACCAATGCATGCCTTTTGACTTGGATACCTTTGAAGGGACTGATATCCGTGTACGTGAAGCGCGTGCTGGTGAAAAATTGGTGACTTTAGATGGTGAAGAACGTGACTTGGACGTGAATGACCTAGTCATCACTGTCGCAGACAAGCCAGTAGCTCTTGCAGGTGTCATGGGTGGTCAAGCAACAGAAATCTCTGAAAAATCTAGTCGCGTTGTCCTTGAAGCTGCTGTCTTCAATGGCAAATCTATCCGTAAAACTAGCGGTCGCTTGAATCTTCGTTCTGAGTCATCTTCTCGCTTTGAAAAAGGCATCAATGTGGCAACAGTCAATGAAGCTCTTGATGCGGCGGCTAGCATGATTGCAGAACTTGCAGGTGCGACGGTGCGTAAGGGCATCGTTTCAGCAGGTGAACTTGATACTTCTGATGTGGAAGTTTCTTCTACTCTTGCAGACGTCAACCGTGTCCTTGGAACAGATCTTTCATACGCTGATGTTGAAGATGTCTTCCGTCGTCTTGGCTTTGGCCTTTCTGGCAATGCAGAATCATTTACAGTCAGCGTACCCCGTCGTCGTTGGGATATAACTATTGAAGCAGACCTTTTTGAAGAAATCGCTCGTATCTATGGATATGACCGCTTGCCAACCAGTCTTCCAAAAGACGATGGTACAGCTGGTGAATTGACTGCGACACAAAAACTTCGCCGTCAAGTTCGTACGATCGCTGAAGGGGCAGGATTGACAGAAATCATCACCTACGCTCTGACAACTCCTGAAAAAGCCGTTGAGTTCACAGCTCAACCAAGTAACCTTACAGAACTTATGTGGCCAATGACTGTGGACCGTTCTGTCCTCCGTCAAAATATGATCTCAGGTATCCTTGATACCGTTGCCTATAACGTGGCTCGTAAGAACAAAAACTTGGCTCTTTACGAAATTGGAAAAGTCTTTGAACAAACTGGCAATCCAAAAGAAGAACTTCCAAATGAGATCAATAGCTTTGCCTTTGCCTTGACAGGCTTGGTTGCTGAAAAAGATTTCCAAACAGCAGCAGTTCCAGTTGATTTCTTCTATGCTAAAGGGAATTCTCGAAGCCCTCTTTACTCGCTTGGGACTAGAAGTGACCTATACAGCTACAGCTGAAATTGCAAGTCTCCACCCAGGTCGTACAGCTGTGATTTCACTTGGTGACCAAGTTCTTGGTTTCCTTGGCCAAGTGCATCCAGTCACTGCTAAGGCCTACGATATTCCAGAAACTTATGTGGCAGAGCTCAACCTTTCAGCCATCGAAGCTGCCCTTCAACCAGCTGCTCCATTTGTGGAAATCACGAAATTCCCAGCAGTCAGCCGTGACGTTGCCCTTCTTCTCAAGGCAGAAGTGACTCACCAAGAAGTTGTGGACGCTATCCAAGCTGCCGGCGTGAAACGTTTGACAGATATCAAACTCTTTGACGTCTTCTCAGGTGAGAAATTGGGACTTGGTATGAAGTCAATGGCTTATAGCTTGACTTTCCAAAATCCAGAAGATAGCTTAACGGATGAAGAAGTCGCACGCTACATGGAAAAAATCCAAGCGTCTCTCGAAGAAAAAGTCAATGCAGAAGTACGTTAAAGTTATTAGAGTTTGAAATAAAAATTTAGACTTTAAACATAAAAACGAATAAAAACTAGTTTTTCTGGAGAGTCAGAATTTTGTTTTATTCGGTTTTTTGTTTTTAAATCTTAGGTCTTGTTAGTGTGAATGAAGTTGTTCTTATATACTTTCTTGATTTCGCTTTTATAACTGTTTTAAGACTACAGTAGATTGAAATAAACTGCGAACAAATCTATTGGGGAATTCAACCAAGTTTATAGCAATGTTTTTAGAAGTTTCAATGTGCTGTTTCAACTTCGGCATGAAATAAAAATCTAAGTGTATTTTTTTATATCTCTGTCTAATAAATTAAAATACTTGATTTATTAGTATAACAATGATAAAATTAATCTGAAAAACAGTGTCTAGGAGATAACTTTAGTTAATATATATATATCGATCAACATTGCTGTTTTCACTAGTTTAATAGATAATAAAGGAGTCTTTATAGATGGGAAAAAATCATTCTATGAGTCGAGTAGAACGCTCACGTCGTGAGAAGGTAACTCGTTACTCTGTCAGAAAAGTAAGTTTTGGTGCGGCCAGTGTGGCGGTCGCAGCATTTTTCATGTTTTTGGGAAATGGTGCAGTGTATGCAGCAGAACCAAATGTAACAGCAACAGATCCTGCCCTAGCAGCTACTCCAGCAAATAATCAGTTGGATGAAAATTCTGGTGCCAGTGACTCGACTGCTCCGAAAGCTCAAGCAGACACAACTACTCCAACACCTGCTGATGCTACTCCAGCGCCAGTAGTATCATCTACTACTTCAGCAATAGAAGAAAAATCAGCAGAAAAAAACACTGAGGCATCATCTGCAGAAGCAAATAGCGTAGAAAACAAACAACAAACAACAGTGAAAGCTGAAGAGCCATCTACGACATCAGTAGCAACAACAAAACCTGCAGAAGAAACTGCAACAACAGAAAGCAGCAAGCCAAAAGTACGTAAAAGACGTGCTGCAGCCCCTGCCTCACCAGCGACTGCAGCTGATGCCGATACAGATGCAAATCAAGTTTTTGAAGCTCCAGAAGATGGTGCAAGTGTAGACTATTTGGCGGCTAAATTAAAAGCTTTGCCTGAAACAGTAGAGAATGAGAAAAAACTTGCTAACATAGACCAAGTTGGTGCTACCAAAAGTATAAATCCAGGTGAAGTGAGTGAATTGGATGAATTTGGTGGTTGGAAGGCAGTCAATGGCGGAAAATTCGGTGTTGCAAGAAAGACAGATAACGGGGTATTTTCTATTGAGACTGTGAATACGGTTCGAACTCAAAATGGGAAAGATAAGACGTGGTTGAATGAATCTTCTTTTGAACGCTCAAAGAATTATGCACTATTCCTGGGGTTGGTGAGGACTAAAGCGACAGAACAAGAAGAAGTTGATGATCGTAGTAAGTATACGCAAGAAGGGGACTATAGTAATAAAGGGAAAGGGGTGACAAAATACAAGGGAATTGAAAAAACGTTTAAAAACTATTCACCCGAGACAGGTTCTGATGTTACTGTGTCTTTCTATACTGGTATTACAGGAGATATTGATGGTAATAAAGCTGGTTATAAGGTTGAGGTAATAGCAAAAACAGATGAGGGAAATGAAACTATAATTTATAATCAATCTTTTTATCCACAAAATGAAATTAGTGATGAAAATAAAATAGTTAAAAAACTTAATTTGGGAGGAGATGCCGTATTAGAAACTATTAGATCCCAAACTGAAGATAAGAAAAACGAATTGACTAAGAAATTGGGAGAGGATTCAAATAAGAGAAGATTAGGAACTTCTCATGGAACTTTTACTAGTAAAAATATTAGCTTAGCTTCTGGTGTAACAGAGTATACTGTGCGTATTAGTGCAGCGGATAATAAAAAATTGGGGATGGGATTTCAAGTTCCATGGAGGCAGTATGCTCTACCAGTTGTTGGAACAGGGTTTAGAGTTACTCAGGATACTAGGAAAGTAGCTAAGGACTTAGCTAAAAAAGTTTATGATGAATTAGCCAGACAAAAAGAAAAAGACACAAAATGGTCTACTCCTGAAACCAAGGCTGATTATGAAGAAAAATTGAACAAAATTAAGGAGAATTTGGATATTACATCTACTACTGCTAATTACAAAACAGTAGTGGAAGAGGCTCTAGAAAAACGGAAACAGCTGGACGAAGAGCAGCAAATAAAAAACAAAGCTAAGGAAGCAGTAGATGCAGCATTAGCAGAAAAAGCAAAAGCAATCGAAGCTAACGACAAACTTACAGATGCAGAAAAAACAGCAGCTAAAGAAGAAGCTAAGAAAGCAGCAGACGAAGCTAAGAAAGCAATCGAAGCAGCAACAGACCAAGCTGGAGTAGACGCAAAAGCAACTGAAGGAACAAAAGCAGTAGAAGCAGTAAACCCAGTAGGAAAAGAAAAAAAGCAAAAAGCAGCAGTAGATGCAGCATTAGCAGAAAAAGCAAAAGCAATCGAAGCTAACGACAAACTTACAGATGCAGAAAAAAACAGCAGCTAAAGAAGAAGCTAAGAAAGCAGCAGACGAAGCTAGAAAGCAATCGAAGCAGCAACAGACCAAGCTGGAGTAGACGCAAAAGCAGCTGAAGGAACAAAAAGCAGTAGAAGCAGTAAACCCAGTAGGGAAAAGAAAAAGCAAAAGCAGCAGTAGATGCAGCATTAGCAGAAAAAGCAAAAAGCAATCGAAGCTAACGACAAACTTACAGATGCAGAAAAAAACAGCAGCTAAAAGAAGAAGCTAAGAAAGCAGCAGACGAAGCTAAGAAAGCAATCGAAGCAGCAACAGACCAAGCTGGAGTAGACGCAAAAAGCAACTGAAGGAACAAAAGCAGTAGAGCAGTAAACCCAGTAGGAAAAGAAAAGCAAAAAGCAGCAGTAGATGCAGCATTAGCAGAAAAAGCAAAAGCAATCGAAGCTAACGACAAACTTACAGATGCAGAAAAACAGCAGCTAAAGAAGAAGCTAAGAAAGCAGCAGACGAAGCTAAGAAAGCAATCGAAGCAGCAACAGACCAAGCTGGAGTAGACGCAAAAGCAACTGAAGGAACAAAAGCAGTAGAAGCAGTAAACCCAGTAGGAAAAGAAAAAGCAAAAGCAGCAGTAGATGCAGCATTAGCAGAAAAAGCAAAAAGCAATCGAAGCTAACGACAAACTTACAGATGCAGAAAAAAACAGCAGCTAAAGAAGAAGCTAAGAAAGCAGCAGACGAAGCTAAGAAAGCAATCGAAGCAGCAACAGACCAAGCTGGAGTAGACGCAAAAGCAACTGAAGGAACAAAAGCAGTAGAAGCAGTAAACCCAGTAGGAAAAGAAAAAGCAAAAGCAGCAGTAGATGCAGCATTAGCAGAAAAAAAGCAAAAAGCAATCGAAGCTAACGACAAACTTACAGATGCAGAAAAAAACAGCAGCTAAAGAAGAAGCTAAGAAAGCAGCAGACGAAGCTAAGAAAGCAATCGAAGCAGCAACAGACCAAGCTGGAGTAGACGCAAAAAGCAACTGAAGGAACAAAAGCAGTAGAAGCAGTAAACCCAGTAGGAAAAAGAAAAAGCAAAAGCAGCAGTAGATGCAGCATTAGCAGAAAAAGCAAAAAGCAATCGAAGCTAACGACAAACTTACAGATGCAGAAAAACAGCAGCTAAAGAAGAAGCTAAGAAAGCAGCAGACGAAGCTAAGAAAGCAATCGAAGCAGCAACAGACCAAGCTGGAGTAGACGCAAAAGCAACTGAAGGAACAAAAAGCAGTAGAAGCAGTAAACCCAGTAGGAAAAGAAAAAGCAAAAAGCAGCAGTAGATGCAGCATTAGCAGAAAAAGCAAAAGCAATCGAAGCTAACGACAAACTTACAGATGCAGAAAAAAACAGCAGCTAAAGAAGAAGCTAAGAAAGCAGCAGACGAAGCTAAGAAAGCAATCGAAGCAGCAACAGACCAAGCTGGAGTAGACGCAAAAAGCAACTGAAGGAACAAAAGCAGTAGAAGCAGTAAACCCAGTAGGAAAAGAAAAAGCAAAAAGCAGCAGTAGATGCAGCATTAGCAGAAAAAAAGCAAAAAGCAATCGAAGCTAACGACAAACTTACAGATGCAGAAAAAAACAGCAGCTAAAGAAGAAGCTAAGAAAGCAGCAGACGAAGCTAAGAAAGCAATCGAAGCAGCAACAGACCAAGCTGGAGTAGACGCAAAAAGCAACTGAAGGAACAAAAAGCAGTAGAAGCAGTAAACCCAGTAGGAAAAGAAAAAGCAAAAAGCAGCAGTAGATGCAGCATTAGCAGAAAAAGCAAAAAGCAATCGAAGCTAACGACAAACTTACAGATGCAGAAAAACAGCAGCTAAAGAAGAAGCTAAGAAAGCAGCAGACGAAGCTAAGAAAGCAATCGAAGCAGCAACAGACCAAGCTGGAGTAGACGCAAAAAGCAACTGAAGGAACAAAAGCAGTAGAAGCAGTAAACCCAGTAGGAAAAGAAAAAGCAAAAGCAGCAGTAGATGCAGCATTAGCAGAAAAAGCAAAAAGCAATCGAAGCTAACGACAAACTTACAGATGCAGAAAAACAGCAGCTAAAGAAGAAGCTAAGAAAGCAGCAGACGAAGCTAAGAAAGCAATCGAAGCAGCAACAGACCAAGCTGGAGTAGACGCAAAAAGCAACTGAAGGAACAAAAAGCAGTAGAGCAGTAAACCCAGTAGGAAAAGAAAAAGCAAAAGCAGCAGTAGATGCAGCATTAGCAGAAAAAGCAAAAAGCAATCGAAGCTAACGACAAACTTACAGATGCAGAAAAACAGCAGCTAAAGAAGAAGCTAAGAAAGCAGCAGACGAAGCTAAGAAAGCAATCGAAGCAGCAACAGACCAAGCTGGAGTAGACGCAAAAGCAACTGAAGGAACAAAAAGCAGTAGAAGCAGTAAACCCAGTAGGAAAAGAAAAAGCAAAAAGCAGCAGTAGATGCAGCATTAGCAGAAAAAGCAAAAAAGCAATCGAAGCTAACGACAAACTTACAGATGCAGAAAAACAGCAGCTAAAGAAGAAGCTAAGAAAGCAGCAGACGAAGCTAAGAAAGCAATCGAAGCAGCAACAGACCAAGCTGGAGTAGACGCAAAAAGCAACTGAAGGAACAAAAAGCAGTAGAAGCAGTAAACCCAGTAGGAAAAGAAAAAGCAAAAAGCAGCAGTAGATGCAGCATTAGCAGAAAAAGCAAAAAGCAATCGAAGCTAACGACAAACTTACAGATGCAGAAAAACAGCAGCTAAAGAAGAAGCTAAGAAAGCAGCAGACGAAGCTAAGAAAGCAATCGAAGCAGCAACAGACCAAGCTGGAGTAGACGCAAAAGCAACTGAAGGAACAAAAAGCAGTAGAAGCAGTAAACCCAGTAGGAAAAGAAAAAGCAAAAGCAGCAGTAGATGCAGCATTAGCAGAAAAAGCAAAAGCAATCGAAGCTAACGACAAACTTACAGATGCAGAAAAAACAGCAGCTAAAGAAGAAGCTAAGAAAGCAGCAGACGAAGCTAAGAAAGCAATCGAAGCAGCAACAGACCAAGCTGGAGTAGACGCAAAAAGCAACTGAAGGAACAAAAAGCAGTAGAAGCAGTAAACCCAGTAGGGAAAAGAAAAGCAAAAAGCAGCAGTAGATGCAGCATTAGCAGAAAAAGCAAAAGCAATCGAAGCTAACGACAAACTTACAGATGCAGAAAAAAACAGCAGCTAAAGAAGAAGCTAAGAAAGCAGCAGACGAAGCTAAGAAAGCAATCGAAGCAGCAACAGACCAAGCTGGAGTAGACGCAAAAGCAACTGAAGGAACAAAAGCAGTAGAAGCAGTAAACCCAGTAGGAAAAGAAAAAGCAAAAGCAGCAGTAGATGCAGCATTAGCAGAAAAAGCAAAAGCAATCGAAGCTAACGACAAACTTACAGATGCAGAAAAACAGCAGCTAAAGAAGAAGCTAAGAAAGCAGCAGACGAAGCTAAGAAAGCAATCGAAGCAGCAACAGACCAAGCTGGAGTAGACGCAAAAAGCAACTGAAGGAACAAAAGCAGTAGAAGCAGTAAACCCAGTAGGAAAAGAAAAAGCAAAAAGCAGCAGTAGATGCAGCATTAGCAGAAAAAGCAAAAAGCAATCGAAGCTAACGACAAACTTACAGATGCAGAAAAAACAGCAGCTAAAGAAGAAGCTAAGAAAGCAGCAGACGAAGCTAAGAAAGCAATCGAAGCAGCAACAGACCAAGCTGGAGTAGACGCAAAAGCAACTGAAGGAACAAAAGCAGTAGAAGCAGTAAACCCAGTAGGAAAAGAGAAAAGCAAAAGCAGCAGTAGATGCAGCATTAGCAGAAAAAAAGCAAAAAGCAATCGAAGCTAACGACAAACTTACAGATGCAGAAAAACAGCAGCTAAAGAAGAAGCTAAGAAAGCAGCAGACGAAGCTAAGAAAGCAATCGAAGCAGCAACAGACCAAGCTGGAGTAGACGCAAAAGCAACTGAAGGAACAAAAGCAGTAGAAGCAGTAAACCCAGTAGGAAAAGAAAAAGCAAAAGCAGCAGTAGATGCAGCATTAGCAGAAAAAGCAAAAAGCAATCGAAGCTAACGACAAACTTACAGATGCAGAAAAAAACAGCAGCTAAAGAAGAAGCTAAGAAAGCAGCAGACGAAGCTAAGAAAGCAATCGAAGCAGCAACAGACCAAGCTGGAGTAGACGCAAAAGCAACTGAAGGAACAAAAGCAGTAGAAGCAGTAAACCCAGTAGGAAAAGAAAAAGCAAAAGCAGCAGTAGATGCAGCATTAGCAGAAAAAGCAAAAAGCAATCGAAGCTAACGACAAACTTACAGATGCAGAAAAACAGCAGCTAAAGAAGAAGCTAAGAAAGCAGCAGACGAAGCTAAGAAAGCAATCGAAGCAGCAACAGACCAAGCTGGAGTAGACGCAAAAAGCAACTGAAGGAACAAAAGCAGTAGCAGTAAACCCAGTAGGAAAAGAAAAAGCAAAAGCAGCAGTAGATGCAGCATTAGCAGAAAAAGCAAAAAGCAATCGAAGCTAACGACAAACTTACAGATGCAGAAAAAAACAGCAGCTAAAGAAGAAGCTAAGAAAGCAGCAGACGAAGCTAAGAAAGCAATCGAAGCAGCAACAGACCAAGCTGGAGTAGACGCAAAAAGCAACTGAAGGAACAAAAAGCAGTAGAAGCAGTAAACCCAGTAGGAAAAGAAAAGCAAAAGCAGCAGTAGATGCAGCATTAGCAGAAAAAGCAAAAGCAATCGAAGCTAACGACAAACTTACAGATGCAGAAAAAAACAGCAGCTAAAGAAGAAGCTAAGAAAGCAGCAGACGAAGCTAAGAAAGCAATCGAAGCAGCAACAGACCAAGCTGGAGTAGACGCAAAAAGCAACTGAAGGAACAAAAGCAGTAGAAGCAGTAAACCCAGTAGGGAAAAAGAAAAAGCAAAAGCAGCAGTAGATGCAGCATTAGCAGAAAAAGCAAAAAGCAATCGAAGCTAACGACAAACTTACAGATGCAGAAAAAAACAGCAGCTAAAGAAGAAGCTAAGAAAGCAGCAGACGAAGCTAAGAAAGCAATCGAAGCAGCAACAGACCAAGCTGGAGTAGACGCAAAAGCAACTGAAGGAACAAAAAGCAGTAGAAGCAGTAAACCCAGTAGGAAAAGAAAAAGCAAAAAGCAGCAGTAGATGCAGCATTAGCAGAAAAAGCAAAAAGCAATCGAAGCTAACGACAAACTTACAGATGCAGAAAAAAACAGCAGCTAAAGAAGAAGCTAAGAAAGCAGCAGACGAAGCTAAGAAAGCAATCGAAGCAGCAACAGACCAAGCTGGAGTAGACGCAAAAAGCAACTGAAGGAACAAAAGCAGTAGAAGCAGTAAACCCAGTAGGAAAAGAAAAAAAGCAAAAGCAGCAGTAGATGCAGCATTAGCAGAAAAAGCAAAAAGCAATCGAAGCTAACGACAAACTTACAGATGCAGAAAAACAGCAGCTAAAGAAGAAGCTAAGAAAGCAGCAGACGAAGCTAAGAAAGCAATCGAAGCAGCAACAGACCAAGCTGGAGTAGACGCAAAAGCAACTGAAGGAACAAAAAGCAGTAGAAGCAGTAAACCCAGTAGGAAAAAGAAAAAGCAAAAAGCAGCAGTAGATGCAGCATTAGCAGAAAAAGCAAAAGCAATCGAAGCTAACGACAAACTTACAGATGCAGAAAAAAACAGCAGCTAAAGAAGAAGCTAAGAAAGCAGCAGACGAAGCTAAGAAAGCAATCGAAGCAGCAACAGACCAAGCTGGAGTAGACGCAAAAGCAACTGAAGGAACAAAAGCAGTAGAAGCAGTAAACCCAGTAGGAAAAGAAAAAGCAAAAGCAGCAGTAGATGCAGCATTAGCAGAAAAAGCAAAAGCAATCGAAGCTAACGACAAACTTACAGATGCAGAAAAAACAGCAGCTAAAGAAGAAGCTAAGAAAGCAGCAGACGAAGCTAAGAAAGCAATCGATGCAGCAGCAGACCAAGCTGGAGTAGACGCTAAAGAGGCTGAAGGAAAAGCAGAAATCGCTAAAGTAGCACCAGCAACAGCGGTAGAAGTAGGAAAATCAGCAGCGAAAGCGGAAATCGAAAAAGCAGCAAAAGCCAAAGAAGCAGCCATCGACGCTAACGACAAACTTTCAGAAGCAGCAAAAGCAGCAGCAAAAGCACAAGTAGCAGCTGAAGCTAAGAAAGCAATCGAAGCAATAGAAAAAGCTACAACTGAAGCAGATGTAGAAGCAGCGAAAGAAGCAGGAAAAGCAGAAATCGCTAAAGTAGCACCAGCAACAACAGATTATAAGGCTAAAGCCAAAGCAGAAGTAGAAGCTGAATTAGCTAAGAAATTAGCTGAACTTGAGAATGCAACTGATTTAACAGAAGCAGCAAAAGCAGCGGCAAAAGCACAAGTAGTCAACAAAGCTAAGGAAGCAATTGAAGCGATTCAAAAAGCTGCCACAGAAGCAGATGTAGACCAAGCGATTCGTAACTTTGTTTACCGTATTTCAGCAGTTATTCGTGAGCAAGAAGAATATGATTTATCAAAACTGTTTGTAAATGGTTCTGTAATTGTTAAGCAAGGTGAATCTTTAACAGATAAAGATGTTTTATCAAAACTAAACTTACCAAGCGGTGTAGAAATTGTTAAGGTTGAAAAACCTACAACATCAGTATTAGGTAAAGTGATGGCTAAAGTAACAGTTAAATTAGCAGATGGAAGCGTAGAAGAAATTAACGTACCTGTTGAAGTTATTGTTTCACAAATCATGGAAATGAAGGAAATAACGGAGCTAATAACACTGAAGCGAAAGTTAATAAAGCCAAGTTAGAAGGTGCTATCCATCAATTAGATGAATTGCTCCTTAAAGAATCAGCTAAGCTTGATGCAGAAACTGCAAAAGAAGCGAATGTATTATCAGCAGATGCTAAGAAAGTATTTGCCAATGCAGACGCAACTCAAGCAGAAGTGGATGCAATGGTTAAACGTATTGAAGACTTCATGGCGAAAGTTGCTCCATCAACGGATCATGCAAATACAGCTAACGATCAATCTGCTCAAACACCAGCTGTAGTTCCAGCTAACAACCAATCTGCGCAAACAACAGTTGTAGCTCCAGCTACTACTCAAGCAGCAGCTAATGCTAGCCAAACAGTATCAGCACAAGCAAATGCGCGTAAAGCTGCTAAAGAATTACCAAATACAGGTACAGCAGATTCTACTGTAGCTATGGTAGCAGCTGCTGCAAGTGCCTTACTTGGTCTTGGTCTTGCAGGTCGTCGTCGTAAAGAAGACGAAGAAGCTTAATTGGTAGATTGTTTGATAAACATCAGATGATAAATCCGATTTTCAAAGCTTAAACAAGTACCTCTCATAAGAAAATCTCCTAGCAGGAAAGTCTGCTAGGAGATTTTTGATACAGGTAAATTGATCAGTGAATCTAAATCCTAAATTTCATGAGGTAATGAGAGGTTTAGGTTAACTTGATTTCAAAATTTTTAGGTCTAGGAATGACTATTCATATAGAGATAGGTAATTCTTCAAAGATGATAGTCATATAGAGGAAGATAGTTGTTAAGTAATGTTTTTAATTGATAATAGTTGCTATTTGATGATGTTTTATGTCAAAGTAAATAGATAAGATTTTTTTATTTTTGACAAATGGGAACATATGATGTAATGATTTTTTTAGGGAAAAGCTATTTGGAATAAAGGAGTTGCTCAAATAACAATTCAGGATCAAAAATAGACAGTTGAGGAGCGGAGGTGATAAATCGAGTTTGCTACTGTATAATGGATTTATCACTAAAAACACTCCATGCCATATTTTACATAGCAATAGTCTTATAAAAATGGACGGAAAGCATTGTAAAGGCTATCAAAAAGGAGTATAATGAGTGAAAGAAATTTCGGAGGTGAAAGATGCTAGAAGTAAGAAGTCTAGAGAAAAGTTTTGGATCCAAGCAAGTTTTGTTTGGTATTGACTTTCAAGCGCGACCAGGTCGTATTTTGGGACTAGTCGGGAAAAACGGTGCTGGGAAGACAACAATTTTCCATAGTATTTTGAAGTTTTTAGAATATCAAGGAGAAATCAGTCTGGATGGTCAGGATATTCGTCAGGAGACCTACGCTCGGATTGGCTATCTGCCTGAAGAACGCAGTCTCATGCCTAAATTGACAGTCCTTGAACAAGTTCGCTACTTGGCGACTCTAAAGGGCATGGATGCCAAGGAGGTCAAGGAAAAACTCCCTCAATGGATGAAGAGGTTGGAAGTGAAAGGGAAGTTGACAGATAAAAATCAAGAGTCTGTCAAAAGGAAATCAGCAGAAAGATTCAGCTCATTATCACTCTGATTCATGAGCCAGACTTGATTATCTTGGATGAGCCTTTTCAGTGGATTTGGACCCAGTCAATACAGAGTTGCTCAAAGCAAGTCATTTTTTTCAAAGAGAAAAGAACGCGGTGCAACCATTATCTTTTCTGACCATGTCATGACCAACGTCGAGGAGCTTTGTGACGATATTCTCATGATTCGAGATGGCCGTGTGGTCTTGCATGGACCAGTTCAGGATGTCCGCAATCAATACGGGAAAACGCGTCTCTTTGTTTCAAGTGAACGAAGCAAGGAAGAATTGGAAAATCTTCCTCATGTCAAGCAGGTGAGTTTGACCAAACAAGGTAGCTGGAAATTAATCTTGGAGGATGAGAGCGCTGGAAGGGAACTCTTCCCAATCTTGACTCAGGGGCAATACATCGCAACCTTTGACCAGCAAGCGCCAACAATCGATGAAATCTTTAAACTAGAATCAGGGGTGGAAGTATGAGAAATATGTGGGTTGTAATCAAGGAAACCTATCTTCGACATGTCAAATCGTGGAGTTTCTTCTTTATGGTGATTTCGCCGTTCTTGTTTATAGGTCTATCTGGGGGAATTGGCTATCTTCAAGGCTCTTCTATGGCTCAGAGTGGCAAGATAGCAGTAGTCAGCACTGTTCCAGCTGTGACAGAAGGTCTCAAATCTACCAATGGTCTCAATTTTGATTATCAGGATGAAGCAAGTGCTCAAGCTGCTATCAAGGATGAAAAATTAAAAGGCTATCTGACCATTGATCAAGAGGATAGTGTCTTGAAGGCAGTTTATCATGGCGAAACTTCCCTTGAGAGTGTTATTAAACTAGGAGTAACGAGCAAGTTAAATGAGCTTCAAGCTCAACTCAATCGTTCGGCAGCCAATTTGTCGCAAGAGCAGGAAAAACGCTTGGAACAAACAGTTAACTTTACGGAGAAAATTGATGAATCCAAGGAAAATAAAAAAATGATTCAAACAATCGCGGCTACAGCGGTTGGAGCATTTCTCTATATGATTTTAGTTACTTATGCTAGTGTCACTGCCCAGGAAGTAGCTAGTGAGAAAGGAACTAAAATCATGGAGGTGGTCTTCTCCAGCATTCGAGCCAGTCATTATTTCTATGCTCGTATGCTTGCCTTGTTGCTTGTGATTTTGACTCATATCGGCATCTATGTTGTGGGTGGTCTCGCTGCCATTCTTCTCTTTAAAGATTTGCCATTGCTAGCTCAGTTTGGTATTTTGGACCATTTGGGAGATGCTTTCTCTCTGAATACCTTGCTCTTTATTTTAGTCAGTCTCTTTATGTACGTTGTTTTAGCAGCCTTCCTAGGTTCTATGGTTTCTCGTCCTGAGGATGCAGGAAAAGCCTTGTCGCCTTTGATGATTTTGATTATAGGTGGTTTTTTTGGAGTGACAGCTCTAGGTGCAGCTGGTGACAATCTCATCTTGAAGATTGGTTCATATATTCCCTTTATTTCGACTTTCTTCATGCCATTTAGAGCTATTAATGGCTATGCAGGGGGAGTAGAAGCATGGATTTCACTTGCTATTACAGTGATTTTTGCAGTAACAGCAACAGGATTTATCGGACGCATGTATGCCAGCCTAGTCCTTCAAACAGATGATTTGGGTCCTTGGAAAACCTTTAAACGTGCCTTATCTTATAAATAGAAGAGCCTCGCAAAAGCGAGGTTTTCTAGATATAAAAAGAGTGGAATTTCAGCAAAAAAATATTTTTCATATCTATTGACTTTTAGGGAGTGAAATTTGGTATTATAGTAGGCGGTATTGTTTACCCCATTTGAAAGGCCCCGAACCTTTCCAAATACTTTTCGATGGGAAGGAACACCCATCACTGTAAACAAAAATCGAACTATATATAGGAGAAATCATGAACAAAACAACATTTATGGCTAAACCAGGCCAAGTTGAACGTAAATGGTACGTAGTTGACGCAACTGATGTACCACTTGGACGTCTTTCTGCAGTTGTTGCTAGCGTACTTCGCGGAAAAAAACAAACCAACATTTCACACCACACACTGATACAGGTGACTTTCGTGATTGTTATCAATGCTGAAAAAGTTAAATTGACTGGTAAAAAAAGCAACTGATAAAATCTACTACACTCACTCAAACCACCCAGGTGGATTGAAACAAATCTCTGCAGGTGAACTTCGTTCTAAAAAAATGCAGTGCGTTTGATCGAGAAAATCAGTTAAAGGTATGCTTCCACACAATACTCTTGGACGCGCTCAAGGTATGAAAGTTGAAAGTATTTGTTGGAGCTGAGCACACTCACGCTGCACAACAACCAGAAGTTCTTGATATTTCAGGACTTATCTAAGGAAAGGAACAATAAAGTATGTCACAAGCACAATATGCAGGTACTGGACGTCGTAAAAACGCTGTTGCACGCGTTCGCCTTGTTCCAGGAACTGGTAAAATCACTGTTAACAAAAAAGATGTTGAAGAGTACATCCCACACGCTGACCTTCGTCTTGTCATCAACCAACCATTCGCAGTTACTTCAACTGCAGGTTCATACGACGTTTTTCGTTAACGTTGTAGGTGGTGGATACGCTGGTCAATCAGGAGCTATCCGTCACGGTATCGCTCGTGCCCTTCTTCAAGTAGACCCAGACTTCCGCGATTCATTGAAACGCGCAGGACTTCTTACACGTGACTCACGTAAAGTTGAACGTAAGAAACCAGGTCTTAAGAAAGCTCGTAAAGCATCACAATTCTCAAAACGTTAATCAATACGATTATATCAACGTTTCAAAGCACTTTGCAAAAGTTTTGCAAAGTGCTTTTTTCGTATTTTCTGAAAAAGTTTCACCTCAAAGTTTACCTTATATTTTACCCTTATTGTTTTTAGAGACTTTGAGGCAAACTTTCACCGACTGCCATAGGAACTACATTAGAAGTATTGACATAAATCTTTAGTTGTACCTGTATCGCTATGAGTTAGAGCTTCAGAAATAGCTTCTAAGCTCATTCCTGCTTGTTTAGCAAGTGTCGCTCCTGTATGTCGCAGTTTATGAGGTGTAGCATGTTTTCAGCTCTTTGATGTCGCTTTTCTAATACTGTTTCATTTTGTTGTTTAGATAGTCAGCATGTAAAGGGCTTATTGATGTTTCCTTTTCGTGTCGATATATGTAAAAATAAATTGTTCTGGATTACTGATGATGCCAAATTTTGCCAGTTCATATTTTTGTTGTTCTTTCCAAGAGGTAAGGAGTTGAAGTAAGTCATTAGAAATAGAGAAAATAGTTTTCTTATTTCCCTTAGTAGATTTCACTTGTCCATATCTATCTAAAGCTTGAATTAGCTGAATCTGTGATTTTGAAAAATCGATATGTTTCCATTGAAGAGCATAGGTTTCAGATTTTCTATCGCCTAAGAAAAAAGTGAGATAAAATAGGACATAATCTTTCAGTGATAATTTATCGTTCTCCAAATCTTCTCTAAAAGCATCAAACCAATCTTGTAATTCTTCACTAGACAGATACAGGTCTTCCTCATTTTTGGATTCTTGGAGTTTTAGCTTTTTGGTAGCTTTAATTCGCTTAATTGTTTTGGATAATCGATTTGATTCTATATACTCTAATTCTTCAGCCCAATCGAAAATTGAGTTTACATAGCTTCGAATAACCTTGAAATTAGCATATTCTTCAGCTTTAGCGGTCATTAAGTTTAGTACGACTTGCTTATTCTGATTCAGAAAATTGATTGAATAATTACCGAACATTGGTAAGATGTGCTTTCTGAAACAGTTTGAGTATTATCAATAGTAACTTGTGTTGGAGGTTTAGTTGTTGAAGTTGTTTGACCAGCTTTGTATGAATCCCACCAAATATTATTAAAGAACTCAGAGAAAAGAATATCGCTAGTTTTAGAAAGTAGGATATCCTCACCATTTTCAAGTTGATGTATCTTAGATAAAATTTCTAGTTCAGCTTCTTTGGCCTCCTTTCTTGTTTTATAGCGTTTAACAAAGTGATTTCCTTTAATCCCCATTTTAGGTCGGATTTCTTTAGGTATATACACTTTGAGATTGTAAGTGTTACTACTTGTTTTTGTAACTGTCATGATGTTCTCCTTTTACGAGTCAGGATATATCATTAGAGATATTATAGCATAGCTTTTCTACAAAGCCATTTATCAATCTCATTTTTATTGAAACGGACAGTCTTACCAATTTTAATAACGGGTAGCCCCTTTTGTATCCAGCCATCTAATGTATTGTTAGATATCCCTAGATATTTGCAAGTTTGCCCCTTGTTAAGGTAAGGACTATCTAAACCTAAATCTTCTTTGAAATGAGAAATTTCATTTTGCAAGAGATTAGTAATCATCGACTGTATTTCTTGAACTTGTTCTGTTGGTAGAATAACTTGCATTTTTTCCTTACTCCTTACTTAACTTTATTTTTTTGTATTTTACTTTATTGTCAATTAAGTGTCCTTTTCGAAATACTTTGCTAATATAGTTGCTTTCATATAGGATATCTTCATTCTTAACAAGGTTATCTAAGGATTCACTTGTAAATAATTTTATTTCTTCAGGCTTTTGTAAATTTCGAGAAGAATAAAAAGCTTTCTTTCCTAGACTCTCTAATAATTCCTGTCCTATGCCTTTTTCCATATATTTTGCAACATAACGACCAGCATTAGAAGAATCATCTAAGTTATTTAGTTTGTTTATCCGAACTGCACCTAACCCCCAAATTGTCAGTAAATCTTTATGAGGGATAAAAGGAAATGAAAAAAGGAGAATGTGTGCATGCCACGCTCCCCTTTTTTGTCGTTCTAATACTGCAATATATTTAATAAGTCTTTTTTGGAATGGTATATGTGATAGTTTAAACGTTTAATAAATTTATCAAAAAGTAAATTAAACTCATATCTGTTTTTGTATATTTTTCTTTGGTTGTAAGGGTAAGGAAACTAGTTCTGTCATCAAAATTTGTATCTATTAGGCGTTGAAGTTTCCATTTAGAATTTTTTTACGAGTGTTAGAAATTCTTTTTTATTCGTTCATCTTGTTCAGCAGTTGTGAGTTCTTCAAAAGTTCTACGTTTCTTCTTTTCTTTTAGTGAAATGTATTCTTCATCAATTTGAGTAGTATCATTTGAAAAAAATTGGAGATTCGTATTCCCATATTTCAAGGTACGAAGAAGTTCGGATAATTTTGCGATTGTAACTCACAAAATCATCTCCTTTTCTCGTAATGTTTGCTTATATAATAAATAAACTAGGAGAAGCAAAGCTCCTCCACACTTCTATCATGTGTTTCTAAGCATCGCTCTGCTAAACACGCTTCCAGCTTGCCGACTTCCAGTCGGCAGTTTCGCTTAGTCACATGATGAGAAGTAGTAGTTAAATTTGAGGTTTAGGTAATTGTTTTAATGTTTGGTCTGTAGCCCAGTTGGTTGAAATGATTTCAAGACGTCCTTGATCATAAACTAGCAAATCTCCGTTACCAATAAATTGATATTTATTATCTTTGTCAATATATAATGAAAAAGTATCTATACCAATAATATTTTTTTAGAAATATCAATAGATTCTTTTTGGAGTATGTCCAACAATTTGTTTAGGAAACTCTTGGTTGGGAAGCAGTTCTAATTCTCTAAAATGTGCCCATAAAGGAGAACCCCCAAGAGCTTCCCCACCACGCATTGGTCCTATTGTATAAGCTAGAATATCTAATTCTTCTTCATGCTCTTTGGTATAGGGGGAAAAATGCCATTTTTGAGGATCAAATATTTGATTGAAACCAGCGTGACTGACTAAATAATCATCTAGTTGATAAGCCACTTGTAATTTTAAATCCTGCAACAATCCTTGAACTGCGAAAAACACTTCTAAATTTTGAATTGAGAAAGGAGCTTGATCTCCCAGTAAATAATAAGCATCATGATTACCTATAAGATTAATTACCTCTATTCCGTTTTGCTCTTTATCTATTTTCCAAGAGTATAAAAAAGTGAGATCTTTGGCATATAGTTGGATATTGTTAGTTTGTCCATGTAAGTCAACATAATCACCAAGAAAAATCACTCTTTTAATATTATGTGTTTGGATAATCTTGTCAACAATGGGTAAAAATTAGTTGAGATTTTTAAATGTAAGTCGCCAATCAATAATGTCTTCATATAGATTCCCTCTTTATTTTTTTGATATTAGTCTAAGAATAGAATTAAATTCTGCCAAAATTTTTTTAGTATGTTATTTTAATATTGATAGGATTTTGTAACTGTATCATAGCAGATAACAGGTATTGTTTTGCTATGATACACATCGCCGTCAATGAAGTAATGGTTTTTACCATCAAAGTAAATCTTACCCTGGTAAGTTTTATCTTTAGCTACTTCCCAAGAAGCAATATGACCAGAAACAATATCTTTAAAAAAAATCCACCAGTGGTAATAGGAAATTTATTTGTAAACATCTCTGAACTCGTTAGGTCTTTCCAAAGCTTGCCAGCTTCTTCATCAATACCAGCATGAACAAAAATTTGGGTATCAGTTTCATAATAGCGCTTATCCCTATATCGTTTTTTAAACCAGTTTATGAATGGGTTGAACTTGATATTATTTTTTTAATTTCATTTCTAACACTTGCTTTCAAAGTTGTTAACATTAGATTTTAAAAATATAGGTCAATTCCTCTGGAGAGAAGAAACTTTTTATTGTTTCTGAAAAATGAAGAAGAAGTAGGATTTTTCTAAAATCAACCAATCATAAAAACCATTCTTCGTGATTTCCTAAAAGAGTAATAATTTGATTAGGATAAACTTCCTCAAGTTCAATTATTTTAGAAATAACTTGAAAAGATTGAAGTCCATTGTCAATATAGTCTCCGATTAGAATAAGACGATTGTTTTTATCAGATAGGTCTACTTTACTGAGAGCACTTATGAACTCATCTAGGTGACCGTGTATATCAGATATTGCAAAAAGTTTAGCCATAAATAGTATCACCGAATTATTTAGAAATAGGGACTACATCGTTACAAGAAAACCATAAATTTCCGTTAAATTGTCCAACTGTTAAATTAGATAATTTAACGGGGCATGTCTTTTTATCCGATAATAATTGAGGAGTAGCAGTAGGAGATAACGTATTAACTTTTATCTGAATCATTTCCATAAAGAAATCAGAATCCTCATCTTGAATTGAAACATTAAGACGTAGTGCTACAGGTTTATTTGTTTCTCTGTCTAGAACTTCTGTATATCCTTTTACTGCCACGAATTTATTTCCCAATAATTCTGGTTTAAGAAAATCGTTAATTTTCATATAATACCTCGTTTCTTTTTTGTCATCGCTTAAGCGATGAGGAATAGATATTTTTTGCTGAAAAATCTATTGAATTTAAGCAAAAAAATATCTATTGAAATTATTTTGACTTTGTTACGTATAATTGTAGTTCTTTTATAAAATCGAATTGTGTTGTATCAAGATAAGGGCTTTCCCAATATTGAGCTTTTTCTTTCCCTGAGCCCTGCATATAAAGATATCCTGCTCCTTTTTCTTCAATAGATTTAAACTTATCAGGAGTAGTCGTGCCAAATACCATGCGGTATCCCTCTATTGAGTTTTCTCCTAAAGCTATTCTCAGCCCTAAATTATCTCTAAGATCAGTGTTTAGAGTTTCAGCTCTCATTTGTTGAGCAGATATAAGAATAAATACTCCTGCTTGTCGGCCTAGTAAGATAATTTGTTTGATACCGTCCATTACTTCGGCGATAACTTCTTTAGATTTTTTATCTGTTGCTGAAGCTTGAAATGCTCCCATTTCATCAAATATAAGCCATACTGGTTTAAAGCCGTGTTCGGCAAAATTTGAACCGTAATGAAAGTTATCACGCATGGCTTGATATCGTTCCTGCATTTGTTCAACTACCAAACGTACAATACGAGCAATATTATTGGGAGTTGTAGCTACATATTTATCGCTTAAATAATGAGATAAACTACCTAAATCACTGTTCTTAGGATCTGCAATATATAGTGTTGAATTTCTTTTAAGAAGTTCAATAATTAAAAAGATATAAATATAGATTTTTCCGCTACCTGTACCACCTGAAACTAAAAATATGAGGACATTTTTATAGGATTATAAGTTATATCATATCCTAAGTCTATATCAAGACTATCTATCTCTGTTTTATGATTATGGGGTGATAATATTAGTCTATCAGGTTTCTTGTAGTAAAAGTGATATTCCACAATATTAGGATGAGTAATTTTTTTCTTCTAGTTCAAGTTCTAGAACTCCAGCTAATACATCATCAAGTGTCTGAACCTTTTTACTAAATTCGTCACCTCTGATAAGCGCTTTAATGATAATACGACCGTTTTGATTATCTAATTCATATTTTAAAAATCGCACTTCTAATAATTTTTTTCGTAACCTGAATTATCCTTTTTCCGAAGTGTAGAGATGATTTGTATATAAAACAAATAGTAAGCTTTCTCTGATAATTAAATCAAAATCTAGTTCGTATCTAAAACCTTTTAATTTATTATTTATTTTATAGATTGCTAGAATACCAAAGACAATACATAAGATTTGAATAAAAGCAGGAGCTCTAATACTTACTATTAAACCTAATAAAGAAAAGATAGAAAAAGACAATTATTATCAGATGTAACCATTTTAAACGTGAACTTGTAATAAAATAATTTCTTTTTAAGTTAGCTTCTTTTTTTAGTTTAAACATAAACAACCTCTTTTTGTAGTAAAACGAATATACAACTATTTATATAGGGAACCTAAGCAGGTTTTGCTTAGGTTATTGTTGTGTCTTCCAATAGGAATATACAACAAGTTTAATGATGTAACTAAGCCTTGGTAATCTAGTAGCACCATCTTCTTTCATTAAATGATATCGAAATTCATCAAGACCATTTAGAACATTTTCATCTAAATAGAGTCTAGGGGTTACCGATGTTTCTAGACTGGGATTGACATTTTTGATATCTTTTTCCATTTCTTGACGTAGTTTTTGCCATTTGTCAATGGAGTAATGTTTTGTATTTCTATATGCTTCTTCAATTACGCTTCCAATAGAAGCTTTCAAAACAATATTGAAAGAGAGACCATTTAATTCATCGTAATGATTTGATATAAGTGTTTGTTCTAGGGTATTTAGAAAATTATCCTGACTTAGTTCTTTGATTTTACGTTCATTATTTTGAATAAGTTCATCTATCCACACTTTAGCTTCATATGCAAGACGAACAGTTTTTATATACTCTAACCACATATCCTCCTTTTTAAAAATTCATTAGAAAATCTTAACATTTTTTTAAAAAAATCAAACTTTTTAAATTGTTTATTATTTCGTTGTTCCTCATTTATTAAGTTGGGTTTAAATAGACTAATAAAAAAATTTATGTGAAAAAAACTTGAATCTCAATTTGAGTAAAAAAATATAGCCATGATAAAACGCACAATATTAAGCTTCATCTAAATATTATGTATTATTACAAATTTTCTCTTTTTATAGTCTATGCCATTAGTGAATGAAAGTTATACTTTTTAATTTTTTTAATGTTATAATTATCAAAGATTTTCTCAATTTCATCCCACCATTCATCTGGTGTTCGATTATAGTTTTTATGAGAATATTTATCAAGTATTGGTATTCCTTGCTTTTAAAAAGGTATTCTCCATATACATTTCAATTACATTTCTGTATTGTAAGTCATGATCTGTACTAATTGAACCACAATCTTCGCAGTTGTTATCTGTCTCAAATTTAAGTCCAGTTATAAAAAAATTAAAATGGCATTTTTACTCCATTTATTACCTAATTTATTTATAATATTTGCACCAATATATTTATTAGATGTTGGCGTTCCGTAATCATGGTCTGCGCCGACAACTACAACATGCCCAGTTTCGCAAAAACTGAACAAAGATGCATTCACCTTTTTCATCTTCATAGTCTTTTTTATATTAAAGTCAGCGTCTATAATCTTATAGTTAATGCTCTGTGTTTTGTAGCCGGGCAATTCATTTAAAGGTTTTAAGCAAGTTTCAACGTGTCTTCTAACTTCCGAATAGTAATCATTAAAACTTTTATCTATTGGATGATTTTTTTAAATGTATCAATCCCAATTTTTACTCGTTCTTCTCGATTTGGTTTCCAAGTTCCCATAAAATCCTCCTATCGAATAGATATAAAAAAATTATATTTTTTTATATCTATTTTTCTAGTATTTACAGAGTAAATATATGCTAAATAATTTGCAAAATCTCCCTGACGTTGTCGATCCTCTGTAATTTGATCATACCAATTAGTATTTTTTTCGTCATTTTCAGAGAAATATTTAATAACTTTTAATTGTTTTCTAAAAGCTTCATGAGTAGATCTCCTAGAAATATCATTTTGCTCTCTTTTGGGTAGTGGAATTGTTTCAGATCTGACTCGAAGTTCAGTATATTCCGCGGCTAATTCGATTAACATTATCCAGTTTTTCAAGAAAAATCAGGATCTTTTGTATTTAAAGAGCTAACTAGATTGTCATATATTTCTCCAGCTTCTTTAAAAAGTTAATGCGGTTTTTATCTTTCAGAAAGTCTGAATAAGTGTAAATTTTCATACGAATCTCCTTTTTAACTTTTTGTGTTAGAACTATTACCACTCTATTGTAATGCTATCTAAACAGAAAGTCAAGAACTTTTGTAAAAATTTTTGTAGATTAAGTTAAAAAAAGTATTGATGAAATAGCCAGGATTTTTGATTGTTATAGTTTGTTGATAAATGTAGTGTGATTAAAAAGCTTTTTAATTCCAAGTATTTATAGTTTTTTGACAATAATCAAAAAGTATTATATAATAACCTATCAGGAGGTGTTAAATGAATAGTTTACTAGAACAATATTTAGTTATTGATATCGATGGAGCTTTTTGTATACACAGATCAAGGGAAACAGTATTGCCAATCAGTACATTTTGGGGAGTCTCGTTTTTAAAGAAGCAGAAAGACAAAATAGTAAACCTGTAGTAGCAATAGAAATAATAGAAGAAGAGATTTTTAGCATTTTTAGAAAAAGTTGGAATTAGAACGACTAAAAAAACCTAGGATAGATCCCAAAAAGATTGACTATAGAGAAATACAAAAGAGTATAGCTTGAATAGTGAAAAAGATTTAGTATGGTTAAAAATTTGCTAATAATGGTCATCTTGGAGTTGTTGCTACAAGTAATGATGTTAACTTTCAAATTCCTAAGAATAAATCTGAGTATAATTCAAAAATTCGAGTATATAATGAGTATGAAAAGCAAGATAAAGATGAATGGGAGTATAATTCTGCTGGTATTATTCTTCATAACTTAGGACTAAAATGGGATGAGTCTTTTGTATTGCTTTTTTTCCGTTAGGCAATATTCCAAATGGATATAGACGTCATGATATTGAAAAAGGCAATAGGCAATTTCTTATATAAAAAGGTGTACCTATCCTAGATTTATATTCACATTTGTATTAATTTTTTTCAGAATAGGTCTATAGTAAAATAGCATACATTTATTTTTTTGCTAAGTATAATATAAAATATCATCCTTACTTTTTGAAGTAGGGATGATATTTCGTCTTATCGTTTTTGTACTCATTTTTCTAATTTAGGGTAAATAACTGATATAGCTGACTCGTTGTGGATTATTTTATAGAAAAACTTACCCTATTTAAATAAAATTATTTAAGATTAGTTGAGACTTTGTGAGATTTTTAGTAGTTAAAAAAATAGCTTAATTAAACGTATTTGAAAGAGCTTAGTTGTTAGGTTAGCCAAACCAGGTCTTAAGAAAGCTCGTAAAGCATCACAATTCTCAAAACGTTAATCAATACGATTATATCAACGTTTCAAAGCACTTTGCAAAGATTTTGCAAAGTGCTTTTTTGTCGATTTTTGAGCTAGAATAGCTTTTGTGATAACCTTCTGATAACCTCTTCAAAAATTTTAAAAATCATAATTTTATTTTGCTTTATTGAGATAATCTGCAAATTTGTCAATAGAGTTTTTCTCACCAGTTTTTGTGGTGTGAGTATAGACATCTAATGTCATCTGACTGCTTGCATGACCGAGACGTTTTGATGTATTAGAAGGATCGATTCCAATTTCAGACATAAGTGTTGCATGTATGTCTAAACCCATGTGGGCTAATTGGTTTTTAATTTATGCTTTTTAATAATTCGATTCAGTACGTTATTAATGTAATCAGCATGCAAAGGTTCAATTTTGTCATTACTTGATATGTAATAGAACATATATTCGTTACTAATATTCAGCTTTGTAAGAGGAAACTGAGATTGTTCTTTCAGATAGAAATTTCTCCATTGCTTAATAATATCGATTGTCTCATCATCAAGATAGATTGTACGAACTGAAGATTCATTCTTTGTGCTCTTTTCAATCGCTTTACCGTCAATTCTTCCTAGACTTTTATCTATGTTTAATAGATTGCTGTCAAAGTTAATATCAGCCCATTTTAAAGCGTATAACTCCCCTTTTCGTAGTCCACTAAATGCAAGCAGTCTAAATAAAGCAAAATGTTTAAATGGCTCAGTTTCTTTCACTATATCAAGGAAATGATGTAATTCCTCCAGAGACCAAAAATTATCTGATCTAGTTTTTTTGATTTTAGGCATGATAACATTCTTCATTGGATTTCGATCAATGTAGTTCATGTTGATTGCAAAATCAAAAATTTTTGAGGTATAGGATTTTATCTGTTTGATATTTTTGAAAGTCTGAGATTTTTGTGTAATAAAGTTTTGACAGTCTAAAGGACTGATTTGGTCAACAAATTTATCTCCAAATATTGGTAGAATATGTATTCGATAGATATTCTTAGTTTGGGAAGAAGTTGTTTCTTCAACGGTACCAACATAGGCCTTAAACCATTCTTGATAAAGTTCTTTATAAGTGACTTTGGGGTTAGGTTTGTCGGTACTTACTGTGGGGGCAACGACACCAGCTTCTAAACGAGCTTCGTACAATTTTGCCTCTTTTTTGGTTTTGAACCCTCTCTTTAAGTGCCTTTTTTTCTTTCCATAAGCATCTAAGCCAATGTAAAAGCTGACATAGTAAAGGATTCCTTTTTTTGTTTTGTATTTGTGTATAGACATTTTTTCTCCGTATCTAAGTTTTCGGAGCTTATGTAATCGAGAAATGAGTGTCTATCTATTTTTTCTATCTTCTTGGCGGATAGCGTATTCGTCTGTTTTAATCCAGCTCTGCCAAACTTTAGAATCTTTATTTTGGTGATTCATATAGTCTATAAACTCAGACATAAAACGTTTGTTTTTCTCTGCTAGGTATTCTGAGAATATATGACGAAATTCATCTGAAAAAGTATCATCAAGTGGCAGTGTTAATGATCTTTCACCAAATTCAATACTTTTCTTTAATTTCTCCATATCGCTTTTTTAAAAGGTGTTACAGAACCAATTTTAGATGTTTTGAAACTATCTGTAACAATTTTAAGATTTGATGGAGCGTGTGGGTTGCTATCAAGTCCCATAATGTAAGCGACGGAAACATTAAAGTATTTTGCTAATTTTTCAGCATTATCTTTTTTAGGTTTGCGGATTCCTTGATTGTATCCAGAAAGTGTAGGATAGGCTATATTTGTAGCTTCGCTAATTTCTGTCAATTTTTCCGCTATTTTTCTATCAGTTTAGTAATATGATTCGTCATAAGAACCTCCTTTTTATCATTATAACACATTTTATTCTTTTTGAATAAAAAAGCTTGATAAAAATTCAAAAAGGATATATAATTCAAAATGAATAATAAATTAAATGGTTTCGGAGCTTATTTAATTTAGAAATGAGGTGTTAAATTATGTCGGAAACTACTTTAGTTGTCCAGCTTCCTAAAGAATTAGAGAAGCAATTACGTGCTCACTATGATGAGATGATTTCAAATGCTGTAGCAAGAGTATTTGAAGATAAAGAACTTTATAAACCCATGGTTCGTATGTCAGGTTTGTCTAGGTGGTTAGATGTATCTACGACAACAATCCAAAAATGGACGAAAGAAGGAATGCCAACCATGGTGATTGATGGAGTGACTTTATACGATAAAAGAGCAGTAACACGATGGTTGAAGCAATATGAAAGATAGGTACTAGTATGAATGGTGTTCAGTGGATCAAGATAACAACAGATATATTTGATGACGAAAAATTCAGCTAATAGAATCAATGCCAGAAGGAGATACTCTTATTGTAATATGGTTTAAAATTCTGGTGCTTGCAGGAAAGCAAAATAATAGTGGCATATTAAGTCTAGGGAACAAGGTTTATTACACAGAGGAGATGCTTTCAACAGTGTTTAGACGAAAGGCTACATCTGTAAAATTAGCTCTCAGTATGTTTGAAGAATTTGGCATGATAGAAATCATAGATGGCGCTATTACCATTCCAAAATGGGAGAAACATCAGAATATAGATGGACTAGAAAAGATTAGGAAACAAACTAGGGAACGTGTTGCTCGTCATAGACAAAAACAAAAAGCACTAATTACAGGCGAGCCACAACTCGTTTTAGACTGTAACGTTACAGTAACGGATGAAAATGATAATGTAACTCAAGAGATTAAGAACAAGAGTAAGAATAAGAAAGAGATTGAGAATATACTGGATAATAGTTCTAGAAAGCCTGAAACTTATATTCCACCCAAATATTATTCTTTGTTAGAATCCATTTCTTATAAGTACAATGATAGATTTTTGTATCCTAACAATTACACTTTAACACATGCTCAGAAGATGAAGATAGGCGAGTATTTGGCTAGTGGGTATGTAACTAGTGATGAAGTCATTAGCATGATTGAACGGATTCCTGAGGATGCGACTTCTCCTTTAGCGTATTTATTTAAGTCTATGGAGAATTTAAAGCAGGAACGTATGCTGGAGTGCAAAGCTATTGCCCATGAAAATGCCCGAAAGAAGTATATGATAAATGAGTAGATATAGGACTGTTCTAAAGAAATGTTACATCACTGAGGAGCAAAATGAAATAGTGAATAACTTGATTGAAATGACAAACCATCTAAATTTTTCTTCTTATGCTAGAAAAATGTTGTTTAAACGTTCGCCTATTTATCTTCAATTTGATTTTGAATCTTATCATGACTTTATATTTCAAGTTAGAAGAATTATCAATAACTTACGTCAGTTAGAAAGAATAGCAGAACAAAGTGAAGATTTGGATAATGTAAGGATATTTCACTACTGCGTTGAGCTGATGATAGAATATGAAAAGAAGACAAGTAAACAAGTGAAAGAACTTGTAAAACGACTAAATAAGAAAACGAGGTGATAGGACCATGAGAATAAAAATCTGTGTTGAAACAGGTATTTTTGACAGAAAAAGAAAATAAAAATTAAATGATTGTATGAGGAAGGAAAAATATTCGTAATTTTTTTCTGAGTTTGCTAGACAAAAATTAATACGAACAGATTTGAACATCCAAAAAGTCTCTTTTGAAGGTTTAGTTCCTTTAACAGAAGAGTTGGAACAAGTCGGAAAGAATATCAATTCTATAGCCCTGTCTTGCAACTGTAGTTGGGAGAATAAGCTATGAAAACAAAATGGATATGTCTATTTTGATGCAAAAAAATAGTGGATGTGATGGAGGAAAAAGATGTTTATTTTCAAAAGTAATATGGATAAGGATTTTGATCAGATATGGAATACATATTGAAATTAAAGCGAGCAGAATTATTTCTTCATGGAATTAAACAACAAGACAAAACGAAGGCTCGTTTGTATCATGCGATGTTGGAATACTACGATGCTAACCATAAAAAAAGAAAGACATATGAGAATTTTTAAAATAAGGAAACGCTGTTAAAAATTTTGCAGCGTTTTTATATATCTTCTTAAAATATTTGTACACACAAATGACAGTCAAATTGATTTTTGGATTATTTTATAGAGAAGGAAAAATTTTCATAATATGACTTTTGCGAGCTCAGAGTCTGTATACATATTCTCCTAAAATCACCCCCAAAATTTGTATACACATAGTGTATGTACTTTTGAGGTGATTTGAATTTTGGGAGAATCCCTCAAACCCCTGATGGAATTATACGAGATAGGAAAAGAAAGTGGTATAATAAACATACGATAGTAACTGTAATATGTTCTGTTCAAATAAATGAATTATATCTAAATTTTAATTTTGAAAAGAAGGGAATAAAAATGACTTTTGATAATTTAGTACATCAGATTAATGGACTTGCTGAAACGCAACGTGATAGAGGCACATACTTTGAGTATTTAGCACGTGCCTATTTTTCAAAATGAACCAACATACCAGAATGAGTTTAAGAATGTATGGATGCTAGCAGATGTTCCAGAGGAATTTGGAATACCTAAAGTTGATCTCGGAGTAGACTTAGTTGCTGAAAAATTTACTGGTGAATTAGTAGCGATTCAGGCAAAATTCTATAATCATAGTATTCAAAAATCTAATATTGATTCTTTTTAGGGAGCTTGGAAAAGATTATTACGAATCAGGTATTATTGTTGCTTCAACCGATAAATGGGGCAAGAATGCTGAAAAAGCTTTAGCAGATCGTAGCGATGTTATTCGTATTGGGCTTTCAGATTTAAGAAATTCTCAGATTGATTGGTCAAAATTTTCTTTTGAATCACCAGAAGTAGTAGCTGTAAAAGCTAAAAAGAAGTTAAGATATTATCAAGAAAGTGCAATTCAGTCTGCATTGAATCATTTTACAGAAAATGATCGTGGACAACTTATAATGGCGCCTGGAACTGGTAAGACTTTTACGAGTTTAAAAATTGCTGAAGCAATGGCAAGAGATGTCTCTAAGGAACAATACACTATTCTTTATCTAGTACCTAGTATTCAACTACTTACGCAAACCTTGAGAGGGTGGAACAATGATACAGAAATGACAATGTCTTCTATGGCAGTTACTAGTGATAGAAATGCTAGTCGTGGCAGTGTCAAGCAAGATGAGTCCAATCTAACAATTAAAGCTAGTGATATTGGTTATCCAGCAACAACTTCGTCAAAAAAAGTTGTTGAAAACTACTTAGAATTAATGACAAGACCCCAAAAAGAACTGTTAGTGGTTTTTGGAACTTATCAGTCAATAGATGTTCTTGGTGAAGCACAAAAAGAGGGTTTTCCAGAGTTTGATTTAATTATCGCAGATGAGGCACACCGTACCACTGGTGCAAAAGCTTTTGGAGATGAAGCATCATCGTTTACGAAGGTACATAGTGATCTAAATGTTAAGGGGATAAAACGTCTTTATCAAACAGCAACACCAAAATTATATGGAATTGAGGCTAAGAAAAAAGCAGAAGAAAATTCAAGCGTTATTTCTAGTATGGATGATGAAAATCTATATGGTAGTGTATTCTATCGTTTAGGTTTTGGAGATGCTATTAGTCAAGATATCCTAACTGATTATAAATTAATGGTTTTGGCTGTTGACGAAACAGTGGTTCAGAAAGATATGCAAAAAGCTCTTGCTGATTCAGAGAATGGTCTGAATATTGATGATGTGGGGCGTATCATTGGTGTTTGGAATGGAATGATTAAACGAGAAAGTTTTGCAGATAAAGTTTCTGGCGAACCAATGCAAAGAGCGATAGCCTTTTCTCGGACTATTGAAGATAGTAAAAGGCTATCAACTCAGTTTGAAAATGTTGTTAATGAATACCTTAATAGTGATGAAGGCTACTCCGTAAATGTTCGTCACGTAGATGGCAGTATGAACGCCCTTGAAAAAAATGAAGCATTAGATTGGTTAGCTAGTGATGATATTCCTGAAGATTCAGCTCGTATTTTGTCAAATGTTCGCTTCCTAACAGAAGGAATTGATGTTCCTAATCTTGATGCTATTATCTTCCTGTCTCCTCGAAAATCACAGGTAGATATTGTTCAGGCTGTCGGACGAATCATCCGTAAATTTGAAGGAAAAGAATATGGCTACATTATTCTACCAATTGTAGTTCCAGCAGGTGAGACACCAGAAACAATTCTCGATAACAATAAAACATACGATGTTATTTGGCAGGTGTTAAACGCTCTGCGTTCAGTAGATGAACGTTTGAAGCTACAGTTAATAAACTAGAATTAAACAAACAAAAACCCAAAAATATCCAAGTTATTGGGGTTGGTGGTGCACCAGACGATCCTAATTTCAATGATAGTTATGTGAAAGAGCCAATAGTTGCTTATCAAACAGAACTTGAACTTGAATGGGAAGCTGTTGAAGGGGCAATTTATGGTAAAATTGTTCAAAAAGTGGGGGATAGACGTTACTTAGAAGACTGGTCGAAAGATGTAGCTGATATTGCTAGACGACACATTCAAGGAATTGAGTTCATCTTAGAACAAAATCCTGATAGTAAATCTGCTTTTGATAAATTCCTTCATAGCTTACAACATAATATCAATGAATCAATTGACCAAAGTCAAGCGATTGAGATGTTGGCGCAACACTTAATTACTTTACCAATTTTTGATGCACTTTTTGGAGAATACAGTTTTGTTAAGAATAATCCAGTCAGTTCTGCCATGGAACAAATTGTAGAAGAACTATCACAATTTGGTTTTGAAAAAGAGCAGAAAGAGTTGCAACCATTTTATGATTCGGTTCGTCTACGTGCAGAGGGAATTGACAACGCTCAGGCTAAGCAGAAAATCATTATTACTTTATACGATAAGTTCTTTTCTACCGGTTTCAAATCAACCACGGAAAGATTAGGTATTGTCTTTACTCCCGTAGAAGTAGTAGATTTTATTATAAAATCAGTTGATGTAGTCTTGAGAAAGCACTTTGGTAAGACTTTAGCGAGTGAAAATGTTCATATTTTGGATCCATTTACTGGAACTGGAACATTTATCACTAGAACATTGCATTACTTGAAATCATTGATGGATAGTGGTGAAATTACCTTTGATGATATTTTAAGAAAATACACACAAGAACTGCATGCTAATGAAATTGTTCTTCTAAGCTATTACATTGCTGCCATTAATATTGAAGCTGTGTTTGATGAAATAAATGGTGATGAGCCGTATACACCATTTGAAGGTATTGTTTTAACGGACACTTTTGAATCAACAGAAACAGAAGATACACTGGATGACTCTTTCTTTGGTACTAATGACAAACGCTTAAAACGCCAGCAAGAAAAACCAATTACAGCGATTATTGGGAACCCACCATATTCATTTGGACAAAAAGATGGAAATGATGATAATCAAAATATAAACTATCCCAAACTGGAACGGACAATTCTATCTTCTTATGTAAAAAGAAGTAAAGCAAGTATGGTAGGTGGTATGTATGACACCTATGTAAAAGCATTAAGATGGGCAACTAATCGATTAAAACAAGATGGTGTAGTTGCATTTGTTACCAACGGAAGTTTTATAGACTCTCAAAGTGCTGATGGCCTAAGAGCAAGTCTCTATAATGAATTTAATCATCTATTCATTTTTAATTTGAGAGGAAATGCGCTAGGACAAGGCGATGTTCGTAAAAAGGAAGGTGGAAATGTCTTTGGTAGTGGTACTAGAACTACAGTTGCAGTTTCCTTTACTTGTTAAAAGATAATTCCGATATCCATGAACTTCATTATTATGATATTGGTGATTATTTGACTCAAAAAGAGAAACTAGCTCTTATTACCGACTTTGAGGATATTTCACAATTGGATTGGCAAGAAATTATACCGGATGAGAATAATGACTGGATAAATAGACGTGATCCTCATTATCTAAAATACGTATCAATATCTGGTCAAAGTGATTCTCCATTTATTCTGAGTACAATTGGTGTAAATAGTGATAGAGATACTTTGGGTAATTGGTTTTTCCAAAGAAAAAAATTTTGGAAAATTCAAAAACTTATTGATAAATATAACGAGGAAGTAAAAATCAATGGGGAAATAATAACAAACCTACAAATTTTAACCCTATGGAAACTAATTGGTCAAGAAAATTACTACGATTATATTCGAATGGAGAGTTACTAGAATTTAATCCAGTAGAATTACCCAAGAATTGTATAGACCTTTCACTAAAAATGGTTAATGTATGATAGAAATATCGTTGAAAATCCTGGGAAATTTTATTCAAAATGGGGAGAATCGAATTTAGCTATTTATATTACAGGAGGAGGTACTCAAAAACCATTCTCTGTGTTAGTGAGTAATATAATTCTTGACAAGCAGACTCTAGGTAATGGTAAAGGATTAATGAGATACGATAATGAAGTAGATGAAACTTTACTCTTCCGTAACAATGATAATATGAATCAAGCGTTTGCTGATAAGCTGGGATTAAGCTTGGATGACACCTTTGCTTATGTCTATGGGGTGCTTAACTCTAAAGAATATCAAGAAAAGTATGCTAACGATTTGAAGAAAGACCTCGCAAGAATTCCGATTGTAAAAAATAAAGAAAGATATGTTGAAGTTGGTAAAGCCTTGATGGACCTACATCTTAACTATGAAGAGATTCCTGTTTATAATGAAGTAGACGTAACACCTCTTGTTAATCCGAGCTACAAAGTAACCAAGATGAGATTCGATAAGAAACGTGATGAAAATGGTAAATCGGTGAATGATTTATCGGCAATCATATTTAACAGTGACATCACCATTAGTAATATTCCTGAAAAGGCATATGAGTATGTTGTGAATGGACGATCAGCTATTGAATGGATAATAGATCAGTATCAAGTTAAAACTGATAGAAAATCTGGAATTACAGATGATCCAAATGATTATAGTGATGATGAAAAGTATATCTTCAATTTGCTGTTGAGAATTATCAATGTATCTGTACAAACGGTTGACTTAATTAATAGCTTACCTAAATTTGAAGTGGAGGACTAAGAACATGGATTTCTTTTACGACAAAGAAAAAGATTATGAAAAAAATTGAATTGCATTATCTATCTAATACAATTTCCTATGGTGTAGAGAAAAATAAAGATGGAAATTCTTTTTTCTATGATTCTAACGGAAAACTGGAACATCCTGACTCTCAAGAGGAACAGCAAAAAGTCTTTACAAAAATTGACTTTCAACGTATGATTAGTGGAAAAATTCACAGAATAGTTTACGGTGAAAAATATTCAAACATTGTTTTTTTCTAGCAGGTGCAGGAGCATCTGTGGTAGGAGGAAATTCAAACTATGGTAAGACAGTAAAAATGATTGCTGACGACATATTTGTAAAATTAGATAAGTCGGATAACTTGTATAGCCTTGAAGAATTAGCTGAGATGTGTAGGTACAAAGATGGTAATATATTAGACAAAGAAAAATTTGGAGAATCCGATAAACCTAGATTGGATGATGGATTTAATCTCGAAGATTTCTTATCAACACTATTCCATTATCGGCCATATGCGCCTGATACAGATAAAAGACAAATTTAATAATAGTATCAAAAAGATTTTTACAACTAATTAAAGAAAATACAAATTATTCATATGACAGTAAGGAACTGAAGCATGGTAATTTATTAAACTTTTTGTCAAGCTTATCAGGAAAGGATGGAAATAAATTTTCGGTTATTACGACAAATTATGATGTTTTAATCGAAGAAGCTGCGGCAGAAAATAATTTTGTTGTTTTTGATGGTTTTAATTTCACTCCAATACCGAAGTTTGATAGCAGTATGTTTGAATGGAATCTTATAAAGGAAGTTCAGAATATCAACACCAGAGAGGTTGAATATAAGGATAAGACATTCAATCTTTTAAAAATACATGGTTCACTTACATGGGAAAAACAAGCTGATGGAACTATTTTGAGAAAAAATAAAGATAGCATAATAGATACAGACAAAATGGTAATGGTCTTTCCAAGTTCTGATAAATATGCTCAAAGTTACCAAGAACCATATTTTGAACTCTTTACAAAATTCCAAGATCTTATAAAGCGTCCAAACACTTTGTTGATTTCATCTGGATTCAGTTTCGCGGATGCTCACATTTCCAAAAATGGTTATTCAGGCTTTGAAAAATAATACTAGTTTAAAACTTTTTGGTTACTGATTTTTAATATTGATCCAAATAGAGAGTACAATAAGGGTGATGGAAAATTTAAGTTAATTGATAAATCTGACTCGAAATACAATCAAAATTGGGCAGAACTTATAGATTTAATGGATAAAGGATATCAAATTACATTTCTAAAGGCTACCCTGAACAGTGATTTAGTTGATCTCTTGAGAGGAAAGTACTTAAATGACGAAGATTGACATTTTTTTATAAAGCAGCTGATAAAAGTAATTACTATCTTGGAATGATTTCTCAGGTAAATCGTTCATACTCAACAATTCAAATTGAGAACTTATCTTTATTCTCATATAGGAAGTTAAAGAAAGATATACTTTCGCCCTAATACGATTAATTACTATGTTTTGATTGATTCAAATAATGGGTTATTCTTTGGAGAAATATTTCAGTCTAAGCTTCCAAATTCAGATAGTGTTCACGAAATGTTAACTAGTGGGTTACAAGAGAAAATATTTCCTGAAATCAGTATAGATATTCTTGGGTATATACCACTAGGTGAAAAAGTATTTTTAAACTGAATGGAACAAACACGGTTGGTATCACTGATAAGGTATATATGGCTAATGAAAAAGTTGTAGATCTTTTTATAAAATCAATAGAAGTTAATCCAGATAGCGAAAATCAACTATCAACATTTGCTAATTTAGCGTTCAGCTCACAGAATTACCCCATAAAATTGCAACCTAAAACTTTGTTTAATAGACATTTAATGACTATTGGAACTACTAATAGTGGCAAATCTACATCAGCTTTGAGCATTTTGGATAAACTAATCAATGATGGTATAAGAACTTTAATAATAGATCCAACAGGGGAGTATTCAGACTCATTTACAGACGATGAAGCAGATAAATACATACTTGGACAAACTGCTTTCTTACCTTTATCACAAATGTCAATTAATCAATGGTCAATTCTATTTGAGACAAATGATGGAACACAACCAGCAGTATTGGCCGAAGCTATACGTTCTTTACGATACCAATATAAGAAGGATAATGATGGAATATATCATAAAATAGGAAGATCTGTTAGTGATGTAGAAGTAGATCTTTCTAGTCTTACGGATGAAGATAAGAATTTTAATATTAATCTTTTATCTGCACAAATAGCTGTTGAAACAACTAAACAAAAATAAAAAGGGAGAATTTGAGTCGGATTTATTCAACTTCAATGTGAATCAGTACCTCATTCAAAAGGTCAATTATAAGTTGAATAACACATCGCTTGTAAATTTTTTTCACTTCTGATGGTCAAAGTCTTATTGATATTATCGATTCATTTTTCAGCAGGAGAAACAAAAAAATCATTATATATAGATGTTTTCTCAAATTGGAACAACTGATGGCATTAGTGGGATGATTATTGATCTCGTTTCAAATCATTTAGTAAATTTAAGTTCGACATCAATAAAAACCATTTGTTATGTTTATTGATGAAGTTCATAGATATACAAAAAGGTATTAATAATGACGGATTTACATTTTTATACAGGATTAAATAGTATTGCTCGTGAGGGTAGAAAGAAAGGTATATTTCTGTTTTTGACAACTCAGAATCCAAATGATGTTGATAAAATATTGTTGGGGCAAGTTGGCACTTTATTAGTTCATAGGCTAACTTCACCAGATGAAATAAAAGCTATTCAAAAATCATCTGATGGAGAATCAAATCAATCAAATTAAAAAAATTAAATACTGGTGAAGCAGTCCTGACTAGTATTAATTTGCTTAAAAATTTATATATACAAGTTGAAAAAGTGTAATCGCCCTCATCATAATGAAACACCTAGCCTATTATCTTAAGAAAAACAGATTCAGTAAGTAATACAAAATAATCATTATTATTTAACCAAAAATTAGGAGAAAATAAATGAAATATGATTTTAATTACTGGCAATTTTCGCCGGAAAATCAATATTTAGATAGGAAATCAGCTAGGAAAAACCATCAGAATTGTTAAAACATCTGATTGCCTTTGCTAATGCTGATGGAGGTCAGTTGATTATCGGGATTGAAGATGAAAAGCAGGACAATATTATCACTGGTTTTAAGGATGGGAAAGCCTATCCGATTGATGATTTCAAAAAGATAGACCGAGAGATGCGGGATACACCGTTGGATTTATCTTTTGAGGAAATACCTGTGATCAATCATAAGGGAGAAGACGACCTGATTTTGGTTATCTCCGTTGAATTATCATCGAACCGAGTGATTTCCGCTCCAAATGATGAAGTTTATCTACGACAGGGAGACGAATCAGTTAAGTTGAGTTATGAGCAACGTATACAACTTAGTTATGATAAGGGACAGCGTTTCTTTGAAGATGAAATCATTGAAGATGCCACATTAGATGATATTGATGAACTATTGGTTCAGGATTTTAAGGACCATTTTGATATTTCAGAACGTTCAACTGAGGAGATATTAAAGGCAAGACGGTTTCTTATCAATGGTAAATTAACAAAGGCAGCTATTCTTATCTTTGGTAAGTATCCTTCAGCATTTTTCCCTCAAGCACGTGTTCGTTTTCAACGATTTGATGGGGTAGATGTAGGTACAGGAAGTGAATTTAATGTTATTAAGGAAGTAACATTTGATGATGCATTGCCTAAATTAATTGTTAAAGTTAGAGATTTTATTCGAACCCAGCTACGAGAGTTTCAGTATCTAGATAGTGATGGTAGATTTCAGATACTTCCAGAATATCCTGAATTTGCTTGGTTTGAAGGAATTGTAAATGCAGTAACCCACAGGAATTATTCAGTATACGGAGATCATATCAGGGTATTGATGTTTGATAATCGTCTAGAGATTCATAGCCCAGGAAAACTACCGAATATTGTAACTGTTGAGAATATAAGACATGAACGTTTTTCTAGAAATCCGCGTATAGCTCGTACCTTAACTGAATTTGGATGGGTCCGAGAAATGAATGAGGGAGTAAAACGAATCTATTCTGAAATGGAATCTGCTTTTCTCCATGAACCGTGTTACTCTGAACCAGGTAACAAAGTAGTTTTAACATTAGAAAACAGTATTACAAGTAGAACATTGAGAACACGTGATTCTTTGGAAAGTAAACTTAGAGATTATAGTGATTTAAGTGTTGATGAAAAACTATTGATACAGTATATGTACAATACAGCAGAACCTATGACAACTAAAAAAGTAGCAGAATTCTTAGGTAGGAGTGTTTCTTACTCGTCGAAATTATTGAAAACGTTGAGAGCAAAAGGTATTTTAACATGGTATGGGACAAGTACGAAAGATCGCAGTCAATACTATAAATTAGAAATGAAATAAAAACGAAGAAAAAAACGAAGAAAAACGAAGAAAACATAGTTACTAATTAGTGAATTTATAAAGTAATCTTACTTTTTAAATTCATGAAGTTCATTCGCTTTATAATTTTGCAATTCAATTGTTTGTATGGGAATGTGATTTTTTTATTATACATCATTTCACAACAAGTAACGAAACGAAGAAAAACGAAGAAAAACGAAGAAAAAAATAAATCGTTGTTTCTCAACTACATAAGCTCCGAAAAACTAAAAAAAGTGATAACCCTTTGATAACCTCTTGATTTTTTAAAAAGGGTTATATATGTAAAAGATTGAAGATTTATCTCTTGAAATTACTTGATTTTAGTGATAATTTACCATAAATATCATGATGTAGAAAAAACCAGGTCTTAAGAAAGCTCGTAAAGCATCACAATTCTCAAAACGTTAATCAATACGATTATATCAACGTTTCAAAGCACTCAAGAGTTTACCTCATGGGTGCTTTTTTCGTGTTTTTTTAAAAAGTTTACCTCAAAGTTCACCTTATTTTTACCTTATTGTTTTAGAGACTTTAAAGCAAATTCACCAACGGCCATAGGAACTACATTAGAAGTATTGACATAAATCCGAGTTGTACCTGTATCGCTATGTGTTAGTGTTTTATAGATTCCATAGTTTAATCCAGTTTTAGCCATTTTATTTTCTCCTTTATTTTATTATTTCTTGAGTATTAGTTTCTCAGCAAAAACGTTGAGAGCAGGTACGACAGAATTTACATTCAGCGAAATATCTGATAGGAAAATGGGGTTGACTGCTTCAACAAGAGTATCTTCTGGAAAGACAGTGGTAGAAGCAGGTGTAATAACGTGGAAGGCACCATGGGTTTCACTATTTAGAATATGTCGTTGGTACTTTCCTTCTTTACCAAAGACATAACGAGGAGTGTTTCCTAATTTTTTGTAGTAAGCTAGGCCGATAAATTCTGGTTTCATTTTTAAAGTTTCTGGGATCATAAGTTGTTTCCTTTCTGATTGTAAAATAAAAAGAGTTAAGCTGGTAGCTTCACTCTTGAGTAGTAGTGAGTAGAAAGTTTACGTTTAAACATTCTAGTAGAGAATTCCACTTCAGCATGAGAAAATCCTGTGATGAGTGATTTCTTTGCTAAAGAATCTAAATCATTCAAAGCTTGAGTATATAGCTTTGCGATTAGCTTATCAGATGAACTGAAGATTCTATAAGTAAATGTGTAATTATCGTAAAGTCTTTGACATTGTAGTGCGAAAAAAAGTTTGTCATAGTATCCTCCTTTATTATAAAAATGAAAAAGCTACTAAGTAAAAAGAAGACTTAGTAGCTTGAGAGTGAGTCTACCTGATAAGGATAGACAGCAGTAAAGAAAAGTTATTTGGTTGAAGGCTTCCTCCTTCACGGTGGCAACGTTTAGCAAGCTGCTTTGCATGAATTACCATCGCTCTCCCAGCCAAGCTCAATAGGTAGTCACAATCTTGCCCTTAAGATTCTCTTACGCCCTTTGGCGAAGCCAGTTCACTTTACTATCCGGAAAAGTGCGAAAGTCCGAAATTCGTGGAAGCCCGCAAAAATGTTTTATATCTACACTTCAACCATTTAGGGACTTGACTTTTCTTTCCAAAACAATTACAATAAAGGTACGAAGTTTAGTGTAGTTTTGGCAATCAGTCCTCTGGTTGTCATACGCACTTTTTATTAAATTTTCAAAGATCATGATGCTGGAAGTTAAGCGTTATTATTTTTACAAAATATATAACTATCAGCTATATTATATAACCAATGGTTATATCTATCAAGAGATATTTGAAAAATTTCTTTAAAAATTTTAAGAGGAATAGAATGGAATTTTCGGAACGCTTAAAAAAACTCTAAGAAAACAAGCACAATTAACCCAAGTTGATGTTGCTGAAAAAAACTAGGAATTTCACAACCTGCTTACGCTTCATGGGAACGTGGGATTAAAAAAACCAACGCAAGAAAAATCTAGTTAAAATCGCACAGATTTTTGAACGTGTCAGTAGATTACTTAGTTGGTAATTCAGATTATACAGAGGATAAATTAGATAATATTGAGTTACTTTTTTCGTATGAACTCAAAAAGGATTGACCGATGAGGAAAAAGAAATCTTTAAAAAAAGAATTGATTGAGTTTATGAAAGAGCGAAAGAAATTATTCAATGGAAAAAGAATAGTATATAAATAGAATTGCGGCCTTCAGTTTTGAATCGTTTAATCACTTTATTATATTAGTAGGAAAAAAAGTATGGGATTAAAAAAACAAAATTATTTACATCACAACATTCATTTGAAAAAGTTTATCGATGGAGTTCTTTTGAATGAAATGAATGAAAGGTTAGATAGAAACATTGTCAGAGATAATATAGTTTTTGGACAAATATAGCAAAAATTCTTTTTTTGATGCATATATGGAAGATGGATGTTATATTCAAAATATTGAAATTAATGGTCCAGTTCTTGTTTCTTATAAAATTGTTTCATCGTTGTCAGTTTTTAAGAAAGACGATCGCGCAATATAAACAAAAAAATTTCAATTCATGAAAATCTATTATTCATAATTTATGGTATATCAGAGGAAGATATTCGAGATAATATTGAACGAATAGACAATGTATATTTTTGCAGATGAGACAATAGAAGGATGGATAAATAAATATCCAATTGATTATATTAAGTCACAAACTTTAGATAGACTCTATAATAATGTACAAGTCAATCAGATTGACATAGACGACTTTTATAAATTATAACACGTATGTTATTACAAAATTAAAAAAATGATATTCGTACGGGTGATTTCGCAATTGTTTTTAGGTGCGGGAGTCTCTTCTGATTATGGTGCGGTTTCATGGGATAAACTTATACTCTCATTTGAGAAAGACATAAATAAATTAATTCCATTGAATTTTGACAGACAAATAAAAAAAGAAAAATAGGATCTACTGACTTAATTCATGCACAATTATATAAGGATCTGCTACCGAGTGATAAATTTTATAAGAGAATCTATGCGAGCTTATACGATAAATTTTTACCGAAACTATTAAAGAAGGACACCACACTTTATGAATTAGGAAGATTATTGGAACGATACTCAAAAAAAGAGAAATATTAAAGTATTAACTTATAATTACGATGATTTTTACGAGCAGTATTTGGATAAATTTTTAAGAATATTAAATATAAAGTTTTTTTATACACCGGAGGAATCCCTACAAGATTCCATTCCAATTTATCATATCCATGGATACTTACCTTATAGTAAACCTATAAATCAAAAGCTACAAAGATTCAATTAAGCTAACAGAGGATGATTATAATTTTTTTATAATAGTCCATATTCATGGCAAATTGAAACACAATTAGAAACGTTTAGAAAAAAATAATTGTCTTTTTGTTGGTTGTAGCTAACTGATCCTAATATTAGAAGATTATTAAAGCTTGCTTTAGAATCCAAAAAGAGGCATTATACAATAATGAGAATTGGAAAGATGAGTCCATTCGAACTTGTGATAATTTCACATCATTTTTTTCTAAAATGGGAGTAAATATTATTTGGACTAAAGATTTTAAAGATTTTCCAGAACTATTGAAAAAAATTTAGAATAAAAAGTGGATAAGTTTCCACTTTTTTTATCTCTACAAACTCAACCAAAAAGGCTGAGTTTTGAGATATAGACTAGAGAGAGGAGTTTTTCTTATGAATGAACATTATATGAAAGTAAGCAGAATCGCTAAACAATTATTATATAAATATCTAAAAAGAAATAATATTTCTATATTAAACTGCTATTTTAGTTCTTTTTTTCAGTACTACATAGAAATAAACAAAATTAGAGTATTCTCTCATCACTTTTTCTAATCACAAGATAGAAGGTTTAACAATAATTGATGATTATGGAATAAGTTTTTCATATGAAAGAGATAATTCAAAAAGAAAAACAAAAATTTCACCTTATGTCATAATTGATTACAAAAGAAAATTTAAAAGTAAGATAAAAATTTCCTAAAAAGTAGTGTACTTATATTTATTTTTTTAAAATCTTAATAACTTAAGATTCAATAAAATACTATTCTAAAGCCATTTTATAAGTATATAAAAACTAGCTTTCACAAACCATCCTTGAAAAAAGCTCGTAAAGCTAGCCAATTTTCAAAACGTTAATCAGTACGATTATATCAATGTTTCAAAGCACTCAAGAGTCATCTCTTGGGTGTGTGTTTTTGCTTAAAAATTTAAATACTATGGAAACAGCAGGATATCAGTGCTTCTCAGAGTTTTCATTATGTAGTCTTCAATATCTAAATTTCAGATGTCAACATCGCTAATAAAGTTTATCTGTTTTTTTTTGGTGCACCAAAAATGGTGCGTTTCTATTTTTTTTGCTATAATAGAAATAAATAAAAGGAGGGCTCTTATGATTGGAGAAAATATAAAAACATTACGTAAAACACATGACCTCACCCAACCTGAATTCGCAAAGATTATTGGTATCTCTCGAAATAGCCTCAGCCGTTATGAGAATGGGACAAGTTCAGTTTCGACAGAATTAGTAGATCGTATCTGCAAAAATTTAATGTTTCCTATCTCGATATCGTAGGGGAGGAAAAAATGCTCACACCAGTAGAAGATTATCACTTAACATTAAAAATAGAATTGATAAAGGAACGAGGAGCGAATATCTTAGCGCAACTTTATCGTTTTCAAGATGAACAAGGAATTGAATTTGATGATAGTTCTAATCCTTGGGTTCTAATGAGCGATGATCTTTCTGATTTGATTAACACGAAGATTTATCTTGTTGCTACTTTTGAGGAAGTAGAGCGATATAATGGCTATTTGGATGGCATTGAACGTGTGCTAGAACAAGCTAGTCATCTGGTGGTGGTTTAATGAAATTAGATAAATTTAGCCAGGATAACTTTATTAAAGTCTCTAATCGACTCGTTCGTTCTTTAACTCGTGGAAAAACAACTTCATCTCAGCCCAAGGCTATTTTGCTTGGTGGACAGAGTGGTGCTGGTAAAACAACGATTCATCGAATTAAACAAAGGGAATTTCAAGGAAATATTATTATCATTGATGGAGATAGTTATCGCTCTTTTCATCCGAACTACCTTGGTCTACAGGAAAAGTATGGTAAAGATAATGTGGATTATACCAAAGTATTCGCGGGACAAATGGTTGAATATCTTGTAGATGAGTTGAGTAAGCAAGGTTATCATTTATTAATCGAGGGTACCTTGAGAACAACCGAAGTTCCTCGAAAAACAGCACAATTATTGACAACTAGAGGCTATCAAGTATCACTAGCGCTGATTGCGACTAAGCCAGAATTGTCCTATCTCAGTACTTTGATACGTTATGAGGAGCTCTACGCCATAGATCCTAGTCAGGCTAGAGCGACTCCTAAAGCACACCATGATGGAATTGTAGAACATTTGGTTGATAACTTACGGGAGTTAGAAAAGGATGAACTTTTTAGACAGTTTCAAATTTATCAAAGAGATCAATCGTGTGTTTATGATTCGCAAGTAGACGAAACTTCAGCAGCAGAAGTTTTATATGAATGCCTATTTGGAAAATGGAACACGGTGGAAGAAGAGATGTTGAAGATAGGGCAGGAAAGGTTGAGGGAGCTGGGTGATAATTGATAAGTGACGCAGGGGTAATTTATGAGTATACTAAAAAAAAGTAATTTATTTTTCATAAATAGATAGCAATAAATTTTTTTACAGAAGCTAAGAATTTATTGTCCAGAGAAACCAAAAATTGTAGTAATTGATGAATTTGATAAAGTAAATGCTGCTTTTATACAATGTTTTTTTATCAAATGTTTGATGAGGGAGAGTTGGAAGATATAAATTACTTGGTAGATGTTTCTATAGGGTAAAATTCACACCATTTAACTGAAACTTATTCAAATTAGTTGTAAATTTATTTTCAGGAAACACGGGAAAACGTTGATTTTAAAGGAATGACGAAATTTGTTGAAATAAAAATGTATCAAACCAGGCTTGAAAAAAAGGCTCGTAAAGCATCACAGTTCTCAAAACGTTAATCAATCCGATTATATCAACGTTTCAAAGCACTCAAGAGTTTACCTTATGGGTGCTTTTTTATGCTTTTTGAAAAAGTTCACCTCAAAATTTACCTTATTTTCACCTCATTGTTTTAGAGACTTTAAAGCAAATTCACCAACTGCCATAGGAACTACATTAGAAATATTGACATAAATCTGTGTTGTACCTGTATCGCTGTGGGTTAGTGCTTCAGAAATATCTTTTAATGTCATTCCGGCTTGTTTAGCAAGCGTTGCTCCTGTATGTCGCTTTTCATTTTATTGTTTAGATAGTCAGCATGTAAAGGCTTGTTGATGTTTCCTCTTGTGTCGATATATGTAAAAACAAATTGTTCTGGATTACTGATGATACCAAACTTTGCTAGTTCATATCTTTGTTGTTCTTTCCAAGAGGTAAGGAGTTGAAGTAATACTCAATGAAAATCAAAAAGCAAACTAGGAATCTAGCCGCAAGCTGTACTTGAGTACGGTAAGGCGACGCTGACGTGGTTTGAATTTGATTTTCGAAGAGTATAGGTCATTAGAAATAGAGAAAAATAGGATAGCAAAAGCTCTATTTCAGGAGAAAATGAAGCAAATATTTCCATAATAAAACGCATAATATCAAGTTTCAAACACCTGATAGTATGCGTTTTTAGGATTTTAAATCCTGATTGCTTAGTCTCTTTTTCATTATAGTTCCCTTTGATTTATAGTTTCATTAATTCTATGGAGATTCATCATTTTGAGTAATAATAGTTCTTCCAGAAGTTAAAGATTTCATTTTTATCCTTTCAAGTGTCTGTATTAGATAATATGTTCTAAATTCCTTATATCTTGTTAGGATTTGGGTAGAATCATTGATAACAGACTGTTGCAAATCTAGTCAGCTGAATGATTTATATTTATCTATTTTTCTAGTAACCAATCTATGATATTTTTCTTCTCAATACCATTGTAATTTGCTGTTGGCTGAATCGTATCCATTGTTAATAGATATTTGGGGAATTGATCTTTAATGGCTTCTAGTGGTCTAAGTTCTCTGTCTAGTGTTTCTGGAGCAAGTGTTGTTTCACTGACTTGATAATAAGCGTAGTGACCAAGATCAGTTACAACAACAAAATCAACCTCATATTTATCTAAATTACCAACATATACTTGTGAATATCTACGTCTCAATTCCAAATAGACAATATTTTCCAAAATATGACCAATATCTTCTTTGTGGTCTGGTAATAAGAGATGTCGTAAACCTAAATCAACGGGATAATATTTTTCTAAGCGTTGCAATAATGATCTGCCTTTTACATCAAAACGTGGAACGGAATAAAAAAGTAAACTATCTGTCAAAGTTGTCAAATAATTTTCCAAAGTATTATGGGAGATTGAAACATTTTGGCTGACTAGGGTATTGCGAATCTTATTTGTTGATATTAAGCTACCTGTACTACTGAGAAGGGTTCGGACAATGCGCTCAATAATAGTAGGATTTGGATTTCCCAATCTAGTGACAATATCATTTAACAGTATGGAGTTATATATTCCTCTGAGATAGTCAATTTTTTCAGCGTAAGATGATGTTTGCAATAAGTAAGGGAAAGCACTAAAGAGATAATTGTTAAAAATTTCTGTTGTATTCAGATTCTCTGTGAGAGATTGACCTGATAGATATTCTTCAAATGACAAAGGAAGAACCTCTATCTCAACATACCGACCAGTCAAGTTTGTAGCTAATTGGCTGCTCATAAAGTAGGCGTTTGATCCAGTCAAATAGAGGTCAACATTTGGCAAGATGAATAGACTATCTGCAACTAGTTCAAATTTTTCAACATGTTGAATTTCATCTAAAAAGATATAGTATGTTTTCTCGCCAACTAACTGCCCTTTTATATAAGTGAATAGTGTTTGAAAATGTCGCAGTTCATAGTAACTCAAATCTTCGAAATTGATGGATATAATCTGATCCTCGTCTACACCAGTTGCTAGTAACTCTTCTTTATAGAGTTGAAAGAGAACAGATTTACCAGCTCGTCTAACTCCACTAACAACTTTGATGATTTGTCGGTCACGATGTCTTCTTAGAAAGTCTAAATAATGTGGTCTTTTAATATAGTTCATAATAGTTACCTCAAAAGATAGTATAATACAAAAAGACATTATTTTTCAAATATTTAGAAATAAAATGGAGTTTGTTTTATTATTTCTAAATATTTGAAAATAATATTTTTATGCAATCAAAAAAATAGTCCATTTTGGGTATGGCATGATAGTAAATCTTATGAGGTTTTGTAGCAAGTATTCAAATAAAAAGCGCATACTATCAGGGTGTAAAAGCTTGATAGTATACGTTTTATCCTAGAAATATTTACTGGCTGTTTTTTCTCAAACTGACTTTTTTTAAGAAGTTACCTTATCAGCAATTTCAAATAAGTTTATGGAGCTATCTTTGGAAAAAAACTGTAGAATTTCAAAAATTACTACAGACCTTGAATTTTACTTATCATTTCAATGATTTAGATTGCTTACATTTTGTTTTTGATAAGTTTTACGGTAATCTCCAGGAGAAAGTCCAGTTCTTTGTTTAAAAAAATTTTTAGTAAAGTAAGAATAATTATCATACCCTACTTGACAAGATACTTGTGATATCGAGATATTTGTTTGAGATAGGAGAGATTTAGCAGCATTAATGCGCTTATCCGTTATATATTTAACAAGAGTTTCTCCAGTTTCTTTTTTAAAAATTCTAGCTAAATGATCTGCGCTGAGATAAACCATATCTGCTAATATAGAACGATTTATATCCTCATAGTAGTGATGATCTATGTATTCGACGATGCGTTGAATACTATTTTTTTGATTTTCAATGTTTGTTGCAAATTTCTTAGCATGTGACCAGTAATAATCAAAGTAATCCTGAAAAGATTCAATTGAATGAAAGCGTCGTTGGAATAAGAAATCATGAGTGCTGTTTTGGAATAATTTATGAGCTGAAATTCCATTTTGATCTAGATATATTCCTATTTGTTGAGTCCAATCTAGTAAAATTTGTTGTAGTGTGAAAGTAGGAATTTGAGAATTATAGGCAAGTGAATTAATTTTTTTCTCTTAATTCGTATTCACTTAAGCTATCTAAAAAAAGTAATTGAAAGAGTTTCTGTTTTTAAAGGAAGTTGGGAAAACTATGTGGAACACATGTAATAGTATTCCAATAAGAAACATATTGTTCATTATAAGTGTAGAGTTCTTTGGTATGAAATAAAAATATCGGATATTTTATGGCAACTCTTATATATAATGTTTGAGTATTTACTAAAGTTATTAGAAATTTGAGAATGAATCTCATATGCCAATTTGTCACTACGTTTGGATGAGTCTACTCTAAAGAGACAAACATATTGATCAACCTGGCTTTCCATCTTGAATAGACTTATCAGCTTATAAGAAGGTTGTGAAATTCTTTGAAGTTCTCTTTTTAGTTGAGAAGTCCATGATGGAGTTTCTGCAGAATAATCTTCTTCATTAAGATTGATTGTTAAAACTGCAAGAAAAAAATACTGGTGTTTTTGAAGAATAAAATCTTGTTTGCTTGCTATATTTTCTAGCTCATCAATGCGAGAAATTTGAGGTTTTCTAAGGTAATCATACCAGAAGTTATCTTCTATTTGTAAAAGTGCATCATTTTTTCCGTTTAAGTTATGATTCTCAATTTTACTAATGGCTTTTTGAATAATAAATTCTAATTTTTCAAAGTTAATGGGTTTTAGATAGTATTCGAAGCTTTGTAATTCAATTGCTTTTTGAGCATAGTTGAAGTCGGCATAATTGGTTAAAAAAATTGTTTTTATATCATATTTTTCATTTCTAATCCACGATAAGAGTTCGAGGCCGCTGCCTTGAGGCATTTCTATATCGCTTATCATGAGATCAATAGGATGCTCTCTAATAATATTTTGAGCTTGAGTGAGGCTATAGGCAACATAAACAATGTCAATGTGTAGTTTATCCCAATTTATTTTCTCTCGTAAAGCTTCAATGATAAAACGATCGTCATCAACTAATAAGATGTTCATTATAACCTCCGTCTATAATCTTGTATGGAATGAGTAAAAGAATTTTAGCCCCACCTTCTTCATTATTTTCAAATGCAATACTATAGTCATTAGGATAGAGAAGATTTAAACGTTCGATGGTGTTTGTGATCCCAATATGATGTCCATCTTCTGTTATTAGAGACTGTTTCTGATTTAGTTTTGATAAAATTTCTTCAGAGAAACCTGGACCATTATCCTCGATACAAATCTGAATATAATCTGAGTTCTCAGTTTTTACTTTTTTTATCGATAGCAAAATTGTAAATAAATCCTGAAATGAAAAACCGTGTTTGATTGTGTTTTCAATAAATGTTTGTAAAAGTAATGATGGGACAAGAGTATTTTTGTAGATCATCATTGTAGTTTAGTGAAAAGTAGATGCTATTTCCATATCGAATTCGTTGTATTTCTAAATAATCTTTAATATGCTGAACTTCATCTTTAAGTTCTGAAAAAAATCTTGATTAGCCATAAATAAATGACGGAGATAATTTGAAGTTAGGATAGTTAACTCTTCAATTTCCTTATAGTTTTTTTGTTTGAAGCATACTATGAATCATTGATAACATATTTAAAGTAGAAATGCGGACGAATTTGGTTCTTAAGATAATTAAGTTCTATCTTCTTAAGTTCTAGTTGTGAATGGTATTCCCTGTATTTTTTTAATTCTTGCATGTCAAATATTACTTTATTAAGTTTATCATTTGCCTTATCAATTTCTAGTATACCTTCAGATATAAAAAATTCAGAAGGGGGGATGGAGTCCCCAAGTTGAGAGAGTCGTTCAGTGAGTCTTGTTAGAGGTTTAATCATCCACTGACGAATATACAGGATAATGATGATTGATAAAATGGTGATAATGATAGGAACAGCTGATAAAAATACTTCTAAAAGTGTGATATTTCTAAAGACTTCGGCATAATCGACTAAAACATAAATATCGAAAGGTAAATGCGTTTTTTCATTTTGAGCATGAATCAGGTAGTTTTCGGAGGGTATATTGTTAGGCTCTTTTAGGGAAAGTTTACCATTATTTCCAATATTGAGTTTTCTTAGAGGTTTTAGGATATCTTCTGAAGATATGACGGCATAAATGATTTTTCCTTCGTAATGAACAGATTTAACTAAGTATTCGCTGTTTTTAGTAGTTACATTTTTCCATTTACGGTCACTTATATCACTACGCAATGATTTTTAGATTTGATTTTAATAGTAGATAATCTTCATATGGAATATAAAGATTGGAGACATTTATAAAATGATCAGTACTATCGGTTTCTAATAAGAATGTCATATGAGTTTTCATTTTTGATATTCAAACTCTGTAAAAGCTAGTTTGAACTTTTTTGAGATTTTCTTGATAGTCAAGAAACGTTTGTACATGATTTAATTTCTCTAAAGATTCATTATGCGTTATTGTTGAGTACATAAAGCGTTCTACAGAATGCAATTTCTCATTAACAGAATCAGCATAAATTTCAATTGAACTACGTAGGTGTACTATATTTTGGTTTTTAATAAAATTTCTGGTTATGTTACTCATAGCAATATTGATTAAAAATATTTATCAATAGTAGTACAAGTAGGAGTTTAAAGAAAAAAATGAATGGAATGTTTTTTTGATAAGTCGTGATTTAATTTCATATACTATTCTCCTATTAAAATTATAGCACTTTGAAAATATGATATCATGTAACAAAACAGATATGTTTTTATCAAGATGTCGGAAAAGTAATAGTTTTTAAAAATTAAAAAAACTGAAAGAAATTGATAAACCTAGTCCAAAAAAAGTTCTATTAAGGGAATTCTATATGGTGTAAAATAATCGTAGAAAAATCAGATGGGAGGAAAAAAACATGAAAGTAGCATCTCAACTTCATAAAAATAAAAATTAAAGCATAGTATTCCGTTATATATATTACTTTTTTTCCTTCAATATTGCTATTAATTTTATTTTTCCTATATTCCCATGTTGGGACTAATTATTGCATTTAAAGACTATTCACCAGCCAATGGTATCTTTGCTAGTCAGTGGGTAGGATTTAAGTACTTTTACTCAATTTTTTTCTCATCATTCCAATTCGGGACAACTATGTTCAATACATTAAAAATTTCACTTTATAGTATTGTAGTAGGATTTCCCTTACCTATTATACTAGCTATCATTAGTAATCAGTTAAGAGTTGGGAAATTTAGAAAAATATTTCAAGTGACAACTTACTTACCCCATTTTATCTCTACAATGGTTATGTGTGGGATGATTATCTTATTTTTATCTCCTACTAGTGGTTTGTTAGCGAATGTATTTAAGTCTGTTGGAATTACTATTCCAGATTTTTTATCAAAACCTAGTAATTTTGCAGGTGTTTATGTTTGGAGTGATGTATGGCAACATATTGGTTGGGATAGTATTATTTATCTAGCAGCGCTTTCTGCAATTGATCCTACATATTATGAGGCTGCAACTATGGATGGTGCCTCTAGATTACAAAAAATTAGGCATATAGAATTACCATTACTTTTGCCAACTGCTATGATTTTACTAATATTAAGAGCAGGTAGTTTATTAAGTGTAGGTTTTGAGAAAGTGTTACTACTACAGAATCCTCTTAATTTAGCAGGAAGTGAGATAATTTCGACCTATGTTTATAAAGTTGGTATGGTGAACTTTCAGTATAGTTATTCGACAGCTATAGGGTTATTTAACACCGTAGTCAATCTAATAATTTTGTTATCTGTTAACTGGTTCTCGAAAAGATATACTAGAACGGGTCTTTTTTAAAGGAAGGAGTGCTCAAGGTGAAATGGTTTCATAAATCAAGAAAAACAAACTCTGAATTATTATTTGATATAGTTACCTATGGTTTAGCAATTTTCCTTATCCTGTTAATTGTTTATCCGTTATGGTTTGTAGTGATTGCATCTTTTAGTAATCCTTCAGATGTTGCAAATGGAAAGGTATGGTTTATTCCTAGAGAATGGAAATTAGATGGATATTTACGTCTTATTCAACAACCTTTATTCTTACGTAGCTATCTAAATACCATTTTATATACTGTTGTTGGTACCTTAGTTGCTTTAGTAGTCAATATTCCAGCTGGTTATGCTTTATCTAGAAAAGAATTAGTTGGTAGAAAGTGGATGAGTATTCTATACATAATCCCTATGTTTGTATCAGGTGGCTTGATTCCTACCTACTTAACAGTAAAGAATGTAGGCTTGATTGATACATTTTGGGTAATGGTAATACCTTTTGCAGTTTCATCATACAATATTATTGTTGCTAGAACTTTCTTTAATAATAGTATTCCAGACGGGATGTGGGAGGCTGCGCAAATTGATGGATGTGGTACAATTCGTTATTTTATTAAGATAGTCGTTCCTTTATCAAAAGCTATTATAGCAGTTATTGGACTTTGGACTGCAGTTGGTATTTGGAATTCGTGGTTTAATGCTTTAATTTATTTAACGAATGAAAATTTACAACCATTGCAATTAATTTTACGACGTTTACTAATTAGTAATCAAATGTTACAATCGCAAGCAACAGGAGAAGTTGCATCAGATCTTCGTATCAAAGCCGATATGATGAAATATGCAGCAATTGTTATTTCAACCGCTCCGATAATGTTGCTATATCCCTTTGTTCAAAAATATTTTAATCAAGGCGTAATGATTGGCGCCTTGAAAGAATAGGAGAAAAACATGAAAAATAAATCATTTACATATTTGTTCTTAGGAACAGTTACACTTGCTGGCTTAACAGCCTGTGCAAATTCTAATAATGCGAATAAGGACGATAAGTCTGGAGAAGATTCTTATAAAATCACAACTGTTCGTTGGTCTGACTGGGGAGAAGATTATCATAAAGGTTTCTAACTGATTCTGCCAAAGAATCAGGTATCGATGTTAAATGGGACACACTTGTAGCTGCAGATTGGGCAGATAAGAAATCTGTGTTGGTTGCTAGTGGAGATTTACCAGATGCGTTTTTAGGTTCAAATGCTTTTACAGATTCAGAAATTGCTCAGAACCAATCTTTATTTATTCCATTGGAAGATTTAATCAAAGAAAACATGCCAAATTTAACTAAGGCTATGGAAAAAGAGCCTAAGATTAAAGCGATGATTACTTCACCAGATGGTCATATCTACAGCCTACCTAAAAAATTACCGATGCGCCCTACTGTAGCTAATCAGCTATTTATTAATAAAAAGTGGCTGGATAATTTAGGATTAAAGGTTCCAGAAACTTATGATGATTTAGTAAAAGTACTGCAAGAATTTAAGGATAAAGATGCGAACGGAAATGGAGACGCTTCTGATGAAATTCCATTCGGAGCAGGAAACTTTGATCCAACATTCTCATATATTCTTCCGTTCAATAATCGTTTAGGGGCAGATAATACATATGAAATGTCTGTAAAAGATGGAAAACCAGTCTACCTTCGTACAGAGGAAAGTTATAAACAAGGGATTGCAGCAATGCACGAATCTTATAAAAAAGGTTTGATTGATCCGGAAATCTTTACAGAAGATACCTCTATGAGTGTTGCGAAACGTATGGATAAGGGAGTATCTAGAGTAGGTGTTTCTAGTGGTTGGACAGCAGATGCAACGTTTGGCTTACATTCAAGTGAATATATTGCTCTACCTGCTTTAAAAGGTATGGATGGAAAACAATATGTCTTTTCTGATCCAGATCATTACAACTACGGTCGCAATGAAATTTTGATTACAAATAAGAGCAAAAACCCTGCTAAATTATTGAAATGGTTGGATAAATTATATACAGATGAAGCAAGTATTCAGAATTTCTATGGATCATTTGGAATAGCTACTGAAAAGAATGGTGATAAGTTTAAAGTGTTACCTCCTAAAGATGGTAAATCAGCTGATGAATGGGCATGGATTAATTCACTTCGAGATTTTGGTCCTAAATACGTAAGCGATGATATCAATAGTCGCGTAGAAATCGATCAAACACAAGGTGATGGATTGAAATTGAAGATGGACCAAGATTTGAAACAATTTGCGTTACCAGCTTACCCTAATGTGATTTATTCACAAGAAGAACTTAACAAATTATCATCAATCTATGTGAGTATTGAATCTTATGTCAAACAACAAGCATCTAAATGGGTAGTTGAAGGTGGCATAGAAAAAGAATGGGACTCATACAAAGAAACTCTTAAGAATATGGGATTGGACGAATTTATGAAGATTCAACAGGAAGCATATAATCGTTACCAAAAAGAAGTAAAAGAGTAATACTTTATATGAACTCTTGGTTGTATAAACAAGGGACTAGCTAATTACAGGAAGCGAGACTGATAACATCAAATTATCTCGCTTCCTTTATTCTAATTTTTTTAAAGAAATTTGGAAATGTTTTTTTAAATAATTTAGGTAATATTTTTTTGTACAACTGACATTCTAAAATATAGAGTTAAGACGATTGATTTTATGGAGATATCTATTATGCAAAAAAATTATTTTTCATTAGATGGAAAAAGTGGTTAGAATTTTAACTTTTTTTGACAGATTTAATTATTTTTAAATACTCTATTTATTGTTAGTTGTATTCCAATAGTTACAATTGGGGCATCACTAACTTCTCTTACGACAATGTGGTATCGTATTTTTAAAAAGGTAAAGATACCGATATTGCTTATCATTATTTTTCGGATCTTTAGACAAAAATTTTAAACAATCAACTTTTATTTGGTTGTTTATCCTCCTAATAGAATTACTTTTTATATGTGAACTATTGTCTTTGGGGGCTATTCAAGTTTATTTTTCAGAGTATAGTTTATTGTTAGTGTTGCCCTTTTTATTTGTTATAATACTTTTGATGAGTGTTATTTTTTTCCCTATATTGGTCTATTTAAAGATAATCTAAAAAAAATAGTATTGTAAATAGCGTATTAATTTGTCTTTTAAATCCAATACAAGCTATCATGTTGGTTTTTATTTAATATTTCTGTACTGTATATGAGTTTTAGTAGTCCAGAACGAGTTTTTAACAGCTATTTACGTATTTACATTTGGGGGATTTGCTTTTTTTGCGGATTGATGAATGTAACGATAACAAATAAAATGTTTGATAAGGTAAAGAAATTTACTAAAAGGAGGAAAACCAAATTGAAAAATTTTTTTAAGGAGAGTTTTATCGAATCTCTGTATTAACAGACAAGTTAGTAAGGTTAGAATACTCTCAAACTGGAAGTTTTGAGGATAGAACGACACAACTTATCTATAATAGAGATTTTGGCCAAGTTTCGTTAGATTATATCGAGACATCAAACGTACTAGATATTATGACGGACTATTTTCATCTGCACTTTAATAAAGGAGAATTTAACGCCGAAAATTTATTTATAGAATTAAAAGGAAATTTTGCCGTATATGGTAGTCGCTGGTATTTTGGTGAATCTATTGAAACGTTAAAAAGGAACAGCTCGGACTCTGGATAAGGCAGATGGAGCAATCTCGTTAGAAGATGGAATTATTAGTCGAAATGGTATTGCCTTACTGGATGATTCTCAAGGATTTATTTGGGATGAACAGTCTGGTTATATTGAGAGAGAAAATCAAATTGACCTCTATTTCTTTGCCTATGGGCATGATTATAGAGGAGCAATCAGAGACTTTTACCATTTGACTGGTTCAACACCCTTGTTGCCAAGATATGCTTTAGGCAATTGGTGGAGTAGATATTGGCCTTATACGTCAGATGAATACTTGGATTTAATAGACAGATTTGAAACAGAGAAAATTCCATTATCTATCGGTGTGTTAGATATGGATTGGCATATAACTGACATTCCAGCCCGTTTTGGAAGTGGCTGGACAGGATATAGTTGGAATAAAAACTTAATACCTAATCCAGAACAGTTATTGCAACAACTTCATGATAGAAAGTTAAAACTTTCCTTAAATGTCCATCCTGCTGATGGTATACGGGCTTATGAAGAAGCTTATCCTCGAGTCGCCAAACGATTGGGGTTAAATGTAGAATTAGAAGAACCTGCTATTTTTGATTTTTTTAATCCCTCTTTTAGGGAAGCCTACTTTAAAGATGTTCATTATAAGCTAGAAAAGCAGGGAGTAGATTTTTGGTGGATTGACTGGCAACAAGGGACACAAGGTATGCTAGATCCACTGTGGCTTTTAAACCATTATCACTATCAGGATAGTTGTAAAAATGCAGAAGGTGGCTTAATTTTATCAAGATATGCAGGGCCTGGCAGTCACCGCTACCCTGTTGGTTTTTCAGGGGATACTATTATTAGTTGGAATTCCTTAAGATTTCAGCCTTATTTTACAGCGACAGCATCTAATATCGGTTATAGTTGGTGGAGTCATGATATCGGTGGGCACATGCTGGGGGATTATGACGAGGAGCTACAAACTAGATGGCTACAGTTTGGCGTTTTTAGTCCGATAACTCGATTACATAGTTCTAGAAGTCCCTTTAATAGTAAAGAACCTTGGTTTTTTTCAGAAACAACATCTAAGATTATGAAGAATTACCTTCGTTTGAGACATCAGATGATTCCATATCTATACACTATGAATGTAAAGACGCACGAGGAAGGTGCCCCATTAATCAGCCCAATGTACTATTTCTACCCAGAGAATGATGAGAGCTATAATGTTCCAAACCAATACTTTTTTGGAACAGAACTGATGGTGGCTCCCATTGTAGAAAAGATGGATTTGGCATTCCAATCTGCAAAAGTAGATGTATGGTTCCCTGAAGGTGAATGGTATGATTTCTTTTCAGAGAAAAAATATGCAGGTGGTGTGAAGTTAAGTGTTTATAGGGACATTTCGACTATTCCTGTGTTTGCAAAAAGTGGTGCAATCATTCCTCTGGTTGGTTCTGAGATAGATATGGGTGTTGAGTTACCTGAAGTTGTAGATTGGTATGTATTTCCAGGCAAACAACATTCTTTTGAAATGATTGAAGATCAAAATGGTCAAAGATATAAAACAAGATTATCAATCGATTGGGAAATGGGAATGGTAGAGTTAGCATTACAAGGAGATTCTAGTATCGTTCCAAGCAATAGAAAACATAGAATTCATTTTAAAGGAACGAATGTGTCTATGATTGAATTGCCAAATAAGAATGATACAGCTAGATTTGAATGGAAAGATCATAAAAGGACATCTCTAAATGACGAAGTTTTTAGACTACTAAAGACAGCTTCTCTTCCATATGAATTAAAAGATAGATTGTTAAATCAATTCATCAATGCCAAAAATTCTCATGAGTTAATGAATATCTTGCATCATCAGGATAAGGAATTGAGAGGGCGTTTGTTGGAAATGATATTTACTAGCCAAAACTAATTGAGACATTTCGTACACAATTTCTATTATTTAATGTGTAACAGTTTTACATCTCTATGCTTATTTGCTTGTATTGTAGTAATTACAAGTTTTGGCATAGCGATGCTTTTGTTTGTACTGAAGGGACAGGATAAGTAGTTTCAGGTTTGAAACATTTTTGATTTCTTGAAAAATCATCAAACGACGTCAACGTCGCTTTGCTGTACTCAAGTACAGCATGAGGGTATGTTTTCATAGTTTGCTCTTTTGATTTATCATTGTTTTAAACTAAACAAGAGCAAAATTTTTTTAAAGGTGATTTTTCAGTAACTTCCACTTGCCTGACCGAAGTGGAAGTTAGTCTGAAAATGGATTTTTTATGGTGGAATTAAGTATGAGACGTGTGATTTTTTTCAGAAAATTTTTCTAAAACAAACAGGATTTGTTTGACATTTATTTGAAAATTCTGTAAAAATGAATTATTATATCGTTCAAGGAGAATATATATGGAAAAACAGAAAAACATTTTTTGGACATCCTATGGGCTTGTCCACCCTCTTCTTTACAGAGATGTGGGAACGCTTTTCTTACTATGGGATGCGAGCTATCCTACTTTACTATATGTACTATAGTGTGCAAGATGGTGGGTTGGGGATGGATAAGACCACGGCTGCATCGGTTATGGCGATTTATGGCTCGCTGGTATTTTTGTCCTCGGTTATCGGTGGTTTTGTCAGTGACCGTATTTTAGGAAGTCGTAAGACTGTCTTTTACGGTGGGATTCTGATTATGCTAGGGCATATTGCTTTGGCAACACCTTTTGGACAAGTGGCTCTCTATCTTTCTATTGCCTTGATTATCTTTGGAACTGGATTTTTAAAACCCAATATCTCAGATATGGTTGGGGGGGAATTTATGAGAAAGAGGATGATAGACGGGATGCAGGTTTTAGTATCTTTGTCTTTGGTATTAACTTAGGTGCCTTCGTTGCCCCTTATTTAGTGGGTTATCTAGGTCAGGAAGTCAATTTCCATCTAGGTTTCTCATTAGCTGCCATTGGGATGTTCTTTGGTCTGGTGAAGTATGTTTTAGATGGGAAGAAATACCTGCCTGAATCAAGTCTTTACCCCTACTGATCCACTTTCACAGAAGGACCAGCAGACCTTGATTAAACGCTTGCTGATTACACTTGTCATGGTTATTCTTGTGGTTATAGGTTTAGTCTTTACTCACCAGTTTAACGTGGATATGATTGTTAATATCTTTACAGTGATTGCGGTAATCATTCCAATCTACTATTTCTTCAAAATTTTATCTAGTCAGAAAATAACTGCTACTGAGAGATCCCGAGTGTTTGCCTACATTCCTTTATTTATCGCTGGAGTCCTCTTCTGGTCTATTGAGGAGCAGGGGTCTGTCGTTCTCGCTCTATTTGCGGATGATCAAACTCGACTTTACTTTAATGTATTTGGGAATCAGATTCATTTCCCATCTAGCTTTTTCCAAAGTATCAATCCACTTTTCATTATGATTTATGTGCCGATTTTTGCATGGTTGTGGGGAAAAATGGGTAAAAAGCAACCATCCTCTTCTAAGAAATTTGCTTACGGTTTATTTGCGGCAGGTTTATCCTTCTTGTGGATGATGTTACCAGGGATGCTCTTTGGGACAGATGTTAAGGTCAGTCCTTTCTGGTTGATTATGAGTTGGGCTATTGTGATTGTGGGGGAAATGTTGATTTCGCCTATCGGTCTATCAGTCACTACTAAGCTAGCACCAAAATCCTTCCAAGCACAAATGATGTCTATCTGGTTCTTGAGTAACGCTGCTGCCCAAGCTATCAATGCTCAAATTGTAAAATTTTATACAAGCGAAACTGAAGTCGCTTACTATGGAATTGTTGGAGGAATTACGATTGTATTCAGTATTATCTTATTCTTCTACGTTCCACGTATTGAAAAACTAATGTCTGGTATCAAATAGAGAAAAACCGGAATTTCTGTAGGAATTTTAAAAATTAGATCAATTATTTATTCAAAGGATTTAGTTCTGTATTGTATAGGGCTAGGTCCTTTTAGTTTGATTAATACTCTTCGAAAATCAAATTCAAACCGCGTCAACGTCGCCTTGCCGTACTCAAGTACAGCCTGCGGCTAGTTTCCTAGTTTGCTCTTTGATTTTCATTGAGTATAAAACTCACGATGTTTCTGATTTTCCTAGTGGACAACCGTCCACTTTTTTTATATAATAAAACTAAACCATATTGGTTGAGTTTTAAAAATATGAATTCAAGCATCGATTAGTCTTTCTAAGGGAGATAATGTCCATTAAAGTATCATAATAGGAGGTGAAGTATGTATCAGCCAGAAAAATTAAAGGCTCGGAGGAAAGAGTTAAAACTGACACAGAAGGAAATTGCAGAGCAACTTGGGATTAGCTTTCAGGCTTACTCAGCTTGGGAACGTGGAGTCAAGGAACCGTCCAAGGAGAAGGTGTTCCAGCTAGAGAATATTTTAAAAGTGCCAAAAGGATATTTTACTCAGATCGAGATTGTCCGTCTCTACCATAGCCTCTCCAAGCAAGGGAAGGAGAAGGTTGTTCTCTATGCTCGCAACCTATCTCAAGAGGAGCAAGCCCAGAAAGTGACAGCTATGCCAGAGCGTCTCTACGAGTACCGTGTTTATGAACGCATGTCAGCAGGGATTGGGGCTTCGGTCTACGATGATCAGAATTTTGATACGGTTTACTTTAATGAGGAGTTGGCTCATGATTTGCGTCATGGGTGTCTGGGGACTCCATGGAACCTAAATACCAAAATGGTTCAGTAGCTCTGATTCGAGAGACAGGATTTGACTATGACGGGGCGGTTTATGCAGTGGTTTGCAACAACCAGACCTATATCAAACGGGTCTATCGAGAGGAGAATGGATTGCGTCTGGTCTCTATCAATCCTAAATACAAGGATATTTTCATCTCCTATGAGGAAGATCCTCGGATTGTGGGGATTATCGTTGGGAACTTTGTGCCGATGGAGGGCTAGCCAATGGGCTACTTTGATTATTCTAGAGAGCCCAAAAGTGACATTGCCTTTGTCGATATGAAATCCTTTTATGCCAGTGTTGAGTGCGTGAAAAGGGGCTTGCATCCGCTGAAAACCTCGCTTTGTGTCATGAGTCGCGCGGATAATTCAACTGGTCTTATCCTAGCCTCCTCTCCCCTGTTTAAGAAGATTTTTGGCAAGTCAAATGTTGGTAGAGCCTATGATTTGCCCTTTGATATCAAGACCCGCAAATTTTCCTACTATAATGCTAGAAAGCAAGGGCTACCTACCGACTCAGACTATGTTCGCTACATCGAAGATTGGGCTCAAGTGACCTTGATTGTGCCTCCTCGAATGGACGAGTACATTGCAGTCAATATGGAAATCCAGCGAATCTTTCAAAACTATGGCAGTCCAGATGATATTTATCCTTACTCTATCGATGAGGGCTTTATTGACCTGACTAGTTCGCTCAACTATTTCATCCCAGATAAGAGTCTCTCTCGCAAAGACAAGCTGGATATGCTTTCTGCTCGTATTCAGAGGGATATTTGGAGGCAGACAGGGATCTACTCTACAGTAGGTATGTCAAATGCCAATCCTTTACTGGCCAAGTTGGCTCTGGATAATGAGGCTAAGCACACTCCGACCATGAGGGCCAACTGGTCTTACCAGGATGTGGAAGAGAAGGTCTGTCCATTCCCAAGATGACGGATTTTTGGGGGATTGGCAGGCGGATGGAGAAACGCTTGCATGCTCTGGAGATTTTTTCCATCAAGGAATTGGCCACAAGCAATCCCGACCAGCTAAAAAAAGCTCTGGGTCAGGCTGGTCTGCGTTTGTGGTTTCATGCTAACGGGATTGATGAGAGCAATGTTCATAAGCCCTATAAAGCCAAATCCAAGGGCTTGGGGAATTCTCAAATCTTGCCGAGAGACTACGTGAAGCTACGGGATATTGAAATTATTCTCCGAGAAATGGCGGAGCAGGTAGCTATTAGACTGAGAAGGTCTGGCAAGAAAACAACCCTTGTCTCTATCTATGTCGGTTTCTCTAAACAGGAGGTCAGGTCGTCTATTCACACACAAATGAAGGTCGAACCGACCAATAAAACAGCTGTCTTAACGGATTATGTTTTGAAGCTATTTCATAACAAATACACTTCTGGAGCAGTCAGAAGTGTCGGTGTAAACTATTCAGGCTTTGTAGACGAGTCCTTTGGATTGATTTCCCTCTTTGATGATGTTGACAAGTTAGAAAAAGAAGAAAGGCTCCAGACGGCCATTGACTCCATTCGGGAACAATTTGGTTTTACTTCCCTTTTAAGAGCCAATGCACTGGAAGAAGCCTCTAGGAGTCTTGCCAGAAGCAAGCTGATTGGAGGACATTCTGCTGGAGGATTAGATGGATTAAAATGATTGATCGTTCTTATTTACCTTTTCAATCTGCGCGAGATTATCAAGATCCAGGTATGCAGAAGTGGATGGGGTTTTACCTCTCAGAACACACCAGTTCGCTCAGTGAAGAAAAAAAACGTGTTGATTTTTCGATAGATTTGGACCCAGTTGAGAAACTACATTTGCTTTCTCAGCTTTATGTTGGCCAACTTAAGGGAAGTTTTGTGGTCAAGGAAAAGAAGCAGAAAGACCACTATCATCGGTGAGGTGAGAGAGTTATCACATCAGAACTTATCTATTAGGACAAATGAGGGATATAGATCGATAGAGCTAGAAGATATCCTAGAAATTCGGCTGTGGGAGGAGGGAGTTTATGACTAGAAAAGAGTTGTATGAAAACAAACTACAGATGGATTATTTTTCAGATAACTATATTCATTTTGAAGAGGATTTTCAAAAATATTCTGCCATGAACGTGCCCTTGACTTTCTTGATTGATGACATCCTACGAACCATGGCGATGAATCAGAAAAACTACTTTGTCTTAAACAAGGAAAATGCCAAGGATGGGCGGGAGCATAGCTTTTATTTTAGGGTGGTAACGGAAAAAGCGTGTCCTAGAAATCGGACCTATGTATATGCTGGGGTTAAAAATAGTGTCTAGTAGTGAATTGTCTGCTATGAATGTATCATTTTTACAACACTTCATGTTTCATATCATGGGGTGTTTTTCTATTTAAGTCAAAGCCCATCAAAAAATCTCACTATTCATTAGGCTAAAGGAAACCTAATCATAGTGAGATTGTGAATTATAGTAGTTTTTGTATCGCCTCTTCAATTTGTTTTGGGTCTGTTTTTGAAGAGAAGCGTTCAAAAACCTGCCCATCACGACCGATGAGAAACTTAGCGAAATTCCATTCGACTCGTTTTCCTAGTGGGCCAGATTTCTGGTCTTTCAACCAGACATAGAGGGGATCTGCCTCCTTACCGTTGACCTTGATCTTGGCAAAACGTGGGAAAGTGGTTTGATAGTGTAGGCTACAGAAGGCGTTGATTTCCTCTGCGCTGCCTGGTGCTTGTCCCATAAACTGATTGCAAGGGAAGTCTAAAATCTCAAAACCTTGTTCTTGATAGCGATCATAGAGTTCTTGGAGACCGTGGTACTGGGGCGTTAAACCACATCCAGTAGCAGTGTTGACAACCAAGAGAACCTTACCACGATAGGCATCTAGTGAGGTTTCTTGATTGTCTTGGTTCAAGACTGAAAAATCGTATAGTGAAGTCATTGCTTGCTTTTCTCCTTCTGTTTGGTATTTTTAGGAGTTTTTTCCTCCTGTAGGGATAGAAAGCCGTAGGTCAGGGTTCCAAAAATGCTACCGATAATCAGGCCGTACATTAGGAAAGGACCACTTTTATCAAATTGCATGAGCAACTTCGCAAAATCTGAAAAGGACATCTGCTGAACGAAGACTTTATGAAAGATGAGTAGGGTAAAGAGGCCAATCTGAAGACCGATAAACACAACCCAGCTTCGAAATTTGATTTGGGCTTTGCTGTAGGTTTTGAGGATGATTTCTGATTTGTCATCCTTTTTCAAGATGAAGCTCTTTGACGGCTCTTTTGAGGGTTTTTAAAGTAATGAAAAAAATGAGTCCAGAGTAAACGTAGGGCATGGCATAGCGAACGGCCTCTATGAAGCGTCCAAATAACAGATAAAACAAGAAGAGGAAGAAGGAAGAATAAACGATTTGAACCATGGAACGGGCACAAGCCTTGTAGATAATCTCTTGTCGGCATTCATCAAAAGGGCCCTGGATATGAAAGAGATTTCGAAGTAGGCGAGTGGTTAAGTCTTCTTTTTTCATGCTAGTAACCTCCTAAATGAGCGGTTTTTGATTGACTTCTTTAAAGAATTGATAGAGATAATAAAGATAAGTGATAGAAGAAAGGATAGCGATAGTGAGCAGTAAATAATATTTCCAATTGCTTGAGATGACCATCAGTTGTGGTAAAGATAGAATCATAAAGCACAGTGCTAAGTTGAGTATGCGCGTTTTTTGGGAGTCGATCTTTAGATAAGTCAATCCTTTGTTGAGTGCTGGGACAAAGACTGGAAGGAGGACTATATCGTAGATTGGCAAGTTCCCTGAAACGATGATGAAGATGAGCAGTGAAGCAAACAAAAGATGATAGGTAAGTAAAGTTACTAGTGATTTCATAGGTACCTCCTAATCCTGGTCTTTTTTAGCTCTTGCAATACGAAGTGAGTCGACAATATGTATCATCACTCCGAAAAAGAAAGCTCCCAGTATAGTTTTAAAAATATGTTTTGTATTTAGAAGAGAACTGATAAAATTTGGATTTTCACTTGTTAGGGTATCAATGAGTGGAATTATAAAAAATATTACTGTTCCATAAATCGAACCTGCTTTCAGACCAGGGTAATGTAGTTGCTTGCTTTCTTTCTCACTCAGCATATCTGGATCAATAGCTGTAATCCCTGTTTTTTTGGTTTGGGAGAGCACATAGAAAGCAGAAATCATCGAAATGCCGAATACCACAATAGGATAGCCGATAGCGACAATTTGCGGGTATTTATAAGCGAGGACGAAGGGGATGAGATTTCCAAACGTCATCAGATAAAAGAGGATGATAAAAACTTGATTACCGATACGATCAGCCTCGCGTCGTTTGTGTTCGTCAAGTGGTCCTGAAATGCCATAAATGCGTTTGATAAGTTTTTCAGTGAAGGTTTCTTTTTTCATGAGTTGGCTCCTTTTTTAAAAATTATCCTCCCAAAAGAGACTGTTGAGGTCAGTTTGGAGGCTACGAGCGAGATTGAGACAGAGTTCCAGGGTTGGATTGTACTTGTCGTTTTCAATCATATTGATGGTTTGTCTCGAGACACCGATATCCTTGGCGAGCTCGAGCTGGGAAATGCCTAGTTCCTTGCGAAATTCTTTCACACGATTCATCTGTTCTCCTTTCTGGTTTATGTCGCATATATTTGACTATATTATATTCTTCTGTGAAGTAGATGTCAAGCATATTTGACATATTTCTTAAAGAAATTCTTACTTGTTTGTGGACTATTTGTCTGACTAGTGCAAGCTGGTCGGATTTGTGGTAAAATAGATAAGATATGACAAAAGAATTTCATCATGTAACGGTCTTACTCCACGAAACGATTGATATGCTCGACGTAAAAGCCTGACGGTATCTACGTTGATGCGACTTTGGGTGGAGCAGGCCATAGCGAATATTTATTAAGTAAATTAAGTGAAAAAAAGGCCATCTCTATGCCTTTGACCAGGACCAGAATGCCATTGACAACGCGCAAAAACGTTTGGCACCCTATATCGAAAAAGGGATGGTAACCTTTATCAAGGACAATTTCCGTCATTTACAGGCCCGTTTGCGCGAAGCTGGTGTTCAGGAAATTGATGGAATTTGTTATGACTTGGGAGTGTCTAGTCCTCAGCTGGACCAGCGTGAGCGTGGTTTTTCTTATAAAAAGGATGCGCCACTGGACATGCGCATGAATCAGGATGCTAGTCTGACAGCTTATGAAGTGGTGAACCACTATGACTATCATGACTTGGTTCGTATTTTCTTTAAGTATGGCGAGGATAAATTCTCTAAACAGATTGCGCGTAAGATTGAACAAGCGCGTGAAGTCAAGCCAATCGAGACAACGACTGAGTTAGCAGAGATTATCAAGTCGGCTAAACCGGCCAAGGAACTCAAGAAAAAGGGCCATCCTGCCAAACAGATCTTCCAGGCTATTCGGATTGAAGTCAATGATGAACTGGGGGCGGCAGATGAATCTATCCAGCAGGCTATGGAGATGCTGGCTATAGATGGTAGAATCTCAGTGATTACCTTCCATTCGCTAGAAGACCGCTTGACCAAGCAATTGTTCAAGGAAGCTTCAACAGTGGAAGTTCCCAAAGGTTTGCCCTTCATCCCAGATGATCTCAAGCCCAAGATGGAATTGGTATCCCGTAAGCCAATCTTGCCAAGTGCAGAAGAATTAGAAGCCAATAACCGCTCGCACTCAGCCAAGTTGCGCGTGGCCAGAAAAATTCACAAGTAAGAGGAAAAAATGGTAGATAAAAAAGAAACAACCAGTCAATTCTTGCAGAATCGTATAAAAAAATTCTCCCGTGTGGAGAAGGCTTTTTATCTTTCCATCGCGTTTTACAGCTCTCGTTTTGGCAGCTGAGTATTATCTTTATGCAGACCCGACTCCTACAAGTGCAAAAGTGATTTGACAAAAATCAATGCGCAGATAGAGGAGAAAGAAGACAGAATTGGATGATGCCAAACAAGAGGTAAATGAATTGTTGAGTGCAGAACGCTTGAAAGAAATCGCAAATTCTAAAAGGACTTAAAATTGAATAATGAGAATATTCGATCAGCGGAGTAAGATATGAAGTGGACAAAAAAGAATAACCCGATTTGCGATTAGAAACCGTAAATCTCCAGCAGAAAAACCGTAAAGATAGTGGGGAAGTACATCAGCTTGTTAGCTGTCGTACTTTTTCGCTGTCTTTTTGGTCAATTTTGCTGTTATTATCGGGAAGTGGTAGTAAATTTGGAACGGACTCTAGTAAAAGAGGCTAAGAAAGTTCACCAAACAACCCGTACAGTCCCTGCCAAACGTGGGACTATTTATGACCGAAATGGAGTCCCGATTGCTGAGGACGCAACTTCCTATAATGTCTATGCTGTAATTGATAAAAAATACAAATCAGCAACTGGTAAAATTCTTTATGTAGAAGATGCCCAGTTTAATAAGGTAGCAGAGGTTTTCCATAAGTATCTGGATATGGACGAGGCTTATGTTAAAGAACAATTGTCTCAACCGAATCTGACTCAAGTTTCTTTTGGTGCAAAAGGAAATGGGATTACCTATGCCAATATGATGGCTATTAAAAAGGATTTAAAAGACGCTAGTGTTGAAGGAATTGACTTCACAACTAGCCCAAACAGAAGCTATCCAAATGGACAATTTGCCTCTAGTTTTATTGGTTTAGCCCAACTTCATGAAAATGAGGATGGAAGTAAGAGTTTGCTGGGAACTTCTGGGATGGAGAGTTCCTTGAATAGTATTCTTGCAGGGAAAGACGGTATTATTACCTATGAAAAAGATCGTCTGGGTAATATTGTCCCTGGAACTGAACAAGTGTCTCAGCAAACGGTAGATGGCAAGGATGTTTATACGACTATTTCTAGCACCCTTCAGTCCTTCATGGAAACACAGATGAATGTCTTTCAAGAAAAAGTAAAAGGCAAGTATATGACGGCTACCTTGGTTAGTGCTAAAACGGGGGAAATTCTCGCAACGACGCAGAGACCAACCTTTGATGCCGATACTAAGGAAGGACTTACCAAGGACTTTGTTTGGCGTGATATCCTCTATCAAAGTAACTATGAGCCGGGGTCAACCATGAAGGTTATGACGCTCGCTGCTGCTATTGATAATAATACCTTTCCAGGAGGAGAAGTCTTCGATAGTAGTGAGTTAAAAATTGCAGATGTCACGATTCGAGATTGGGACGTCAATGAAGGATTGACTGGTGGCAGAATGATGACTTTTTCTCAAGGTTTTGCACTCTCAAGTAACGTTGGGATGACCCTCCTTGAGCAAAAGATGGGAGATGCTACCTGGTTGGATTATCTAAGTCGCTTTAAATTTGGTGTTCCGACTCGTTTTGGTTTGACGGATGAATATGCAGGTCAACTTCCGGCTGACAATATCGTAAATATTGCTCAGAGTTCATTTGGACAAGGGATTTCAGTGACCCAGACGCAAATGATTCGTGCCTTCACGGCTATTGCCAACGATGGAGTCATGTTAGAACCTAAATTTATCAGTGCCTTGTATGACCCAAATGACCAATCTGTTCGGAAATCTCAAAAAGAGATTGTAGGAAATCCTGTTTCCAAAGATGCAGCCAGTCTAACTCGAACCAACATGGTTTTGGTAGGAACAGATCCAGTTTATGGAACCATGCATAACCACAGTACAGGCAAGCCAACTGTAACTGTTCCTGGTCAAAATGTAGCTCTCAAGTCCGGTACAGCCCAGATTGCCGATGAGAAAAATGGAGGTTACTTGGTTGGTACGACCAATTACATTTTTTCGGCTGTATCGATGAACCCTGCTGAAAATCCTGATTTTATCCTCTATGTAACGGTTCAACAGCCTGAGCATTATTCAGGTATCCAGTTGGGAGAATTTGCTAATCCTATCTTGGAAAGGGCAGTGGCTATGAAAGATTCCCTTAACCTCCAATCTACCGCTAAAATGTTAGATCAGGTAACCAATCAAAGCGCTTATGCCATGCCTAGCATCAAGGATATTTCACCTGGCGATTTGGCGGAAGCCTTACGTCGCAATATTGTGCAACCAATCGTTGTAGGAACAGGAACAAAGATTAAAGAATCATCTGTAGAAGAAGGAACCAATCTTGCACCTAACCAGCAAGTTCTCCTCTTTATCGGATAAAGCAGAAGAAAGTTCCAGATATGTATGGTTGGACAAAAAGCAACCGCAGAAGCTTTTTCTAAGTGGTTAAATATAGAACTTGTATTTGAAGGTTCAGGTTCTACTGTGCAGAAGCAAGATGTTCGTGCTAACACAGCTATCAAGGACATTAAAAAAATTACATTAACTTTAGGAGACTAATATGTTTATTTCCATCAGTGCTGGAATTGTGACATTTTTACTAACTTTGGTAGGAATTCCAGCCTTTATCCAATTTTATAGAAAGGCGCAAATTACAGGCCAGCAGATGCATGAGGATGTCAAACAGCATCAGGCAAAAGCTGGGACTCCTACAATGGGAGGCTTGGTTTTCTTAATTGCTTCTGTTTTGGTTGCCTTCTTTTTTGCCCTATTTAGTAGCCAATTCAGCAATAATGTAGGAATGATTTTGTTCATCTTGGTCCTTTATGGACTTGTCGGATTTTTAGATGACTTTCTCAAGGTCTTCCGTAAAATCAATGAGGGGCTAAATCCCAAGCAAAAATTGGCTCTTCAGCTTCTAGGTGGGGTCGTTTTCTACCTTTTCTATGAGCGCGGTGGAGATATGCTTTCTGTCTTTGGTTACCAAGTGCATCTAGGGATTTTCTATATTGTCTTCGCTCTTTTCTGGCTAGTCGGTTTTTCAAACGCAGTCAACTTGACAGACGGTATTGACGGTTTAGCTAGTATTTCCGTTGTGATTAGTTTGTCTGCCTATGGAGTTATTGCCTATGTGCAAGGTCAGATGGATATTCTTCTAGTGATTCTTGCCATGATTGGTGGTTTGCTTGGTTTCTTTGTCTTTAACCATAAGCCTGCCAAGGTCTTTATGGGAGATGTGGGAAGTTTGGCTCTCGGTGGAATGCTGGCAGCGATTTCTATGGCCCTCCACCAAGAATGGACTCTCTTGATTATCGGAATTGTTTATGTCTTTGAAACAACTTCGGTTATGATGCAAGTCAGCTTATTTCAAAATGACTGGTGGTAAACGTATTTTTCCGTATGACGCCTGTACATCACCATTTTTGAACTTGGAGGATTTGTCTGGTAAAGGAAATCCTTGGAGCGAGTGGAAGGTTGACTTCTTCTTTTTGGGGAGTAGGGGCTTCTAGCAAGTCTCCTGACCCTAGCAATTTTTGTATTTGAGATAAGAATGGCACCCTGATGTTTCAGGGTGTTT
>BNJU01003191.1_pt1 | contig 78470 bp, 118 predicted proteins | sample 8539281 | NCBI WGS metagenome assembly BNJU01 (sample SAMD00202456, study PRJDB9452) | human saliva metagenome | isolation source: human saliva | place: Japan
CTAATAAAAAAACTTGGTAAAAAGCAATACTTAGTACCATACTTTATGAGCTCTCATCCAGGCTGTGCTTTGGAGGATGCTATCGAATTAGCGGAGTTTTTGCGTGATCACCACATGTACCCTGAACAAGTACAAGACTTTATTCCTACACCGGGTAGTCTGTCTACTTGTATGTACTATACAGGCATTAATCCTTTAGATGGAAAGCCTGTATATGTAGCTAAAAAGGGTAGAGATAAAGCTAAGCAACGCGCTTTGATGCAGTTTAAAAATATTGAAAACTATGACCTTGTTAAAGAGGCCCTCATAGAGGCTAATCGACGTGACTTAATTGGTTTTGGCCCAGAATGTTTAATTCCGCCACGTCCAATTGGTCGCAGCGATACTAGTGAACAGCGTAGTGAATACGCTCTAAATCTGAAAAGCTTAAGACGCACGTCGAATCGCAAATCAATGTGAGATCTTTAATGTCAATCTAGTTTTAGTAGGGGAGACCATCTCGCTGGTAGACTAAAGGTCATTCGCCTAATAAAAGCCGTGGTGGTCGTTAATTATAGAGATTAGTTTTACTAGTTTCGTTGGGGATACGTTATGTCTTATAGGAGGCATATATGAAACGGTGGATTGCTCCGGGCGTTTTAGCCCTTTTTGTAGTAGGGATGTTGACCTACGGCATGAACTTTTACCATCAAGAACAAATCGAACAGGCAAAAGAGCCAGTTCGCGGTGAAATCACAGTCTACACAGACTTGCCAAATAATTTAACTACAATGCTGGCTGAACGTTATGAAGCGGAACAAAATGTAAAGGTTACGATCATGCCTCTTACAGAGGATCAAATGGCACAACGGTCAGCGTCAACTGTGGCTGACACATCTGGCGATTTAGTACTTACCTCTGAGGATAATCTCGTTGTAGGTGCTAATACTGGTAAATATGCACCAATCGTTAATGAACGAATTGATGAAGTACGAGATACATTTAAAGATCCTAATGGCTACTGGGTTGGCCTTTGGTATGATCCTATCGTATTTGTTCAGAATGATACCTTCCATAATGGTATTGGCAAGTATATTACTACTTGGGAGACACTGGGAAAACAAGGCGACTGGTCTATTATTATGACGGACTTTGTAGCGTCTCAGAATGCAGCGAATTTGCTATACAATATGGTGGAGTACAAAGGAGAAACAGAGGCTCTTGAATATTTGTATAGCTTGAAACCACATGTAGTACAACATGCTAAATTCCTATCTACTCCAGTACGCTTAACTGCATTGGGGGAGACAAACATTGGGATTGGTAACTTATCTGATGCAGCTCAGTATAATCGTCATGGGTATCCAATTAAGTTCATATACCCTAAAGATGGCACGTCTTACTATGTGACTGGTGCTGCGGTGTTAAAAAACTCAAAGCATAAAGCAGATAGTGTTGAATTTATTAATTGGTTGTTATCTACAAAAACGGCGAAATATATGGTAGAAAATAATTTTACCTATATGTTCACCAATCCTGAAATGGATGAGCCGAAGGATTCTATGGGACAAGATTTAGTGCTATGGCCTGTGAATGGCGGCTATACTATGGAAGGTAAAAAGTCATTGTTAAATCACTGGGTTAGTCAAGTACGATTCCGTAAAGACTAAGTCCGTTGAATAGATCCTAGCAATAGGAAAAGAGATAGAGATAGAATCGAGTGAAGAAAGGATATAGAATGGGTAAGAAATTAGGGTATGTTAGCCTAGGTTGCGCTAAAAATTTAGTAGATACTGAAGTAATGTTAGGTTTGTTGAGAGACAATGGCTATACCATTACTGAAGACCTAAGCGAAGCAGACCTTATCGTTGTTAATACCTGCACTTTTATTGAGAAAGCCAAGGCTGAGTCTATTAATACCATCCTTGAGGTTGCTCAATATAAGGAAGATGGTTGTTGTAAGGGCCTTATTGTAGCAGGTTGTCTTAGCCAACAATATCAGGATGAATTATTCCAAGAAATTCCTGAAATTGATGCATTAATCGGTACTGGTGCATGGGACCAAATTATGGTAGCCGTTGATGCTATTGAGCATGGCAATCGTAGTTGTATTATGGAGAATATTACGAACATCTATGATGAACGTATGCCTCGCATTCAGACGACACCTCGTTACAGTGCATATGTAAAAATTGCAGAAGGCTGTAATAATGGTTGTACTTTCTGTATTATTCCAAAGGTGCGTGGTGCATTCCGTAGCCGTACAATTGAGTCTATTAAAGCCGAAGTTGAACGCTTAGCAGCATCTGGTGTTAAAGAGGTCGTTCTTATCGCTCAAGATACGACTAGCTATGGTATTGACCTCAACGATGGTAAGCCATTGTTGACTACGTTGTTAAAAGAATTAACTACTGTAGAAGGCATCGAATGGATTCGTATGCTTTACTTATATCCAACATTCTTCTCTGATGAATTGTTAGATATTATCGTTAATGAGCCAAAACTTTGCAAATATGTAGATATTCCGTTGCAACATGTTAATAACGATATTTTGAAGCAAATGAATCGCCGTGATGATCGTAGTGATATTGAGCGTTTGCTTAAGAAAATTAGAAATGCGCCTACACATATTACATTGCGTACATCTATCATTGTTGGTTTCCCTGGTGAAACAGACGAGCAATTTGAGGAACTTTGTGACTTTGTAAAAGAAATCAAATTCGATAATATGGGTGTATTTACCTACTCTCAAGAAGAAGGTACACCTGCAGGTGCTCGTGAAGACCAAGTCCCAGAAGAGATTAAAGAAGAACGTTATCACGTTCTTATGTCCATCCAAGCTGCTATCTCTGAAGAGAATAATCGCGACTTAGAAGGTACCATTGATTATGCAATGATCGAAGAAATTGAAGAAGGCGATAATAATACATTGCTTGCAAAAGGTCGTTTGAAATCTCAAGCTCCTGATGTAGACGGCAATATGTACATCGAAGACTGCGGCGAAGATATTAAACCTGGTGACATTCTCAAGGTACAAGTAGAACAAGGTTTTGCGTACGATGTAGTAGCTACGGTTGTAGAATAAAACACAGTTCGATTCTTTCGATTGTGGAGGTGATCTGATGATTGTAGAACTTATTTCTACAGGTTCAGAATTATTGCTAGGCGATACAGTGAATACAAATGTATCTTGGCTAGCACAAGAATTAAATAAATTAGGCTATACTATTGCTCATCAATCTGTAGTGGGGGATAATCCTAAGCGCATGGCAGAGGTCTTTCAATTAGCTAGCACTAGAGCGGACATCGTTATTAGTACTGGCGGATTAGGACCAACGCAAGGAGATATTACACGAAATGTATTAGCCGATTCTATTGGACGACCTATTGTATTTAATCAAGAGGCTATGGATGAGGTTAAACATTTCTTTGAAAGTGTAAAACGAACTGTACCCGATGCAAGTCGTCGGGAAGCGGAGTTGCCTGAAGGTGCTAAGATTCTTAAAAATCCTGTAGGCGTAGCTCCTGGTGTTGTCGTAGAAGATGGGGACACTACATATATACTTTTACCTGGACCTCCTGGAGAAATGAAGGGGATGTTCCAAGAGGGCGTAGTACCTTATTTAGATAGTCGCTTCGGTTCGCAAGGTGTTGTTACATCCTATCGATATGGCGTATATGATATCCGTGAAATCGATCTAGAGAACACGTTGATGGACCTCATTAAGAATCAATCAAATCCGACCATAGCTTTGCTCATTAAAAAGGGCTATATCGAGGTTCGTATCACCGCTAAGGCTGACACCTTAGAGGCGGCACAAGCGCTTCTCAATCCTTGGGATACTATTATTCGAGAACGATTAGGCTCTCGGGTAGGCCGTGATTTGACGGTTTCTATGGAGGAAACCCTCGGTCGAGCTCTACTGGAGGAGCACAGTACGATTAGTACTGCTGAATCTTGTACTTCCGGTTTAGTTGGTAAATTACTTACTAATGTGAGTGGCAGTAGTGAGTACTACATGGGTGGTGTTATTTCGTATAGCAACGACATAAAACATCGTGTACTAAGTGTACCTCAAGACATGCTCGATACGTATGGTGCCGTAAGTGAACAAGTCGCTAAGGCTATGGCGGAAGGGGCAAGAGCTATTGGACAAACGACCTATGCCGTTTCTACGACGGGCATAGCTGGTCCCTGGCGGAGGTAGCCCTGAAAAGCCAGTTGGTCTTGTGTGGTTTGGTGTTACTGGGCCACATGGCACCGTAGCTCATAAAGCAAATCTAATTGGTAATCGAGATGATATTAGACAAAGTGCAGCAGAGCTAGCACTATATTATGTGTATACTTATATAACAGAAAAGGGGAAATAAAATAATGGCTGTAGATGGCAGACAAGCAGCGTTGGATAACGCGTTAAAACAAATTGAAAAAGACTTTGGTAAAGGCGCTATTATGCGTCTTGGTGAAGCGGCTGATCGCATGAACGTAGAGGTTATCTCTTCCGGTTCTCTTGCTATCGATATCGCTGTTGGCGTAGGTGGGTTCCCTCGGGGTCGTGTTATTGAAATCTACGGCCCAGAATCCTCTGGTAAAACAACAGTAGCACTTCATGCTGTAGCAGAAGCACAAAAACAAGGTGGCATTGCGGCATTTATTGATGCGGAGCATGCGATGGATCCAGTATATGCTCGTAACTTGGGCGTAGATATCAATAATTTATTGATTTCTCAACCAGACAATGGTGAGCAAGCTCTTGAAATTACAGAAGCTCTTGTTCGCAGTGGCGCTGTAGATATTGTCGTAGTTGACTCCGTTGCAGCTTTAGTTCCTAAAGCTGAAATCGAAGGCGAAATGGGCGATGCTCACGTAGGTTTACAAGCTCGTTTGATGAGTAAAGCATTGCGTAAATTGACTGGTATCATCAGCAAATCTAAAACGGTTGTTATCTTTATCAACCAATTGCGTGAAAAAGTAGGCGTAATGTTTGGTAACCCTGAAACGACAACCGGTGGTCGTGCGTTGAAATTCTATTCTTCCGTACGCCTCGATGTTCGTAAAGGTGAGTTAATTAAAGCTAATAACGAAAACGTTGGTGCCCGCACTAAAGTTAAAGTTGTTAAAAACAAAGTAGCACCTCCATTTAAAACAGCTGAATTCGATTTGATGTACGGCGAAGGGTATCTCCAAAGCTGGTACGCTTATCGATATCGGAACAAATATGGAAATTATCAATAAATCTGGCGCATGGTATTCCTACAATGGGGAGCGTATGGGCCAAGGTAAAGAGGCTGCTAAACAGTACTTACTTGATAACCCACAAGTAGCAGATGAAATCGATCGTATTATTCGTGATACATTGGCAGTAGGTACAGAAGAAATCGACGTAATCGGTGAAGAAGTAACTGAAGAAGTATAATTATGAGTGAAGAAACGATGCAAGCTGCTATGGATCAAGCGTATCGCTTCCTAGCTCAACGATTTCTTAGTTCCTATGAACTAACACAAAAAATGAGACGTAAACAATTCGAGGACCCAATCATTGAGCGGGTCCTCGAACGCCTTAGAGAGTATGATTATATCAACGATGAGCGCTTATCTGAGCAAGTATTAGCATACTTGATGAAAGAACAAAAATATGGGGCCTACATGATTAAACAAAAAGATGAAACTTCGGGGGCTTGAGATTCCCCAAGAAATTTCTTCTTATGATGAAGTAAAAGCGGCCTATCGAGTGGTGGAGAAAAAATTTGGCTCCATTCTCAATGAGGACCGCACTCCTCGTGTAAAAGTATTCAACTTTCTCAAATACAGAGGGTTCTCAACAAGCACGATTCAAGTCGTATGTAATGATTTTTATGAATAAAGTATGCTTTTTTGAGAGTCCTTGCTAGGCTTTGTAAAATCTTGACAGAAAGGGCTTTCAAGTCTAAAAATTAAAAATAGCTTTATTTATTTATATGATGATAAGGCTAATTGATAATTTAATGCATGAAGGGCATAAAGAGGAGCATGAAAGCTCAATTTTGAGAATTTAAGAGGAGGTGAGACAGATTTTAGAGTATAGTCTAATTGCAGTGGTAATGGTACTGATTGGACTAGGGGTAGGCTATTTTTTTAAGAAAAAAAATATTGCTGAAGGAAAAACTGAATCAAGCTGAACAAGAGGCTGCACGTATCATCGCTAACGGTGAGCGCACAGCTGAGTCTAAAAAGAAAGAAGCTTTATTAGAAGCGAAAGAAGAAATTCATAAGCTCCGTTCCGATGTGGAACGAGAAAATAAAGATCGTCGTTCTGAACTTCAACGTATGGAACGCCGTATTCTTCAAAAAGAAGAATCTTTGGATAAAAAATTAGACAATATTGAGCACAAAGAGGAAGCTTTACATCGCAAAGAAGCTGAATTAGCCCAAAGCCGTGAAAAAGGTAGAAGCTTTGTATGAAAAAAACAAATGGCAGAATTGGAACGCATTTCTGGCATGACTTTCGAAGAAGCGAAAAAAATATCTTGTTAACGAATGTAGAACAAGAAATCCGTCAGTGAAACGGCGATTATGGTTAAGAAATGGAACAGCAAGCTAAGGATGACGCGGAGAAAAAGCGAAAGAAATTATCTCCTCTGCAATCCAACGTTGCGCAGCTGACCATGTAGCGGAAACTACCGTATCCGTAGTGGCATTGCCTAATGATGAAATGAAAGGTCGCATTATCGGTCGTGAAGGCCGCAATATTCGCGCACTTGAAACATTAACAGGTATTGACTTGATTATCGATGATACACCAGAAGCAGTTATTCTTTCCGGTTTCGATCCAATTCGTCGTGAAGTGGCTCGTATCGCATTGGAAAAATTGATTGTAGACGGTCGTATCCATCCAGCTCGTATTGAAGAAATGGTTGGTAAGGCTCGTAAAGAGGTTGACCAAACTATTAAAGAGGCTGGTGAACAAGCGACATTTGAAGCTGATGTTCACGGCTTACATCCTGAAATCGTTAAGATTTTAGGTCGTTTGAAATATCGTACTAGTTACGGTCCAAAACGTATTGAAACATTCCATCGAAGTATCTCATTTAGCAGGTTTAATGGCAGCTGAACTTGGCTGTGATGTAACATTGGCTAAACGAGGTGGCTTAATTCATGATATCGGTAAAGCATTGGACCGCGAACTTGAGGGCTCTCATGTTCAAATCGGTGTTGATGTAGCTCGTAAATATCGTGAAAGCGCAGCAGTAATCAACTGTATTGGTGCTCATCATGGTGATGAAGAATTCCAAAGTGTTGAGGCTGTATTAGTAGCGGCTGCTGATGCTATCTCCGCAGCTCGTCCAGGAGCGCGTCGAGAAACATTAGAAAACTACTTGAAACGTTTATCTAAATTGGAAGAAATCGCTGAATCCTTCGAAGGCGTTGAAAAATGCTTTGCTATTCAAGCCGGTCGTGAGATTCGCGTTGTAGTAAAACCGGACAAGATTGATGAAGCTGAGTCTACATTACTCGTTCGGAATATCGTAAAACGCATCGAGTCTGAACTCGAATATCCAGGCCAAATCAAGGTCGTAATTATTCGTGAAACTCGCGTTGTGGATTACGCAAAATAATATGCAATAAGCGATAAGTATAGGCTGCAATGTTATCATTGCAGCCTATTGTTATCAAAATATTGGTAATGGTATCGTTTAATACGGCGTATAGGAATCTTTATGTATTTAGTTTGATAGATAAGGATTCCTATGATTCGTATTTAGTTTTTGTATTATTTTTAATAATTTAACTAATTAAAAATCTTTTACAAATAGAGGAGTTTTTATTTGTATATCGAATTAATATATATATGGGGAAGGAGGCGTTGGCTATGAGCCGATATTTTGAAAAATGAGTTGATTGAACAAATCAAAGATGCTAATGATATCGTATCAGTTATATCCGAGCATGTAGCCTTAAAGAAACGCGGCAAGAACTATTGGGGTTGTTGTCCTTTCCATAATGAAAAAAACGCCATCCTTTAGCGTTGCCCCTGAAAAAGGGTTTTTTTATTATTGTTTTTGGTTGCCATGCATCGGGGAATGTTATTAAATTCCTTATGGAGTTAGAACATTTAACCTTTGTAGAGGTACTAGAGCGGCTAGCTAATCGAGCGAATATTCCATTGCCAGAGGCGAAGCTTTCACCTGAGCAGCGAGCTCGAGATGAAAGGCGTAAAAAACTATATGAAGCTTGTGATTTAGCAGCCACATTTTTCCATAACTGTCTCACACAAACCTCTATGGGAAAGGTGGGGCTCGATTATTTGAAAGAAGCGGGGACTTACGAAGGAAACCATAGAACAGTTCAAGCTTGGATTTGCCCCTGATGGTTGGGATAAGTTATATCGTGCCTTCCATGAGCGCGGTATTGATGATTCAATTTTATTAGAGTTGAATCTAGTGCGTAAAAACCAAAAGGGACAATTCTATGATTTCTTTAGAAATCGTATTATGTTTCCTATAATGGATGGTAAAGGACGAGTAGTTGCCTTCGGTGGTCGTGTCATGGATGACAGCACACCAAAATATTTAAACTCTCCAGAGTCATCTATCTTCGAAAAGGGTAAAATACTATTTGCTTTTGATAAGGCGTACAAATCGATTCGTCAGGAGAGACAAGCCATTCTCGTAGAAGGGTATATGGATGTTATATCAGCCCATAACCATGGCGTTACGAATGTGGTGGCCTCTTTAGGGACTGCTTATACAAGAGATCATGGTCATATCTTGATGAGACAGGCTGATGAAATTGTATTAGCCTATGATATGGATGGTGCTGGACGCCAAGCGGCTGCTAGGGCCATTGAATTATTACAAAATACGGACTTTAAGGTGCGTGTTCTCGCCATGCCAGATGGGAAGGATCCTGATGATTATGTACGTAATCATGGTGGGCAGGCATTTAAAGACTTAGTTGCAAAGGCTATGAAGCCTCTCGATTATTTATTGAGTGAGTCTTTAATTAAGCACGATACTAACGATACTGAAGGAAAACAAGCCGTTATGGCTGATGTGTTCCCCTATATTGCAAATATAGATAGTCAAACACAGCGAGATGACGCATTAAAAACATTGGCACTGCCATTATGGCTTGATAATAGTAGCATATTTAGATACTTCCGAGATTATGTGAAAAAAGGACAAATTGAATTAGTAGATACTGCATCAGCACCTTTGCCAACACAGGATTTACCTAAGGGGGATGCGGAAAAATTATTGTCCTTAGCTTTTACTGATGGGGAAATATTATCTCATATGATGAGCTATTTGCCGATAGAAGACTTTCAAAAAAGCGAATATCGATGTATAATAGAAAAGATTTTCTCCTTGTACAAGACAGAAGGTCACCTAGATGAAACAGCAATTCAGTCTGTGTTAACCCCATCAGAGTATGATATTTACTCTAGATTGGTTGTGATGAGTGACGATGAATATAAGGTACAAGTGCCTGGATTAATCCGCAAGATAAGGCTCCATTCATTGCGTGAACAGTATAAAGCGCATTCAATTATGGCGGATCAACTAAAACGGGCAGGAGATTCGACGTTTATTAGCGAATTACATAAATGTCAGGAAATACAGAATTTAATTAGAGAATGGTCTAAGTAAACAATACTATAAAGGAGAGCGCTGTGGCTAAGAAAGTACAAAAAAAGTCAAATAGAGGAGATTGTGGAACAACTTCTTGAAAAAGGCCGTAAGACCGGTGTGTTGACACAATCCGAGATTTCAGATGCTCTTCATGAGCAGGCGGAAATTACTGCAGAACAATTAGATGACATTTATACTACGTTAGGTAAATTAAATATTGAGGTTGTTGCTGACATCGATGCAGAAGATGTAGACGAAAAATCCAATCGTGCCAGAAGAAGACGCTGAAGAGGTTGTTAGTGAGAAGAATATCTCCATTGACTTAAGCGTAGACTCTGGTGTTAATATCGATGACCCAGTGCGTATGTACCTCAAAGAGATTGGTCGTGTTCCTTTGCTTTCTGCGGACGAAGAAATCGTTTTAGCAAAGCAAATTGAAGCTGGCGCAACAGAAGATGCTACATATAAAGATATCCAACTTGCCAAAAAGGCTAAGAAAAAATTGGTAGATGCTAACTTGCGCTTAGTTGTCAGTATCGCAAAACGCTATGTAGGTCGTGGTATGTTATTCTTGGATTTGATTCAAGAAGGTAACCTTGGTCTTATTAAAGCGGTTGATAAATTCGACTATACAAAAGGTTACAAATTCTCCACATATGCTACATGGTGGATTCGTCAAGCGATTACGCGTGCTATTGCGGACCAAGCTCGTACGATTCGTATTCCTGTACATATGGTAGAAACGATTAATAAATTGATTCGTATTTCTCGTCAGTTGTTGCAAGATAAAGGTCGCGAACCATTGCCTGAGGAAATTGCGGAAGGCATGGGGATTACTGTAGAGCGTGTGCGTGAAATCCAAAAAATCGCACAAGAGCCAGTATCCTTGGAAACTCCAATTGGTGAAGAAGAAGATTCCCATTTAGGGGACTTCATCGAAGACCAAGACGCAATTGCTCCAGATGATGCAGCTAGTTACATCTTGTTGCAAGAGCAAATTGAAGATGTATTTACATGCTTAACTGATCGTGAGCAACAAGTATTGATCTTGCGCTTTGGTTTGAAGGATGGTAAACCTCGTACATTAGAAGAAGTGGGTCAACACTTCAATGTTACTCGTGAACGTATCCGCCAAATCGAAGGTAAGGCGCTTACTAAATTGCGTAACCGCGGTAAACGCGATAAAATTAAAGACTTCTTATAAGATAAAGAATCTCGTAAGGGTTGTAATGCAGTGTTCTCTAGCACTGTGTTACAGCCCTTTTGTGTTAAAATAAAGATATGATTCATCGTTTTATGCCCATGAAACAGTCATAGAAATGCGGTGTACCTTGACTTAGTACTAGCCTATTCGGTATAATTAATAAGCTAGAAACTAACTGTGGGCCTATAGCTCAGGGGTAGAGCAACCGGCTCATAACCGGTCGGTCCCTGGTTCGAACCCAGGTGGGCCCACCAATTATGTTGATATCTACCGTCCTTGAGAATTCAAGGGCGGTTATTTTTATATACTAATAGTAGAGGATATTATGGAACTAGACCTATGATGGACCGCTTGGAAGCGGTGTTTTCAATCGTGCCAAAGGCTCATGCTATTGCAGATATCGGTACTGATCATGGCTACTTAGCGGTAGAACTCATTAATCGTGGTCGTGCTGAATTTGTCATCGCTGGGGATGTGCATAAAGGACCGTTAGAGTCAGCAAAAGAATATGTTAAGTCCCGTGGGCTTGAGTCTAAGGTAGATTGCCGTTTAGGAGATGGTCTAAAGGTAACTGAGAAAGGCGAGCTAAATGGTGCCATCTGCTGTGGTATGGGCGGCTTTTTGATGCGCGATATTGTAGACGCAGGACCTGAACCATTAGAGTTCTACGTGTTACAACCACAAAATGGGCAAAAAGAATTGCGTCAGTATATGGTGCAAAAGGGCTATGTTATCGTTCTTGAAATTATCGTTGAAGATGCAGGTAAATTATATACTGCATTTTTAGCGATTCGCGAAGATTGTATAGAAACGTATACTGGTACACCAATTCAAGAAAATGTGTATGCCGAATTGCCTGAAGAATCCTTATTGTGGTCTGTGGGGGCTCTTCTTGAACAGGAACGTCCACCTCTTTGGAAGAAATACATTGACTATTTGATTTACCAACGCCAATGTGCACTAGATGGTATGACTGATAAATTGAGGCATACTGGTAAATATAAGGAACTAGATGCTGAAGTGGCATTTCTTTGTAGTCTTTTAGAAAATAGATAGAAGGAAGTGAGTTATATGACAACGGTTCAACATGTTATTTCGTTGATGGAACAACTAGCGCCGCGTTCCTATGCTGAATCATGGGATAATGTAGGTCTTATGGTAGGTGATCGCAATACAGTGGTCACAGGTGTATTAACGACCTTAGATGTTACAAAGGAAGCTATAGCCTATGCTATTGAGCATAACTACAATATGATTATTAGCCACCACCCATTAATCTTTAAAGGTTTAAAACAGCTATCTTGCGATACGGTGCAAGGCCGTATGATTAATCAGTTGATTCAGCATAAGATTGCCGTTTATAGTGCTCATACAAATCTCGATATCGCACCAGGTGGTCTTAATGATATGTTGGCAAATCAATTAGGCCTTATTGACATAAAAGGTTTTGTTAAAACTGGTGAAGAAGTGCTATATAAGGTGACTACCTTTGTACCTGAAAGCTCTGCTGATGCGGTTCGTCATGCTATGGGGGCCGCAGGGGCAGGAAAAATTGGCAACTATGAGCACTGTAGCTTTAGTCTTCACGGTGAAGGACGCTTCATCGGTAATGAAGCGTCTCATCCTGTCATCGGTGAAGCAGGTGTCTTAACGGTGGCACCTGAGGTACAAGTGAATGCTATCGTAGATGGTACTCATTTAAGCCAAGTGATTGAGTCTATGAAAAGCAGCACATCCTTATGAAGAAGTGGCTTATGAAGTTGTGTCCTTAGTAGCTCCTACAGCTTCTACTCAGTGTTTAGGTAGAGTTGGCCGCTTGCCAAATGCATTAAATATAGATACCTTCCGTGAATGGGTACAAGAAGCTTTACCGTTGGCAAATATTCGCTTTGCAGGTATTGCACCTAAGGAGATTCAATCTATTGCGTTATGCTCTGGAGCTGGTGCTGAATTTATTAAAGATGCGGCTCGTTTGCATGTGGATGCATATATTACAGGTGATGTGAAGTATCATGAGGCCCAAATGGCTAAGGAGTTAGGACTCCTTGTAGTTGATGCAGGGCATTTTGGTACAGAATCTATTGTAGCTGATGGTTTGCGAGATTATTTAATCGGAACAGGTCTTTCTATTCCTGTTCAAGCTTTCACAGAGCAAAAATGATTTCTTCTTTTTATAATGTTGCATTTTCTTGCAACAAATAGCTTAGCTATGATAAACTGAATTGAAGCAAGTATGAAAGACGGTTGCGAGTCCATAGGACTCGAGGAAAGTCCGAGCTCCATAGGGCAGGATGCCAGATAACGTCTGGCGAGGGTGACCTTAGGGAAAGTGCCATAGAAAAGGAAACCGCCACGTCAGTGGTAAGGGGTGGAAAGGTGAGGTAAGAGCTCACCAGCAGTCTGGTAACAGGCTGGCTCGGTAAAACCCCATCCGGAGCAAGACCGAATAGGGAAGGGTTAAGGGTGGTCCCGCCTACCTTCCGGGTTGTGTCGCTCGAGCGTGCAGGCGACTGTACGCCTAGAAAGATAATCGTCACCGCGCAAGCGGAACAGAACTCGGCTTATTGATTGCTTGCTTCCATATGTAGGATATAATTTATAGTAGTATATAAGATTGTAGATCTTTGTTAGGAGAACTTCATGGCAATTACAGCAATTACTAGTGTACAAGAATTTGATGAAAAAGTACTTGGCTCTAAAGGTTTAGCTATTGTTGATTTTTGGGCTGCTTGGTGCGAACCTTGCACTGTTATGCGTCCAGAGGTAGAAGCAGTGGCAGAACGCTTCGAAGGGCAAGTAGAATTCTTCAGCGTTGATGCAGAAGATAAAAAAATCTTCGTGGTATTTTTATTGAAAAGAAGACATCGATGGCATTCCATCCATGGTATTCTTCCGTGATGGCAAAATGCTTGATTCCCTTGTAGGTTACAAAAAAGCTGACGTGCTTGAGGCCCTAATTAAGGAAATCATGTAACAGACTAATAACTGTTAAAAAATTACAAAAACATAGCATACAGAGCTGTATATAAGAGAAATTACCTCTTATATACAGCTTTTTTGCTTAAATTCTATAGTTATTAGTTTTATAAAGTGTTATAATAAAAGTAGTAAGAATGTGATTGTTATCATGAATTTTTAAACTTTATCGTCTGATAAAATTAAGCTTTATAAAAATGATTGCTATCATATCGTTGTAGTTTATTAAGTAATATACATATATTGCGCAAAAGTTGTTGTAAGGAGGCTATATTCCGTGAAGAATCGTGTAAACAGTCTATGGACACTCTTCCAAGAGCGCCGTTTGAGTCGACGCACATTTATGAAATCCTGTGTAGCACTCACCGCCATTTTAGGTCTACCACCAACGATGTTAGACACCGTTGTTAAGGCTGCTGAAACAACTGAATTGCCTACGGTAATTTGGTTACATGGTCATGAATGTACTGGTTGTAGTGAATCTTTTATCCGTTCATCCTCTCCATTTACCTCTGATGTTATTTTGAACATGATTTCTCTTGAATATGATGATACTTTGTCTGCTGCCTCTGGTGCACCGTTAGAGGAACATCTCGAAAAAATCATCAAAGAAAAAGCTGGTAAATACATCTTGGCGGTTGAAGGTGGCGTGCCACTTGACGAAGATGGTGTTTACTGCACTGTAGGTGGTCGTACATTTAAACAATCCTTGTTAGAAGCGGCTAAAGGTGCTGCAGCGATCATCGAATATGGTTCTTGTGCTTCTTGGGGTGGTATCCAAGCGGCTAAACCAAATCCAACAAACACAGTATCTGTATCTTCTGTTGTATCTGGTAAACCAATTATTAAAGTTCCTGGCTGTCCTCCGATTCCAGAGGTTATGACTGGTGTAGTAATGCACTATGCATTGTTCGGTCAAATCCCACCTCTTGATGCACAAGGTCGTCCTAAACAATTTTATGGCAATCGTATTCACGATACATGCTACCGTCGTGCCTTCTTTGACTCTGGTCTATTCGTTGAGAAATTCGACGATGATGCATCCAAATCTGGTTGGTGCTTGTACAAAGTAGGTTGTCGTGGACCTCAAACATATAATTCTTGTGGTAACTTGCGTTGGTGGAATGGTTTGTCCTATCCAATTCAATCCGGTCACGGCTGTATTGGTTGCTCTGAAAGGGCTTCTGGGATAATGACGTATTCTATAAACGCTTACCTGACATTCCATTAGCAAATACCATTACAACTGCTGATACAATTGGTACTGTAGCTGCCGTTGGCGCTACTACAGCGGTTATTGCTCATGGTGCTGCAACCCTTATTCGCAATAAATATCTTGATATTCAAGAGGAAAAACGCTTGAAAGAACAAGGTTTATGGGATGAAACGAAGCATAATAATGGAGGAGGTCACTAATGAAACGCGTAGTAGTAGATCCGATTTCCCGTATTGAAGGTCATTTACGGGTAGAAATAAAAGTTGATGAAGCAAGTGGTAAGGTAGAGGACGCATTGTCTTCTGGTACTGCTTGGCGTGGTATCGAGCTCGTTGCAAAAAACCGTGACCCTCGTGATTTATGGGCCTTTGTACAACGTATTTGTGGCGTATGTACAACAACACATGCTTTAGCATCTTTACGCGCTGTAGAGGATGCATTAGGTATTACGATTCCTAAGAATGCGAACTATATCCGCAATATTATGCATAGCTCTTTAGATGTACATGACCATATCGTGCATTTCTATCACTTACATGCTCTTGACTGGGTTAGCCCTGTAGCAGCTCTTAGTGCAGATCCAACTAAAACAGCGCAATTACAAAATGACGTACTAGCTACTTATAATATTAGTGGTTTAGCTCCGGCAGAAACAGCATCTAAAGATTCTGCATATCCTAAGGAGTTCCCTAAAGCAACTACTGCGTATTTCGCAGCAGTACAACAAAAGGTTAAGAAAATTGTTGAATCTGGCCAACTAGGTATTTTCTCTGCTCAATGGTGGGATCATCCAGACTATAATTTATTACCACCTGAGGTTCATTTGATGGCTGTATCCCATTATTTGAATATTCTTGACCGTCAACGTGATATCGTAATTCCTCACGTTGTATTTGGTGGTAAAAACCCTCATCCACATTACATCATTGGCGGTATGCCATGCGCTATCTCCATGAATGATATGAATGCGCCTATCAATACACAACGTCTTGCTGCAGTAGAACAATCTATTGCATTGACTAAAGACTTGGTAGATAACTTCTATGTACCAGATCTTTTGGCTATCGGCAAAATGTACGTAGAAAAAGGCATGATTGATGGCGGTGGTCTTGCGAAAAAACGCGTTATGTCTTATGGTGACTATCCTGATGATACTTATACAGGTATTTCTGATGGTGACTACCATAAAAAATGTATCGTTCGCTCTAATGGTGTAGTAGAAAACTTTGCATTAGGCGTAGATAAAGCTACATTTATCCCATTGGAAGGCAAGGACTTCATGGATCCTCAATACCTTAGTGAAGAGGTTGACCACTCTTGGTTTACATATCCAGATGGTACGAAAACACTTCATCCTATTGATGGTGTTACAGATCCTAAATTCACAGGTCCTAAATCTGGCACTAAAGAGAAATGGGAGTATCTTGACGAAGATAAAAAATACTCTTGGATTAAATCCCCAACTTTCAAAGGTAAAACTGCAGAGGTTGGTCCATTAGCAAAATATATCGTTGTATATACAAAAGTAAAACAAGGTATCATTAAAGAACCTACTTGGGCAGAAGCTATGATTGTTCGTCAAATCGATACAGTATCCCAAGTATTGGGCGTACCTGCACATGTATGGATGACAACTATGGTAGGTCGTACAGCATGTCGTGGTCTTGATGCACAAGTAGCGGCAAATATTAGCCAATACTTCTTTAATAAACTTGTATCCAATATTAAAAATGGTGATACTGCAGTGGCAGATATGACTAAGTTTGAACCAAATACATGGGAAAAAGATGCAAAAGGCGTTGGCCTTGTAGATGCACCTCGTGGTGGTTTGGGTCACTGGATCCACATTAAAGATGGTCGCTCTGCAAACTATCAATGTATCGTACCGTCCACATGGAATGCATGTCCTAAGACTGCAGCTAATGAACATGGTGCATACGAAGACTCCATGATTGATACAAAAGTAAAAATTGCAGATAAACCACTTGAGATTTTGAAGGTTATTCACTCCTTCGACCCATGTCTTGCCTGTGCAACCCATTTATACAATAAAAACGGCGAAAAAATCGTTTCCGTCAATACTGATGCATTGTGTAAATAAAGGGTGGTGGACTTATGTTAATACATACTGACAAAAAGGCGTATGTCGTATTTAGTTTATGGCTGCGCATCTTCCACTGGACTATGGTACTTAGCGTAACAGCTTTATTCTGGACTGGTCTATATATTGGTGACCCAGGTTTTGCTGCCATAACAGGCAATCCGGAGCCAACCTTTGCAATTGATGGTTGGTTTTCTATGGAAACTATGCGCCGAATTCATTTCGGTGCAGGGGCAATTTTAACATTCTCCTTTATTTTCCGTATTGCGGCAGGTTTCTTTAATCGTGGTGATAGATTATTACCTAAATTCAACCAAAAACGATATTGGTATGGTCTTAAAGAAGCGATATTACACTATTTAATGATCCCTCAAAAACATGAACATCATTGGATTCGTAACTCTTTAGCGAGAACGGCCTATATGATGGTGTATATTATGTTCTTCTTTGAAATCGTTACAGGTGCTACCATGTACTCCATGATCGATCCAAATGGCTTCTTAGGCACTCTGTTGTCTCCTTTAGTTGGCCTATTTGGTGGGGAATATAATATTCATATGATTCATCACTACATTGCTTGGTGCTTCTTATTCTTTACTATTGTGCACGTGTACATGGCGTTCCGAGAAGACGTTATGGAGGAATCTGGTGAGGTATCCTCTATGGTTTCTGGTATGAAATACTATGCTCATGATCCAATCGATATTGAGGATCTCAATGGTAAACGCCGTCGTGGCGAACGTATTGAGAAACCATCCTTTACTACATATCGTCCAAGCAACCCTGACGATCCTAGAGAAAGAGAATTAAAGAATGATGACTGATACAAGTACTGAGTTCATCAGTGGCTTGGAACAATACGCGGACTCTGAGGGTCCGCGTATTGATTTAAGTAGCCTTTATGATGATGGAAATAATGAAATTGTTCTGCTTGGAGTAGGGAATATATTACTTACTGATGAAGGGCTTGGAGTACATGTTGTAAAAGACTTAAAAGAGTCTTTTACTTTTACACCTGCCATTACCATTATTGATGGTGGCACTATGGGGATGGAATTACTGACCTATATGAGAGGTATGAAGAAAATCCTTCTCGTAGATGCAATTAATGGAGGGGAACCGCCTGGAACAGTTTATGAGTTCCCTCATAAAGAGTTAGAGCAATATTTTACTGAGCATATTTCTGTGCATGAAGTAGGTATGCAAGATATTTTACGTATCCGCGCCATTCAAGAGGAGCCTCTAGAGGATGCTGTAGTCATTGGTGTAGAGCCAGAATCCCTTGAGATTGGTTTTGAACCAAGTGAGGTTGTTCAACAGGCCTTACTAGAGGTAAAAGACCGTGTCCTTAATGTACTTCGACAATGGGGCGTACAAGTAGAACCGAAATTATAGGAGTATATATGATTGAAAATTACAACAATGTAAGGGCTGTATTAAATGAATTGCGTTTAGCTCTTAAAAACTTGCGTGAGACTGGTGAAACCTATTCTATTTATATTGAAAAAACAGGCCTTACAGAGGAAGAACAAGTGGAAGTATTAGAAACCCTTGGACGTGGTCATATTACAATTAGTTTTAATGAAACTGATCAACCTGTAGAGTGGTATGAATCTCAATTCTCAGGGATTTGGATTGGTACCTTTAAAAATGGTCGCGATGACTCAATTTTGCACACTGTAGAGGTAGCAAAATATCCTGTTGTTGCTGGTGCGTACGAAGAAGATATGGAAATGGCAGAAGAGGATTTACAATCCTGGATTGATGCTGCAGGACTATAACAGAAAAGGACCTTTGAAGTGGATTCCCAAATTAAACATGATTTGGGAATCCATTTTATGTTGGACTTCCTTTTCATTTGTGGCTTTTTTATATAAGTGAAACATGTATTTTTATATAAGTGAAAACATGTATCATTGTAAAAAGTTATGAAATTGTATTATTATATAAAGCCTCTTTTCTTTTAAGAGAGTTTTGTGGAATAAAAAAATTTTTAATTCATAATAGTGGGGCTAAATTAATAAAAATAACTAATTTTTATATGAATATAAAATGAATTAAGGGTGTTTTTGAGTGTGTTTGTTATCAAAATCTATCTGATATTTTTGATTAACACTTTATAAAATTAGTAATAATCATTATTCCTTAGTTCTGTAGAGAAATAAAATTATTTTATAATTACCCGCATTGAGTAAAATTTCAAATAAATAAATGTTTTTATTGATTTGTTGTACTTATATATAAGCTAAATGAAGCGTGTTTTTTTAGTGATTTTTTTAAAAAGTAGCTTATTTACTGGGTTTACAAGAGAATTTTACCTATTGTTAACCTTGGTGATTTGCCTTAATTTACTAATTAACATAAAAATATGTGAGTAAAAATACTTTGGAGGATTTATGTTACTTTTCATTGTAGTACCTGTATATAACGAAGAGGAAAAACATAGCAATTTTTCTATGAAGCTGTCACTGATGTTATGTCAGGTCTCACGTACGATTATGAACTAATCTACGTAGATGATGGATCTAGTGATTCGTCATCTATGATATTACGTGAAATTGCATACAATGATAAACATGTAAAAGTGTTATTGCTTGCTCGTAATTTTGGGCATCAGACAGCACTTACGTGTGGTCTTGATTATGCTCATGGCGATGCAGTTATTACAATGGACGGTGATATGCAGCATCCACCGGCATTGATTCCTGAACTCGTTCGGTTATGGGGAATCGGGGTACGATGTGGTGCGCACCATTCGAGATTCAACTGAGGACGCTAGTTGGGCCAAATCTTTCACGTCTAAGTATTATTACAAGCTAATGAACAAGATGGCTGATGTTCCTATTGTGGAAGGTGGATCTGATTTCCGCCTCATGAATAGTAAAGCATTAGGCACGTTGAAACGGTTTAGAGAACATGGTCGTTTCTTGCGCGGTATTGTTGGAGCCTTAGGGTATAGACAAGCTGAGTTGCACTTTGTAGCTCCACCTCGATTTGCAGGGGTTTCAAAGTTTAGTGTGCGCAAAATGATTCGATTTTGCTCTCGATGGGGTAACAGCCTTTTTCAAGGGTTCCTTTACGGGCCGCTTTGTATGTAGGTGTACTCTGTGGTGGTATGAGCTTCTTGCTTATCTTACATCTGTTGTATGTATACATTACAGGACAAGCCTTGAATGGGTGGACTACGTTAGGCGTATCCATTTTGTTTATTGGAGGATTCAACTCGTCGGACTGGGAATTATTGGCGAGTATGTAGGTCGTATTTTTGAAGAGGTGAAGCAACGGCCTTTGTATTGGGTTAAGTCAGCTATAAATTTTGAAGAGCATGAAGATGCTCCGTTACTCGGACCTAGTAGTGCAGATGTATTTATGGCATCAGAGACTTATACTCACAAACGCAAAGAAGACTAGCTGTATTTGTAGATGCAAAATAAATAGATCGGTTAGTATATTTTGAATAAATAACTTACTTTTAAAAAGTTTGGAAAGGAAGCATATGAAGTCAAAAATATAGTAAGGTTAAAATAACGGCATTAACATTAACTTTTTGTGTGCCACAACAGCCATGGTTGGCGCAACAACATTACAATATGGTGATAAAGGCAAAAAGTGTTACAGCGGTTCAACAACAACTAATTAAGCACGGTTATAATGCTACAGACAAAAATGGTGTTTATGGTAAGGAAACGAAATGGGCAGTTCGTCTGTTCCAACAAGATCGTGGCCTTCCAGTGGACGGTATCGTAGGTCCTGCTACGTATAACGCATTGATGGGTGCTCCTCGTTCTACGAAGGCAGTATTGACTCAAAATGCAGCGACTAAAGCAGTAGCAACGAAATCCGCTTTCACAAACAATAATGCGACATCTCGTCGTATTGCTGGTCAATCCATTAATGGCAAAAACGTTAAACTAAACAATATTGCGAAAAATGAAACACCTAGCAGCATTCACGCTATCTTGGCAGAAGCTGACAAATACCGTGGTGTACCATATGTATTTGGCGGTACGACTCCAAGTGGTTTCGACTGCTCTGGTTACGTTAAATATGTATTCGAAAAACAAGGTATTTCCTTACCTCGTTTGGCGGACGAACAATATAACGTAGGTGTTGAGGTTTCTCGTGCGAACTTGAAAGCAGGGGATTTGGTATTCTTCGAAACATATGAGCCAGGTCCATCTCATTCCGGTATCTATATTGGCGATGGCAAGTTCATCAGCGCCACTTCCAGTCGTGGTGTTGCAGTAGCAGACCTTGATACAGGATATTGGGGCGAACGCTACATCGGCGCGAAACGCGTTGTGCGCTAATTTAATAACTAGCTATAAAAGAGGCTATACGAATCAATTATGTTCTGTTGATTTGTATAACCTCTTTTTCTCATTTCTAGAAATATTGAATTTTATCCTTGTATTTGCTATTGTGAAAGTCCGTAAATTCCGCATAATCTCAATGTTTTTAATAGATTTTATGTCGTTTTTACGATATAATGAAGAGTAAATAATTTTAGGAGGAATATACACATGAAGGGTAATGAGCTGCGTCAAGCATATTTGCAGTTTTTGAAAGTAAAGGACATTTAAAATTAGATACTTTTTCTCTTATACCAGAAAAATGATCCATCTTTATTATTGATCGGGCAGGTATGGCGCCATTAAAAGCCTTTCTTTACAGGAAACTGGTACCTCCTTGTCGTCGTATTACAACAAGCCAAACATGTATGCGTACAGGTGACCTTGAGAACGTAGGTCGCACAGCGCGTCACCATACATTCTTTTGAAATGCTTGGTAACTTCTCTTTTGGTGATTACTTCAAAAAGAAGCTATCCATTGGGCATGGGAGTTCTTAACTGAGGTTATTAAACTCGATAAAAATAGATTATACGTTACTGTATATCCAGATGACCAAGAGGCATATGATACTTGGCATAAAGAGTGTGGAGTAGAAGAAAGCCACATTTCTCGCTTAGAAGACAACTTCTGGGAAATCGGTGAAGCCCATGTGGTCCAGATAGCGAAATCTTCTTTTGACCAAGGTCCTGAACATGGTTGTGATGATCCTAACTGTGCACCAGGCTGTGATTGCGATCGCTACCTTGAAATCTGGAACCTTGTATTTACTCAATTCAATAAAATGCCAGATGGTTCCTATGAGCCATTACAACATAAAAACATCGATACAGGCGCCGGTCTTGAGCGATTGGCTTCTGTATTGCAAGGTTGCAGAACTAACTTCGAAACAGATTTGATTTATCCAATTATCGAAGCTACTGCAAAACGTGCTGGTGTTACTTATAACGATAACCCAAATACCGATGTATCTTTGAAAGTTATTGCTGACCACGCTCGTGCTGTAACGGCATTGATTTCCGATGGTGTATTGCCATCTAACGAAGGTCGCGGTTATGTATTGCGTCGTATTTTGCGCCGTGCTGTACGTCATGGTCGCTTATTAGGTATTGAAGGTATCTTCTTAACACCGCTAGTTGATGTAGTAGTAGATATTCTTGGCCCTGGTATTAAATCCATTGCTGAGAAGAAAGACTTCGTTAAACGGGTAGTTCAAAACGAAGAAGAACGGTTTAACCAAACATTGGAACAAGGTCTTGAGTTATTGAACTCCTTGATCGACACATTGGCTGCTGAAAAAGCAACTGTAGTTCCTGGTTCTGAAGTATTCAAATTATATGATACTTATGGATTCCCTTTGGGAATTAACAGAGGAAATCGCATCTGAACGTGGTTTTACAATCGACCATGAGGGCTTCGAAGTTGCTATGAAAGAGCAACGTGAACGCGCTCGTGAAGCTCGTGTTAAAGAAGATGCGAAGGTAGCAACACCAGACATCACTTTCTTGAAAGACGAAGAACTTCTTGAAGATGAGTCTGTTAAAGCATCTTCTGTATTGATGATAGGTAAAGGTGCTGAGCGTTTACAAACAGCTGCTGACGGTGATGAAATTACGATTATCGTACGCACAACTCCATTCCATGCAGAAGGGGGGCGGTCAATTAGGCGATACAGGCTTCATCGTGGGCCCAATGGGTAAAAGTAGAGGTTCATAACACAAAAACGCTTACCAGAAGGCACAGTATACCATATCGGTACTGTTGTAGAAGGCTCCATCTCTGAAGGTGATGATGTAGCTCTTGAAGTAGATACAAACCGTCGCTCTGCAATGGCTCGTAACCATACTGCAACTCACTTGTTACATGCTGCATTAAAACAAATTTTAGGCGACCATGTTAACCAAGCTGGCTCCTTAGTAACACCAGATTACTTGCGTTTCGACTTCACTCATTTCTCTCCTGTAACACAAGAGGAACTTGATCAAATCGAAGCTCTTGTAAATGAAGAGGTACTTAAAGCTACTGATCTTGCTATTGCTGAAATGTCCATGGACGAAGCAAAAGAAAAAGGTGCGATGGCGCTCTTTGGTGATAAATATGGCGACGTAGTTCGCGTTGTAGAGGTTCCAGGCTTCTCCGTTGAATTATGCGGCGGTTCTCACGTAGGTAATACTGCCTTCGTAGGCTCCTTCCGTTTAACTTCTGAAGCTGGTATCGGTTCTGCGTACGCCGTATTGAAGCTATTACTGGTCGTGCGGCTCTCGATGCGGCTAAACAAGATCGTTTGACCATCGAACGCATGGCGGGCGAGCTAAAAACTAAAGCACCTCAAGTAGAAGAACGTCTCACATCAAGTGTTGGCAGAAGCTAAAGAAACTGCTAAAGAATTAGAACAAATTCGTAAAGAAGTTTCTGCTGCAGGTGCTGCGGATATCATTGCTGGTAAAGTCATGATTGGTGATGTTGCATTTGTAGCGGCTGCTGTAAAAAGCATCCTCTATCGATGAATTACGTGACTTAGCGGATATGGGCCTTGATCAATTAAAATGGCTCTGGCGTAGTCCTCGTAGGTGCTGCTATGGGTGACGATAAAGTTAACTTTGTATGTAAAGTATCTAAAGACGTTGTTGCTAAAGGTGCAAAAAGCTGGTAACATCGTAAAAGCTGCGGCTCAAGTAGCTGGTGGTAATGGCGGTGGTCGTCCAGATATGGCTCAAGCAGGCGGTAAAGAGCCAGCTAAATTGATGGAAAGCATTAAAAGCTGGTGGTGAGGAATTAACATCTATGTTACAATAGGCATATAATTTTTATAATTATATTTCTATCTGTTATAGAAAAATTCATAATGCATAAAAAAAGTTAATGACTATGTACCTTTTGATTCAAGTATAATAGTAGGCGAGGTTTCACTTTTACAAGTGAAGCCCGCCAATGTAATAAAAAGGAGGGATACGATGAAAGTTTCTGATGAAACCATGCTATTCCGTAAAGTAGACGATGAACCGATGACAGCAGAAGAAGTGCTTACTCGTGTTTATCAATCTATTCAAGAAAAAGGTTACAATCCAATCAATCAAATTTTAGGTTATCTAATCTCTGGTGACCCAGCGTACATTACTAGTTATAATAATGCACGTTCTGATATTCGTCGCTTAGAGCGAGATGACTTGATTGAGGAATTGTTGAAAGAATACGCAAAGGCTAAACAATTATAATGAGAATTATGTCATTAGACGTGGGCAGCCGCACTATCGGTATTGCCTGTAGCGATGCACTGCTCATGACTGCACAAGGTATTGAAACCATTCGTAGAACATCTCTTGAAAAAGACTTTAATCGCTTACAAGAACTCATTGCTGAATATGAAGTACATGAGCTTGTAGTAGGTATGCCGAAGAATATGAATGGTACAAAAAGGTGAACGAGCTGAAAAGACTGAAGAATTCGTTGAAAAGATGAAAGAAGTCATCGATTTACCTGTTTCATATTGGGATGAGCGGTTATCTACGGTTATGGCTGAACGCCAACTCATTGCAGCTGACGTAAGTCGTAAAAAGCGTAAATCTGTTATTGATAAAATGGCAGCGGTTGTAATTTTGCAAGGATACTTAGATCGCTTGCAGTTCAATAAATAAATCTTTTTCCACAAGGAGGGTTTCAATGGTTGACCAAAACTTTGAAGGTGAAGTGTATTATTTAGAATTCGAAGACGAAAACGGCAATAAACAATACTTCACAGAAGATGTTGTTCTAAAACCATGAAGGTCGTGAGTATGCAGTTCTTGTACATGTACAAGACGAAGATGCAGACCACGAAGGTCAAGATGACACATACACTGATCTTGGCTAGCATCGAAAAATGAAGAAGGCGTAGAAGAATACGTACCTTTAGATGAAGAAGATGAAGTTTTTGAAACTCTAGTAAAAATTGTATGAAGAAATGGGTGAAGACGAATAATCGTCTTTAAACATAAAACATAGCGTATTGCGTAGAGCAATGCGCTATTTTTATGTTTGGAGATAGTTAGTATTGAATTATAAACTAAGGTGTTCATTCATATTATTAGCATGACAAAAAAACTATAATTGATATATCACATAAGCAGAGGGAAACAAGGTGATTAATACCCTTTTGTGTAGGGGAAATATAGAGTTTATGGTATAATAAAAGTGATAAATACTGTTATGTTACAGAAAGGAACTCAAGGACGTGAGAAAAGCCTTAAGATATATTCTAATTCTTGCTATTATTGGTGTATTGATTATTGGCGGTGGTCTTGGTGCACTATACCTGATACCTAATACCTTCGCTCAAGATGATGGTACCCAAGTTTTAGTTATTGAAAAAGGGTCAAACGGGCTCTGAAATTGCAGATATGCTCTTTGAAAGAGGTCTTATCCGTTCTACCCAAGGTTTTCAAACTTTGGTTGTACTTGAGCGGTACTAATGACAAGCTCCAAACTGGGCACTACCAAATTCCTAATAAGGTAACTGTGCGCGAACTCATTTCTTTATTACAAGAAGGTCATGTAGAATCTATTCGTGTCACAATTCCAGAAGGTTATACCGTAGGTGACATTGCTATCGTTCTTGAAAAATCAAATCATGAAAGCAAAGGATTTCTTAGCTGAGGCAAAGACTTATGTACCATATCCATATATGAAAGGTACAAAACCAGCTACATATCCGGTGGAAGGGTTCTTGTTCCCAAGTACTTATGAAATTCCTGTAGGGGCTACACCTCGAGAAGTTATTCAAATGATGGCTGATGAAATGAATCGTTACCTTACACCAGCTGTAAAGAAACAAATTCAAGCGCAGCACATGAGCATTCATGACTTTGTTACATTAGCATCTATTGTTGAACGTGAGTCTTTATTTGATGCCGATCGTCCTACTATTGCAGGTGTGTTTAAAAAGCGTTTGGCTCATGGTATTCCATTACAATCTGATGCGACCATTTCCTATGTACTTGGTTACGCAAAAGAAAACGTAACAATTGGTGATACTCAACTACAAAGCCCATATAATACATATGTATCTAAAGGTTTACCACCAGGACCGATTGCTAACCCTGGTAAAAAATCTTTAGACGCAGTATTACATTCTGAAAATACAGATTACTTGTACTTTGTAGCAGATAAAGAAGGTCATAATCACTTCTCTAAAACATACGAAGAGCATTTAGCGGAAGTTAATAAGATTTATGGTGCAGATACTGCAACAAGTGCGACTCCTTCTGCCACTACAGAAATTGCCGCACAAGCAGGTCCTAACTATGACGTAGCAGTAGCAACTACAGAGCCTGACTACAACTATAGTTCTGCAGAAGCGGTGGAAGCAGATTCTCAATATGTTGACGTCGAACCTACGTATAAATACACGCCAACAACTGTTCCAGCAGCTGAGGTTCCAGCTCCTACGCCTGCTCCAACACAAAACCAAGCACCAACTCAAGTTACACCAACTACTCCATCTAATGGTAATAGCAGTAATAATACTTATGTACCGACTACTAATCGTGCACCAGAAACGACTCCGTATGTAGCTCCAAGTACACAAGAGGTACCGCGTATTGAAGTGAAACCAGCTGAATCGGTTGATCGATCTACGATCAACGTGCCTACTGGCAATAGCAATAAATAATGTAGGAGATTGAATCTACTTTCATGACTTTAAATAATATTTTTAAATGAACAGCGTATTTATGCGATGATTAATGATGTACCGATTTTACGTGAATCTGAGGTTCATCTATTTGAAGAATTAATAGGTTTGTACCGGCCCACCTCTGTGTTAGAGGTGGGCACCGCCATTGGTTACTCAGCTTTATTGATGGCTCCGCTACTCGATAAAGAGGAGGGACACATTACATCTATTGAATTAGATGATGTGCGTCACGAAATGGCGAAATATTATATTAACCAATCCGATTATGCCGATAAAATTACATTGTTGAAAGGCGATGCATCTCAAGTCTTAACGGAACTCACTGGGGAATATGATCTAGTGTTTTTAGATGGTCCTAAGGGACAATATCTAAAGCAATTAGAGCTCATTTTGCCTCATGTGAAAGAAGGAGGCGTTATCCTTGCGGACAATGTACTCTTTAGAGGCTATGTAAGAGGCGATAAGGAGCCGCCGAAACGGTTCAAAACTATCGTAAAACGGTTAAAGAATACTTAACATATGTTGAAAATAAAGAATTGTTTAACACCACCATTTACCCTATGGGTGATGGCGTGAGTGTGAGTGTGTGGAAAGGGCACAACAAATAATGGCAGAACATTTTATGGAATTGCTTTGTCCTGCAGGGAATATGGACAAGCTTTAAAATGGCGATTCGCTATGGTGCGGATGCCGTATATTGCGCAGGTAAACGTTTTTGGCTTGCGCGCAGGTAACTCTAATTTTTCCGACGAGGAATTAAAGGAGGCTGTAGAATTTGTACATGCTCATGGTAAAAAAACTCCATGTTACATGTAATATCATTCCTCACAACGAGGACTTTGAAGGTTTAGAGGACTATTTGAAATTCTTCGAAAGTATCGGTGTGATGCAATCATCGTTGCCGATATGGGCATTTTTAGCCTTGCTAAACGCGTGGCTCCAGGCCTTGAACTTCATGTGAGTACCCAAGCTTCCACTACAAACTGGCACACAGTTCAAATGTGGAAAGAACTTGGTGCTACACGCGTAGTTGCAGCTCGTGAAGTATCCTTAGCAGACCTTAAAAGAAATGAAGGATAATGTAGATATTGAAATCGAATCCTTCGTACATGGCTCCATGTGTATTTCTTATTCTGGCGTTGCCTTTTGTCTAACTACATGACAGGCAACCGTGATGCGAACCGCGGTCAATGCTCTCAATCTTGTCGTTGGAAATATTCCCCTGTTGAATCCAACCGACCTGGTGAATATTATCCAATTGAAGAAGATGAGCATGGTACATATATCTTTAACTCTAAAGATTTGTGCTTGATTCACCGCATTCCAGATTTATACGAAGCTGGCGTAGATAGCCTAAAAATTGAAGGTCGTATGAAATCTGTTCACTACTGCGCAACAGTAGCGAAAGTATACCATACAGCGATTGATGCATACCTTAAAGAAGGTAAAAGATTGGTACGTTCGTCCAGAATGGATTGCAGAATTAGAAAAATTTCCCACCGTCCATATACAGATGGCTTTGCAGAAGGTCGTCCTGACGAAACGGCTCAAAACTATGGCAAATCTACTAATACACAAAGCCATGACTTCATCGGCTTAGTTATGGGCTACAATGAAGAAGAAAAATACGTTGATCTTTGGAACAACGGAACAACTTCAAAGTAGGCGATAAAGTAGAATTCTGCCAACCTAAAAGGGGACCTTGTAGAAACTGTAATTGAAAAAAATGACAGACGAAGATGGTAATCTATCGACGTGGCACCTCATGCGCAAATGAAGGTTCGTATCTACATGGATACACCACTTGAGCCGTACCCATGATGCGTCGTGAGTGCAAAACCTAAAGAGGATTAATAGCTTTACATATACTAATATAAAAATCTTACATTTGAGTAGTAGTTACATTAACAATGGTGTTTAGATTATAACAGTAAGCGATATATGGAGCAGCTTTGAAGGAGGGCGATTATGAGTGGTACAGCTTTAGAACCGAGTAAATCTATCGGTGCATTTTCAGATGTACCTGACTTACCGACCTCCGGAGAGGAAGCGTATGTACTCTCACATAGATCCTCACATACGAACTTCATCAATCGTATCATTGAAGGCTATGAATACTTTCAGGTGTTATGACCTCTGTAGATACAAGTGGGCGGTGCATGTTGCGCTGTACGCCCTCTACGCGGTCATTGGCTATTGACGTATTACGTAGTTTATCTGATTATGTCACTATCGATGATTAAGTTCATAAGTCTTAGTAAAGATAATCTAATTAACTATCTTAGAAAATACTATTATAAATAGTATGCATTAGCACGTTACTAATATAGTACTTTTATAATTACAACAAAATGTATAAAAATAGTAGAGAAATGAGAGTATATCTATGAAACAATCTATTTTTGAAACGTGCATTATTAACAGCTTGCCTTGGTGTATCTATGGCAGGTGTGGCTATGGCAGGCCCTGTAGGTCCTGTCATCATTCCTCAAGCAGGGGATGTGGTTATTATCAATCATGGCCCTGATATGACTTTCACAGGAATATCAATTTTGATGTGGAAAGCCAAACCAATAATAATCTACAAATTGGCTCCACAGTAATTCCTAATGTTGTATACGGTGCAGCGTTCAATAAATTAGGCGCACCAGATACAATTATCCCAGCGCAAACTTACGTATATGTAGGCACAAAAAGATGGGGCGAATGCTTTCACAGAAGCTAGTGATGCTGACAAAAAAGGGGCTAACTGGAACGTAGAAACGTTGAAAAAAACTAAATCTGGCGACGTGCAATTGGCGAGCCGTGGTGTTCCTGAAAAGCCATTGGCAAACCAAGTAGCAACTATTAAAGATTCCATTATGCTTAGCGCCGCAGACCTCAGTACAACAGAGGTGAGGCCGCAATAGCAGGGCGTTCTATATATGACTGTTCCTAGGAATTAAAATTGACTGCTGACACAGGTATTCCTGAAGACGTGCGCGAAACAATGCCAGCTATGTTCCGTGGTAAAATGGGCGACTCCCTCATGGTAAACCTTATGCCTCTAAATGATGACGAAAAACAACAATTAGCGGTAAAACCCACATAATGCTAATGCAATCGTATTTAACCGTGGCATGAGCATGGCGAAAATGATTGGTCTCCTCTGCGCGTACAAGCAAAGTGTACACATACATGAAGGACCATTACTTGAACCTCGTTATTGTAGCAAAAGATTACGACGATAATGGTGCCCGTGGCAGCGGTGTTATGATGGTTTCTAAACAAGATAACTCCAATGATGTGCTCTTAACACTCTACAAAGGCCCAGATCTTTCCAATAGTAAGTTGGAAAAAGTAATTGGTGCTATGTTATCTACAAACTTCAAACGCTAATAATCTAGTCTATGTAAAGTGAGATATAGTACAGCCTACATTAGTTAGCGTATATAAGATCATATCAACAAGCGGCTCGAGTTATATCGGGCCGTTTTTATATGATGTGTTTGAAGGCGTTTCTTTTATTTATAGATTTTGTGAAATTTACAGTTAAACTGTATTGAATTTTTTAATTCTCTATGATACTATAATCTAGTAAAAGTTATGCAAAGGACATGATTCTCATATCCCTGTGTACCAGAGAGAGGCTGATGCTGGAAATGCCTTACACATATATCAGAGTTACCCCCTTTAAACTGATTTGTCGAACCTAAGTAGGCAAATACGGCCGCCACCGTTATCGGGCTTAATGAAGTGAATTAACTATACACATATATTCGTATAGGTAGTTAACTAGGGTGGAACCGCGAATGATCTTCGTCCCTTGTTTTGTAGGGATAGAGGGTCTTTTTTTATTACAAAAATCCAACTATCCTAGATAATAAATTGGAGGAAAGAAAAATGGCAGATGTAAAAATCATTTTACCTGATGGTAGTGCAAAGGAATACGCTGCTGGCACTACTCTTGGGGAAGCAGTAAAACAACTATCTAACAGCTTGGCTAAAAAAGTACTAGCTGCAAACGTAAACGGTGAATTAACAGATCTTCGCGAAGAACTCGTAGATGGTTCTGAAGTAGCTTTCTTAACATTCGAAGAAGATGGCGGTAAACATACTTTACGCCACACAGCTTCTCATATTTTGGCACAAGCGGTTAAACGCTTATGGCCTGAAGCTAAATTGGCTATCGGTCCTGCTATCGATAAAGGTTTCTACTATGATATCGATATGGAACATACTTTGACTCCTGAAGATTTAGGCAAAATCGAAAAGGAAATGAGCCGTATTGTGAAAGAAAACTTGCCTATCACTAAATCTGTAATGTCTCGTCAAGAAGCTATTGAGTTCTTCAAATCTAAAAACGAAGACTACAAGGTAGAATTGATTCAAGACCTTCCAGAAGATGCAGTAATCTCTTGCTACTCTCAAGGCGATTTCATCGACCTTTGTGCAGGCCCTCACGTAGCATCCACTGGTAAGGTAAAAGCTTTCAAATTACAAAGCATTGCAGGTGCATACTGGCGCGGCGATGAAAAGAACAAAATGTTGCAACGTATTTACGGTACAGCATTTGAAAAGAAAGAAGAACTAGATGCATACCTTCACTTGCTTGAAGAAGCAGCTAAACGGGACCACCGTAAACTTGGTAAAGAACTTGGTTTGTTCGTTATCAAAGAAGAAGGCCCTGGCTTTCCATTCTTCTTGCCAAAAGGTATGGCTCTTCGCAACGAATTAGAAAACTTCTGGCGTGAAGTTCACCATGAATTTGATTACGAAGAAATTCGCACACCAATCATCTTAAATAAACAATTGTGGGAAACATCTGGTCACTGGTTCCATTACCGTGAAAACATGTACACTACAATTATCGATGATGAAGAATATGCAATTAAACCAATGAACTGCCCAGGTGGTATCTTGGTTTATCAAAACGAAATGCATTCCTATCGTGATTTCCCATTACGTTATGCTGAACTTGGTTTAGTTCACCGTCATGAATTATCTGGTGCATTACATGGCTTGTTCCGTGTACGTGCCTTTACTCAAGACGATGCTCACGTATTCATGTTGCCAGATCAAATGCAATCTGAATTGATGAAAGTTATTGAATTATTCGACCGGATTTACAGCCAATTTGGTTTGAAATACCATGTTGAATTGTCTACTAAACCAGACAATGCAATGGGGGATGATGCAATTTGGGAAGCTGCTACAGAAGCATTGCGTAATGCTATTGAAGCTAAAGGTATCCCTTACGTAATTAACCCTGGCGATGGCGCATTCTACGGTCCTAAACTTGACTACCATATTGAAGACTCCTTAGGCCGTACATGGCAATGTGGTACTATCCAATTAGATATGAACTTGCCTGAACGCTTCCAAATTGATTACGTTGGCGAAGATGGTCAAAAACACCGCCCTATCATGATTCACCGTGCATGCTTCGGCTCCATGGAACGTTTCATCGGTATCTTGACTGAACACTATGCAGGTGCATTCCCAACTTGGATGGCTCCTGTACAAGTTAAAAATCTTGCCTATCTCTGAAAAACATGTTGAATATGCTAAAGAATTGGCAAAACAAATGCATCGCGACTATGTACGTGTAGAAGTGGATGATCGTAGCGAAAAAATTGGCTACAAAATCCGCCAAGCACAAATGGCAAAAGTTCCATACATGCTTGTTGTGGGTGATAAAGAGGTTGAAGAAGGCACAGTTAACGTTCGTAAACACGGCGGTGACGAATTAGGTTCTGTACCATTCGAAGAATTCTTCAATTCTATTAAAAATCGAAATCAAAGAACGTAACTAACCTTAAAGGGATTAGTTATTTCTGATGACTCTATAATAGGTAGGGTTTGGTTTTCACGTAATGAACCAAACCCTACCTTTTTGTTTTTCCTCTAAATAAAGTTTTTAGACAATTAAATAATTTTAGAAGATTAAGAAATATATATTGCATAATTTTCACTAAGCTGTATAATTAAATGTTAGTGAACTTAGTGCAAATATTAAGTTGACTTATATTCTCTTTAATTGTTACCCTGTGAGTAGCGAAAGGAAAAAACTATGAAAGATGTAACTCATACGGCTGGAAAGCTGTCATTGGTTCTTCTGTGGGCTATGCCATGGATGGTTTTGATCTCTTGATTCTAGGCTTTATGCTAACCTTGATATCAGGGGATTTAGGTTTGTCTACGGGACAAGCTGGTTCGTTAGTTACGTGGACCTTAATTGGTGCTGTATTAGGTGGCTTCGTTTTTGGTACCTTATCGGATAAATATGGCCGTGTTCGCGTCTTAACGTGGACTATCGTACTTTTGCCGTATTTACTGGACTCTGTGCCTTTGCTCAAGGCTATTGGGACCTACTTATTTACCGTACAATCGCTGGTATTGGTTTAGGTGGTGAATTTGGTATCGGCATGGCATTAGCTGCTGAAGCGTGGCCTGCGAAACACCGTGCAAAAGCGACTAGCTATGTTGCTCTTGGTTGGCAATTAGGTGTATTGGCGCTGCATTATTAACACCGTTATTGATTCCTTACATCGGATGGCGCGGCATGTTTATGGTAGGTATTATTCCTGCCTTTGTGGCCTGGTTCTTCCAAAAGTGAAATTACACGAACCAGAAATCTTTTGTACTAAAAGCAAGAGGTAAATGAACATTCCCATAGTGAATCCCTTTTAAATTACTTGTGAAAGACGCAGCCACTACGAAAACATCGATTGGTGTGGCCATCTTAACATCCGTTCAGAACTTTGGGTACTACGGTATTATGATCTGGTTACCTAACTTCTTGAGTAAGCAATTAGGTTTCTCCCTTACTAAATCTGGTTTATGGACTGCCGTTACAGTATGCGGCATGATGGTTGGTATTTGGCTATTCGGACGATTAGCGGATAAACTTGGCCGTAAACCTACATTTATCCTGTTCCAAGTATGTGCAGTAGCTTCTATTTTGGTTTACTCCCAATTATCTGATCCAACAGCGATGCTAGTTTGCTGGCGCTATTCTAGGTGCCTCTGTAAAATGGTATGATGGGTGGCTATGGTGCCTTGATGGCAGAAGCGTACCCAACAAGCGCTCGTGCAACAGCTCAAAACGTATTATTTAATATCGGTCGTGCTGTAGGTGGCTTTAGCCCAATGGTGGTGGGTATGATTATCTCCATGTATTCCTACCAAGTGGCAATTGCCTTCCTTGCGATTATCTATGTAATCGATATCCCTAGCAACAGTATTCTTGATCCCTGAACTAAAAGGTAAGGAACTAGAATAGGAAAAGTAATCTAATACAATTAAAAATCCTACAATTTCCGGTAATCAGAAATTGTAGGATTTTTTTAGTTTATTGATGTTAAGCAATTCCAATCCAGTGCCAGTATGTGAGAGCGAATATGAGCATCATTACATAGCCGATGATAGTTAATGGAATACCTGTAGTCATAAATGTTTTTACATCAAATGTATCTGTACCATAAGCTAGCATGCCTTGTGGCGAGTTTACTGGTAATACTAGACCAAAGCAGATCGCATATTGCATGAGCATTGTTACGCCTAAAGGGTTAAGTCCTTCTGCGCTATGGCTCATAACGATAGAGATTACAATTGGAATCATCGCTGAGGATAGAGCTGTAGCAGAGGCAAAGCCTAAATGGATAACAATAAGGAATGCAGCCATTACAGCAATTAAAATGAATACGCTTGCTGTTTCGAGGGAGAATGCATTCACAAATACTTGAGCAAGCCATGTAGCGGCTTTGGTTTTGAGTAATACCGCACCAAGACCAATGCCTGCACCAAACATTACAATAGAACCCCAGTCGATATTTGGTTGGGCAAATTTCCAGTCCATAATACCGATCTTAGGGAAGAAAAATAATGCGATGGCTACAATTGTTGTAGTTGTTGTATCGATAGAATGTAGCTTGCCACCGGTAGCCCACAATGCGAGAAGACCGATAGAGATACATAACAATTTCTTTTCATCAGTACTCATAGGACCGATTTCTTGGCGCATCTTAGCAAGTTGTACATCGCCACCTACAAGTTCTTTAAACTCCGGCTTGATTAATGCTTGTGTTAAGAAATAGGCGATGATAACCATGATAATGGAGAACGGAGCAGCTGCAGTGAGCCAGTCAATCCAACTTACAGCACTTTTCATTTGTGTTTGCATAAAGCCAACAGCCACAAGGTTTTGAGCCGCTGCCGTTTGAATCATGATGTTCCAGAATGTATCTGCCTGTATAGCACCTACCATGAGAAGAGCTGCTACGCGGCTTTTACGTTCAATACCTAAGTTCTCAACAATACCGATAATAATTGGTGCTAAGCAGGCAATACGAGCCGTTGCACTTGGTACGAAGAAGGCAAGGATAAGACCTGTAATAATAACACCTAAATAAATACGGCTAACCTTCGTGCCTACACTAGATAAAACCATCATAGCGATTCGACGGTCAAGTCCTGTTTTACGCATAGCTACGGAGATAAACATAGCTGCGCCTACGAGAATCATGGCAGGGGAAGAATAACCTGAAATGATAAGCTTTAAGGCATTAGCCGTACCCATAGCTTTTGCTGGTGCTTCGGGATTCGGTGAGAATCCTAATAGTAAAGCGGTAAGTGCAGTAATCATGGTAGCACTTACTGGATGGAAAACAGCTGAGGTCATCCATAAGATAATGGCAAAAGGCTAGTACACCGATCATACGATGACCGCCGGTAGATAATGTTTCCGGTGTAGGCAATAATAAAATACCGCCTAAAACAATAAAGGATAAAATAAGTCCAATATTTTGAGCAGTTGTACGCGCCTTTTGTGGAGGGGCAGTAGTTGTTACACTCATAATAAAACTCCTTTCAATTTGTGTAATACCTATTACTGTATAATAATAAATAATGTAAACTATATAAGCTAGACTATCCTATAAAGTATACTATTCTATAATGTACACTATCCTATAATATACGCTATTCTATAAAGTACACTATATAGCTAGACTATTCTATAAATATTATTGTATCGTATTTTCTATAGAATTAGTTGTATAATTTATAAGAATATTGTATACATAAAGAGAGCAGTGTCAGTAAGTATACCTATATACAGAACTTATAATGTCTGTTATACTATAAGAGTTGTAATAACAAATTCATTGTTAAAAGCTCAATATTTTTGTTGACTTTCACCAGTCTATTTGTTATTATAATTACAATTTATGAGCATGAGGCCATCCGCCACTCACCTAATACCATGAAGTATGAGGTTAATATAGAGAACTCTATTCGGATGGTGTTTGCCGTCCGTTTTTTTTATTCTCTTGGAGGTGAACGCTATTAGCAAGGATACACCACGCATTAATGAAGAGATTCGTGCTCATGAACTTCGTGTCGTAGGTCCTGAAAACGAACAAATCGGCATTATGTCTGGCCGTGAGGCGTTGGCATTGGCTGAAGAAAAGCATCTTGATCTTGTGGAAATTGCACCTAACGCTAAACCACCGGTAGCTCGTATTATGAACTACGGTAAATATCGTTATGAACAACAAAAACGCGAGAAAGAAGCGAAAAGAAACAAAAATCGTAACTTTAAAAAGAAGTTAAGTTACGTCCACATATTGAAGACCATGACTTTTACGTAAAAATGAAAAATGCATCCAAATTCTTGGGTGAAGGTAACAAAGTAAAAGTAACTATCATGTTCCGCGGTCGTGAACTTTCACATCCAGAACTTGGCATGGCAGTGTTAACACGTTTCGCTGAAGAACTCAAAGAAACAGCGTCTATTGAAAAAGCAGCTAAATTAGAAGGTCGTAACATGACCATGATTTTAGTAAGTAAATAAGGTATTGGGAGGATTATAATTATGCCAAAAATTAAAACTCGTCGCGCAGCGGCTAAACGTTTCGCAGTAACTGGTACTGGTGAATTCAAGCGTGCAAAAGCTTTCAAAAGCCACATTCTTGAGAAAAAATCTCCAGCTCGTAAACGTAATTTACGTAAAGCTACATTGGTTGCAAAAGCTGACCACAAACGCGTAGCTAAATGCTTACCATACGCTTAATCGTTAACTATTAGATCGATACATCACAATTTAGGAGGAATATACAATGGCAAGAGTGAAAAAGGGCGTTACAGCTCATGCACGTCATAAAAAGATTTTAAAATTAGCTAAAGGTTACCGCGGCACACGTTCCCGTTTGTTCAAAAAAGCTAATGAAACAGTAATGAAAGCGTTGTATTACGCTCGTCGTGACCGTCGTGCGAAAAAACGCGAATTCCGTCAATTGTGGATCGCTCGTATCAACGCAGCGGCTCGCATCAATGGCACAACTTACAGCCGTTTCATCGCTGGTTTGACTAAAGCAGGCGTTGAAGTTAACCGTAAAATGTTGGCTGACTTGGCAGTTAACGATGCAGCAACATTCGCTAAACTTGTTGAAGTAGCTAAAAACGCTTAATAGCATAACAATACAGACTAAGGACTCTCTTTGGAGGGTCCTTTTTTGTATGGTGAAAGTATGATATAGTGAAAATACATATCGTGTTGTGTAAAAGCGGGAGAATAGAGGAGGAGTAGGTAATGGAACAGTTATTTTATCTGTTGATACCTTTAGGACTTTGTTTGTTTTATTTAGGTATTAAATACACGATTCGCTTTGGTAGAGCTAAGATGCTCTAGGAAATGCCCTATGTAAATAAAGAAGGCACTTTTACGTTAGAGCGAGCAGGTACTTATGGCCTATGGCTTAGTGGAAAAATGTTTACAAAGGCGCCTATTGGCGAATTTGGTTTTAACTTAGTTGATGAAAAAACGGGAAGGACAATTCCTTTATTTCTATCTATTATGCGCGCCCGAGTTAATGGCATTACTCACTCTAGAATGGAATTATATACCTTTGATGCGGGTCCAGGCACCTATAGACTATCTGTTACAGAAGATCCCTTTGTACTAGATGCAGTTATGAAAAAAGTAGGCGATAAGGTGATTAAAGGTGATATCAATTATAATCAATTTACTATACAAATCTATACACATACTTCCTTTGTTTTAATGTTTATATCAATTTGGATGATTGTACTTGGGCTTCTTAGTGCTGTATTAGGGGGCATTCTTCCCTAACATTTAGTGTGAAAGACTAGATAGTCTTGTTATTTTTATATAATGAATAAATTATCAGAAAAATGAAATATAAAAAGGAGGACTTTATTATAGCTTGTAGAACTAACACAGTAATGACCTATTTAAAGGTGTTTGTTAAAAAGGAGACAGTATTATGGGAATCTTTAAAAGCTATGCATGACCTCTATGTTAGGGTAGTTATAGTTGGTGGTGCCTACCCTATGCAACTGTTGTTACAGTAGTCAGTCCGATGTAAACATGGAATTAAAATATCCATTGGTATATACCAATAATATGTTTGCACAAAAGGCAATTAATACAGACATTGCTAACTATGTTTTATATGCGAAATCAGTTTATTACGATCAACATGCATATCAAGTAAAGCAAAATTATAAAGTTACCTATGAAGACGCTCAAGTAGTATCCATTTTGTTAACTACCTATCACTATCATGCTGGTAATGCACATGGTATGTATAACACTAAAGGCTTAGTATATAACAAGATTACGGGCCAAAGAATTCCGTTATATAACTATGTAAAAATTGCTAATCCACAACAAATAGAGAGAGGCATTAATTCTGGTATATTGCGCTTCTATAGTGAAGGTCATAAAAAAGCAGACCTACTACCTAACTGGAATGTAGAATATGTTTCTGATAACTACTACTTGAAAGGGTAAAGGCGCTATAGGTCTTGTATATCAACCATATGAATTGGGACCATTCTCTTATGGGAATACATTCGTTGAATTCTCACCAAAATCTATTGAATACTTTAACAGAATGAACTCCTGATAAAAGTATGTTGCCATATTGATCCTAACTGTATTTTTGATGAATTAAATAGTATTCTTGTAATATGACGACAAAAGCCTATAGTACATATACAGTACTATAGGCTTTATCGTGTTTATATTATTATCTTCTGTATCCGCAGCATCCTCTTGTATTTGAGTTTGAGCCACAATAGCTTTGGCTAGTATTGTTACAAGCAGTGTTGTTATTACAGTTGTATTGTGTGCTAGTATTGCAATTGTACTGAGAATTATTGCATACATAATCGTAAGCAAATCCTGTGACACTACAGCAGTCACGGCTAAAGCAGTCATGATGAGTATACGTTTAGTAAATTTCATAGATATCATCTCCTTGTTTCTATACATATATTATACTACTATGAGTCAAATAAAATATGATATTCTATATATATAATATTGGAGAGACACTATGTGAAAGGATGAGAGTTTATGATGAAACGTGCGTTAATGGCTGCACTATGTTTTAGTTTTGTGACATTAGGTAGCGAAGCAATTGATATTAATATACCAGGGTGCAGATCCTACAATTTCAAAGGATGCCTATCAGAACTATCGTAAGACTGACGCAGATGCGCAGCAAATGGAACGGGATGTTGAAAAGGATATAAAAACATATATGCCAAAGCAAGTGGTAGGTAATGGCGAATTTGATTTAAATGATATCATTTATTCTAATCGTGAGTTGAACCATGCATTAGATTTCTCTTCATCCGTATTTATATTGAAAGAGGATGGGGCCAATGTAAAATTTACTGTGCCATACTCGAGTCGTTATGGTAATACTGAGAAGATTGCAGATGGTACACCTGCTTTCAGAAATGCAATGATTATGAGCCCCGACGGTGTGATGGCCTATGAATTACGTCATCAACCAACAGGAAATAATTGGGAAGATAGTAAGATTCCTTATAGCAAAGCTGACTGTTGATGATATGAAAGCTATTGCAGAGAAAACAGCCGGCGTATTTCGTGGAGATGATCATTCATTATATGCTGGTAAATTTACGTATCCTACGGTTGAAAAAGCAACATGGGATGTAACGTATGCTAAGGATGTACCAATGGTAGGAAGCCTTAATTTTACGATGAAAAATACACCGATAATTTCGTATCATGTGGGTTATAATTTTATGCCTAGAAAACAGTTTAGTGTGTTAAAAGCACAAGGTGTTGATAAGGTTCAAGATATGATAATGTCACCGTTGGTAAATGATGTATTACCATCCATTGAACCAGCGAAGGATATACTTTCAAAAAGCAAAGCCTTAAAAATTAATGAGTTTTACATTCTTAACGCTAAAAACAAGTAAAATGATGCGGGAGGATAAAAATAATTCGTATATGTATGTATACGATAGCGATCAGTATAGAGAAGGTATCATGGTGATGCCTATTGAGGATGAAGATATACAACATCCAGAGAAGATTTTCCCGAAAGCCGTACGCAGTATTATCTTAAATGACAAGTACTCGAAACGACAACCAATCCAATTTGCTACCGTTTGGAATGATGCCATGCCATCCGTATATATGCAAATTAAGCGCCCTAAAACAACGATATATATGTTAATATCCCATGATAAACAATACGTATACAATCACTTTATTATGACCTATAATACTAGCTCTTTGAACGAAAAAGATTTGCGAGATATTGTGCAATATGTAGACACTAATAACGATAAGGACTACTATAACACATTCCAAAGTGGGCTTGGGGCTAAGATGCCAAACGATATGGCGACGGTTGATATTAAGAATACGAAATAATAGACAATGTAAGGAAAGCTAAAAATACCCTGTGAAGTAACTCGCACAATAGGTTAGCTTTTCATGTAACTATAGGCTCTCTATTGTGAGGTATATACCCTGTGATAGAGGGCTTTTTGTGTGATGAAAGTTAAAAAGAGCTTTATTTTTCTAGAAAATATCTTTATTTTTATACTAAAAGGCGTATACTATAGATAATAACATAGAACATATATTTGCGTTTAAAGAGAGGAGGAAGATGTATGAGTGATGATGTAAAGATATTTGAAGGTAGTAAAATTCGTTCTGTGTGGGATAATGAAAGGGAAGAGTGGTATTTTAGTATAGTGGATGTAGTAGGTTCTCTGACTGAAAGCAATAATCCGCGTGATTATTGGTATCGAGTGAAAAAACGTATGTCAGAAGAAGAGAAAAGTGAACTGTCGACAATTTGTCGACAGTTAAAATGAAAGCTCCAGATGGTAAAATCGATTAACAGATGTTGCCGATATGCAAGGTATTTTCCGTATCATACAATCTGTTCCATCGCCTAAGGCAGAACCTTTTAAAATGTGGTTAGCAGAAGTTGCTAAAGAGCGTATTGATGAAATAATTGACCCAGAGCTAACTATAGATAGAGCCTTAGAAGGATATGCGCGAAAGGGCTATAGCCGAGAATGGATTAATCAACGATTACAGGCCATTCAGGTCCGTAAAGAATTAACCGATAGTTGGCAAGATCATGGTGTTAAAGCTGGTAATGAATATGCTATCCTAACGAATGAAATCTCTAAAGCTTGGTCTGGAATGACGACTAGAGAATATAAGGACTTTAAGGGGCTAAAAAAAGAAAATCTACGAGATAATATGTCTACTACAGAACTTATCTTAAATATGTTAGCCGAAACAGCTACAAAGGATATTGCGGAGGCAACTAATCCTCAAGGATTAGACGAGAATAAACAAGTTGCTCAAGATGGTGGTTCTATTGCTGGTGATGCACGTAAATCTATTGAAGCTAGAACTGGTAAGCCTGTTATTACTTCTAAAAATGCTATTGATTTAGGACGACTAATTAGTGATGTGGTGAAACATGATAGATGAACGACTTGAACGAATGAAACGAAAACATAATTGTAGAGTGCATTTTGATGCAGATTCTTTTCAAATATCTGATTGCACAGTAGCACCAGTACATGATACACCTGATGTAATACATGAAAATCAGGAGTTTGATTTTTATGTTGAGTCTACCTATGATGTCTATCTGCTTCGTATCATACATAGTCATGATTGTGTTGTAAGCATTTATCATGCAAAAGCTGATGGAATCATATATATCGTAAGTTCTATACCTATTTCTAAAAGATAATATCAAAGAGACTATTCAAAAGATTTTATATGTGTTGAGACATATGGTTTTCCGAAAATTGAAGAATCCCCAAAAAGTAGTACTACATTTAATATATAGTGATGAAATAGATCGTAAAGAGAAAATAATACCACATCATATAGAGCATTTTTGGGTTCTGAATGATGTGTATTTTATTTATATAATATTATATATTATGGTGTATTATAAATGACTGACTGATTAGGCGTGTATTAATAAGTTTATAGCTAGTTATTTTTAATGGATATTATTAGGATAAAAATTATGTTATTATGAAGGAAACATGTAATCTATTTTATAGGGGTATACATATGATAACAGGTGAAATTAAGAATAAAGTAGACAAGATATGGGAGAACGTCTGGGCTGCAGGTCTAACAAATCCTTTATCTGTAATCGAGCAAATTACATATTTGATGTTCATACGTGCATTGGATGATCAAGAAATTAATAATATTCGTAGTAGACCTTACTTGGTGCAGATGTGGAATTAATTTTTCCAGAGTCAGATATTGGCCAAGCTATGCGTTGGAGTAATTTTAAATTTAGAAATGCTGATGAAATTTATAATATTGTTTCTAATTTTGTATTCCCTGCGATTATAGCTATGAAGCATGGGAAATTGCCAGATTTTGATGAACATGGCAAGCTAATACCAATTCCTGATACTGATGAAACAAAAGATGGTTTTGATTTCTTTTGCCAAGCATATGTCTACTGCTACGTTTATAGTTCCGACTGCACAAGTGCTTGAAAAATTATTACTGGATTAGATGATTTATATACTCATGACATTGCTAAATTTTAGATATGCAAGGTGACTTGTATGAATATATGCTTTCAAAATTATCTACGGCTGGAACGAATGGACAATTTAGAACACCAAAACATATACGAGAAATGATGGTCAAAACTATTAAAGCCTCACCACAAGATATAATTTGTGATCCTGCATGTGGTACAGCAGGATTTCTAGTGTCTGCTGCAGAATATGTTCGAGATAATCATAGTGAAAAATGGATAAAAATGATTGGAGACACTATGAAAGTAACATGTTTAGTGGATTTGATACAGATACAACAATGCTTCGTATTTCTGCAATGAACTTAATGTTACATTCCATCAAATATCCTCAGGTTGATTATAAAGATAGCTTTAGCGAAACAAAATACTATACATGATGCATATACTATTTGTTTAGCTAATCCGCCATTTAAAGGTAGTTTAGATAAGGAAACTATTAATGATGAATTGCGTAGTATTACCAATAATACCAAAAAAACAGAACTTTTATTTTTGGCACTATTTTTAAGGATTTTTAAAAGGTGGTACTTGTGCTTGTATTGTCCCAGATGGGGTTCTATTTGGTTCATCTAAAGCACATGTAGCTTACTACGAAAAGAAATTATTGAGAATCATCATTTGCGTGCAATTATATCTATGCCTTCGGGTGTTTTAAACCTTATGCAGGAGTGTCTACAGCGATTATGATTTTTACGAAAACTCAAGCTGGTGGAACTGATAATGTTTGGTTTTATGATATGAAAGCAGATGGTTTTAGTTTAGATGATAAACGACAACCTATTGAAGACAATGACATTCCTGATATTATTGATCGTTTTGAACATATTGGTAGTGAAAGTGAACGGAAACGTACTGAACAAAGCTTCTTAGTAACTAAACAAGAAATCGTGGATAATGGATATGATTTATCTATTAATAAATACAAAAGAGATTGAATATATCCCGGTCGAATATCCTCCAACTAGCGAAATATTAGCTAATATTAAGGCTTTAAATGAACAAATTATGTCTGATACGGCTGAGCTAGAACGATTATTAAATGAATAAATTCATATTTGGTGAGATAAATGACATTTATAGAATTAGGAGAATTATGTGATAAAGGGACATCAAATTTAGCACAAAAGATCTGTTGATTGATGATAGTAGATACCCGTATATGCAGCTGGTGAAATAACTAAAGTTGATTTTTACCAACAAAGCAAGTTTTATTTAGGTATTGTTAGGATGGTGCTGGTGTAGGTCGTGTTATGAGACTACCTTCAAACTCATCTGTTATTGGGACACTTCAATACATATTCCCAAAAGAAAATGTTGATATAAAGTATTTGTATTATCTGCTTAGTTGTAAATTGAAATTGAACACATAAAAAAATCCATATTAGTACAAGTGATAAGATTAGAGTATCAAATTCGCAATCAATCACGAGGTACTAATATGGACTGCTCTAATCTTATCACATCATTGCGCACAAACAAACACTTAAATTTAGAGGAGCGCTTTTATCTTGAAAACGCCTTCTTGCTGGTGATCCTATCAATACTATTGCCAAGGCATTAGGACGCTCTAGAACTACGATTTATGCTGAGAAAAAGCGTGAACAGTGGTTCAAATTAAACAAAAACAAGGCTGTTCTTATGTATATAGCAGATTGTGGTCAGTTTGCCTATGAAAAGAACCCGCCAAGGTTCTTTCAACACTTTGAAAGCAGGTTCTATTGAGCCCTTTTTATCTTGGGTTGAAAAACAAGGTAAGAGTCGATAAATGGTCCTTAGATGCTGCTGTTGGCTACGCCTTACGTAAGGGCTTTGTTTGTACGCAATGAAATGGTGTGTACTAAAACTTTATATAACTACCTTTACCAAGGCATTTTAGGTCTTAAACCAATGGATTTGCCTTTGTGTTATTCGCCATTCTCATAAGAAGCGACATAACAGGCAACACAAACGCAAGTTAGGTAAATCCATTGATCTGCGTGATGAATCTGTTGCTACCCGCGAAGAATTTGGTCATTGGGAGCTAGATACGGTCCGAGGAATAAAGAATAAAAAGCGATGAAGTAATTGTTTCATTGTTAGAACGCAAGTCTCGCCTATATGTAGCCTTTACGTTGTCTATCCGCCAAAGCTGTGGATGTAAAATGACATTAGAAAAATTGGTTGGAGTCTCTTAAGGCCGTTTCCGATGTATCCATGTTATGTAAAAACTATTACGGCATGATAATGGCCGTGAATTTGCAGACATAAGTACATTAGAAACAGAGGATTTATCTATTTTCTTTGCTCACCCGTACTCGCCTGGAGAACGCGGTTCAAAATGAACGACATAACGGACTATTACGCCGCTTTATCCCAAAAAGGAACGCCCATAAAGGCTGTGTCAGAAGAAACGATTCAGCGGGCGTTACATTGGTGCAACAATTTACCCTGTAAGCTGTTGAATTACAAAAACGCCTCAAGAAGTCTTCATTGAAGAAGTTAATAAAGTTATGGATTTACTAGAGTGTTCAATTTCATATTGCAATTTAAGATTTGTATTATCTAATTAAATATTTAGATTTAGGTAAATCCAATACAGGCGCAACAATTCCTCATATATCTTTTTAAAGATTATAAAAAGAAAAGTTAGAGCTAAATCGTATAATGAACAAAAATATTGGTAAAATATTTAAATTAATCGAGGGAAATTTGATTACCCTATAATAGGATATTAGAATGCTATAATTTACTTATCAAATCTCGATTTGTTGATTTATTTGGTGATATAGAATTAAATGAAAGTGGAAAAATTAAGTTTGGTGAGTTAATCAAATCAGCTAATAATGGATTAGCCAGACGAGGAAATGATAAAGCAGGAAATATAGTTTTTAAGATTAATAGAGCTACAAGAAAATTTAATTAATTATTCAGATCCAAATAGAATTTTTGCTACAGATGATGAAAAGAAACGTTATAGATTATTAGAAGGGGATTTATTTTTGCTCGTGTTAATGGTAATCCCTAAGAATGTTGGACGCTGTGCTACATTTTATGAATATGAAGAGCAAGTATATCATAATGACCATATTATTAGGACTCATGTGATAAAAAGTCAGTTAGATAGTGTATTTGCAGTATATTTACTTAATAGTGAATACGGGAAAAATAAAATTAGTAGAAAAATTAAAACTTCTGCAGGCCAATATACTATTAATCAAGAAGGTTTAAAAATCTATTGAGATTATATTACCGCCTATAGTGATACAATATAGCTTTTGCTGAATTTGTTAAACAAATTAACAAATTGAAATCTGATGTTCAAAAGTCTATAGATGAGACTCAACTTTTAATGGATTCATTAATGCAAGAATATTTTGGTTAATATTCTTTTGGTATACTAATATAAAAAGAAAAAGAGGTATACCCTATGCAACAATTAATTAATGATATTTTTACATGATATGAGTGAAGTTTTATCTGCTAAAGAGCTATATGCTTTACAAATTGTTTTACAAAAGAAATTAAATATTATTAAAATCAAAACATATCCATATACTAATATTGAGTATATGGATATGTTTATTTCTGCTAAAAAGAATTGAAGGTTGTTCAGAGCGAACTTTAGCTTATTATAAAAGCTACTATTGAACATATGCTTAGTATAATAGTTACGCCATTGCGACAGATTCAAACTGATGATTTAAGAGCTTATTTGGCAGAATATCAATTAAGAAATAATTGTAGTAAAACTACTGTGGATAATATTAGAAGAAATCTTTCTAGCTTTTTCTCATGGCTTGAAGCGGAGGATTATATAATTAAAAGTCCAATTAGACGAATTCATAAAATTAGAACAGGGAGTAAAGTCAAAAGAAACCTTATCTGAAGAGTGTATCGAAAAAGCTTCGGGACTCCTGTCTACAGATTCGTGATTTAGCAATGATAGACCTTTTGTACTCAACAGGTATTCCGGGTAGGTGAATTAGTAAAACCTTAATATAAATGATGTTAATTTTTGAAGAAAGAGAATGTATTGTTTATGGTAAAGGCAACAAACAACGTAAGGTTTATTTTTGATGCTAAAACTAAAGTTCATCTTAAACGATATTTGGAACAAAGAATTGATTATAGTGAAGCATTATTTGTTACATTAGATAGTCCTTTTGAAAGATTAAAAATTAGTGGTGTAGAAATTAGACTTAGAAAGTTAGGTCGATTAGCTTCACTAGATCAGAAAGTACATCCTCATAAGTTTAGACGATCTATGGCGACAAGGGCTATTGATAAAGGCATGCCAATTGAACAAGTTCAGAAGTTATTAGGGCATCAACAAATTGATACTACAATGCATTATGCAATGGTTAATCAGTCTAATGTAAAAATAGCTCATAGAAAATTCATCGGATAATCAAATTCATATTTGGTGAAATAGATGAATATTTCTGAGTTTTGTAAAATTTATACTGGAACTGGATTTCCAATAGAGTTTCAGGGCATGGTAAATATCCATTTTATAAGGTGTCAGATATATCAGTTAGTAATACTCAACAAAAAATTTTTAGATAATGCTAATAATTATATTGATGAATTTGATTTATCTATATTAAAAGGTAACTTAATACCTGCTGGTACGATAGTTTTTGCCAAGATAGGTGAAGCTTTTAAAGTTAAATAAACGAGCCATTACATCTTGTGAGTGTTTGATTGATAATAATGTAATAGGTATAAAGCCTGATGATAATATTATTAATTTATTATATTTTTATTATTATTTATTAAAAATAGATATGCTTTTATTATTCTGAGTCTACAACGCTTCCATCAGTAAGAAAAATCAACTATTGAAAAATAAAAAGTTAAAATACCACCAATTGATGTACAAAATAAACGAGTCACAATACTAAATATTTGTCATAAAATTATTAAGGATCAGGTTGAATTAATTCATAATTTAGATCTATTAGTCAAATCTCGATTTGTTGAAATATTTGGATCATTTAATATAAATCGTAATAATTACAATACAATAAAAATTTAAGGATTTAATCGAGCAAAAATAACATTAATGAAGAAGACAAGGTTTGGTTGTTAAATTTAGATATGATTAAGTCTAATACTGGAGAAATAATAGAAAGTTTATATAAATAGACAAAATATACCAATATCAAGTATTGCTTTTTAAAAGGGCACTGTTCTTTATTCTAAACTTAGACCTATTTGAATAAAGTAGTTATTGCTGATGAAAATGGATATGGTACGTCTGAATTAATTCCATTGAATTCATATAAAAATGGTTTAACTGCAGAGTATTTAGCATATTATTTTACGTCAAGATAGTTTTGTAGAATATATTAAAGATAAGGTTACTGGTGCTAAGATGCCACGTGTTGCTATGGATATTTTACGAAATATAGATATTATTCAACCCAATTATATCTCCAGAACAATTTTCTAGTTTTGTTAATCATATCAACAAATTGAAATTTGCTTAAGTAGTGTATAATTAAACCAAGTATTATATAAAAACAGATGAAGTTACATGTATAGGGATTACATATGGCTAATTTTGATTTTTCTTAATGAAATAGTTGAGTATAAAGTTTTTGCAGATACGGCTATTGAGGCGGAGCGTGTTTTTCATTCATCACCATCTATGTGTGCAATTGGTTGTCGGAAGGCATTAGAGTTGGCTATTAAATGGGTATATACAGCAGATACTAGTATGATTATGCCTTATAAAGATAATCTTCAATCACTGTTACATGCTAAGTCCTTTAAAGATGAGTTACCTGAATCTTTATGGCGTGAATTACAACCAATTGTAAAAATGGGGAATTTGGCTGTTCATTCTGACGCTAAGATTTTTGCCAAGAACTGCTATTATTTCGTTACAGGCATTATTCAATTTTATTGAATGGATTGATTATTGTTATGGATATAACTATGTGGAGCGTATATTTGATGAGAATGTAATTCCTAAGACTATAGTTCCAGTAGATGTTAAGAAAATCAAGAGCAAGAAAGTTTGATTGCTCAAAATGCTCAACAAAATTGAAAAATCTGTACTTAGAAATTGAAAAGCTTTCAAAGCTATTATCTGCCTCTAAATTTGAGCATATTGTAACTCGTAGTTTACCTAAGGTTCCTAAACAGAGGCCGAAACACGTAGATATATAATAGATGTTGATCTTAAATTAATGGGGTGGGAGTTTGAAGGCCCTAATAAAAATGTGTTTGAAGAGTTTAAGGTCGCAAGTCCATACATTCCAGGTGGTTCTAATCTTAGTGTAGATTATGTGTTAATGGGGCGTGATGGTAAGCCACTCGCATTAATTGAGGCCAAGAAAACTAGCCGCAATATAAATGATGGTAAGACACAAGCATTAGCTTATGCAAAATGCATTAGAACGTGAATATGGACAACGTCCGATTATTTTTCCTATCAAATGGGTATGAAACTCATATGTGGGATGATCTTGAATGGAATATGCGGCACGTAAGTAGTGTATATGGTGTAAGTGACCTAGAACGACTTATTGTACGTAGAAAATTAGATAAGCCTATTTTAAGTACTATTCCAATTAATGATGATATTTCAGCACGCTATTATCAAAAGGAAGCGATTAGGGCTGTTTGTCAAAATCTTGAAAATAAGGTTAGACGAAGCTTACTTGTTATGGCAACTGGTACAGGTGAAAAACTAGAACCTCGGTAAGCTTTAGTTGATGTGCTTTTCCGAAGTAACCAAGTGACAAATGTATTATTTTTTTAGCAGATAGAATTGCATTAGTAAGTCAAGCGAAGGATGCTTTTAGAGAACATTTACCATCTGCATCATTATGTAATCTTTGTGAAAGTAAAAGATGATAAAAATGCCCGTATAGTTTTTCAACATATCCTACAATATTAAATGCTATCGAAAAAGTCGCTAGATGGAGAAGGTAAACGTTTATTTACTCCTGGTCATTTTCGATTTAATTATAGTAGATGAAAGCCATCGTAGTATTTTTTTAAAAATATAGAGCTATATTTGAATATTTTGATGCTATTCTTGTTGGTTTAACTGCTACACCTAAATCGGAAGTGGATAGAAATACATTTGACTTCTTTTGAGGTTGAAAACAGCGTTCCAACATATGCATATAGTTATGATGAGGCTATAAGAGATAATTATTTAGTTCCATATTATAACTTTGAGATAGAATCAAAGTTTTTATCCGATGGTATTGTTTATGATGAACTTTCAAAAGAAGATCAGGAACGACTAGAGGACGAAGCTATGGAGCAGACCGGAGAGTTTCAAGGCGATTATTCTGCTACAGAGGTAAACTCTATTATTTATAGTACAGATACAATAGATCATGTTCTCAGAGAACTGGATCAGAATGGTATAAAGACTCATAATGGAGATTCTTTAGGTAAAACAATTATCTTTGCTCAGAATAAAAAGCATGCTTATTTAATTGAAGAGAGATTTAATTTGTTATATCGTTCGTCAAAAGGGAAGAAAGCACGTGTTATTGTTAGCTCTGATCAACATGCATTACATTTAATCGACCAGTTTAAATTTTCAGATGGTGAACCAGATATAGCCATTTCAGTAGATATGTTAGATACAGGGATTGATGTACCAGCATGTGTTAATTTGGTATTTTTTAAACGTATAAAATCAAAGACAAAATTCTGGCAAATGATAGGTCGTGGGACTCGCCTCTGTCCAGATGTGGAGTTTTTTGATAAAAATAATGGTGATTATGTAGGTAAGAAATACTTCTATATCTTTGATTACTGTAAAAATTTTGAATATTTTAGAAATCAAAAATACGGTAGAAGTAAAAGGTAATAGTGCCACATTAGGTGAAAGAATCTTTGCTAAGCGTGTTCAAAATTATTGCACGACTACAAACTGAAAAAGTACGGCAGTGAAGAATATCAAAGCTGGCGTTCAGAACTTGTAGATGAGTGCTATAAAGAAATTACTGATTTAGAAGTAACAAAACCGGTTGTCCGTTTACAGTTAAAAATATGTAGATAAATATAGTGTAAAAACGTCATTTGATTATTTATCAAATATTGATGAGCATGACTTAATTACTTATGTTGCCCCTTTAATTTGTGCTGATGTTAAAGAAAAATTTGGCACGAGGATTTGACAACTTTGTATACGAAGGATTTTGAATCTCATTAATGGTCAATCTCTTGACTATTTTAAGAAACGTGTAATAAGTCTTTCGAATACTTTATTACAAAAATTAGTATCGAACAAATTAGAAAAAACAAGATTTCTTGAAGTTAATAAAAGAAGATACGTATTGGCAAAATTGTTGATGCATTGCAACTAAATCATCTAAGAAAAGAACTTAGAGATTTAATTCAGTTTCTTGATGTTGCAGAGCGTCGAGTTATTATCAACAATTACGGACTCAGTCCTATTAACTAGAGAAGCGATACTCTTATGCCTGAAGTTTTTGAGAGCTATCAAGAAAAAGTTGAGTCGTATTTTTAACACATCAAGATCATCCAATAATTCAAAAACTTATTAACAATAATCCGATTAATGAAGAAGACTATAAAAGCGTTAGAACACATTTTTACTCATGATTTAGGTAGTCCTAAGGATTATGAAGACCATTTTTAAAGACAAAGAGTTTGGATTAGTTGTCCGCGATATTGTAAAAATGAGACCAGAAGCTGCCGAAAAAGCTTTTTCAGATTTGATTAATAGTAAATCTATGAATATTAATCAGATTAACTATCTAAAAACAAGTCATTAACTATATTACGGTTAATGGATATATGGAATCTCCAAAAATACTTTCTGAAGCACCATTTGATAGACCGTTTGATATGTGGAAACTTTTTGATCAAGTTGAAGTGGTAGAAATCGCAAATATAGTAAAGCAGATAAAAATAATGCCTGCATAAAATAAGAATTTTATTAGCCATATATAAGGGGGACTATATGGATATACAAAAAGCATGCAGTGATTTTTTTCTGCAGAAAATTTACGTAAAAAGTTATATCAATAATATTCTTAATAGAAATACTATATTCATAATTTTATCTCAATGTTATTAAATATTGAGAAGGGTGACGTTATAGCCATAGATGGTGAATGGGGGAGTGGGAAAACGTATTTTGTTCATCAAGTAAAATGGCTTTTTGATTCTGTTAATGAAAATATTGATAGTGATATTGAAAACTGTATTAAATAGCACATCTCCAAAATTAGATAATATTATAGGGCATAAATATAAAGTGTTTTTATTATGATGCTTTGGAAGCATGATAAGTCTAATAACTTTTTTTACGCTACTAAGAACCATGATACTTGCTTTTTGGTGGAATTGATTATTTTAAAGAAGAGACGAGTTTTATAAAATCGCTACTAAAAAGGTGCTTCACATATTGTTAAAGGGGTTACACTGATTGATGCGGAGTGGATTTTTAAAGGAACCAAAGAGCTATGTGGAATTAATGATACGGAGCAGTTTTCAGAGTTGGAATTTATAGAACAAATGGATAATCAAGTTGACTCTTTTTTAGATTATATATGTGAGGGGCAATATGATAAATTAGTTGTATTTATAGATGAACTTGACCGCTGTAGGCCTAGTTTTTGCTGTTGAACTACTTGAGATAATAAAACATTATTTTAATAATGATAAAGTAATTTTTGTGCTTTCTACAAATCTAAGTGAATTTCAATACTGTATAAAGCAATACTATGGGGATGGGTTCAATGGTTGGAAGTATTTAGATCTGTTTATAGATTTAAGACTTACAGTACCAACTATTTCTACAGAAGACTATTATAAATACCTATGGCGGAAAACAGGGACAGACCGTATTGATGATATTTCTATAGCATGTGCTAAATATTTTTGGATTTAATCTAAGAGATATTCAACGTTATAATCAACAGGTTAATATAGCCTTTCATAGCTATATAAATACTATATATCAAAAATAATGATTTTTCTGAGGAATTAGACCTTTTATATGCCGTTTTTTACTCCTATATTATTAGCTTTAAAGCTTTTATTCTGTAGAAGAATTTAAAGATTTTATTTCTGGAAGGAAATTTGAGACTATAAAAGGACTATTAAAAGATAGATTTAGAAGAAGTACATTGTTTTTTTCATTTTAAGAGCGAATCAAGATTTATCTTCTGAACGGGAAGCGTTATTAGAAAGAGCACTAGAGTATTGTTACAACAAATTATTTAATTCCGAAGTTTATTACTCATCTAGTAAGAATAGTATAGATGATTTGATGTTAAATCATTTTTAATATTGACAGTAATACAAGAAGTAATCTTTAAATATTATTAATCTATTCTCAGGAAAAGTAAAATTTGATATTTAAATGTAGAACGATTAATAGACTTGAGGTACTTATTGAGATTTATACAAATATTGTATGAGAGGTTTTATACTCATGTAATAAGGTATACTTAATCATGTAAGGAGGCGTATATCGATGAATAACTCTAATAAATCTTATAATGAGATTCTAAAATTAATTAGTAAGTATGTTGGGAAAAAATATATCTATATTTTTACCTATAGCATATCAAGATCATGAAGAAAAATAGAAATATTAATGATTGGGAAAATAGAGTTAATAATGTATTAACTAGTTGTAATATTCCATGTTTTATAACATATGGAAACTATCAGTGTACAGCTGAAGCATATTTTTGGGGACAGAGAGTATGAAAGGCTCCAATGTATATTTTTTTCTGTGAGCCCTGGCAGGTTGAAGAATTCAATTGTATAATTCGTATTCTTTCATCAAGAATTGAACAACAGCATTATTTTTACTATTGATTTAAATAAAACTATTTCTGTTGTAGAAATGTTTTAAAAATCGTGATGTTTTTGAACAATGCGAAGTAATTGAAATTGATAAATGGTCTAAAAGAATATCCTAATTATTTTAAATGGATAAATATAGTTGGATATAAATTAGTAGATATTGATACTAATCCTAGAGGTATTCCAAATGACTTTATAAAAATTAGAACATCATGAATTATTAAATTGTATAGATGACGATGTTGTAGATTTTCTTGATTTAAATCTTTTAGACTTATCTCTTGAAAGATATTTATCTATGACTGGATTAGTAAATTATAAAGTTGTTTATGAATCAAATCTACCAGAAGGTAATCATCTTTTAGAAGAATATAGAGTAATAGATTTGAAAGAGATACCTGCAGAGTTAAGGTTGGTCTATGCTGTCAAATTAGTAGAAGCATATCACTAGATTCATATTTATTTGAGGTCGAAGAAGGTTCATATATATCTCATTGTAAGTAACAATGACAGATTTTATTGTTACAAGTTTTCTCTAAGTTTTCTGGGGATAAATATGATGAGAGGTATGGCTGCAAGCAAAAAGCATTTAATCGAATTTTATTTACTTTCAATTTATAATCTACAGCCTATAATAAAATATGCTATAAAGTGTAAAAGTAGATTTGTGAGCATAATAGAACGGAATAATGTTGTTTATTAGTTGTTATATTCATAATAATTATTATTTTTAGCTATGATAGTTTAGTACTTTTAGCAAAAGAGACAGATATGAAAAAGAGGAATTACAGAATAGAATAGACAATGCATTGGAACTAGAGGATCTTTTTAAGCTACCTCAAGGTTTTCATGTAGCAAGAAATGTCTTTGGACAAGAGATGTATATAAGAGAGAGTCAATCGGAGATGGATATAGTTTAATGTTTAGAACCCATAATAAGAATGAACTTTTATGTTGAGGATTTTAATGAGGCGGGAGAGTTCATCAATTGTAGATATGAAGAAGTAGAATTAGATTAAATTTATATTTACTACTTACAAATTAAAACTAGAAAAGAACTCTTTCGATTCCTTTCCCTGTTTAAATATGATATAATTTATATCAAAGTGAGGCATAAATGGTTTGGTCGCCAGACTTCGCTTCTAGAATTTAATGTTGAAGAAACGGTCTGACTTCTATGTCGGGCCTTTTTCATACCACGATTAGAAAGCTAGCTTTTGCTAGAGGACAATCACTTTGCTGCCATGATAATGGTCGCTACAAGTATGCCAAAGGAAATCATTAACGATAACACTTTTCGTATGTACTATATTGATTACCGCCAATCTCTAGAAGATTAGCAAAGGCTGGACCCATTTAGAGGCCTCAAGTTCAATATAGTGCTGTCAATTATAAAAGTAATAGATTAGAGGTTCCTAATAGTCACCTAGGTGACCAATAGGAACCTCTTTCGTTTTGTAATTATTTTTTATCGATATTTTTCTTATTATGTTACAATACAGATAATATTACTATTTTTATGGAGAGATGTATATGTTAAAACGATTATTACTAAGTGCTATAATATTAAGCGCTGTTAGTGTTTCAAGTTATGCTGTTGATGTGAATATTCCTGGTGCAGATTCAAGTATTTCCTAAGGATGTGTATGTACAGGGGGTATAGTACTGAAAAAGATTAAGAATGCTTATGATGTAGAAACTAGAAAGATAATAGACTCGATTATTTTAAAAGAGGAATACCTAAAGAGTTTGGTACTGATATTAATGATTCTGAAGTTGAAAACTTTAAAAATGAGTTATACTCTATTAAGCGTCGTCAATTTGACGGTAATACAATTGTGAATTTACATAATAATGATGGTGGACTATCAGTTACACTTCCATTTAGCGCGATACAGAAAAGAGGCTATAACTGATTTTCCTAATTCAAATGCTCATTATTTAGTTGAATCACCTATGATTGCTGTAGGTATTATTGAAAATAAAACACCAAACACTACTGAAAAAACTGATGTGTTTTTCAATATGACGGCTTAAGTAAAAGCTCTTTGAGAAAGACAACGCTTAGAGGGGCTGTTGAGATGGAGATTATTGGTTTAAAATTTGAACTGAGTAAACATCCAAATCAGGAGTATAATGTTATCCTTTTTCCGCGTGCAACGAAGCTAGTTACATCCAAATGATATTAATACAATAATAGCCAATTATATATTGCCTTCAATTCATTCTCTTCAAGATTTAGATGCCTATAGTAAGGTTGAGACTATAAAAACGTATTCCTTTTAGAGTACCTAAAATAGCTTTAAAAAGATAAAAAAAGCTAAAATGAAAGAGTAGACGGTGTAACCTTTACAATTGATAAAGATATAAATCAACAGATTCTGTATTGAACCAAGTAATGACTCTGAAAAGGGTTTATTTAGTACAGTTGATGAAATTCGATATATTAAATAAAGATTGATAATAAGTCAGCAGAGTTTTTTGGTATCCCTGGAGTAAAAATGATAACTAAGGGCTCCATACTTATGTTTGGAATGATGGCATACCAGGGTTATTACTTGATCTTGAGTTAGATAATCAACAGGGGATATTGATGTTTATTACTTATGATGAAAAGCCATAAGTATGTAAAATACAATCCAATACCCGCTAGATAATAGTGTATATAGTAAAGCGCAATTACGTAAAATTAATTACTGATGTAAAAATTATCGTGCTACTGGTAATCTATATCACAGGTGATGTTTGGATTATTTAGTCTAAAACTGTCTATAATGAAATAAGGAAAGAAATCCTTCGATTCCTTTTCCCTGTTTAGATATGATATAATTTATATCAAAGTGAGGCATAAATGGTTTCGACGCCAGACTTCGCTTCTAGAATTTATTGAATTGAAGAAACGGTCTGACTTCTATGTCGGGCCTTTTTCATACCCCACTAGAAAGCTAGCTTTTCAGCTAGAGGTCAATCACTTTGCTGCCATGATAATGGTCGCTACAAGTATGCCCAAAGGAAATCATCAACGATAACACTTTGAATGTACTCATATTGATCACCGCCAATCTCTAGAAGATTAGCAAAGGCTGGACCCATTTAGAGGCCTCAAGTTCAATATAATGTTGTGAATAATAAAAGTAAATAGATTAGAGGTTCCTAATAGTCACCTAGGGTGACCAATAGGAACCTCTTTCGTTTTGTAATTAGTTCGGGGGATTTAACAGTATCTTTTATGCAGACCTCGTTTGCCGTATATTTTTAAGATTATAGCAATAATTGTATTTAATACGAATAGAAGAGCAAAGCATACTAAGGCTGTAGTATAGCCATATCCTGCTTCGTGAAAGTATGACACGAGCATAGGACCAACTATACCAGCTAATCCCCAAGCCGTTAGAATGCGGCCATGAATAGTGGAGAGTTGGCGTATGCCATAGAGGTCTGCAAGATATGCTGGCATACAGGCGAATCCGCCGCCATAGCAGGTGATAATGAGAAGAATTAAAACTTGGAATGTTAGAGCATTATTGGTTTCGGCAAGTACGTAGAATGCGATGATTTGTATAATAAAGAATAGTATGTAAGTTTGTGCACGGCCAAAGTAGTCGGAGATAGTAGACCACGCAATGCGACCTCCACCATTGAAGATACCGATGATACCAACTAGTGATGCAGCTGCTGCAGGTGTCATACCAATGGTTTCTTGTGCCATAGGGGATGCTAAGGATAGAAGACCCTATACCACAGGTAATATTAATAAAGAAAAATCCACCAAAGGGCACCAAATTGCCAAGTTTTTCATAGCATCATTAGCTAGCATGCCATGGTTATGAACGTACATAGTGGATTTATCTTTCGTAGTTCGAGGTGGTTGTTTTTGGTTGAGGTGCTTTCAAATAGAGAGAAGAGGCGCCCATAACCACTAGATAGATTACGCCGAGGATAATGAAGTTATTTACTAATCCAACTTGAGCTACGAGGAATTGCATAAGCGGGTCCTGCAATGAGTGAAGCAAAATCCAAAACCCATAATGGCTAATCCTGTGGCAAATCCTGGGACGATTTGGAAAGTATTTTACTAGTGTAGAAACTGGTGTTATATAACCAATACCTAGTCCGATACCACCGATGATACCATAGAAAGAGATAGAGTAAGGTAAGATTATGGATGCTAAGTGCATAGGGCAGTACCTAATAGGCCTGCCACCCAGAATAACATGGAAAGAAGGCCGCTTTTTCTTTGGACCTATTTTTTTCTGCAAAAGGATCCTAAAAAGCCTGCAGAAAGTCCAAGCATCAGGATAGCTAGGGAGAAGGTCCATGTTGTTTGTGACATAGTAAATCCCATATCTGTCATGATAGGTCGTGTGAGCACGCTCCATGCGTACACACTACCGATGGATATATGCAGACCAATGGCAGCTAGAGCAATAAGCCAACGATTTCTCATAAGAAAAACTCCTTTCATATAGGTGAGATGATTTAAAACTTTGTACAGTATTATTTGCTACAGAGAAAATAAAAAAAGACCGCCTGAACAAAAAGCTTGCCCAGACGGTCGGCTATCACACGATGTGCGCTACTGTGCATGTAGTCAATTCTACGAATCCGTCAGCCCAGTAGTAATATAGTATCAAAGTATAGCAATTAAGAGGATATCTTGTCGATGATATAAGTCACTATCGTATGCACCATAAACATTTATAATTGAAAAATAGGAAAGGAAATCTTTGATTCCTTTCCTATTTAGATATGATATAATTTATATCAAAGTGAGGCATAAATGGTTTGGTCGCCAGACTTCGCTTCTAATAATGATAAAATTGAAGAAACGGTCTGACTTCTATGTCGGGCCTTTTTTTCATGCCCCAATTAGAAAGCTAGCTTTTTAGCTAGAGGTCAATCACTTTGCTGCCATGATAATGGTCGCTACAAGTATGCCCAAAGGAAATCATCAACGATAACACTTTGAATGTACTCATATTGATCACCGCCAATCTCTAGAAGATTAGCAAAAGGCTGGACCCATTTATAGGCCTCAACTTCAATATAGATGTGTAAATAATAAAAGTAAATAGATTAGAGGTTCCTAATAGTCACCTATGTGACCAATAGGAACCTCTTTTGTTATTATTTTATTACTATATGAGTATGTTAGAATATATCAAAATATAGTTAGTGCTTATTGAGGAGAAATTATGTTTAGAAAATCTTTGTTATTGGGCATTTTAATTACTGTCCTGTGTTTGAGTGGGTGTGGTAATGCCCAAGAGTTACCAGGCTATAATCCGAAAGTTGTGGGCAATGAAATGTATAAGAATGATTTAATGGATAAGATTCTTAACGAAGAATCTATAAGGCTATAAGTGCTGGTGGTGATCGTGAAGAAGCGGAGATACTCTTTCGTCTTAATGAAATGACTGCTGACCAACGTAGAAATCTAAATTATTCTATATCGAGGGCTCAATATAATGCTGTAACAGAGGTACATATGCATACTGCAGAAGGGGGGCTGTCTTATACGTTGCCATTTACAGCTTTTAGAGGTGGCACGCAAATGGTTCCACTTCCTGGTATAGCTGGGACTGATGGCTCTCTCTATAGATTTAACCATCCTTTTATTTATACAAGTTTATCTATGGAATCTCGTCCCTATGAAGAAAGTGCACAGTATTTGGGCAAGCCTTATAATACATTGACGCAAAATGATGTACGCTCTGAGTTGAAAGAAAAATGGACAAATATACAGCAAGATCAATATGATGTATCCAGTATTGATGGTAGTACTTTCAAAAGAGACAATATTATAAATGGACGTTGGAGTACTATGAAAACAAAGGAGACACCTAGTTTTGTGGCCAATGACATTTCTTTTGCTTTGCCGAACGAACCTAATACACAATATGTTATTACTTTATTGGTTAGAGAAGATGGTGAACGGGGAATTGGTAAGCGAGGCATTGAGGATATTATAGCCAATTATCTTGTGCCAACCATTTCTCCATTAGCTCGTTTAAATGAGTCTAGTCATTTTGAAAGTTATAATGACTATTCGTATAGGGTTTTGAATAATGCGGTAGAGGAGAGCACTGGTTCGGATAATATAAAGGTGTATAAAACATCAGGTGGTATTACACAGACTATTAGCGTGCACCCATACGAACATAAAGGTCCGGTTTGGGCTAATATGGCAGATATTCTAAGGATTACACAAGCACAGTTAAGACTGAAGCCCAATATGCGTCATGGCAGCCATAAGTATATATGGAATGATGGCGCTCCTGGTGTGCTCACAGTGTTTGAGTATGAAGATGGTACTGGTGAATTACATTTTAGTACTCAAGATGCTCATAATCTGTATATTCATACAATTGATTATAACCGTGCTACAAGTGATTATAATATTGGTTTACTTCATACCATTATTTCCGATGCTAAAATTACAAATTTAGGAAATACTTATAAGGGTGAAGTGGATTATTTATAATAAAATAGAAGAGTCTAATGAGAATATATATGCCTAATCGGCGTAGAATGATAACAGGAAAGGAATCATGGATTCCTTTCCCTGTTTAGATATGATATAATTTATATCAAAGTGAGGCATAAATGGTTTGGACGCCAGACTTCGCTTCTAAAGTTTTAAAATTGAAGAAACGGTCTGACTTCTATGTCGGGCCTTTTTTCATGCCCCAATTAGAAAGCTAGCTTTCAGCTAGAGGTCAATCACTTTGCTGCCATGATAATGGTCGCCACAAGTATGCCAAAGGAAATCATCAACGATAACACTTTGAATGTACTCATATTGATCACCGCCAATCCTCGAGTTGATTAGCAAAGGCTGGACCCATTTAGAGGCCTCAAGTTCAATATAGTGCTGTCCATAATAAAAGTAAATAGATTAGAGGTTCCTAATAGTCACCTGGGTGACCAATAGAACCTCTTTCATTTGGTAATTATTTTCATAAAAATATATTAACTATGTTACAATACAGTTAATATCATTATTTTTGTGGAGAGAAGTATATGTTAAAAACGATTATTATTAAGTGCAATTGTAGTAGGCGTTGTTTCTGGTTCTAGTTTCGCTATTGATGTGAATATATCAGGGGCAGATCCAAGTATTCCACATGATGCGTATCAAAGTTATGTATATACCGATAAGTATATACAAATGGATAAGCATAAAATGGTAAGTGAATCTTATCGGACTATTAAAGATGACCCACGAATGGTAGATTTTAGAAAAAGAACATTCTATATCTGACCAACAATTACAAAAAGGTAATAGAAGATCATGCTCTAAGGTTACAAGGTGTAGTTGAAGGAAAAAAACTGATGTAATTTTTACATTCTAAGGATGGTGGGATACGATTTACAGTGCCATTGGTATTAGATTATAAAGCTAAAATTAATAATCCATATGATTCTATTATATATTCTTGGGATACTAGATATATACCATTAGTTGTAGAAATTGAAGATTATCCATATGAAAAAAGTCGAGATTATATGGGAAAACCAGCTGAGTTTATAACTGTCTCTGACATTAGAAAAGCCATTAAACGTGCAATTCAACAAGCTAATAAATCTGATGTACGCTTAGTTGAAGATTCTTTAAAGGTGGCCCTTTCACATATTCAGGTTTGAGAGACTCCTACTGGGAAATATCTGAATTTAATGATAAAAAAGAAAAAGATGTGTTCTGGGGAAATTCAGTTAATTTTTCTCTTGAAAACGAGCCAAATGTTCAATACCATATTGGCTTTATTATAGAACCAAAAGCAGATAATAACCCTTCTATTGATAAAGCTAATAGTTTATTGGTTAATTATATGTTACCATCTATCAAACCATTAGCTAATATGAATGGATATTCTAAACAGATAGGATCAAAAGATAATAGTATATTTACTTATAGGGTGTTAAATAATAGTTCAGTTGGATATAGAGAATTTAGTGGTCGTCATATTAAATCTTATAATTATAACGATGTGATTTTTCAATATGTAGATTATGTTAGAAAATTAGAAAGTAACAATGAAGACCCATATGGCTATGTTCATGATATACTTTCTTTGGGGCGAGAGAGTGCAGTAAAATCGAATCTTATTAAAAAAATATGATTATAATTTAGTTTGGAATGATGATACTCCAGGTATTTTTTTCTAGAACAGGAGAATTTTGATGGTAGTGGTGTAATGCAATTTATAACACAAAATGGAAAGGATAGGTTTGTTAATACTATTCACTATAAAAAAACTAGATGGAAATCTCACAAAAGCAACAGCTACGTGAAATGTTAATTGATGTAACTATATCTAAACAATATAATAAAAACTCTGATTCTATTGATATATTTAATATTGTAGAAAAATGGGTAATATATGAAGAGGAGCCTAAGAGAAATGAGCTTTTAGGTTCCTTTTTTTATAATGATTAGATTCATTAAAATAAATAAATCATGTTACAATACAGTTAATATTAGAGTTCAATGAGGGATATTTGTATGAAGCGTTATATTACACTACTTAGTCTAGGTTTGTGTTTAGCCGTACCGATGCTTTCACAAGCTAGCGATATAAAGCCTTTTATGCATGTTACGAATGTACATAATGGTCAATATGATGCGGCATTAGATGCTATTACAGATACAAAGTTTTATGGATCGTATCAATTCCGAGTATTAAAGAATGCTATCGAAACACAGGGTGAAACGAAGGACATTGATGGTAGGGCGTTTAGAACCTCTGATGGGGTATTTATGCATGTAAAGGCTAGATCTATCGATAGTACGAGTTCCACGTTAGATGCTGAGGTTAATGAGATTGTTAAAGATAGGACGGTTCCTGAACCTACAGTTAAGATGGTATTGCCTGTTAAGCATGATGTAATAGGGGTCAATAATGATGGTGTGCGTAGTTTGCTAGCCGAATTTATGTATGGCTGGCCATTACATAATAGGACGGATATGGTATTAGTTACAGATTATGAAGATACCCGTTACTATTATAATTTGCAGTTTTATAGAGACAAGCTACCTGAAGGTATTCGCATTGAGCAGTTGCGCCAAATGATTATGGATGCGCAGTTCAGTTATAAATAAGTGATATCTAATTAGCACAATATAGTTATAATAAAAAGCGGTTCCTAATGGTCACAGTAGTGACTTATAGGAACCTCTTTTTATCGTGCAAGTAATTTATATGAATTTGTTATAAGGTTATATTATTTATAAGTGTTTTTTGGGGATTCGTAGTGGTTTTATATGTTTTACAATTGCGATAGATATAGCAATTGTAAAAGCTATCAAAAAGGATTCTTTTGCGAAGCTAATGGCAATAGTTTCTTGTCCCATTAGCATATAATAAATGGATCGATAAAAAGCTGAGCCCTGGTAGTAAAGGGAATAAGCTAGTCATTAGGAAGACTATAGCAGGGCATTTTCGTTTAACTGCAAGTACTCTTGAAGAAATGGCAATGATAAAACCACTGATGAATATGGAGAGCATAACATTAGACTGTAGTGAAGATAATGTTAAAAACAAGAACCATGAGATGAATCCTAATATTGTACAATCGATAAAATGTTGTTTAGCTACACGGAATAAGATTGCAAATGCTGTAGTACCAATACCAGCCATTATACTACGCATAAACATAGAGGTTAAGGAATTAGTATCTAAATTAGAGGTATAAAGAGGAATCATTTGTATGTTGAAGAGTAGTGATTGTACTACTGCGACCCCTACAGCCATGGAAATACAGGTAAGTAACGCACCCATCATAAGGGTTATTCCTGTATTATAGTTATTCTGGCTATACTCTCTAATCGCATTGACGAAAGGAACTCCGGGAACAATATCAATCATGGCTCCTAGTAATATAACTGATAGGTTGGAGCCTAATTCAAAGTGGATAAAGAGATTACCCAATAAGGCTATTAGAATACTACCTAAAATGGTAATCAATACATCAGAGCTAAGTATGCGTTTGATGGTACACAAATAGATACCTAATACCAAACCTATAATACCGGCAATTATAGAGTCTGTTATAGAACTACCAATTGCATAGCTAAAGCCCGAAGCTCCTAACGTATAAGCTACTAATCTCCAAAAAGAATAGTCTGACATGGTATCAATTTGATTAAGTTCACTTTTCAATCTCCTCAATAGTAATATTTTTTTGTGTGACACGTCGGGAGAGAGCATTAACAGATTCAATTTTACTGAGGTTAATATCGACTTCAGGAACGTTACAAATACGAGTAATTTCAGTTCCATCAGCTTTCTTAGCAGTTGCAAAAATACCTCTATTGGATACGTAGGCTTCTAAATCTTTAAAATTCATAGCTCGTGCTATGTAGTTCATAGTATCCTCTGTACGACTGATTTCAGCACCACTACTAAGAAGTATTTTTCCAGCTTTTTAATATAATTTCTAATTCTACACTGGTCATTATTTCCTCGTTATTCATTTTTACTTCATTGTTATTTATATTAGACTTTTTTTGATAGGTCTACCTTTAGAAGATTCAGTTGATTTTGATTCTTCCTGTTGTTCTTGTAGAATATTGATATTTTGATGTATAACTTCTTCGTCTACTGAGAGATGCTCTTCCACATAGTCTTTTAAGTCTTGAACTGTTTCCGTATTTGAAAGTATCTCTTTTGCTACATCATGAATATCTTCTTTTAGAGCTTTTGTATCTGCTTGACTAATATCACCTAATGTGTGGAATAGTTCACGTTCTTCTTCTGATAGTGTTTTGTGAGGACTATGTTTTTTTAGTGATAAATGGATCATCTTTCTTCGGAAGAGTTTTTCCATAATGATATCTTTACGATCGCGGAGCCAGCCATAAATAAGAATAATTAGGAGTAATAGTCCCATATAACCGAGAATTGGGTAGAGGATACTAATCAAATCTTTAAAACCAAAGAAACTACATATATATCCTATGATTACTACAGAAATAATAACAATTCTCATTCTTTTTGTACTGCCGTTGGCAAAACGTCTAGCAATAGAATAAAAAAGAGAGAATGCTGTATTAAAAATAAGTGAAAAGACTGTGATTGCATATATATATGCTAGCCAAGGATGAATTTGATTGGCAATAGCAAGAATCGGCAAATCTGCATCTTTTACTGTATCTAGATTTGCATAAATAGAGATAGCTGCTATAAAAACAACTAATCCGACTAATAGGCCGCCACGAGTGCCACCTTTTTCAGCAATACCAATACGAACAACAGAACCACCTAAAATAAAGGCCATAGAAACAGCTGTCATAGCACATAGAGAATAATAATTAATGACAGAAAACCATACATTGCTTGTGGCTGGTTTGATTGTGTGGGCTATAGTATCTAACGCAGCCCAATCATGACTTTTACCAATAAAAGAGTAACCTGTAATGATGAATATCATTACAATCATGATAGGTGTAAAAACACCTAGAACACTGGTAATTTTATCAAAGTCCATAAATGATACGGTTATGATTAAAAGTGAGCAAATTAATCCGCCAACCCAAAAAGGAAGTCCAAATTGTTGTTCTAAGTTTGATCCTGCACCGGCTATCATAACGAAGCCCATAATAAAACTACCAGCGATTAGTACAAAATCAAGTATTCTTGTAATAATAGGATGGGAAATCTGTGTAAAAACTTCTTCATGATTGTCTGCACGATAGTAGCTCCCCAAAGAAAGCATGATTTTACCAAATGCGGCATTTAATAGACCTAGTAATAGAACACCAATAAGACCTATTTGGCCAAAACTTATAAAATATTGTAGAAGATCTTGTCCACTCGAGAGTCCTGCACCTACAATAACACCTATGTAGGCAAATGCAATTTTCCATGATTGTTGCATTATATTTTCCGCCTTTCAAATACATAACTTAATAATCTAATATTATATCATACTAATGATTCAATTGATGAAAATCTTACTGCCAATTTCTATAAAGTTAGCTAAGAATGGAGCTATTTATAGGCTTCAATTTCAATATAGCTATGTGGAACGTAAAAGTAAATAAATTAGAGGTCCCTAATAGTCACCTAGGTGATCAATTGGAACCTCTTTTATCGTGCAAGTAATTTGTATAGTTGTTAAACTATTACAGAATGCTTTTACCCATAGGGAATACAGTTTTGCCGAATACTTTGTTTACAAGTACAGCACCAGAACCGTAGAAGCCCAATAGGGAGATGAATAACTCAGACCATGCTGCAAGAGCGAAGAAGCCTGTTTTGCCGCCTAGGAAGAGGTCTGTTGCTAGACTAAGAATAGGAAGCAGATTAAGAACATGATAGCAAATACAACTTTGTTTGTTTTTAAAGATGCAATTGTACCAAAGATAGAGAAGATTAAGAAGCCTACAAAAGCGAATGCCAATTGTGTTACATCAAAACCTTTTTGAATTTCAGGACCGAAGGAGCCCATTTGGATCAACCAAACGCCAGCCATAGCAGACCAGAATAAACCGTAAGCACCGAATACAACAGAGCCGAATGGATTGTTTTTCTTGAAATCAAAATAACTTGCCATTAATTGGGCGATAGAACCTAATAAAACTGCCCAAGGGATAATAACAGATGTTGTAGGACCAGACCAGCCTACGCGGGACGTGGATACTACAAAACATACTACAGCGAGACCAAGTAGTCCAAGACCAGTAGGATCAGCTACATTTTCGCTCATTTCAACTTTTCTTACTTCGTTTTCCATTTGTTTCACATTTCTCCATTAACTAACTACAACTATACAGACAAATCTTCACGGGTATATGTACTGCCATCTCCGATCAATACTATGTGTACTGAATTAACAGATAACCTATGTGAAAGTACTGCCTCATAAATGTAACATATATCACATTTTTAAGGCAATAGATTAGAAATAGTATCTATGCGCAAAAAAAGTATAACGTGAAAAATGAAATAAAATAGAGAAAAATAAAAAGGAAAAACCCCGATAAATAGGAAATGATATAAATTAATTCCCATATTATTACGGTTTTACGTTATAAATGCTTTAATTCATATGAATTTGTTATAGGTTGACGTACTATTTGTTTAACTCTTCAATAATAGTAATAATATCTTCTGCTTTACGGGCGATGTGTTTAACACCAAGCTCATGAAGTAAGGATTCCTCTCTAAAGCCCCATGTAACACCAATGCAAAGTAAGCCAGAGTTTTCTGCTGTTGCTACGTCTACTTCAGAATCACCTATATAGATGGATTCTTCAGGAGTAGAGTTTAACTCTTTTAATGCTTGGAGTACCATATCTGGAGCAGGTTTACGTTGTAAGCCCGGTCTTTCACCGATAGCAACAGGTAAGCGATCGCCAAAATATTCTTTATTTAAAGGTGTAACGCCTTCTTGAATTTTATTAGATACAATAGCTATTTTATATCCTTTTTTACGTAATAGGTCTAGCATGTCTAGAATACCATCATAGGGTGCAGTTGTATCTTTTAAATGCTCTCCATAGTAGGCTTTGAACTCGTCGATATATGATTCTAAATCGCTATCTGCCACAGTACTTGGTAAGCAATGACGCATTAAATAAGCTACAGCATTGCCAAGTTTTGCTTTCACCTCAGCCATAGAGCGCTCAGGAAAATTATGTTTACGCAGTACATAGTTCACGGAATTAAATAAATCTGTAGATGTATCGAGCAATGTGCCGTCACAATCGAAAACGATAGTTGTATATTTCATAAAGGCCTCCAAATGTATATATTAACGACTCTATTATAAGACAGAAGGAGAAAAATTTCATAAAAAATTAGACTATGTTACAATTAATGTACCATAGTTGAGAGTTTTAAAATTGGAGAGATACATGATTCGTAAAACAATAGCACTTTCAGTATATATCAGTTTGGTTACTGCTTTGGCAGGAGCTGTTGATGTTAATATTCCTGGTGCTGATAATAGAATTCCTGCAAATGCTTATGAAAGTTATGTACATCGTGATTCCTCAATTAAAAATATACAAGATGGAGCATTAAGAGACTTTCAAAAGAGCAAACAGTATGCTAAAACTAAGCAATTGTACATAGAAAATGGTCTGTCTGAAAAGGAAGCTGAACTAGCTATCCGAGAAAGCTATGTAGGACCCCTTAATATATATGAGGGACAAACAGAGATTATTGATCATAGTGGAAAAGGGATTCGTTTTCTTGTACCGTATATGAGTTATTATAAAGTGCAGGAAAATAATATAACTGATAAGTTTACAGCCTATGATATTTTCTCTAATGATATAACGATAGGTTTAATTGTTGAGAATAAACAAAATTGGCAAAGTTCTGATTATATGGGTAAGTCCTTTGATTCGATTACGGAAGATGATTTACGTAAAGATTATGAGCGACCTATAAATATAAAAGAATTTAAATCACTTTCTTATAAACTGGAAGATATCCATGGCGCGAGTTTTCCCTATTCAGGATTAACAGATAGTTACTGGTCTTCTTTATATGGAAAAGTTAAGAAAAATAATAAAGATCAGTTTCATTCTGACTTACACTTTGCCTTTGCTAATGATTCGACGATTCGATATCATGTAGGTATATCTGAAGCTAAGCGGGATATGGGGCAGGTAATAAGTCCTATTCTTGTTAATTATGTGCTACCATCTATAAAATCACTAACAGACAGTAATGCATATTCTCATACAACAAAAATAGACGGTGAAAATTTTATCTATCGCATTCTTAATGATGCAACAGCTAAGGGTTCCGTAAGAGATGTTAAAAATGGTTTATCCTATAAAAGTCCTTCTGGTATAACACATACTGTCTATGTAGAAACGATAGATAAGGAGAACGAGACAGATTCTATCGAGTTAGATAGTTTCTTTAATGAGGTGATGATTAATACCATTAAATCGCCTGAAGGCTATGTTTACTTCGCTAAGCGTATTGTATGGAATGATGGGGTGCCAGGAATTCTGGTGGAACAAGAAAAGGCTAATCATGAGGGCATGATGTTGTTTTATACTATGGATGGAAGAACAGCATTTACTAGTATATTGTATTATGATAGAAATATGTCCTATACTAAAGAACAACTTCGTAATATGTTAACTGATGTTAGATTAGTTGCTATTCCTGAGAAATTCAAGGGCAATGTTGATCTTGCTAATATTGAAGATATAGTTAAAAAAAGATTTGGAGAAGTAGTATGACTGAAATACAAGCTCTTTTTATTGATAAAATCTATTCTCGAATCCGCGGATATTCACGGTATCGAATCTTTCTTGGCAGAGGACTGCGAATACATGTCCACTGGTAGGGGCATTATTGGTCGCAATCGCAATGAAACGATTGAGTTCTTGTCATCTATGGCTGAGTCCATCAAGGCAGACAATGTGCCTGTTACATGTAAGGTGATGCACATTACCGATGTGTACGAGGAGGATGCGCTATTTCGTGAGGGTCGTCATGGTTTGACTGTTTCTTATGAAAGCGGCGATAATTACGTGTATATGATTTTCGTAGATGTCAACGATGAGGGCCTAGTAGACCGTATTGTTTCTAGTCAGGAAAATTATAGTATTGACTATGATGATCTTCGCTTTGGTGCTGATGAAAGTGAGTATGCTTTTATTACGCCGCCAACGACTGTAAAAGATTGGCTTACAGCCTTAAGTATGTGGCTTGAAACGGCGAATGTAGATGTAGATGATTTCTATCAATATATCGATGAAGATACTCGTGTAGTATTCCAAAAGGGCGATGCTGAATCTATAACCCTTGAAAGTGGCCTCGATGTAGAGGATTATTTTGATCAGCTCATGAACCAACACTTTGATGCGGTGCCTCATATCATCCGTGATGAAGAGGATGGACTCATTTTGACATATGGTCCAATGAGCCTCATAGCTACACTTAATGAAGAGGGCGCACTAGCGCTTATCAGTATCTATATTGATACACGAGATGAAGACGAGGCTTCCGATGATGTAGGCTATATTGAAGAAGACCTTTCTGAGGATTATAACGAAGAGATATAACACAACAAAAGCTCCACGCCTAGGTGTGGAGCTTTTGCTATATTTTCTTTAGTTTTTTGAGCCGCTGCAATGAATGCATCAAATAAACGTGTTGCACTTTGATCTTTTGGTGTCATCATTTCAGGGTGGAACTGAGTAGCTACCATCCATGGGTAGGAGGAATCTTCTAATCCCTCTACAGTGCCGTCTTTAGCGCGAGCTACAACTTGTAAGCCCTTACCAACTGTTTTTTTACACTTTGATGGTGGTGAGAGTTTGTAACCCAAGTAGAACGACCAATTGCACTAGCAAGATTGGTTTCGAATTCAATATCAACTGTATGCGTACCTAATTCAGGCGTTTGATTTTGAGCATGTTTTATTGTACAAGTTTCGTCGTAGCTTAAATCTTGATACAAGGAGCCGCCACGGTATACATTTAATACTTGCATGCCGCGACAAATACCAAAGATAGGAATTTGTCTTTCTTCAGCAGCTTTTCAACAAAGCAAAAATCAAAATGATCACGTTCAGGCCATACTTCGCCCAATTTTTGTAATGGTTCTTCACCATAGTGTAGTGGGTACACATCATGACCGCCAGATAATAGTAGCCCATCGAGATGCGCCACTGTATCTTGAATGATTTCAAGATTTGTTGTGAAAGGAATAATAATAGGAATGCCACCAGCTTCTTCAATAGAGCGAGTGTAATCAAGGTTTACATAGGAGCGTGGCAGGTCTACATCAGAACCAGCACTACCTAGTAAGATACTACCAGAGATACCGATATATGGTTTTTTCATACTATCACCTCATGTACGACTATACTGTATATTTACTCTTTAAGTATAAATGATTTTTTAAATAATTTATACTATTAATTTATTGAATTATAAAGATTTTATGGTTGATATTATGTGTTGTTATTATAGAATAGTTCTTCTGTATGGATATACACTAAGTGAATAGCAAGGTGAGTTTATTCTTAGAACGGTTTTCTAAAAATCGATGAAAAACATGTTATGATAGACTACGAATCAACTGTTCGGGAGGTTTATTATGGTTTTTCTCACATCCTTACAGAGTATCATACCGATAGTGCTACTCATTTCGTTAGGATATTTCTTAAAAAGGGCGGGGCATGTTTAACCCGACCTTCAGTAGTAATTTATCGCGATTTATCATGTCCGTCATTTTGCCGGCTGGCGTCTTTGTCTCTGTATTACATCACCTACATATGTCCGATCTATGGGATTTACGGTATGGCATGTTAGTAGTCATGTTAACCTATGTAATCGCCTATATCGTTGCTTTCATCATGATGAAACTGTTAAAAGTACCTAAAGGGCGGCGCGGTATTTTTATCAATATGGTGGTGAATGATAACTGCTTATTTATAGGTTTGCCCTGTGCAGATTGCACTCTTTGGACCCTGAAGCATTACCATATTTCTTGCTCTATTATATTGGTAATACCATATCTGTGTGGCTCGTAGGGGTATTTTTAATTGAATTAGATCCGCTGCCAACTGTGGAAAATGGCTTGGCTAATGATGAGTGGGATCAACTTGGAAATAGCACCTCAGTTCAGTCCACTACAGCTCAAAAGCCTAAGTTTGATTGGAAGAAGTTATTACCACCGCCATTATTAGGTTTCTTTACAGCCTTAATCTTTTTATTCTTTGAAATTCCGTTGGCTCCAATTTTACATAATACACTGAATTATTTAGGTGATATGGTAACACCATTATCTTTGATTTATATTGGTATTGTCCTTCATGATGCAGGCTTAAAGAGTATGAGCCTCAATAAAGATTCTATCGGTGGTATCGTAGGTCGTTTTGTAATTTCACCCATCATTATGTTCTGTGTGATCATGGCCTTACAATATGGAGCTGGTATAGTACTAGAGCCAATCGCTATTATTACCTTTGTAGTACAATCGGCTGGCCCCTGTCATTGCGGTATTGCCAATTGTAGCTAACGAAGCAAAATCCGATTTGCCCTTTGCTACAGGCCTTGTCATGATTAGTACTATACTATTTGTGGTAGTTATACCCATAATAATGGAAATCCTTACGACGATAGGAATAACGGCATAAAATAAGGAGAAGGTTAATTTCCTTCTCCTTATTTTATGGTACTGTTTATGGTTCAATGTATCCATAAGCAGGGCATAAAATGGTTGGTAGCCAGCTCGCTTCTCGAAAATGTATTTAAAAATAGGTTCCTAATAGTCACATAGGTGACTATTAGAACCTATTTGTACGCCGAATAAGCGATGATCTAAACCCCCAGTTAAACTGGGGGGTCGGTAAAAAGATTTTAGAGAAGGAAAGAACCTCCTAGTGATAGAATGAAGTTGGTCTGGCAACCACAACATTTCAACATAGGAGGTTCAATGATCAATGAAGATGACGTAAAAAGCTTATCACATAGTAAATGGAGATGTAAATATCATATTGCTTTTTGCTCCAGTATAGAAGACAAATAATTTATGGTCGGATAAAAGCTGATGTAGGTAAAATCTTACGAGATTTATGTAAGAGAAAAAAATGTAGAGATTATAGAAGCGGAATGCTGTCCGGATCATATTCATATGCTAGTAACGATACCACCACATTTAAGCGTATCGAGTTTTATGGGATATTTAAAAAGTAAAAAGTAGCCTCATGATATTCGATAAACACGCAAATTTAAAATATAAAGTGATGGAAATAGACATTTCTGGTGTGAGGATATTATGTGGATACTGGTAGGACGATATGAAGGAGCGATAAAAGAGTATATTCGCAATCAACTACAAGAGGATATAGCGCAAGATACATTAAACTTTAAAGAATACACGGACCCGTTTACGGGTGAGCCAGTAAAAATAGGCAAATAAAAGCCCCCGAGTAGGGGCAGCCAGTGGTAATAGAGTGGTTGTCAGATCATTCAATGCCCTCTTTAGAGGGCCACCACTAGAGAAAGACCCTTATAGGGTCAGAGCAAACCACCCGTTCTACGGGTGGTTATGATTTCATTTTGTAAGTATATACAGCTTATCTAAAGAATCTACCAATAAGTGGCATGCTCGCACCGTCGTTTTTATCAAGGCCTTTTAGGAGAACCATAATAATTACGTACAATACTAAGCCTTCGATACCTGTAAGCAAGAAGTTAGCCCACATAGGTAGTGTAGTAGATAGAGCTTGGTAGCTCATGTAGATGAGCACGCCCATGATACCAGCACTAACCACGTTTTTTTCCAAAGGATGGAGAAGTCGAGGAAGTAGCCTGTATATTTTTTTGATGTAAATCAGTTGAGTAAGGCTGCAAAGCCGATATCTGCTACAGTTGCCCACGCAGCACCACCGATGCCGAGTTCTGGAATTGCCGTTAAGTTCCAGTTTAAGATTATCTTGATAATGATAGCAATGGCCATGTTTACCACTGGAATTCTAGGTTTTCCTAGACCTTGTAAGATGCCAGTCGTTACTTGATGAATGCCGAGGAAGAAGATGGCAAAGGCCACGATTTGTGTTGCCATTTCAGCCTTAGGAGCATTATAGATCATCGTAACTCGTTGGCGCTGCCAATACATAGAGCATAACCGTGAACGGTACAGTACCCATAAAGGATAGGCGCATAGCACCGGCTGTACGGTCGTAGATGCCTTCATGATCGCGCTTAGCGAAGGCATGAGAGATAGATGGTACAATGCTTTGTTGCAAGGGCTGCCGTAATAATGGTAGCCAAGTTAATAAGCGGTACAGCCATACCTGTTAAGTAACCAAATAGTTCCGTTGCTTCATTGAGTGAGAAGCCTGCCACCAATAAACGACGTGGTACGATGATTAAATCAAGGTTAGCCGTCAATGGCAACATAATACTTGCTAAGGAAATTGGTAAGGCAAGCCAGATGAGGCGCGATAAAAACCTCTTTAGAGGATTCTCGTTCACCTTCAAAGCTTTCACCTGTAGCAGGTGCCTTAGGCAATTTATAGTAATAATATAACAAGACTAGGAAGGCACCAAAGGCACCGATACCTGCACCTAAACTCGCACCGCCGGCCGCCTCTGGCAAACCGTATGGCAACAAGATAGCTGCCGCACCTAGCATCACCACAACCCGTAATATTTGCTCTACAATTTGGCTCATCGCCGTTGGTGTCATCATTTCGTAACCTTGGATGTAACCGCGGAAGCAGGAAATCCAAGTAACAAAGAAGATGGCTGGCGCTAGCGCAATGAGGGAGTAGTAGGCACGACTTTCCTGAATGATACCACTTTGAGATGAGCCAATCGGCGCCAAAGAACATGGCAAGACTGGCTATAAGACCTGTAATGGTAAGCATTGTAAAGGAAATGTTGAATACTCGCTTAGCCCCCGTGTAGTCGTTGAGAGCTAACCGCTCTGCCGTCAAAATAGAGATGGCAATTGGCACACCTGCGCTTGAAACTTGTAATAGCAATAAATAGATGGGGAAGGCCATCTGATAGATACCGATACCTTCACCGCCTAAAATACGGGATAGTAGAATCCAGTTAATACTACCGATGGCTTTCACCACAAAGCCGGCTATGGTGAGGATTAATGTTCCTTTTAAAAATCCGCTAGCCATAGATTATAGAGTGTTGGAAGAACCTAACACGTTTTTAATTTTGTGAGCTACCATGCCTTTAATAGCATCACGAGCAGGTCCTAAGTATTTACGAGGGTCAAATTCAGATGGGTTTTGAGCCAAGTATTCACGTACAGATGCAGTCATAGCAAGACGAAGGTCTGTATCGATGTTGATTTTACATACGGACATTTGAGCTGCTTGACGAAGCATTGCTTCAGGTACACCTTGTGCACCAGGGATGTTGCCACCAAATTCGTTACATTTAGCTACGAACTCAGGCAATACGGAGGAAGCGCCGTGCAATACGATTGGGAAGTTAGGCAATAATTCGCCAACTTTTTTCAAACGATCGAAGTCAAGGTAAGGGTCGCCTTTGAACTTGTAAGCACCATGGCTAGTACCGATAGCGATTGCTAAGGAGTCTACGCCTGTAAGGTGAACGAATTCAGCAGCTTGTTCTGGATCAGTAAAGCGTGCATCCGCATCAGATACGTTTACATCATCTTCAACGCCAGCTAAACGGCCCAATTCTGCTTCTACTACTACGCCGTGAGCGTGTGCATATTCAACAACTTGTTTTGTAATGCGTACGTTTTCGTCAAAGTCATGGTGAGAAGCGTCGATCATTACGGAAGTGAAACCACCATCTACACAGTCTTTACAAATTTCGAAGGAATCGCCGTGGTCAAGGTGAAGCGCGATTGGCAAATTGCTGTCTTCAAGAGCTGCTTCACTAAGTTTAACAAGGTAAATATGTTTTGCATATTTACGAGCGCCTGCAGATACTTGCAAGATAAGAGGATTGTTCTTCTTTAGCAGCGTCTACGATACCTTGTACGATTTCCATGTTGTTTACGTTGAAAGCGCCGATAGCGTAGCCACCTTCGTAGGCTTTTTTAAACATTTCTGTAGTAGTAACTAATGGCATGTTGTCCTCCTTGGCCCTAGGGCCCGTCATATCTGTTATTAATACCGTGACTGCAGTATTTTTGAGCAACTAAAAACTAGATGAAATACTAGTGTTATTGCAATCATATATCAATCAAATTAAGTATATCAAGAAACACTATAAAGGGCCAATATTTTTTTGTATAACTTATGCATAAAATTAGCCTCTGCTTAATGACCCCACGTGGGTAAATTTTGAGTGATTTGTTGATTGGTTTTATGAATTACTGTATTAGATCTTTCATATCCTGTGGCATGTCTGCACTTAGCTCGAGCCATTCATTTGTCATTGGATGGTGAAAGCTGACGCGCGCTGCGTGTAGTGCTTGGCGCTGGATATAATCTAAATGCCCCCCATATAAGTCATCGCCCGCAAGGGGATAGCCTAATTGAGATACGTGAACCCGAATCTGATGAGTGCGCCCTGTGTGTAACAAGCATTGCACGTGAGTGAAGTGCGTCTCACAATTCCCATCAGCCATATTGTTACTACCGATAATAGTGTTACTATCGATAATAGGACTTTTATCAACTATAGGTCTAGTATTATGGCTAATAACGGTTATATCGGTGCGAGCAGGCTTTCCTTCAGTAGTACAATAGCGCTCAATGATACTGCCTGGTTTACGCCCTATAGGCCAATTAATGGTTAAAGGTACAGCGGGAAGTTTTCCCTCAACGATAGCATCGTAAGATTTATGGAAGTGTATATGCTTTTTATCAAATGCATGTTGCACTACTGAAGTCTTAGCGATGATGACAATACCAGATGTATCCTTATCTAATCGGTGTACCGGATGGAAATCATAATGCTGATGAGTTTCTTGGTAGTAATATAGCACTCCGTTAGCCAGTGTATGATCTCGCACGGTCGAGGTAGGATGCATAAGAACACCAGCCGCTTTGTTTATGACCAAGATGTGCTCGTCTTCATAGACGATATCTAAATCCATAGGGCTGAGGCTGAATTCCTGCTCTGGCGTTAATTTCATGACAAGATGATCGCCACCGTGAACTAGAGTATTCCATGTGGCAGGTTCATTATTAACGGTTATAATGCCCTCGTTTCGTAGACGCCGCCTCATGCGCTGAGAAATATGGTGTTGTTTTATAATATGATTCATAGACTGTGTATGTACATCAGAATCTACAATCAAGTCGATTATCGTTGCTGTTTTCATAGCTTTTATTATATCAAATAAATGGTAAATGAAGAATTTTTCATCCTTTGTTGTCTTTTTGAAGGTCTGTATAGTATAATTTATGTTAATAAAATTTTATAAATTTTTAATATATAGCTTTGGTATAGTTATTATTGTTTTGTACCTGAGTTTAATTTGTAAAAGGAGAGGTTTATGAAACTTAACAAGAAAACCTTATTAGTCGCTTGTGTGTTGGCGGCTATGTCTACAACAGCTTTCGCAGCCACAGAATCTACTAGTAGTACTACCGTAACAAATCACGATACACCAACATCAACTAGTACTCGAATTACACGTGAACAACATAGTTCTACAGTATCTACATCTACAACAATGACTACAGAAAAATCTTCAAGTCATTCTAGTAGTGCTTCTGTAGGCGTAGGTGTTGGTATTGGTAGACTTGATACCTTGTTCCTATTTCTGGTGCTGTTAAAGAGCCGCCAGCTGCTGTAAAAAAAGCTATGAAGGTATTAAAAGACGATTCTTTACTGCAACAAGGATATTTAGGTCTTGTAAAAGAAAAGGGAAAATGGGGTATCGTAGGTACTAATGGTCAAGTCGTACTAACTCCAGCCTATAAATCCTTAGATGCATCTAGTAAAAAGGATGGCACATTTTTTGTTGAAGAAGGTAAAAATAAAATCTCTCACATTAAAGCAGATGGTACTGTATTAGAGTCTGGTAAAGAGGCACAAGAAGCTTTATATAGTAGCCTCAATGAAAAAAATACAGCAGTTAAAGAGCTAAATGACTTTGATCCTAAAAATGTTAGCCAAAGCTATCCAAGTGATTCTTATGTAGCTTTCACAGAAAAAGGGAAATTAGGATTTAAAGATGCTAATGGTAATGTAATAATTCAGCCTCAATTTAAAGCTCTATCTGATGTAGAAACTAAATTCAGTGAAGATCGTGCCTTCGTAAAATCTAATGGTAAAGTAGTAGCTATCGATGGTAAGGGTACTGTATTATTTAATGCACCATCTAATGAAGTATATCCATACAAAAATGGCTTAGCTGAATTCCGTCGTAAAGTAAGTCATTTTGGTTTAGGGGGCATTTTAGGTCTTGTTGGCATGGGCTACTTATATAATCATGGTGGCGTATATATTGAAGGCCTAGGTGGTCTTGTTGATGATGGTATGAAACGCGGTTATATTGATCGTAATGGTGTTGTTATAATCGATAGTAAGAACGATTATGTATATCCAATGGAAGAGCATGGTACTTTGGTTCGTAATGAAGGTAAGTTAGGCTTCATGAATCGCCAAGGTCAGTATGTTATTCAACCTGGTAACTATGAAGCAGGTACTATCGATATGAATAATGTATTGTTGACATTGAAAAAAATAAAGATACTAATAAATATGGTATTTTTGATATGGAAACAGGCAAACAAGAGGTGCCATTTAAATACGATACTATCGAGTTTGTAGGTGAGCATGAAATGTCTGTTACTAATGATACAAATCGTTATGTAGTAGATATGACTACGGGCGAATTATCTATAAAGGTGATAAATCTATAAATGTAAAAACCTTCATTGGTGATACATATACATGGGTATATAACAAAGAAGGAAATTATAAAATCTTATCTCTTGATGGTACAGTGACAGAAACTCAGTTATGAAAGATATTTCTGGTACCGGTAGCTTTCTCTCATGGCTATAGCCCTGTAAAAATTAAAGGTAAATGGGGATTATCAACTCTAAAGGCGAGTTAGTAGTTCAACCTACTTACGATGAAATCACAATTTTATAATTATAATCTTAAGACTGCATTTGAAAGAGTGCAGTCTTTTTCTTATTCGAATATATTGTACAAATAAATATCTTAATTACATCTCACGTCTATGGCTTACATAATCCTTTTTATGATTAATAACAGTTATAATTAAAAA